>Ga0265295_1000390_pt1 | contig 89802 bp, 92 predicted proteins | sample Munlansysbiofilm_FD_192503 | JGI IMG/M metagenome (GOLD analysis project Ga0265295, IMG submission 192503) | Leachate microbial communities from a municipal landfill in Southern Ontario, Canada - Methane capture system biofilm | ecosystem: Engineered > Solid waste > Landfill > Unclassified ... | reverse complement strand
GTCTATGGTTTGACCTGCGTCACCATATTCTCCCTTTACAGCTTTTTTAATAAGAGGGTTTGAACCATTATTTCCTCCTTTTGGTTGCACATTATCAGTTTTATCATACACATTAATGACTTCTGCATCTTTTTTAAGTACTTTATTAGCTGTTTTATAGTCATCTATTACAGGTGTACCCATATACATAATATCATCTACAATACCTTCATATCCTTTTTCTACTAGTTTTTGTGTCACAATCTTTTGCACATTTCCTCCATGTGAATGACCAATAAGTCTAATAGGCTCATCCGGGTTTTTTTTGTAGTCTTCTATGATCTTTTTAGCCAGCCTATCGGCTAGCTTTTCTCTATCTTTATGATTGTTCTGCAATGGATGTCTATCCTGATGTTCTATAACTTCAAGCTTCTCATCATTATAGTATTCTTTTAGTCCCTCAGTAAAGCTCTTATCAACATTATTTGCATTTGCAAATGTTCCTGGGACATGATATATTTTATCATCTAAATACCCATTTTTACTATCAGCTTTAGCTTTATCTTGATAGTACTCTTGGGTATTTGTTTGCAACTTTTTAAAGTCTGAGCCAGATATCACTTTTAGCTCATCTTTCTTATTAGTATTTAACTTAACACTATTCCAATTATTTGAACTAAACTCTAATCCCTCACTAGAATAATCTCCAAAGATATCTGAATATCTCTCTTTTGCTACTCCCTCTCTTTGTCGAGTCTGCCCTTGACGCTGTCTACTCTCTGATACCTCATGCCCTAAAGTCTTTGAGGTAGATTATTGATCTTTTTGACCAGATTGTTAATCTCATTCATTGTATTGCATCGATGAAGATAGGGCTGGATAAGAGTATCGAGCTCCTTTTCGATCAGCGTGATTTCTTCCAGTTCTATAGTCTCTATCGGGATGCATCGCTTAGACTCAGTAACATCTTCATGAAGTGCGGTCCTACCTAATGGCGTATAGATAGGTTTCGCACTTTGACGCTCTTTGGTCTGTTCTTCGTAGATCTTTTTTTGTTCCTGATAGCGTGTAATGTCTTCGATCTGTCTATTGATCGGATCGGCCTGTAAAAATACAGACATTAAAGTGCCTATCCCCCAAACGGCTTTCATTAATCCCCTCCCCTTTTTGAGAATATCTGATTAGCTTATATCATTTATCGTAGAATAAAAAATATGATTTTTATTTAATTATTTTTAATAGTACTTATTAAAAATATAACTATACATAAATTTTATTTAAAAGTATCCATACTTTCCCGCTAAAGCATTACCCTCCACAGCGTATAGGCGATGAGTGAGAGTACGGTCACTCCGATCAGGTTGAGCTTAAATCCGATAGTAGCCATCTCTTTGATATGGATCACCCTGGAGCTCATCACGATCGCGTTTGGCGGTGTCGCAATAGGCAGCATAAAGGCATAGCTCGCAGCCACAGTTGCGACCATCAGCAGCAGGGTGCCCTCGCTCTGAGGCATCATTTTTGAAAACTCATAAAAGATCGGTATAGCGATAGAGGTAAGTGCGGTATTGCTGGTCACTTCGGTAGAAAATGTGACAACAAGTGCTACTGCAACAAACATCCAGAAGAGAGGGATTGATGAGATAAATGCCAGTTTGGTCGCGATATCTGCGGCAAGTCCTGTGTTTGTAAATGCCGCAGCGATAGAGAATCCCGCACCGAACAAGAAGATGATCTCATAGGGTATATTTCGTGTATCTTCCCAAGTTAAAAAGCCGATACGGGGTACAAACATCAAGAGACCAAACCCAAGCAGTACTAGCTTCTCATCCAGTGCAAAACCTGCGATCTGCTTCATAAAAGTATTTGCAATCAGAATAGAAGCAAGAATCCCTATGATCCAGTAGAGTCTTCTCTGTTCACTGTTGAGTTGCGGGACATCCTGCTTCACATCCGATACGGACTCATTGTCTACTCCCAACGCAAGCAGCCAGGGAATGATCAGCAGCATCGCCGCAACTATAGGGGTCATCATGTACATCCACTCGCCAAATGCCAGGGTAGGCAGGTCATTCTCTTCCAGAAAACCAAGCAGTATCAGGTTGGGTGGTGTTCCGATAGGCGTAAGTATCCCCCCGATACTCGCACCGTATGCCATACCCAGTAAAAAGCGGACTTTCAGTTTGATATTGTCACTCAAAAAAAGTGCGATAGGCATCAACATCAGTGTCACCGTCGTGTTGGAGAGCACCCCGCTGAGCAGCGCCGAAGTGATGGAGAGGGCATAGATGATCCCTCTCGGGGTTTTAGGGAAAAAGCTTAAGAGTTTTGCGGAGAAGTATTTGTGCAGGTTGATCTTCTCCAGTGCGATCGCCAGCATAAACCCGCCCAAAAACAGAAAGATGATCGATTTGGAGTAGTTGGGCGTGACCTCATCGATATCGAGGATACCAAAGAGGGGAAACAGGATAATCGGAAGCAAAGAGACCGCCCCCAGCGGCAAGGCTTCATTGGTCCAGAGTGCCACCAAAAATGCAACCAGTCCGATCAGCAGACTGTGCTGGGGAGTAAAGACCCATGAGGAGAGACCGAAAAACAGCAGGCCTATCAGGAGTGCTATGATGATGCCTCTCATCTTCCTGCCTTTGGCGGATAGAGTTCATCGATGTAGACCATCTCTACCTCCTTCAGTATCTCCCCGGCACTGGCAAGCGCCTGCAGTGTCACCGTATGCGGGTGGCCGATAGCGATCGCATAGCCTCTTTTTTTTGCGATCTTTACCGCCTGCTTCAGCTGCTTGTGTATATAAGGGACATTGTGTTTGTTGTCGATAAATATATCACGTGCGATATAGCGCTGTGCATATTTTTTGGCGATCTGCGGTACTTTGCTGCCGGCGATCGTACGGCTGTCGACAAAGATAAAGCCCTCTCTCATGAGTGCCTGATAGAGCCTCTCCATCGCAGGATAGTGTCCGGTAAAGACTGAGCCGGTATGGTTGTTCACAAACCTTGCCGCAGGGAAAAGGCTGCGAAGCTCTCTGACCCTGCTTTCTATCATCTCCGGTGTATCTGTGACCATCAGAGTTTTTTCCTGTTTGTCAAAAACTTTGCCTGACTCCATAGGGAGATGGATCATATAGTGCTTTAACCCTTCTGCCAACTTGTGGTTTGAGGGCGAAAGCCTGTATGGGGGAAATATCGAAGGGGTGAGCTTCAGCCCGGTTGCACGAATGTCTTCCAGTTGGGACTTTGAGGAGACATCATCGATAATGATCACCAGTTTGGATTTCTTTTTCTCTGAAACGCTGATCACCTCTTCAAGCTTTACAACCTCCGCAGGATAAGTGACACTGTTACTCTTTTCAGGCAGCCTCTGTTTCTTTTTCTCCTCTTGAGCCTGGAGGGCAGCCTTTTTTCGCTCCTCCTCCTGTTGCATTTTGCGTTTCAAGTCAAGCTCTGCCTCTCTCTTCTTCTCTTTGAGGGCTCTCTCCTGTTTTACCTTTTCCAAACTCTCAAACAGTGCTTCATTATCCACGCTGCTCTTTAGCAGCAAGCTGTTGGGGTTTGGCTCTATGGCAGCTTCACTTTTCCCGATAAAGTACCCGAGCACTACCATGGCGATCATCACTGTCACAGTAGTAAAGATCATCAGATCCTTTTTGAACGTATTTTTCTTTTTGCTTGTGCTGCGACGGCGTTTGGTTGGTGCTTTTTTTGTCGCAGATCTTGTTGATGATGATCTGCGCTTTCTCTCTTTGGCCATATTTCCCACTTGTCTCTATTTTTTGCTTATTTTATCGAAAAAGCACTGATTGGCAATATCTGAGGGGAAATCACCAACAAATGATGCAAATTGGGTAGAAATGAAAGGTTTCGTTTAGCGTTTAGCGTTTAGCGTTTAGCGTTTAGCGTTTAGCGTTTAGCGTTTAGCGAACGTTGACATAGTTTTATCTGACTGTCAAGCTTTTCATAAAAATCTCTGTAAATTTTATATTTTTTAAAATGTAAACACAGTCAAGTTTTTATTGGGTTAAAATGTTTGGAGTAAAGGAGCTTATAATCAAACAAACCAACCCAATATTTTTGGTTAGTTTGCTATAGATTTGGAGGTTTGTGAGAGGGAGGCTACATCAAGTAGCTGACCGAACACATCCTCCGAAGATAGAGTAAAATAACTAAAAAGATTAGTTAGTCTCTTGGTCTACGATCTTGTTCGCCTTGATCCACGGCATCATTGCACGAAGTCTTGCACCTGTTACTTCTACAGGGTGTGCTTTAAGGTTTTGTCTCTCAGCGTTCATTCTTGGATAACCTGCCTGTCCTTCAAGTACGAAGTCTTTTGCAAATTTACCGTTTTGGATCTCTTTAAGAACCTCTCTCATCGCCTTTTTAGACTCTTCGTTGATGATTCTTGGCCCGGATACCATATCACCGTACTCTGCTGTGTTGGAGATAGAGTATCTCATATCTGCGATACCGCCTTCGAAGATAAGGTCAACGATCAGTTTCATCTCGTGAAGACACTCGAAGTATGCCATCTCTGCCGGATAACCCGCTTCAGTCAATGTCTCAAAACCAGCCTGGATCAGTGCAGATACACCACCACAAAGTACTGCTTGCTCACCGAAAAGGTCAGTCTCAGTCTCATCTTTGAATGTTGTTTCGATGATACCTGTTCTACCACCACCGATCGCCGAAGCATAGGAAAGTGCTACATCTTTTGTGTTACCACTTGGGTTTTGGCCGATAGCGATAAGGTCAGGAATACCACCACCTCTTACAAATTCGCTTCTTACAGTGTGACCAGGTGCTTTTGGTGCAACCATCATGACGTTGATATCCGCTCTTGGCTGGATACGTCCGTAGTGGATAGCAAAACCGTGACCGAATGCGATCGTTGCACCCTCTTTAAGGTTTGGCTCGATCTGTGCTTCATAGATCTCTTTTTGGTTTTCATCCGGAAGAAGGATCATAACAACGTCACCCTTAGCAGACGCCTCTTCGACTGTAAGTACTTCAAAGCCTTTAGCCGCCGCTTTATCCCAAGAGCTTCCGCCTTTTCTAAGACCGATCACTACTTCTACACCGGAGTCTCTGAGGTTCTCAGCGTGTGCGTGTCCCTGAGATCCGAAACCGATCATTGCAACAGTTTTAGACTTGATGATACTTAGATCACAATCTTTGTCATAGTAAACATTTAATTGTTCTGCCATTGTTAAATCCTTCATTGTTTAATTATTTAGCTAAAAAATTTTCGCGATTATACCCAAATGTAGCTTATAACCCTGATTTGGCTATAATCCGCTTCATGCAGCAAATTAAAGTTACTCTTCATACCATCACCGAAAATGAGGCAGGACAACGTATCGACAACTTCCTGATGCGCCGTCTCAAAGGCATACCAAAGTCACGTATCTACCGAATCATACGCAAAGGTGAAGTAAGGGTCAACAAAAAGAGGATCAAGACCGAGTACAAGCTACAACTTGGAGACACTGTACGCATCCCGCCCGTACGAGTCGAGGAGAAAAAAACGCTGCCAGAAGCCCCCGCATACCTGCTCAAGCTTCTCAGGCAATCTATCATTTTCGAAGATGAACACCTCATCGCAGTGAATAAACCAAGCGGCGTGGCCGTACACGGTGGAAGCCACAGTGAACTGGGGCTGATCGAGATACTCCGCCAGCTTCGCAGTGAGCTTGACTACCTTGAATTGGTACATCGTCTGGATATGGAAACCAGCGGCCTACTGCTCATCGCCAAATCCAGACAGATGCTCCAAACACTCCATGAACGCTTCAGGGATGCTCACCGTATAGAGAAACACTATACTGCTTTGGTCACAGGGGAATGGCAAGGAGGCAGGCAAGAGATCACCCATAAACTGGAGAGAAAACAAAACCGTGATCAGAAGGTACAGGTCAGCGGGGAAGGCAAAGCATCAACAAGCATCTTCACCCCTATCAGACATTACAAAGGTGCTACCCTGATGGATGTGCAGATACTTACAGGACGTATGCACCAGATACGCACGCAGTTGGCTCACCTGGAGCACCCCATCATCGGGGATACCATGTATGGGGATAAAAAGCGCAATAGCTACTTTGGCAAGCATTACGGTTCAAAACGGCTCTTTTTGCATGCAAGGTCACTCTCTTTTGAGATAGAGGATAAAAAATATAGCTTTGAAGCACCACTGCCCGATGAACTTCAGAAAGTGCTCCCGGGGCTGGAGTAACCTCTCTCTTGAGCCTCTCCTCTTGCCTACATTGCAGATCCTGCAAGCCAATCCGCGATCAGAGATATTTTTCGATGCAAACTCTCTGATCCTTATGCTATAATTGAAGAACAAAGGAGGGAATAAATGATCACATTTTTAAACGAGTTTATGCTCTGGTGGCACTGGATCGTCCTGGGGATCATTCTTCTGATCATCGAAATGAACCTGGGGACGTTTTTTATGCTGGGGCTCGGCGTGGCAGCGATACTGGTCGGTGTGATCGATATGCTCTTTGGCACTACCTTCAATACCGAACTCTTTGTCTGGATCCTTCTCTCGCTGCTTTCTATCGCTGCATGGTTCAAGTGGTTCCGGGAACCGCGCCAGACCGACAGCGGCCAGTCCAACTACCGTCTGGATACACTGGGAAGGGTGCTGGAGGAGATAGAACCGCACAGCAGAGGCAAAGTGAAATTTGACTCGCCAGTACTGGGCAACACGGTATGGCATGCCACAGCCAAGGTCAGGATCGCCAAGGATACACGTGTCAGGATCGTACAGATCAATGGTCAGCTCATCGAAGTCGAACCGGTGTAAGTGATTACAACGTAGGATAAGGAGCTTCACTTCTTGTCCGTCCTCATCAAATAAAAAAGGAGAAAATTTATGGAAGCACTCAATATACTGATTATCCTCGCTGTTTTAGTCATCGTTACACTCTACAAAGGGATCAATATCGTACCCCAGGGTGAAGAGTGGGTCGTAGAGAGGCTCGGGAAATTCAGCCGTACGCTTACCCCCGGCCTTAATATTATCATCCCCTATATCGAGTCGATCCGGGAGCGCGTCTCCACCCGGGACCTCATCCTTGATATCCCTGAACAGGAGGTGATTACCAAAGACAACGCCGTCATCCATACCAACGCCGTCACCTTCGCACGTGTCACCAACCCGCGGGATGCGATCTACGGTATCGAGGATTTTAAAGCAGCGATACAGCAGCTGGTAATGACAACTCTGCGTTCGATCCTGGGAGAGATGAACCTTGATGATGCGCTCTCCAACCGTGAACAGATCAAAACAAAACTCAAAGACTCCATCATCGACGATGTGGCAGACTGGGGCGTGACAGTAAAATCCGTAGAGATCCAGGATATCAACCCAAGCCCGTCGATGCAGGCATCGATGGAGAGACAGGCAGCTGCCGAGCGTGAGAGACGTGCGATCGAAACTACCGCGGAGGGGAACAAAAACGCTGCCATCCTGGAAGCGGACGGCAAACTCGAAGCAGCCAAAAGGGAAGCCCAGGCACAGATCGCGCTGGCCAACGCATCGGGCGAAGCAATCAACATCATCACCCAAAATATCAAGGACAACGAACTTCCTGCGATGTTCCTGCTGGGGGATAGATATATCAGTACCCTTCAGGAGATGAGCAAGAGCGAGAATGCCAAGTTCGTGGTCTATCCTGCCGATCTGCAAGGCGCGATCAAAGGGATGCTGGGAAATGTCTTTAAGAAGTGAGAACCGTTAAAAATATGAACTGCTTCACATTTGTAGGTTCGGAACCGGAACGGTCATAACGGAGTGAAGCTGTGTAGGCAAAATGCTTATCTGCTGTTCGTGTTTAAACCCTTATACGTTTAATTATTTTATAAGGGTTTTCAGGGAAGACATTTTCGGCTCATTACAACGGCTACCGTGTTGTGAGAAAGGTGCGTCCTAAAAACATGATCAACCATGACACAATATACCTGCTGCACTCCCTAACTCCGATCACCACCCCCTTTAATGAATTTAAACAAGGTATAATAGATAGACTTCATACAATTAGGTTTTTCATACCTAACTCTCAGGGACATTCCAACAGATCCCCAAAAGCACTACACAGGGTAGCAGTATAGAATGCTTCGTGTTCAGGATAGATCATTGCAGATACTTCGGAGGTACCTAACTCATGGCAAAAACAAACTACTCTTATCAAAAGCGCGGTCGAGAGATCGAGAAACAGAAAAAACAAGAAGAAAAACGTCAAAAAAAGCTAAATAAGAAAAAAGAGGAGGAAGAGGAGGCAAAAGTCTCCTCGCCCCAATTAGGGGATTCTGAATCAAGTTCAGAATGACGAACACCCTATTTTTATGTTCTTTGCAATCTCACACCGTCATAATAAAGCAAAAGTATGGGACGACAGAGCTCTATCGGATTTTGTGGCCTTTTAAAGGTTTATAATTTTTCTTCTATGATCTTGAGGTTGAGCCAGGACGGCGGATTGTGAAAACCGAGATCACTCTGGTTCCACTCGCCTCCTTCGCTGTTGCGGATATGCAATATATTGTTGATAAGCGTATATTGCAGCCCAGTAATACTACTAATGAGCTTTTTTCCTTCTTTTAACGCTTCAAAAACTGCTTCTTTGCTTTGCATACGTTTCCTTTAAGCAATTCATAAAAAGACCCATCAGTCTCTTTGTCAAACTGTTTAGCCTGCGGGCAGAGCATTCTGCCCGCAGATAGTCTTAAAGACCGGTAACGTTTTCAGCCTGTAGGCCTTTTTCGCCTTTGCCGATCTCGAAGGTCACTTTTTGTCCCTCGTTAAGAGAAACACGGCCATAACCGCTGCTGTTGATCTGGCGATAGTGTACAAATACATCATCCCCGCCATTTTCCTGTTCGATAAAACCGAAACCTTTTTCGCTGTTGAACCATTTTACAGTTCCGTTTACTTGAGTTGCCATTGCAATTCCTTTGGGTGTTAATACATTTCATGGATGAAATGCTCAAAATATAATGTGGAGTGTTCTTTGGGAAGGATAATACTGTAAACGAAATGTAAGCAATAAAAGTCTAGCCTAAGATGAACTCTAAATCATCTTTGAATACAACCATTATAGCTGAATCATGAAAGAATAGCAAATAAACTGTTTCAAAATCCCTTATTTTCGCTTTGGCAACGGAATATCAGCATTTAGCGCCAGAAATACTAATCATTTATCATGCTATTTCGATCACTTTCCCCTTTCAGACATAAGCAGGATTGCATTATAATGTCAGATAAAATTTCAAACAATGAGAGTGACCTTTAAAATTCTAAAAAAAGATCAATATTAACGAAAGGCTTATTATGCATTTTTCAAAACTTCTTTTATCGTTTATTTTAAGTATCGCCCTCTTTACCCAAACTTCCTGGGCGCAGATCGCTTCGACAGAGGCCCTTTTCAACCAACAGACGGACATTTTATCCTCAAAAGAGAAGATCATCCAATTCACTGCCCGTGAGGATGTGGCAAAAATCCTGGAACAGATGGATGTTGATCCCAAAACGATTGAAGACAGAGTTGCGGCAATGACGGATGAAGAGGCTTCAAAGTTCGCTCATGAGATAGACACCTTGCCGGCGGGCAGCGATGCGCTCGGTTCCTTGGTCGGTGCTGCTGTATTTATTTTTGTGCTTTTACTGATTACCGATATTCTCGGATTGACCAAAGTGTTCAATTTTACCCGTTCTGTCCGATAGCGTGAAAAGAAACCGCTGCACCCGCTTCCTGCCGATTCTCGCTCTTCTGCTGATGCTTGTCGGGTGTGGCCCCAAAGAGCCTCTGCCCCCATCCGGGGATCATATCAACGTCCCTTTCGTGGCTCCCCGCTCGGACCTGTGCGCGGCGACATCGATCGAGATGGTCTCCAAGTATTGGCAGTCAAAAACTTCTTATACTCCCCGTTTATCGCAGACGGAACTCGATGCACGGACATTGATCCCCGAAAAAGGCGGTACACTGCAGATAGAACTGATGGCCACGTCACGGGCAAACGGCCTGCTCGCTTATACGCTGGAACCGACATTTGATGCCCTGCTCCGGGAACTCAAGGAACAGCATCCCGTCATCGTCCTGCTCAACCGCAGCTACGCCTGGTATCCTCTGTGGCACTATGCTCCTGTGACGGGATATGACAAACAAAATCAAACCATTTCAATGCACTTTTCCGATCAACCCAATGAGGCAATCTCCGTTGCAACATTTAAAAGACTCTGGGAACGAAGCGGCAATTGGGGTGTTGTGCTTCTTCCCCCGGGATATCTGCCGGCAACCGCTTCACCTGAAGCATTTCTGCGCGCTGCCTATGATCTTGAAAAAACAGGGATAAGCAACGATGCGATCATTGCGTACAAGCGTGCCCTGGAACGTTGGCCCAAAGAGGTTGATCTGCTCTTTGCACTGGCCAATGCCTGCTACAATGCAAAGCAATTTGCTGAAGCAGAGAAGTACTATCGCAGACTTCTATCCATAGAGCCCAACCACCCTTTGGCACTGAACAACCTCGCCGATCTCCTGTGCCATAGAGGCAGGCAGAATGAAGCGATGGCAATGATCAAAAAAGCGGTTTCAGATAACAGTAAGATACAATCGATCATAAACGCCACGCAAAAAGAGATCCTCAAGGGGTGCACGCATCAAAAGAAAAAGGAAAAATGATTTTATTGGTTTGGATAATGGTATAGTGGGTTTTTCAAAATGTTAAAATCCATCGCCAAGTGAGTTATAAGATGTATAGGATCGTAATATTTGGAGAGGCGTTACCACGTACAACGTGGTAACGAAGAAAGAAAATTATTTACTAAAGTGCTGATAATCTTTCACTCCGCTCCAGTCACCGCCCCACTGCCAGCCGTACTTCTTAAATATCCTGACGGCTTTGTCGTCAGGCAGCAGTACGGCTCTGTCTGCTGCCGTATCGTTCCTGTGCACTCTTTTTCTGTAGACCAAAGAGGCTTTATGGCTGATACGCCCGCTTCTGGAGATGTAGGGGTTCTCGATCGGGTTGATATCGATCGCTTTGCCGTAAGCGTGTCTGGAGTAGTGACTGCTTCCCGTGGCCCTGCGGCAGTTAAATGCGGAGGTGTTGTCTGCCTCGATGGATTGCCAGTCGTTTCCCTGATAGTCGCTCACCAGCCTCATCTGATAGATGGGATAGTCAGCCTTATAGAGCGCTTCAAAAATCTTGACCACCTCATCTGCCACATCTTTATGAACGATCAGCTCACCCCACTGCTCCTGACCGCCGAAGTTTTTGTGCCTGATACGCAGATACCGAAGCTCTTTTAGCCCTACAGGACACCCTTCTCTGTAAGAATTTCCCTTGATCATACGCTCTTTTATCTCAGGGGTGATCATAGAGATGCGTGCCTGGTAGTCCGCCCATACGCTTATCGTTAAAATAGTCAGAAATAAAATAATCTTTTGCATGTTCTATTATAACGAAATGGATAAATGTTCTATGGGATTATCTGAGCAGAGGGGTCAAAGCCGTTGGCTTCAACCTCTATCATTACAATAGTGTCTTTAGTGTATCGGAATATAGGCATATCCCTCGTTTTGTGCACCAATGAGGCCAACGGTTGCGTTTGGGATGATTTTGACAAAAGGATAGATGCTCTGCTCGGGAATGTTGTTTTTTTTCAGACCTGCTTTGCAGATCTCAAATTCCACGCCATAACTCTCATGCAAGCTCTTCAGTTTTTTCGCGATCTCTGCCATTTTGCTCTCTTTTTGGAAAAACTTGTAGCTATCACCGTGTATCACCACTTTGACCTTAAGTTCCTGGAGTTGGTTCTGGTAATAGACACTGTTTTTCATCACTCCAGAGATCAGGGAGCGTTCCAGAGTTTTACTGTCCCCGGTTTTAAGGTCATAGACCGCCTTGATCTCATTGCTGTTCTCTTCAGCAGCGAGGGCCGAAGAGAAACCGAGTGTCATCGTTATCAGGATAAAGCGTAAAAATACTCTTAACATCTTTTACTCCATAAGTCCGGAGAGGATCTTCTCCATTCTTTTTTGCGCATCATCAAGCGCTTCGAGTGACGCTTTGTCATCGATAGCCATAGCGCTGATCCAGTTATAGACAGAAGGGTAAGCAACATGCATTTTATCTTCACCTTTTTTCATGTAAAGATAGAGTGAACATGGCGCAAATGCTCCGGCTTCAGGTCTCGTTTTTGCCACGGTATAGATCACAGGAAGTTTACAGATAGAGTAGACATCATAAAAGTTGAATGCTTCATAGTTTTGCTCTTCAAAATCATAGTTCAGATCACTGAATCCTGCCATCACAAACCCGTTTGGAGCAAGTTCGCCCTCAAACAACATCTGGAACTCATCTTTTGCATCCTCCCATTCATCAGGATCTACCTCCATCTCTAAACGTGTCACACGTTCACCCTCCATCCCTTTCGGTTCATACGTCAGTGTTTCAAATTTACCGTTTGGCATCGCAGTTCTTAGTGCCTCTTTTACCATTTCACCTATCTTGAGAAGTGTCTTATCATCTTTGGGGATCTCAAGGATGGTTGCCAATGTATCTGTAGTGAGCGTAGAAACAGAAATGGTTTTTTCACCTTTTTTCGTGTAGATCGACATACTAAGCGGTGCAAAAAGACCAATTTCCGGATACTCTTTTACCAACGTCAAGGTATCCGGCTTGCTGTAAAATGTAAAAAGATTATAGACATCAAAAGGAGTCTCTTTAAACTGTATTTTAAACGGAAGATTCATATCTCTGTTTTCAGCAATAAAGAAGCCAACTTTTTTGAACGCCTCCTCTATCGTTTTGGGTGTAATTTTCCCGTCACTGTTATCCGCAGTAAATACCTGAATATCCTGGGCAAATCCCCATGTTCCCGATATCACTATCAGCGCCATAAGTTTTTTTAGTAAATTTTTCATATCTATCCTTTCTATTGAAATAAAATTATGGACGAATGTAGATCCATCCGCCTATCTGACGCTCTATCAGCTCGACAATCCCTGCGGTAACCACCTCTACACCATCCAGCAGTGCTTTCTTATCGATATTGTAAGTTCGCATCGTATTGCCGCAGGCAATAAACTCCACATCATAGGTCATAAGAGATTTCAAGCGTTTCTGCAGTTCCTTGTCAAAGAAGTTTGCCTCCTTCATCACCGCCTTGATCCCTTTTGAGTAGCAGACGATCGCCACTTCACACTTCTCCGGACCGTAAAATTTTATGACATTGCTTGCCGATGAAAGTACATGTGATATCTCATACTCGTCATCACTGGTCAGTGGAAAAACAAACTGTCTAGGGTTTTCGATACTTGGTTTAGGCTCTGCAAACTCAGTATCAGAGATCAAAAAACTGACTGCCAACAGCAGTATCATCCAGATCTTTTTCATTGTTTTGTTCCTTTCTTCAACGTTTGGTTATACTTCTCTTTTGCCTCTCTGAGTATCTCAAGAAAGTCCTCTTTGACCCATGAACCGGGTACACGATACAACTGCTCCTGCTGAGGAGATAAAAAGAGAAAGGTCGGTGTCATCGTCGGATTGAAATCGACAGGGTTTTTCCCTTTCTCTACATCTATCTTGACGGATACAAACCCCTTCTCAAGTGCCTTTATCATATCCGGGTCACTCATCACTTCGTTCTCCATCTTCTTACAGTAACGGCAATGCTCTGCCGTATAAAAGATCATGATCAGCTTATCCTCTGCTAAAGCCTTGGCGGAAGCCTCTTTAAACGGTTCATATTGCATCACTTTTTCTTGATACGCTTTAGGGTCATACTCATAGAGAAAGGTTACAATCGCTTCAAACTCCTCTTCGCTCAATTCGCCTTTCATGCTCGGCATCGTTTCAAAATAGTTTAAAATCTCAGGAAGACAGATACTTTTCTCTCTGTCCGGAGTCTCAAAATACTCCTCCAAAAAGCTCTCTATCTCCATCCGGTGCATCTCTGCATCGCCATTGGGATCTCCGATGCGTGTTTTCAGCCTGTAAACGATCTGGTTGATCGTCGGTGCTTTCAGATGAAGGAGTGTGTTGTCCATTTGCATGAAGTTTTTTTCCAATACACCCATAGGGATATAGAGCTCATGACAGGCAGCACACTTCTTCTCATACACATGCTTCCCCTCACTCCCAAAGATCAATGTCGATACAAAAAGGAAAAAATGCAACAGGTTTTTCATACTACTCTTCCTCTTCCTCATACATCTCCAGCTCCGCGTAGGCATCCAGTACATTTCTTTTATGAAGTGCTTCATACATCGCTTCGTTCTTATACTTTTCCATCGGAACTGCTTTTGTGATCTTTTCCATGCCTACCCCTTCATCGATCGCTTCAAGTACTTCCCCTTTCATTTGACTCTGATACGCTTTATGGTGGTCCATGGTATGGCTGTCAGTCCGTGTACCGTGCCCGGTGATAATCGTCTCTGCATCCATTGCTTCCATGATCTCTATGGCTGTTAGATTGCCGATGATAGAACCGTCCCGCATAGAGGTCAACCTGTCGTTAAAGACCAGATCACCCGTAAAGAGTGCTTTTTTTTGCGGCAGAAAGACGACCAGATCACTTTCGGTATGGGCTTTAGGTACCAGCTGCTTCACCTCAAAATCAATACCCCCCTCTTTGAATTTGAATAGAGTCTGTTCTACTACCTGATCCAGAGCAACGATCTCTGTGCCGTGAAATGCATCTTTGGAGACAATCTGTGAGATACGCGTCTCCTCGGGCTTCATGCTGTATGCTTTTCCAGCGATACTCTGCTCATACTCCCTCGGGCCTATGAGTAAAGCACCTTGTTCTTTGTAAAAACTGTTTCCCAGCCAGTGGTCATCATGTACATGTGTGGTGATCACATATTTTACAGGCAGAGAAGCGACCTTTTGCATCGCTTCGTACGCCTGTTTCGCATAGGCATGGGTTGGACCGCTGTCGACAACAACATAGCTCTCTTCTGTTTTTACAAAACAGGAGTTGACCATGTTCCCGCCGTTCTCTTTGGTGATCATCTCAGGTTTCCCGAAAAAACAGTAGATATCTTCCGTTACTTTTTGGGGAGTCAATTGGTAATCAAATGCCTCAAGAGATACCAAAGTCAATACAAACAGTCCAAATCCTCTCATCTCACGCTCCTAAAATAGATAGTTAAACTCTAAACGATACTCATTGTATGAAACATCTGCTTTACCTGTATTATCGGGATCAGCATCTACCAGACCTATACGTCCTTTCACGTAGAAGTTCGGTGTGAGCTTATAGACGGTATCCAGGTGCCATACATTGCTATCTGCCTGTACATTCGCTTTGTCATCATCAAAGTCCTGGATAGCATATCGCAAACTTACATCAAATTCGGGTGTGAATTTATAGGCTACTCTTGCCATATAGGTTTTGGTATTCGCATACCAGTTGTACTGTGCCATTGCTCTGGTAAATCCGCCTGTCGGGAAACCTCTCCATGGTGCAACAATATCTGCTTTATCCTCGATCTGTGAATATCCAAGTCTGAAAAAACCTTTTTTCTCCGGCATCATCATATCTACTCTTGCAGCAAAAAGACTACTATCCAATGAATCAGCTACACCTGCATCATAGCCTGTCGCAGCCTTACCGGTTAGATTGGTATATCCTGCAACATCTCCGCCTCCATCATCCATCTGATGGAAGTATCTTATCCCGGGCCTTAACGTCCATCCATTCTCAAAAGGCACAGCATAGTGTGCTTCTGCTACGATATCATTCACCACTCCGGGGACACTTAAAAAGGAGAGGGTTGCATCCAGGTTAGGGATGATTTTTGTCTTGATATCCGCCACGATCAGTTCATGATCCGGATCTTCGCCTGCAGCCAGAAAGTTGGCATAACTCAGCCCTTTATGAACTGCTGAATCATCGTTGTTGTTCCAGCTCTCGCCATTTTCATCTTTGAAAGTCACTACATCATGTGCCGAAGTATGGTCTCTTAGCTTTTGTTCTGTAAAATACGCAACTCTTGCAGATGTTTTATCCGCTATATTCGCTGCAACAGTGACCCCGTCAAATGTATTGGGGATCATTTTCGTATCGTTAGACGCCGTAAAGACAGACTCGAAAAGCTGACGTCCTGCTTTGATATCAAACATATCGTTTTGGTATTCCAGGTAGGCTTCTCCCAGTACGTGCATGCCCCCACCGTAACCTCCCCTTTTCAAAACATCATACCTACTGAATGTGTCTTTACCCGCTTTTGCCCCTGCGATCTCATCAGCATCCAGTCTCCAGAAATCAGGGTTCATGGAACCGTAGTATCCCGCAGTGAAACTAAAACCGTTGAATGCGGAAGACTTGAAGATCAGACTTCCGCCGATACCCATATTTTTATTATCCAGGTTTCCCTTTTTGGCAATATCATTCCATGTTTCATGATCCCAATCCCAGTAGAAACTATTGGATCTTAGGCGGCCATAGAAGATACCGTCCTGAAACATACCTGTAAAGCTATCGGTACTTCCGGGTAAAACATTGTACTCAACAACCATATCCCCCTTTAGCTTTCTTTTTACGACTTCGCTTTTCACCGCTGATACTTCTGCTTGCGGGTTCGTTGGCGCGATATCACCTCCGGCCATTGCCATCGTAGACGCTAAAGCAGTAGCCGCTAAAATACTCATCCCAATTTTTTTCATTGCTTTTCCTCGTTTGTTATGTCATAGCCTATTCAATAATCTGCTATACTACGACCTGTAATCTTTTGATTACACCTTAGTGTGCCCCGTCTCATTACTGTTTTTTTGGACAAAAGAGACAACATGAAGAGAGACGGGGCACGGTTTTGATCTCAGCCTAACATTTGGCACCTTTTTGCGGACATCCGCAAGCATAATCCAATACCTTTACATTAGACTCCATACTGATATCGATCACTTTTTGCTTTCTGATATAGTCACTCACCACCTCGTAAATAGCCGGTGTTTCCTTTGCAAGATTATCCCCCGCATTTTGCAGGTTTCCACCCCAGGAAGAGACACGGTACATTTTATTGGGATCAAGCGGTTTGCCTCCGATCATAAAATCAGAAACTCTTTTCCCAGACTCTGCAGCGATCCTGATAGAGTAACTGGCACCCGTCAGACGGCTCATATCTCCACCCTGCTGCAAAAGTGGATTTTCGTTAAAGACATTATCGGCAATATCTTCCATCAGTTTTGAGATCACAGAACCCTTCAGATCAAAAGTATAGACCTCCGGATAGGTGATCGCTGTCATTTCGTAGACATTGTCTTTCAGGATCTTGTCACCGGGGAGCAAGGTGGTTCCCCAACGGTATCCCGGAGTAAAGACGATATCACTTTTCATCGTCTCCTGGATCGCCTGACCGATCAGCGCATCAAAGGTCGAATAGAAGGTATCTCTCTTATAGAGCAGCCCTTTGGTCGTACCGAGCACTTCATTGAGTTCAGCTTCATATGGCTTATACCACTTTTCTACCAATGCTTCACCCGCTTTATCCGCCGGGATAAGGTTGGAAGCGACCGGGATCAACTTGAAGTTATAATCCACCACTTTTTTATCTTTCACTTCCAGATCCAGACGTCCGACATATTTACCGTGGCTACCGGCAATAAGGATCACCGTGTCATTGATAATGATCGGTTCTGGACTAGGATCATGCGTATGCCCGCTCAGAATGAAGTCCACGCCGTTGACTTTCTTCGCCAGCTCCTGATCCACAGAAAATCCGTCATGGCTCAGCACGACAACCGCATCGACCCTTTTCTCATTTCTCAGTTCATTTACATACTCCTGAAGTGTCTCATGACGCAGAGCAAAGCTCCATCCTTCTGTGAAATGTTTCGGGTTTGCCGTAGAGGTGAACGGGAATGACTGACCGATGATACCGATCTTTGCTCCGCCGATCTCTTTGATCGTATACGGAGGGAAGATCAGCTCTTCAAAGTTCTCAGAGAACGGATCGTTGTCGATCACATTTTGAGAGATAAAATCACCATTGAGCATATCGATCAGCTCAGCGACACGCTCTTTACCGTAAGTGAACTCCCAGTGACCGACCATGACATCAACACCCAGATAATTCTGCGCATCAACAATCGCTTCACCTTTTGTTTTTAGCGCCACTGCCGTTCCCTGCCAGGTATCACCGCTGTCGAGAAGAAGCACATTCTCGTTACCTCTCTCTTTTCTCACATGGTCTATCACCGTTTTCATATGGGCGATACCGCCCATCTTTCCGAACTTTTTAGCCAATGCTTCGAAGTTGCTGTGCGTATCAAAATACTGATCCAGTGTTCCCGGCTCAATCCCGTAATACTTCTCGAACGACTCGCCGCAGATAAAGCCCGGGGTTCCCACAAGGTTATCCGCAGAGATCAGTGTGGAAGGTTCTCTCCAGTAGAGCGGTTTGAGGTGTGCATGCATATCACAGATATGAAGCAGCGTAGCCTTTCCCTTTGGCTCGAAAGAGACAATGTCTGAAAAGCTCATATTTTTGATACGCTCTTTTCCTGCTTCGCCGGCAAACAGATTAGTCCCTCCGGCGGCACCAAGTAATCCCAGTGCAGCAGCGATTTGCAGAAAATCTCGTCTATTAATATCCATCCATTACTCCTTATCTTTTCAGGCCAGGAACGGCGATCGCTTTTTGTTTATCCTGAGCCAGTTTTGACACATAAAGCTCCAATCCCACCATCTCCTTGGAACCGATTGGTATCACAGCCATCAATGCGTTATTCATGCACCCCTGGAATCTTCTCTGCAAAGTTCTCAGGCTGGATTTTGTCATACGATATGCCGGCCATGTGGCACCTGCACCCGCCTCAGCTAGGTCAGGAAGCGGCTGTGTTCTGAGGATCAAACCTATGGTATCTTTGTTGTGGCAGCTGTTACAGGAGAGTCCTCTTCCGCCTCTTGGAGTCATAAAGGTCTGCTTACCGAGTTCATAGGAAGCTTTCATATGCTCATTGGCATTGATATCAATATTGAACTGCTCATCATTTGCCAATGACTTGACATAGGCAAGTATCGAGAACATTTTGGGATCTTTCAGTTTGATCTGTTCTTTTCCCTGCTCAGCCATCATCGCCTGAAGCACCTGGTCTACTCCGACAACATTCCCAAGTTTTTCGATATATCTCGGGAAAGTTGCAATATATTTCGGCAATGCATTCTCTTCTATTCCAAGGAACTTTGCCAGCGCTTCTTCGCCGCCCAGTTCCTCCTCAAAGATCTCTCCCCCCTCCGCTACAAAGATATCAGCAGGATTGTTTTCAAGCATCTCCTCATACATCGCTCTGTCTGTATCACTCATAGCAAACTGCTCACCGGCAGTTGCCATCGCAAATGCAAGAGCCATGGATAATACTACTCTCTTCATCTCTTATCCTTTCGGCTTGAGTTTTGCGCTCTTACTGCCTTTTTCGCCTGTATTGTCGGTATACTCTACAGTGATTTCACCTTCCCCCGGTACTTTCAAATTCACAGAAAAGTAAGGGTTGGTTGAAACCGTTTCCCACACTTTCATGGTGGTGAAAGGCTTTCCATCCAGAAGGAACGTTACATTGTCGAGATATTTTGCAGGTTTGATGTTTCCTGTTTTTTTATCCTTTTGCATTCCCGTATCCATCGGGTGAATGATGATGAAGTCTACACTGATGGTGTCTCCGACTTTATACTTTTTGGGTTTCATTTTAATCATTGATCGTCTTTTTTCTGCTGCCATTTTTTATCCTTTATTTTTATTTTTTTATACTCTTTCGTCTGCCGGATCAGATCAACCACATCCGCCGATCGTGACTTTAACACTCTTGCCTGCACTGAGGAAACTTCCGTCACTCAACTCTACCAGCGCCACTACTTCCTGGGTTTTAGCGAGTTTGACACGTGTTGCAAAATATCCCTTCCCATTCAGCGGAGTCAACATCACATCTGCACATCTGGAGTTACCGTTTTCTTTCGCCAGTACATGGATCGCTTTGACATAGTTGTTCTCTTCCATCGGATGGTCCACATTGACTTTGACAGGCACAACTGCACCATTTTCAGCGATCTCCGGGACGATCAGGTCTATCTTTGTACTCTCTGTGACTGCTTTGCCTGATGTAATGGCTTCAACCGCCATTGCATAACTCAGTGCATTGGGGCCTTGCGGCGCAGCATTTGCTTCCTCTTTCGCGCTTAACAATACCGGGCCAACCGCAGCCGCCGCGGATGCTGCACATAAACCTTTTAAAAAACTTCTTCTTTGCATTTTGTTTCATTCCTTTTTTAATAATTTATACGCTTTCAAAGCAAGCTTATCAAGCTACGCTAACGCTGAGTTTGCTTCAGCAGCAAGCTCTCGCGACTGGTCGCTCTTAACTTCTTACTTATATGCATTTATTTTTTAGACATCACATAGGCTGTAAGATCACAGATCTCTTGTTCATTGAAAAGAGCTGTAGTCAGATTGACTGTCATATGTGTAGCAGGATTGTCGATTCTCGGATCTGCGATCTTCTGATAGACAAATTGTGCATCCCTGATCTTTGTATCGATAAAATATGTTTTATAGTTTGAGAGATCCGGACCGATATTACCACCGCCCACGGCACCTTCTATATTGTGACATGCAACACAGTTTCCGTACTGTTTTGGCTCTTTCTTCCCATCTTTCTCTATAGACTTGACGATCCCCTCCGGAGGTGTATCTTTGGCCTGGTCTCCATTTAAGTTGTGAAATATATATTTCCCTCTGGCAATCGATGCTGTATCATTAAGACTACATGATTTAGGGAAAGTATAAGTTGCCGCCGGCTTTAGAAGATCTTTTTCAAGGATCTTTGTTGCATCAGGCATCTCATATGTCTGGGTCAAATCTGATGCATTGACAGCTGTTAATGCTGTTATTAACAGCGCAGTGCATGCGATAAATTTGACTTTCTTTTGCATTGACACTCCTTTAAACTTTAATTTCAAAAAGCATCTTAACAAAGAAGTGTAAAAAATATATAAATATTTTAAAATAAAGTAAATTAATTTTTTATTTATAAAATTTATAATAAAAAATGGTGCTTTTATTGGGCCGGGAAGAGACCTTGAGTATAATCCCCTCTTCATCGATAATCTCTTTGACAATAGCAAGTCCGATACCAAATCCTCCTTTGGCCTCATTCTCCCTATAATAACGGGAGAAGATCTTATCGATATTTTCAATACCCACACCATGATCTTTTACAGTAAACTCTATGAATTCATCGTCTTCGTTGACGGTGATCTCTACTTCACGGTTGTCATGGCTGTATTTTATCGCGTTGGAAAGCGTGTTATCTACGATACGCTGTAGCTTGGTTTTTGAGAAGTGATAGATAATATTTGGAGAGATATCTGTCTGCAATATGATATTTTTCATATTTGCCACTTCCTGAAAATAGTCTACTCTGTTCTGAACAAATTCACCAAATTCGATCTCTTTTTTCTGATGTTTTACCCTCCCCTGTTTGATCAGGTATTCCATATCACTGTATATCGTAGCCAATGTTTTGGAAGCAGACTTGATCCGCCACAGATATTTGTTTTCACCGTATTTCGCTGCGAAAAGGTCTGCATTAAGGTTAATGATACTCAACGGTGTATTGATCTCATGCATGGAATCTTTGATAAAGTTGTCCAGATGGTTGTTCATCTCTTCAAACGGAGCAGAAAAGTTTCGAAGTAAAAGCAGAGAAAAGATAAAAAGGACAATAATAATCGCTGTCAATACACTGAAGGCCAGAAAATAGATCCTGTTAGAGGTATGTTTTTTTGCGACAAGAAGATAGGTGGCGCCAAAATAGTAGGCATCTGCAAATGCATAGATATAATAAAAATTGTTCTGCTGACGGTGAAACCCTTCTGTAAAAGTATGGGGTTCAAACTCTAATGTACTGAATATACTCTTGAAGTTCTGATCATAAAGTGCTGCACTATACTCCTGATAGCGCGGGAAATGATAGACTTTATCGCTGTTTTTATAGCGCTGCATGGAAACAATGATCTTTTTTGCCTGTTTTTCCAGAGAGAGTTCCACTTTTGCTTCATCTATCTGTAAGAGCAGAATAATATAGGTAACCAAAGGAATGATAAGCACTGCTGCGATCATTGCCGTATAGATCAACGCATATTTACGGGAGAACTTTCTGGAATCAAAGATCAATACTGTATCCTACACCGCGGATATTTTTGATCAGATCGTGATCAAGCCTTTTTCTGAGGTTTCCTACCTGTACACGGATATTGGATGGATCAATCCACTCTCCCCATATCTCTTCCCAAAACATCTGATACGATACCACACTCCCCCGATGTTTCACCAGAAGTTCCATGATCTTGGTTTCTGTTTTTGCCAGCTGAATTGTCTCTCCCTGTCTTTCAAACTTCATCTTGTTCAAATCATAACTATAACCGTAAGGGAGCGGAATCCTCTCTTCGTCTGAGCCAAAACAGTGCAGTTTGATCACCTGATCAATACGGAGCTTCAGTTCAATAAGGTCAAAAGGTTTACGTATGTAGTCACAGGCCCCGCATTCATATCCGTAGGTCAGGTCATCAATATCGGTTAAAGAAGTGATAAAGATCGCCGGTATTTTAATACCTTCTTTTCTAAGTTCTTCAAGCATTTCAAAACCGTTTTTTCTTCCGTGCACTTTGACATCCAGCAACATCAGATCAAACACTCTCTCAAACACGGTATCAAAAGCTTCATCGGAGCTGGGGTAGTGTTCAACTTCATAACCAGAATCCTCCAAAAACTCTTTCATGCTTGTGGCCAACATCTTTTCATCTTCCAGGATCAATATTCTCATTCTATCACTCCATTCTTCTTTTCCTGATACTTATTGTCCAAAATAATGTCTATCAACTCATTTTTTTCATAGAGGTTTAAAATCTCTCTTGCCTCCTGCTCCAATTCACGTTTGTCTTCTTCATGCAGTTTTGAAAGCAAACCTACAAGATCACGGTCGTAACCACTTTTAAAACTGCCGAAGTTTTGTCCATTCAACTCCAATGCCTGTTTGATATCTTCTTCTGAAAACTGTCCGAAACGTAAAAAATTCTGTGAATCTGCCTCAAAGTTTCTTAGGGAATTTTCAGAAAGTACAAGCAAATATCCTCCTATCTCATCCCCTTCACCGTTATACATCGGTTCCCATAGAAAAAGTCTGTTATCCTGCATGAAAAACTGCTTTGCAAAAAGCTTGTTTGTCTCGATATCCTCTATACGACGTTTCAATGAAATATTATAGTTTTGATTTGCAATGACCCTTCCAAAGAGTCTCGGAAAATCTCTCATGAGTGAGGCTTTTTCCAGATACACCTCATCCATCAGAGCGAACAGCTCTATGCCTTTGGAACGGAGTTTTACAGAGAATTCATCAATCAGATGGATCACCTCCAGATACCCCAGCAGTTTTTTATTGCTTCTGATAGGTATGGTGGATTTAAATGTGAGCAGACGGCCTGTCTCCATACCGACTTTGGGCTGTTTGTTGTTTTTGAGTGTCTCCAGGTCATCCCGGAACCACCAGATAGGCATTCCTTCAAAACCTTCATCCCAACTCCTTGCCAAGATAAAAAAGTCAGGGGTAAGTGCCTGTAGGCGAAGCGATGTCATGTGCGTATGCTTTTTAAAGCGTTCTGTGATATTACGAAGTATCTGATATCCATTACTTTCATCCTCCTTTTGCAATGCTTCTTTCAGATCACCATTCTCCGCCAGCGCAAGAGAAAAAGAGAGCAGTTGCGCCATCTCACTTGAAAGTGCCGAACGAAACTCAAATATGATCGTATCACTTAAGGCTGCGATCCTGTCATCCTGGGTACGACTAAAAAAGAATATACTTGAAGAGAGCAGTATCAATAAAAGAAAAAACATACCTATTAATATTGTTTTATCGTATTTTCTCATTCTCTTTATTATCCATCTTAATTTATAGTTTAAAATTATAAAAATTATTAATATTATTTAAGGTATTTTTATTTAATAAAGAAATGATATCACACTATTCTAATAATTATTTGAACACCTCCCACACTTACAAAAATATTTACTCTCCGTTTACGCTAATCTTATATTATAATTGTAAAACAATATACTACTAAAGGAATAACTATTCATGGAACAGTTTAAAACCTATGCCCTGATGATAGGGCTTACCCTGCTCTTTATATGGTTTGGCGGGATGATCGGCGGGCGAGGAGGGATGATCATCGCCTTTTTGATCGCCGCGGGGATGAACTTCTATGCCTACTACTACAGCGACAAACAGGTACTTAAACACTACCATGCGATCCCTGTAGACCAACATGATGCCGGGGGACTTTACAGGATCGTAGAGAGACTGACACAGCGTGCAGGACTCCCGATGCCTGCACTCTATATCATTCCCGATCAGCAGCCCAATGCCTTCGCAACGGGACGCAACTATGAAAACGCTGCCGTGGCAGTCACCGAAGGTCTGCTCAACCTGATGGATGAGAATGAGGTAGAAGCGGTGATCGCCCACGAACTCAGCCATATCAAACACTATGATATGCTTATCGGCACCGTAGCTGCGACCATCGCAGGGGCGATCAGTATGCTGGCAAACTTCGGGATGTTCTTTGGCGGTGACCGAGACCGACCGAACCCTGTCGTGATGATCGCCCTGATGATCATCGCGCCGCTTGCCGCAACGGTCATCCAGATGACCATCAGCCGAAACCGAGAGTTTATGGCCGATGAAGGGGCTGCTCGTATGACAGGGCATCCCGAGTGGCTTCAGAGCGGCCTGGCTAAGCTGGAGAATTATGCCAGCGGCATTGCGATGCATGATGCCGACCCGCAGACAGCACACATGTTCATCATCAACCCCTTTACAGGCAAAGACTTCTCGCTGCAAAATCTTTTCCGTACCCACCCGACGACACAGGAGAGAATCGACAGACTGGAACAGTTGAAGTATTAGACCATCATTTAGTGCGTTGGGAAACGCACCTTACACTCTATCAATAAATATCTGTCGCTCGAACGACCTTGAAAGCGAAGCGATTCGAGAGAGCGACGATTTTTTTGCTTCGTTTTTTTCTAAAAAAAATGAAGAGAGTAACACCGCCTCACAATGAACAATAAGGAAGTTAGGAAAAACTAAAACAAAAAACCAACAACCAAAATTGTGTTATAATCATCTCAATAAAAAATCACAAAAAATATCAATACAGAAAGAAAAAAATGACCCCTTTTGCCATACAACTTATGAACGGTTGTCTTGCGTCGGATATCGAACAGGAGAACCAAAATACCTTTCAAGCCCTGCAGAAGGCCGGAGCTATCGAAGAGGTGGACGGCCTGTGGAGACTGGGCTCGCTTTACCGTGCAGGCCGTCTCTACATGGGTAAAGACGGACGCGGCTATGTCGAAGCGGAGTTCAAAGAACAGCGGGACCTGCTGGTCGAGCCTGACCATCTGGGGGATGCGAGGCATGGCGATACCGTCGTGGTTAAGCGCATCATTGCCAGACGCGGACGTGCCAGCGGCAAGGTGCTGATGGTCATTGACAAAGCCCATCTTTTTACGATCGCCTATACGCACAGGGACGAATCGGGCAACTTTATGATCCTGGATATCCGTACGGGCGAACCCACTTATGCCAAAATGGAGGGGATGGACCTCAAAGCGTTCAAACTGGGTACGGTACTGAAGGTCGACATCGATACGGATAACGTGTTAGAGGTATTCGGTACGCTCGATGACCCCAAAGTCGATGAGAAGATCTCACTGGCACTCTATGAACGTGAAGATGCATTTCCTGAAGCCTGCGTGACTGAAGCGGTCGAAGTAGAAAGTGAAGTGACCAGAAGCGAACACCCTGACCGTGTAGACCTTACAGATCTTGACTTCTGTACGATCGACCCTGTCACCGCAAAAGATTTCGATGATGCGATCTACTTTGACCTGAAAAACTACACACTCTATGTCGCAATCGCCGATGTCAGCCACTATGTACCCTACTTCACCGAAATCGACAAAGAGGCCAAAAAAAGAGGGTTTACCACCTACTTCCCGCATAAATCCTTCCCGATGCTCCCGCGTGAACTGAGCGAAAACATCTGTTCACTCAAACCAAGGGTAGATAGACTTGCCTTCGTCTCCAAGATCGAACTGGACCCAAACACCCTGAAACCTCTCCATGAGGAGTTCTTTGAAGCGATCATCCACTCCAAACACCGTTTCAACTACGACCAGGTTGATGAGATCATCGCCACAGAGGGGCGTGATACGGAGGGTACGGTTGCCAGACTGCTTACCTGGCTGCTGCCGCTGCAGAAGATCACCGTCAGACTCCGCAATACACGTCTCAAAGAGGGGTTTGACTTCAGGACGGATGAGACCAAGCTCACGATCGATGCCAATCATCTTCTCGTGGGTACCCAGATAGAGACAGGAACCCCTTCGCACTCACTGGTCGAGGAGTGTATGCTGCTTGCCAACCAGGCTGCTGCCAAAAGGTTTGCGGGGGAGGAAGAGGATCAACTGGGTATCTTCCGTATCCACGAACCGCCTCAGCTCTCCAAACTCGAAGAGCTGCTTGTCCAGCTCGCCTCTGTGGGGCTTTATGTAGAAGAGTACGAGGATTCGCCTTCGCTGATCCGTGCGATCCAGAAAGAGGCCGAGAAGATGGGGCTGGCTGCCGAAGTGGATGCGATGCTGATCAAATCCTTGCGCCAGGCGAGCTATGCGGCGCACAATGTCGGCCACTTCGGCCTGGGCTACAGGTACTACAGCCACTTCACCTCGCCGATCCGCCGCTACTCGGATCTCATCCTCCACCGCATGATCAAAGCCCAGCTGCAGGATGATGAGCAGGAGATGGAGTACCTGCTGAGAAATATCGAATCGCTCTGTGCGAGAGTCAGTGAACTCGAACGCAAAGAGGTCAAATCCGAATGGGACTTCAGGGACCGTAAATTTGCCCGATGGGCCGCTACCAGGATCGGCGAAGTATTCGGCGCCGAAGTGGTTGAGATTGGGGAGAGCGGTGATGCCAAAGCCGTACTCCATGCCGATGTACAGGGAGTGACCGTACACCTCAAAGCAGATCAGGTTATGCTCTTTGACCATATCAAAGTACGTATCAGTGAGGTAAGCATTCCGCAGGCATTTATCCAGTGTGAGTTTGTGGAGAAACTGAGCCGTGAAGAGACGGAGCTCATCTGATGTATCAAAAAGAGTTCAACCAGCGCCTTCAGAGTACACTCCCCAAAGCGCTGCTGCTGTACGGTGAGAACGACTATCTGATCGACTACTATATCGATTACTTTATCAAAAAACTCGATGCCAAAGAGAGTATGCTCTCCCTCTATCACGATGAGTGGGATTTTGAGCAGGCCAAAGCGTTCTTATCGCAAAGTTCGCTCTTTGGGGGGACCAATCTTGTGGTCGCAAAAAGAGATAAAAAGATCCCAAAAAAAGAGCTTGACCTGCTGGTGGAGCTTGCCAATAAAAATGAAGACAACTACTTTATCTACGGCTATGGCGGTGCAGCCAAAGATGCCAAAAGCATGCAGGCATCCTTCAGTGAGAAAAAAGGCGGCGTCTGGGTCAGGTTCTTTGAACCCAATATCAGAGAGGGGGTAGCCACGCTGCAGCAAAAAGCACAGCAGATCAGGCTGGATATCGATCACTATGCGCTGCAGCACCTGATGCTCGTACTCAACAACAACCTTGCACTCTGTGCCAATGAGCTGGATAAACTTGCCATCCTGGGGACAAAGGTCACCAGCAAAGATATCGACAGGCTGGTCTACTCCACGGCACCACTGGCGATCGAACAGCTCCTTATCGAACTGTTTCAAAAAAAACCGATCACCGATACGATCACCAGACTCCTGGAGCTGGGAGAAGACGAGGCATCGATCCTACGCGCCACACAGTACTTTGTCAACCAGATCTTTCTTTTCCATGCCTATATCAAGCTCCACGGAGGGGTCGACTCAGCAGCGATCCTGGGATACAAGCTTCCCAAACAGATCGAGGAGCAGAAAGCTTCACTTGCCCTCCGTGTCAAATCAGCTGCCCTGCTGAAGATCTTCGAACATCTCCTTGAGAGCGAAATAGAGATCAAAAAGGCTCCTGCAACACAACGGGAAGTGCTCCTCTACAGTATGCTGATCAAGATACAGGGATACCTTTAGAGTGAATAGTGAATAGTGAATAGTGAATAGTGAATAGTGAATAGTGAATAGTGAATAGTGAATAGTGAATAGAATTTATCTAAGCATTTCAAGATGTCAAGTATATCCTGCTAAAGGATATGGATTTCATCTTGATGTTTCCCATTGTTACACTCTCTCTATGGTATCCTAAACTTGTTGTAAGATTTTTATAGTAAAATAATGCTTCCAAAATTCCTGCTCATTTTTTGGACAGATACTTTGTAACCAGGCTATGACGAAATAGCGTATCTGAATATATGGGCTATTAAACCAAAAGGAAACACATGAATTGTTATGAAACACTCTTCGTAGTAAAGCCTACACTCACAGAAGAAGAGACAGCAGCACAAGTTGCCAAAATCAAAGACGTACTTACTAAAGAGGGTGCAGAGATTCTTGCAACTGATGATATGGGTATGAGAAAACTTGCTTACCAGGTTCAGAAAAATGACAGAGGATACTACACTGTTGTTTACTACAAAGCGGAAGGTTCTGTGATCTCGGAATTGGAGAGAAACCTTAGAATCAACGAAGATGTGATCAAGTTCCTCACAGTAAAATATACTAACAATAAAGAGATGGCTCAGTTCAACAAACTTGTTGAAGCAGCGAACAAAAGCGAAGCGAAAGAGGCGTAAGCCGTTCGCACACAACTAGGAGCAACCCTATGTACAACAAAGTTATTTTGGCAGGAAACCTGGCGAGAGATATTGAGATCCGTTATACACAAGGCGGGAGTGCGATCGGGAAAACCGCGATTGCAACCAGCAGAAGATACAAATCTCAAACAGGCGAGCAGAAAGAAGAGGTGATGTTTATCGATCTTACCTTCTTCGGAAGAACTGCTGAGATAGCAAATCAGTACCTGAGAAAGGGAAGCAAAGTTTTAGTAGATGGCAGACTGACGCTCGAGCAGTGGACAGCGCAGGACGGTAGCAAAAGAAGCAGACATACTGTAACAGTAGAGAATCTGCAGATGCTGGGCAGCAGAGATGAAATGGGCACTGAGAGTTCATACCAGAACACAGCGCCTGCAGACAACTATGCACAGCCTGAGCAGTCATACAACGCACCTTCGCAGCCGCAAAGAGCACCACAGGAGCAGCAGTCAAATCATACCATCCCGGAAATAGACATCAGTGAAGATGAAATACCGTTTTAGGAGAACATAAACCATGGCAGAAAGAAGAAAATTCAAAAAAAGATATTGCAAATACTGTGAAGCAAAAGTAGACTTCATCGATTATAAAGATTTGGCACAGCTTAAATTCTCACTCTCTGAGAGATTTAAGATCATGCCAAGAAGATTGACCGGTAACTGTAAAAGACACCAGGAGATGGTAACCGTAGCGATCAAAAGAGCGAGACAAACAGCGCTTATCCCATACATCGTTGACAGAAAGAACGTTGTAGAATCTCCATTTGAGATGATCAAGTAAGATCCTTTCAACATATCTGCCTCCATAAGGCAGATATCTCTCTTTCCCCCTCTCATCTATCTTATATTTTTTAAACAAATCATGCTTTATAAATGGATATAATCTTAATAGAGTTAATTTGAGGGGTTGTTCTGATGAAAAGATTATTCCAAATCATGTCTGTACTTTTTTCGATTCTATTGGCTGGATGCGGAGGCGGAGGAGGTAGCGGTAGCAGTACATCCAGTCTCCCTCGCTTCACCTCAGAGAGTACGGTATCCGTACCGGAAAACAGGCTTTTTGTCCTCATCCTTCATGCAGACGGTCAGGATAGCATCACCTACACTATCTCCGGAGGAGAGGACAGTACAAAATTCTCTCTTGATGCTCAGACAGGCATATTGACCTTCAAAAGTGCGCCGGACTTTGAAGACCCTGCAGATAGTAACGGGGACAATAAATATGAGCTCAACGTTACGGCTACAGATACCTACGATAACCAATCGGAACAGACCCTCATCGTAATCGTAACCAATGTGATCGAAAACCCCGACAGCGACAACGACTATATCCCGGACAATATCGAAGAAAAGATAGGAATGAATTCCAGTAACCCTGACCAGAACGGAAATGGTATAGTGGACGGACGTGATACAGAAGGGGAAAAAGGAGATCCTTTTTTTGACAGGCAGTGGCATATCGAAAGTTTAGGTACAGTGACAAATGAGAGCGGTGTAGAGAGTATTAAAGGATATGACCTTGGTCTTTTGAAACTCTACCATGCCTACATGGGATATAACGATGGTGCGAATATCATCGTACAGGTCGTTGATACCGGTGTAGATGCCGACCATGAGGACCTGAAAGAGAATATAGACCTTTCACGCTCCTACAAGGGAAAGAATGTAGGTGATGATCCATCTCCTACTACTACACTGATCAATAATACCTATGATTATAGACACGGGACAATGGTAGCCGGTATTATCGCTGCAAGCGCTTTCAACGGTAAAGGAGTCAGAGGGATCGCACCCTTTGCCAAAATCGCGGGAAGCAACTGGCTGGAAAACCAAGACCCTACGATACTGGAAAAGGTCTGGCTTACCAATGGGATCGCAATAAGCAATAACAGCTGGGGATCGGAATTTGATACCGATACAGACTATGAGGAGACCATGGCTCTGGGCACCTCGCGGCTCAGAGACGGAAAAGGGTGTATCTATCTCTTCCCTGCCGGAAACAGTCGTAATATCGGAGGGAATGCCAACCTCCAGTACCAGCTGAGTAACAGGTATGCCATCACGGTTGCAGGGCTCAAACATGACAACACCCATGCAGACTACTCCAGCCCGGGCTCCAATATCCTTGTATCCGGCTACAGCGGAAACAGTACTGAGGATAGCCCCACGATCGGTACGACAACAGTCATGGGGGCCTCCACTGCCCAAACCACATGGGATGAAGATATATCGAAAAACTATACTTTCGCCATGAACGGGACCAGTGCCGCGACAGCGACAGTCTCCGGAGCCGTGGCGTTGGTACTGGAGGCGTGCCCTGACCTGACCTGGAGGGATGTCAAATACCTTATCGCCAAACATGCAAAACAAATTGACAGTGCCAACAATAGTTGGGTCCAAAATGCTGCCGGCCATTCGCACAGTATCGACTACGGTTTTGGCCTGATCAATGCCCAGGGGATGATCAACGACTGCACCACCACATACACCAACCTTCCCCAGGAGCGTTCTCTGAGTGTTACACAATCATTCAATACTACAATTGCCGATAATAAGATGAAGCGTTCATTTGAGATTGGGGTACTTGGCGATATCACGGTGGAGTGGGTCGAGGTGACGATAGACAATGACTCCTCTTATGCATCGGATTACAGAGTCGAACTGATCTCTCCCTCAAATACCAGAACGACCCTTATTGCAGAGACTCGAGAGAGCCCAAGTTACTATGGAAACTGGATGGATGGCGGGTTCAGGTTCGGCAGTGCTGCTTTCCTTGATGAGTCCTCTCAGGGTACATGGCGTGTTGAGATGAGGGATATGTTGCCCCCTGACAGCGGTACACTCAAAAACATAAAGATCAAAATCTACGGACACTAGGAGATAAGATGAGAAGATCAACCCTGTTTATTGCGTTAATGATCACTTTTGCCAGCAGCACCTTTGCCTCTTCAAAAAAGATGGAAACAAAGAGTACAGAAGAGAACTACCGGACTTTTACGGTACTGGATAAAGGGGTGAAACGTACAATGGTCATCCCCAAAGAGAGCCGGTTCGAGGGCAAAATGTCGCCCTACAGCGCCAAGCAGATTGAAGCACAGGAGGGGATCGTCATCCAGTTTGAAGATCCTGAAACAGTCGACATAGAAGCATTTGAAGCGAAATACCAGCTCAAACTTGTTTCAAAGATGGTCATAGGGTACTATATCTTTGAAAACCGATCCAAACTCAGCGATATCGCCCTGATCGAGAAAATACTAAAAGAGGAGACCGGTATCAAAACACTGAAACCAAACTGGAAGAAGCGCAACAGACCGATGTAAATCCAGTCCCGAAAGATGGGGTTTAGCTTTTCTGCAGCACGACAAAAAGCTTATCGGCCTCACCCATCTCATAGAGTTCCACCTCTTCAGAAGATACGAGCTTGAGTCCTTCATGCGAGGTCAATGCTTCAAGGGTATGGTAGTGCTGAGTGATCCTTTCCTTGGATTTAACAAAAGCGTCCCCTCTTTTTTCAAAAAGCGTCAGTTCCATCTCATAGGTCCGCCTTTCAAAATCACTGTCGATAGCCAAAAAACGATCTTCATCATCCACAATAAAGGCCCCCACTGCGACATTCTCAAATCCGAAGAGAGTGTTCACATCAAAGAGGAAGTAGCCGCCTTCATTGAGGTGCTCAGCGATACAGCCAAGAAATCTTTGCAGCGACTTGGCATCCAGGTAGTTGACCATATCAAAGACCGCGGTGATCACATCATACCTGCCCTCCAGGTCACACAGGTCGATACACGCTGCATCGATCCCTTTGCCTTTTGTGCGTTCGACCATCAGAGGGCTCAGGTCTATCCCTTTGGCCTTCTCCAGCTTTAGCGCTTTTTGCATCTGCAGCAGGAAATCCCCCGAACCGCATCCCACATCCAGCAGCGTTTTGGGCCGGACTGATTGCAAAAAAAGAAGATAGTGGGCATAAAGGCGAGGTATTGCCCCCTCTATCCCGAGAAGATCTTCTACCTTGGCATAGAGGTCAAGTGAATCTGAAGTGTTAGTTGTCACGCTCTACCACTGCTTTGATCTTCTCATAGAGAGAAAGGATCTCGTCTTTTTTGGCATAGTAGCTGTTTTTATTCGCGATAAGGTATGCTGAGGAGTCCATGATCTCTTCGGCTACTTTCAGACCGTTTTCTCTCATCGTGCTGCCTGTCTCCACGATATCCACGATCGCATCGGCAAGGCCGACCAGCGGTGCCAGCTCGATAGAACCGTAGAGCTTGATCACCTCTACCCCCACCGCTTTCTGGGCGAAGTAGTCCTTGGTGATATTGACCATTTTTGTCGCGATTTTGATATTCGGACGGCTCCAGTCCAGTTCATCTTCATTTTTGATACCGATCGCCACTTTACACTTACCCAGCTGCATATCAAGAAGCTGAATGATATCCAGCTCCTTTTCGGTGATCACATCCAATCCCACGACACCGATATCCGCTGCACCGTGCTCTACATAGGTCGGTACATCCTGATTGCGCACATTCAAAAAACGGAACTCACCCATATCCAGAATCAGCTCACGCCCCTCAAACTTAAACTCTCCGCCGAAGATCTCTGCAAAGATCTCCAGCGTCTGTTCCGCGATCCTTCCCTTTGGAAGTGCTACTGTCAACATGGGTTACTCCTTTTGAGTAAAAGTGAATAGTGAATAGTGAATAGTGAATAACTATTGTATGTATTGCTCCGCAATACTTCTCTCTTTGTAATGTTTTTTCCCATATCATCCCTTATACCAAACAGATGCTTTCCAGCAGAAAGCAAACCATCATTTCTAATTTCTAATTTCTAATTTCTAATTTCTAATTTCTCACTTGCGTTTAACGCCTGCATCATCCCTTGAAACAGAAGTGATTCATCATAGATCGCATCTTCAAAAAAGCGGCTTAAAAACGCTCCGTCGCCTCCGGTAAAATAGAGGGGGTGATCATCCCTGTACTGATCAATGAGTGCTTTTATAGACGCGATTATACCATAGCTTATCCCATCTTTGGTTGTAACGGGGAGTTTATCGAGGTCTATCTCCCCATTGATCGGGGTATCGAGTGCCGGGGATATCCTGCGATAGCTTTCAAGATAGGCATTGATCCCGGGGAGGATAAAACCTCCCCGGTAGATACCCTCTTTCACGATATCCACGGTGATCGCCGAACCCGCATCGACGAAGAGGCCATCCCTGCGGCTCACACAGAGTGCCTTTCTGTCCACACCCATAGTCTCATAAGCGCCTTCAAGCACGATCTTTGAGGCGATATCTTTCCACTTTTTGATCTGCGTAATTTTTTTATCGAGATCCTGGTTGACAGAGATATAGCAGAGTTCACGTTCTTGATAGCGATCGATTGCTTCCTCATGACCCATATGGAATATCTTCCCTTTATCCAGAATATGGATATGAGTATTGCCGATATCGGCCAATAGTCTCTTTTCCACCTTCTAGACTCCTTCTGCCCAAACTACCCAGCCATGCGCTTCCAAAAGTGCTTTGGCCCTGGAGCATAAGGGCGCATGGATAAGGATATATTTCTGTGTAATCCTCGCCTCTATCCGCTGTTCAAGCTTCTCATACAGTCCCATAAGATCGAGTACTTCTTTCTGGATCACACGGCTCTTTTTATCCAGTTGCATCACTAGAGTATAGTACCCTTTCAGGTCAACTCCCAGGTAGATCTCCACCTGCTTGCGGGAACCAAGCTCTTTGGGTTTGATCTTTTTCAATGACTTGAAGATAAGGTGCTTGTGTCGTAAATATTCTGTGATCTCTTTCATACCGGTATAATACCCTATTTAGCTCAAAGGATGGTAGCTTCGCATTGTCTCGGCCAGATTCTGTTTTTGGATATGGGTATAGATCTGCGTGGTCTCCAGGGAACTGTGTCCCAGCAGCTCCTGCACCACGCGCAGATCTGCTCCCCCGATGATCAGCGCCGAGGCAAAGGAGTGTCGCAAGACATGCGGTGAGACACCCAAATATTTTTTGACGATCTTGAAGGCAGAGATGCGGCTTAGTACCTCTCCTCGGTAATTCAGCCAGAGATAAGGGCTATGCATCTGCTCATGTTGAAGATAGGTTTCTAGTGCCTCGACCGCAATCGGGGCGAGAGGCACCACCCGCTCTTTTTCACCCTTGGCAAAACGTATCTTCAGCCACCCCTCAACGATATCTTCCCTCTGTACATGCAGTGCTTCGGAAATACGGCAGCCGCTTGCATACAAAAAAAGTATCAATGCATAGTCACGCATTCCCGTCAGCGTAGAACGGTCGATCAGGGAGAGGTATTTCATGATCTCTTCGCTGCTGAGATATTTGGGGAGATTCTTGGGCACTTTTGCCATCGGTATCCTGATCTTCTTTGAGGTAAAGTCATGCTGATGGCAAAAGTGGAAAAAAGCGTTGATCGATGAGAGCTTGCGGTTGAGCGTACGTTTGTTTGCATAGGATGCCAGGAAACCCAGCACATCATTGGTATCCAGCTTCGTCAATGCCTTGTTGCCGGAGGCTTCAAGCTGTTCCAGGTCGGAAATATAAGAGGAGATAGTATGAGCGCTAAGCGCCCTGGTGACACTCAGATACTCTTCAAAGACAACAAGTATATCGCTCTTACTCATAACCCAGTTTTGAAAGTTCTATGACATCCCCGTCTTTATAGAGTTTCGTTCCTGAGATCAATGCAGGACGTTTTACCTCGCCGAGATCATAAATCCTGCTTTTGGTCAGTGTCTTATCAAGCACGATAAGCGAACCCTTCTGGTCCAAGGCGTAGACTTTCCCGCCGATCACCGTGGCCACGGAATAGTGTGCAAACTTAAACTTCGTGCGCTTCTGCTCTTTCAAGGCTTTGTCCAGCTGAATCACCTCACCCTCTTTGGTAAACAGATAGATCATACTGTCTGCTACAGCGACTTCGGAGATATTTGCCGTATACTCCTGTTCTCCGGCCTCACCGAGCGAGAAGAGTGTTTTCGGTGTTGCTGCCACCAGTGTATCTCCTGTACGGCCAAGATAGATCACGTTGTTAAAGGCATCGGCACTGCTGAGATAGACCACTTTGGCACTGCTGGCATTCCGACTGTTCACGATGACAAGCTTTCCGTCCAACATAGGAAAGACTACAAGCTGATCGATAAATATCGGCGTTGCTGCTCTTGCATCGATGGCATAGGTCTCATCCGACTTCTCCTCCATCCTCTTTTGCTTCGCGTGGATGTCGTAGATACCAAAAGCGTTGTTGTTGAGGATATAGGCGATCATCCCCTCCTTGACCGCTGCGGTTACTACCGGAGCATCAAAGGTGATCTGGTGTGTAACTGTTTGGCTACTCTTATCGATCATTTTGAGGGTACCCTCGATATTAGATGCCAACAGATAGCGGTCGTTCTCACTCAGGAACCGATACCCTTCACCAAGGTCGATGGAGCGCAGCCCTTCTTTTTTGCTGATATAAGAGCGGTTTTCCAGTGTAGCACCCTCCCTGCTCACAGAGACGATCTTGCTTCCATAGCTGCTTGTTACCTTCGAAGCACTGAATGTCTCTTCGGGTTCAAAATATTTTTTACTGCTGCAACCGGTAAACATCAAAGCGGCTGCAACCCCAGCCAGTATCAGAGATTTCATCACTTCGCCTTTATCGTGGAGTGTTTCATAAGCTGTGCCAGTGCAGCAACCGGTGAACGCGGATCAATCATGCCGAGCGTTTCCTGTGCTTTTGCCATCTCATTATTCTCTATCGCAAGGTATGCCTCTTCGAGCAGTACCATTTCTTTGTAAAGCGCAGAATCTGCTGTTTTGTTTTCCATCACGGCAAGGGTATACCTGCTTGCATCAGAGATGACGGTATTGCTGCTTTGGGAAAGCGTGTTCAATACTGCTTTATCTTCTTTTTTTGCAGCTTGTGCATAGCTGTAGAGTTCAAAAAGTGCAGGATTTTTTTCTTTCAGCGTATTGAGCGCCGCACTATCTTCAGGATTTTGCTGAAGTGTCAAAAATGCGTTGTTCGCCTCGGACAATCTCCCCTCTTCTATCCCGGACATAATACTACTCTTTCCGATAAAGAAAAGTGCCAATAGCGCAACCACGCTCCAGATCGCAACCCTGTATTTTTTATAGAACGTTTCCAGCTTAAAGGCACTCTCAAGTACCTTTTCATCACTACTCAGTTCCTGTTTGACCTCTGCAATATTCACTGCAATCTCCTAAGACAATTTTATATGGATATATTATACCTTTTGGAGTTAAGATTTGGGTTAGAGTTTACCCGGAGAGATCATGAAATTCTCCGCTTCGGTTTCCTTTCAGACCAAACCTCTATAGAGGTTTTCCTAGCGTGCATTTCCCTCTTTGGGCACTTCCTGGTATATCGTTACCGTCCGGACACCCCAGTATCTTGCTCTTTTGAAATCATCTCCCATATAGAGATCGATTCTTTTCTTCCATTTGGGGTGCATTCTGTCCAGTACGACATACTCTCCTTCGAGCCCCTCTATCCTTACTTTGCTTCGATAGGTCAAGCCCATTTTGAGCAGATCGGCAGAGACGGCAATGCCCCGGCATGAGGGAGTCAAGGGATCTCCCCATGCCCCGATAGGATATTTGGCATTTTTTCTTTTAAGCCGGGAAGTGTATGCGGTGGCGTGTACCTGCATCTTTCTCATCTCTTTTTTTTGGGAATGCTTTTTGGGAAGAGGAAGCTCCCCTGGAGCAGCATGCGACGGCTGCGGTTTCGCGCACCCCGCTGTAAAAAAAGTGATGAAAAGCAGTACGGAGAGATATCCTGCAGGGTGTTTTGCTTTCTGCCGCCTCATACAAATTCCATTCTTTTTAGAGTTCTACGATCGTAATCCCGAGATTGCCGGGCATTCGGTAAAACTTTTTGATCTTCGGATGCTTTTTCAGATACTCGGTAACCAGTTTTGCCAGTACACCGCCTCCTGTCCCGTGGATGATCTGCACTTCACCGAGATTGTTTACCATCGCATCGGAGAGGAACTTGTCCACCGTTTCAAGCGCCTCATCCGCATACATCCCAAGCAGTTTAACAGAAACGGACGCTCCTGTTTTTTCGACCGACACTGTGGCCTGCTTGGGTTTTTGAGGTGCTTTGGCCTTTGGCTCTTCACCGCTTCTTTTCAGCTCTTTAAGAGGAACCCTCATCTTCAACCCGTCTACTTCTATCGTCGCTTCTTTGCCGCGGATGGAAAGAAGTTCGCCCTTGTGGGATCTGTATTTGATCCTGTCCCCCTCTTTGAGCGGCTCTTTTTCTTCCGTGCGTACCTCTTTGGGCGTAAAGCTTTTATGCTTGTGAGCTTCGGTAAGCAGCCGTCTTCCTTCGCTTGACTCTTTGGCTTTCAATGCCTCCTGGGCTCTCTTGGTCGCTGCATTGTAACGGTTTTCAAGTGTGGCGATCGCTTTTCTGTGGTTCTCCCGGAGTTTGAACTCCAGCTCTTCAAGGTGGTGTTTTTTCTTTTCTGCCGCAGTGAGCTCTTCTTCGACTCTCCTGATCTTCTCCCGCATTTCGCGCTCGAGGGCTGTGGATCTCTCTATGAGATCATTCAGCTTCTCTTTATCCTCGCCGTATACCTCTCTGGCACGTGCCACGATGCGTTCGGGGATGCCATAGCGTTCCGCGGTCTCAAAGGCATAGCTCTTTCCGATGCTCCCCTGCAGGAAGGTATAGGTAGGCAGCCGTTTCTCCTCACCATAGAGCGCTGCGATCAGCTCCACCTGCTCATCGCTTGCCATAAGGGAAGCCAGACGTTTATGGTGTGTCGTGACGATAAAGGTGATCCCTTTTTTTCTCAGCTCGTCAAGCAGGACCCTGAAAAGGCTTGCCGCCTCATCGCTGTCTGTCCCCAGCTCGATCTCATCGACCCCGACGATCGCATTCTCTTTGGCAAAGAGTTTTGCGAACTCCTGCATACGCCCCGCAAAGGTGGAGATATCGTTTTTCACCGATTGAGGGTCATCGATCACCGCTTCAATACTTTTGAAATGCCCCACTTCGCTCTTGGCCACATTGCACCGGAACGGCAGGAGATATTTCGCCATATAGACCGCACTGAGCAGGGATTTCAGAAGCATCGTTTTTCCCCCGGCGTTCACCCCGGTGATCAGCATCACCTCTTTGTCCAGATCGATCGATACCGGTACGGGGTCTTCGATCGCGGGATGGGCAAACCCCTCGAGTTTGATGCGTTTGGATTTGCTTGGCAGGATAAACTCATACTCCTTGCTTCGGGCAAACAGCACGCGTGCCTGGTAATGGTCGAACCTGTCATACTCTTTGTTGATAAAGGCTAAAAAACGTTCCCATTTGGCGAACTTCGCGGAGATCTCTTTGCAGTAGCGGTAGATCACCTCCTCTTTGCGGCTCAGCAGTGCGGACTCTTTCTCTTTGAGATGGGAGATGCTCTGGGGGATGATATAGAAGTGGCCCCCGGAACTTCTGGCTGCCACGGTCGCCTTGATCACATTATTGAAGCCCCCTTTGACCAGAAGGGTCTCCTCTCCCCCGCTGAAGTGCACCTGTGTATCCACCAGGTAGTCTCTCAGTTTTGCAGAGTGTGTCAGTTTGTAGAGCGTCTCTTTGATATCGATCTTGTTCTGTTTGATCGATTTTTCAAGGCCGTAGAGTTCAGGGTCGCGCTCAGGGTTGATCTGTCCTTCAGCGGTAAAGTAGTCAATGATCTCACGTATCTCATCAGGGATCTCAATACCATGCAGCCATGAGGAGAGCGGTTCTGGAAAAGTGTGGGATTTAAGACGGTTGAAATAGGAGATCATCGTCACAAATGCATAGATCTCCTCCACGCCGAGTATCGCCTGTTTCTTGATCAGATTGAGCTCAAGGTCAAGGTTTTTAACTGCTTTCGGCGGAGGGAACTCTTCGGATGAAAGCGCTTTGATATAGCGGAAATGCTGATTGATATCACCCTGCATGACCACCGATTTTTCTCTGGCAAAAAAAAGTTTGAGCTGAGAGATGTACCCGTCAAGGTCAAGCTTCTGGATGATAGATTTTTGTTTTGATTCTTCTTGTTTCACGCAATACGTTCCCAAAATATTTATTGGTAGAATTATAACACGTTTGCTTCATATTCGGATTTCTGTCGGCAACCCACCCAAGGCAGTGCACAAACCGATAGAGAAATCAAAGCGTTTTGCATCAGTGCGCAGTATCTATCGCGGCTATGCTTCGCCCCTGATCTGGTAGGTGATATCTCCCGCACCGAATGCCGTGATGAGCCCGCGGGTGTACTCCCGCACCACATGCCCCTCTTTCAGGACCTTGACGATCCCGTCCTTCTTTGTGACAGCATCCGCCATCAGGAGTTTATAGCGGCTGAAGGCCCCTTTGAGGTCGATATCCACCTCGAGCTCCCCGGCCGCCCAGATCGGAAGGATCACCAGCTCATCCACCCCTTCAAAACACTCGACAAACCCGGAAAGATTATCCATCGTGCGGCTATATTTGTGCGGCTGCCAGATCACATTGAGCTCGCCGAAACCTCTCAGCTTCTGATAGATCTTCAGCGCCTTGATGGTTGCCTTGATCTCGGTGGGGTGATGGCCGTAGTCATCGATCACGACACACCCCTCTTTATCCTGGATGATATCAAAGCGCTTCTTGATCCCTTTGTAGTTTGAACAGTTCTTCCGGATCTCCTCAAGGGGCTGGCCAAGCTCCAGTGCAGCAAGTATCGCCAGTGCAGCATCCAGCGCGATATGCTCTCCAAGTCCGAAAACCTCGAATGTCCCAAGATCCCGCAGCTCGAACTTTGTATGGGGTTTGCCCTCTACCAGCGTAAATGCAATATTTTTGATATCCCTGCTCGGATAGAGCTTGACGCTTTCCATCTCCAGGGAAGCGAGAAACGCATCTTCGGCGTTGATCACACGTATCTTTGCAAGGGATAAAAAATTTTTATAGGCATTGTAAAAAAGCGTTTCGTCGTACTTGTAGTACTCCATATGTTCTGGCTCGACATTGGTCACGATCGCCAGATAAGGGTTGGAGTTCAAAAAGCTCTCATCGCTCTCATCCGCTTCGAAGACCACTTTGTTGTTGTCAGCATAGCGTACATTGGAGCCAAACTCTTTGCTGATCGCACCGATCAGCGCATTGGACTCGGGAATAAGGGAAGCGAGCATCGCTGATGTGGTACTTTTGCCGTGGGCACCGCCCACCGCATAGACCTCTTTTTTTCCCAGGATGAACTTCAATGCTTCTTTTCGTGAGAGGAGCGTGATGCCCAGTGCTTTGGCTTTTTGATACTCGACATTGGTCGGGCGTACTGCCGCAGAGTAGATGACGATATCAGCCCCCTCCACAGCATCTTCATGATGGGGAATCGTGATCTTCGCAGAAAAGTTTGTTGCCAGGTCATTGGTGATCTCGCTCTGTCTGATATCAGATCCCGAGATCCTGTGCCCGTCATTGGCAAGAAATTTCGCCAGTGCAGAGAGTCCGATGCCCCCGATCCCGATAAAATGTATTTTCATGCCTTCATCCTCTTTGATAAAAGCATTGCGCAGCAATGCAATCCTTCACTATTCACTATTCACTCCTCACTCTTCACTGCAAAAGGGCAAAGCCTTTTGGCTATCTGTTTTCATCAAGCACTTTAAGCTCTTCTTCTCCCTGTTTCACATACTTGGAGAACATCGTAAGAAGGATATCGGTCGGCTGGGTGAAGTTCTGGATGAAAAATGCCAGAGGATCATGCACGTCGACACGCTCCATATCCACCATACTCTCCACAAACTCCTCAAAGCTTTTGCCCGCCATCACTGCACAGGCATGGACCATCATCGCATCTTTCAGCCCTGCATGGTCCATTGTGTAGTTGAGTACCAGGAACATCTCCTTGGCACCCTTCATGTCGTTTTCGCTGTAACGCTGCATCGCATGCTCGTAGATCGCGCGCGCGGTTGCGATATCCTCAACATCGCCCATATCGAACGATTTCCTCTCGGTAAGCTTTTCCGCAAGCTTGTCAAAGGCATTGTTGACAATGAAGGTGAAGATCTCGTTGATCTCCTCTTCAGGCGATTCGATGATCAGCCTGGCATCCAAAAGCTGATACCCTTTTGCGATACTCTGCTGATCTCTGCACTCTTTTTCCAGTCTCTCTATATTTGCCAGGAACTCAGGGTCTTTTTTCAGTTCCTCTGCGTGAATGTCAGGCATTTCGTTATTCATTTATCTCTCCCATACACATTTTTATTCGTTCTAATGCTTCTTTGGTTTTTTCCGCATCATAGACCAGTGCCAGACGGACATACCCCTTGCCTTCCTCTTCGCGTCCAAGGAAAGAACCCGGCAGCACTTTAAGGTTATACTTCTCGTAGAGTTCTTTGGTAAAGGTGATCTCATCACCCACTTTCAACCAGATATAGAAGGTCGCTTCCGGGGTATCGACTCCAAGCAGCTCTTTGGCTACTTCAAAATTCTTCTTGTATTTTTCCCTGAAAAGATCAACGTGATCCTGGTCTGCCCATGCAGCAGCAGCGGCATACTGCATCGGCAGCGGAGAAGCGCAGCCTACATAGGTACGGTACACCATATACTCCTTCAGTATCGATGCATCCCCGGCGATAAATCCTGAGCGGAGTCCGGGAGCCGAAGAGCGCTTCGAGATCGAGTTGATCACCAGCACATTTTTGAAACTCTCATTTCCCGCTTCGATACTGGCATTGAGCAGTGAAGGGAGAGGATCGCCAAAATAGAGGTCTGCATAGCACTCATCATTGAGCAGTACAAAATCATGTTTGAGCGCAAGTACCACCCACTGCTTCATCTGCTCCATCGTCATCACCGATGAAGTCGGGTTGTTCGGCGAGTTGAGGATCACCAAGTCTACTTTGGCCAACTGCGCTTCATCTATCTCTGGCTGGAAGTTGTTTGCTTCGTTGAGATTCAGATAGACCACCTCAGCCCTGCTTGCCTTTGCCGCCCCCTCATAGATCTGATAGAAAGGGTTGGGGAAGACCATCACTGGATTTTCAATATCATACAGGAGGAACTGGGGAAAATTGAAAAGTACCTCTCTCGTTCCGAAAGTTGGGATGATCTGCTCGTCTCCGAGCTCCAGCTCAAAACGGTTTCTGAGATACTGAAGCATCCCCTCTCTAAGCACGCTTTCCCCGGCTGTTTTCGGATACTTGTTCAACAGTCGACTCTGCTCGCTGAGTGCATCCCGGATAAATTCCGGTGTCTCAAACTGAGGTTCGCCGATCGTTAGACTCAGCGGTGAAAACTCCTCGTTTGGCGTAATGTTTTCCAGCAAGTGGCTCAATTTTTCAAAAGGGTAGGTTTCGAAGTTCATTACAGTCCTATATGCTCTATAAATTAAAGAGTGATTATACCGTAATTACCTTGCTACAATAAACGCACCTTTGTTGAACTTCTGACGTATTTTAACCAATGCACTTTGGGCACTTTCCCTGTCCGGATAGCCTCCGATCAGTACTTTGTAGCGCTCTTCATGTACCACGGTATAACGCAAACCCGCCTTTTCCAGTTTGGAGAGGTAATGGCTGTCCGGCCGCTTGGTCACTGAAGCGACCTGTATATAATAACCCCCCGATGAGAGCTTCTTTTCCTGAGAAGCAGGGGATGGCTGTTTGGGCGATGCGGCAGGAATCTCTTCGGGTGCCGCGGAAGCACTTTTGCTGCCTGACTCATACGGGGCTTTTTTCGTCTGTGCCAGCCAGTTGATGATACTGTCCTGCAGTGCTGCCCCACGGAACGTTCCCTGCCTGGTATTAACAAGTATCACGACACTGTAATAGCTTCCGGCCCTGTTCTTCACATACCCCCCGATATTTTTGACATATTTGAGCGTCCCTGTCTTCATCCAGGACCTGTTCTGCGCCGGTTTGTAGCGGTAGCGCTTTTTGATCGTCCCGTCTTTTCCCCCTATCGAAAGTGTCTCCATCCACCTTTCTCCCAAAATCCTGTAGGCACTTTCGTAGACTGCGCCAAGCATTCGCGCAGACATTTTTGAACGCCGGGAAAGCCCTGATCCGTTCTCCATGAAAAACTCCCCCTCAGGCAGTGCATGCTGAGTTCTCAGCAGGTTGGTAATGGCTTTCCGTCCTTTCTCCACCGTAGCCGGCGCGCCATAGATCTTCGCACCGGTAAGCAGCAGAAGATGTCTGGCATAAAGGTTGTTACTCTCTTTCAGTGTTTCGGAGACGATCGCTTCGAGCGGCTCGGAGTAGTGCGTAAAAAGCAATTTGGCACCTCCGGGTACCCTTGAGAGCCTCATTTTTCCACTGATCGTTATCCCCTCATCCTCCAATGCCTCTTTCAGTGCATAGTAAAAAGCATTATAGGGCTTGGAAACGATCATACATACCTTGCGTTCTTTGCAGTGCTTTGAGAGCTCGCCTTGAAGTATCAGCTGGGGAAGAGGTGACTGCATCTCCACTTTCGAACCTGCCCAGGCATATTTCCCGCGGCATGATCTGTCGACGAATTTTACCTTGTTGACGACCTTGTAGCTGGGGTCCTCTATCTCCTTGTAGACAGATCTGTTGCGGGGCGTGATACCGACCGTCGTGGTGCGCTCATTGAACATCATTGCATCAGGCATCGCGTTATAGGCACTGTAGGGGTAGTTGTCAAAATGTGCACTGTCCTTGTCTCCCACATCAAAATAGCTTCTGTCTATGATCACATCGCCGTTGATCTGCCGAATGCCGCTCTGCTTGATCTGCGCGACGATATCGGGCAGATCCTTGGAACTGAGTGAGGGGTCACCGTACCCTTTGATGACCAGGTCTCCCTCCAGTTTTCCGGAACGCAGATATCCGTTGAGATAGAACTCTGTAGGCCAGCGGTAATCAAACCCCAGCTTCAACAGTGCCCCGTAGGCTGTGGCAACCTTGATTACCGAGGCAGGCTGGCGGGTCGTACCCGCATTCAGAGAAGCGACTACACGGTCGGTTTCCAGTTCTTTGATAAAGATACTGACATCTTTGCTCGGCAGTTTGGACTGGTTCAGAAAATGCGCGATATCCGGTGGGAGAGCAAAAAGCCATAGCGAAACGCTCAACCACAGCAGTATAATACTTCTCATTTCATCTCCTCACAGGCATGAAGCAGTCGCAGCATCGCTTCGCGGATCACCTCTATTGAAGTACCGATATTCAAACGCATAAATCCTTCTCCTTCTTCTCCGAAACTCACTCCCTCATTGAGCCCAAGCTTTACCTCTCTGATAAAAAATTCCGCCAGCTTCTCCGCAGAGAGCCCCAAACCGCGGCAGTCGATCCATACCAGAAAAGTGGCTTCAGGCTCCATCACTTTCAGAGGAAGATGATGGGTCTCGATAAATGCCTTGACAAACAGTACATTTCCCCATAATACGTTCTTTACCTCTTCCAGCCATGTTTCCCCTCCCTCGTACGCTGCCATCAGCGCCTCGATACCGAAAGGGTTTCCGTTTGTGATGCCGGATTTCTCTTGTTCCTGGACATAGGCATCCCTCAACTCTCTGTTCGGTATGACCGCATAGGAGGTATTAAGCCCTGCGATATTAAAGGTTTTTGAAGGGGCATTCAGCACAACAGAGTGCTGCCGTACTTTTTCAAAACTTCCCAATGCATAATGCATCTTTTTATAAACAATATCGGCATGGATCTCGTCTGAGACAATGATCACCCCATTTTCCAGACAGATATCGATGAGCTTTTCCAGCTCCTCTTTGTTCCATACCCTTCCCGTAGGATTGTGGGGAGAACAGAGCAAAAACATCTTCGCCTCTCCGGCTTTGGTTGCAAAATCGTCAAAGTCGATCTGATAGCTGCCGTTTTGATAGATCAGCCTGTTATTTAAAAGCTTCCTCCCCTGTCTGCGTACCGAATCGGAGAACGGCGGGTAGAGTGGCGTCTGCACAATAATGCCCTCACCCTCTTGGCTGTAGGCATTGATCGCGAAGTTGAGCGAGGGGACAACCCCGTGAGCTGGTACGATCCACTCGCTCTCTATCTCCCATCCGTAGCGTTTGATATACCACCCCCTGACAGCATCAAAATAGCGTTCCGGATAGACCGTATAGCCGTAGATCGGGTGTGACGCCCTGCGCTGGAGTGCCTCCTGTACACACAAGGGCGCAGCGATATCCATATCGGCGACCCATAAGGGCAGCAGATCATCCGTACCGAATTTCCTGGCCGCTCCATCCAGTTTCACCGCATAAGTTCCCTCTCTATCTACCGCTTCCACTCTCATCTCGCTTTCTTTTTTTCCAAACGCTCATCTGCGCTATCGTGTATTGATGTTTTCTGGCTGTCTCCCGGATCACAAAAGGGACATCCTTGGTATCTATCAGCTCAAAGTCACCGCCCAGATGATCCAGAAGACCATCCAATGTAGTAACAGCCCTCTCCTCTCTTTTGTAGCCACCGATCCACTTCTCTTTAGGAGTGTACTCCTCCATCCATGTATTCGGAGAAGTCAAAACCAACACCCCCTCCTCATTCAGCCTCTCAGCCAACGTATCAAGAAATTTGCCCGGATCATAGAGCCTGTCGATCAGGTTGCCCGCAAAGATCAGGTCGAAGCCTTGATGAACGGGCTTAAGATTGCATGCATCTCCCTGCCAGAAGCTGACCTTATGGGCGACATCTTCCAGACCGCAGTTTGCGAGGCTCACTTCCCGGGCAGACTCCAGATCGCCCTCAATAGGGATACGATAGCGTAAGACGCCTTTTTCTTTCAAAAGCTGTGCATACTGGATAAAACGCGCAGAAAAGTCTACTCCTACCACTTCATCAAACTCACGTGCCAGTTCAAAACTGCTGCGGCCAATCGCACATCCCACATCAAGCGCTCTTCTTTTGGGTCTGCTGCCCATATATTTCAATGCAAGTTTAGCACATCTTTGAGGATAATTGAGTACACCAAGATAATTTTCTCCCCAGCCGAAATGGCAATACTGTGCGATCAATGCATCGCTCCTGTAGGCTGAGATCTTGATCTCCTCTTCATACCGGCTCGCTACATACCTGAACCCGGCAAACTGGTAGAAGTGACGCCTGAAGGCATATCGGCTGCCCTGGGCTGCCAGGTTGCCGCAACTGATCCATGAGCCTCCCTTGATCAGATTGTGCTTCCCGTCAAAAGTAGGCACGGTAAAATCATCATAGATCGGATGCACCTTAAATCCCTCATAGGGATAGATAGGCGTCCGTGCCCACTGCCAGACATTCCCGATCACATCATAGAATCCGCCATGCCCATAGCGGTCTACCGGTACGCTTGAAGCAGCATCTGCAAGTGCGATATTGCCCGGGGCTTCTTCTCTCCAGGAGAGAAACGGGGGTACCCCCGAATAGTCTCTTAGACGGAAATACTCATCCTCCGTCGGCAAGCTTACCGTGATACCCAGTTTTTCACTTTTCCATCGACAGAATGCTTCGGCCTCCAAATAATTTACCTCTACCGGCCAGTTCAGCGGCAGGGGAATCTCTCTGGTCAAGGTGCGCAATCTGTAGCTCTCTCCCGTAGCGATCCAAAAACGCGGTGCCGATGCCTTTACGTAGGTACGCCAGGCATTTCCCTCCTCGCTCCAGAAGGATGAACGCTCATACCCTTTTGCTTCGACAAACTCCAAAAACTCCTGATTGCTTACGAGATATTTTGAAGCCTTGAATCCCGGCACTTCACAGGTATGCTCCCCATACTCATTATCCCATCCGTAAAACGGAGCGTGCACCGCTGTCCCCGCCTGCACTTTTCCGCCCGAAACTTCAAGCAATCTGTTTTGGGGCGCTTCTCCGACATCCTCTGACACTTGCCATGCTTCATGCTGCCTTACTGATTTCAGTGGAAGCTGGCGTATCAGTACCGCAGAAGTCTCCAGGTGGATATTTTCATGCTCAATCCCCATCAGGAGGACCCACCAGGGGGATTCCTCTGTGATAGGGAGCATCAGGGGAAGCCTGTCGATTACTTCGTTGACGACCTCAAAGACTTTCTCCCGATACTGCTGTGTCTCCTGGAGGGTTGGCCACGCATAGTGCTTCCCATCCAGATCATCCCAGCTCATCTCATCGACCCCAACGGCAAAGATCGACTCAAGATGGCTCTCTACCCCCTGGTCTATCAGTTTTGCAAATTTGAGTTTATTGATGAAAAAAACAGCGGTATGCCCATAATAGAAGATCAGCGGATGCCGAAGGGGATCGGCTTTCCGGAAATAGGCACTCTCCTCAGAGATCACCTCAAAAAGTGACTCGTAACGCCGGTAACAGAGTTGAAAATAGCTTTTGATCTCTTGACGCTTGGCCTCGGCATCAGTTCCGCCAAGCAGAGGGGCTCTCAGCATCAACTACTCTTCTCCTGCATATCAGCCTAAAACTCTGCTTTCTCTTTTCCGCTTTCGATCATAGAGATGAAGATCGTATAGAGGTTGGCGATGACCGCGCCTATCACCAAGCCTACAGCCATCTCGACATTCCCGTAAAACTTCATCGCAAAAAATGCAGGGATCAGGTGGAGGTCAGCGACCAGTGAACCCGCCAGAAGTTCTACAGAGAGGAGGTTCCTGACACCGATCTTCATCAGCGTGGATACCACATTGACCGACCCTGCAATAAACAGTGCCACCAATGAATGTTCATATAAAAATGCTGCTGATGTGGTTAACGACATCAGCGTAAAGAACATATAAAAAACTTTGCCCCAGTTCATTCTGACTCCTTAGGTCTCTTTGTTGCTATTATAGCGTACTATGCTAATTTGCTCAAAAGCAAAGCTTCTGAGCACGCTGCTGTCCTCAGCGGACGGCTCGCAACGCTGGCGTTGCAACTAAAGATTATAGCCTACCCACTCGTACATTGCTAATTTGCTCAAAAGCAAAGCTTCTGAGCACGCTGTTGTACGAGAAATCATTTAGTGATTTCCTGTATAAGTCCGTTAGACAAATCCTACGACTCGGCATTTCACAACTTTTCATTTAGTGAAAAGTTCGCATCAGGCTTTAGCCTGGAAGTGCCTCGCTTGCACTGCGATTTAGTCGCTTGTCAGCGGACGGCTCACAACGCTGGCGTTGTTATAGTGTACCCTGTTCGTACATTGCACGCATCTTCTCTTTCTCTTTTTCCCGCTTGAGCTTTTCAGCCTCTTTGGCCCTAAAGTCGCCTACCGAGAAGCCAAGCCACAATAATATCGGTGAAGCTATAAAGATCGATGAGTAGGTACCTACGATCACACCGATAAGCAGTATGAATGAGAATCCGTTGATGATCTCTCCTCCAAACAGGAAGAGTGTCAATACCACAAAAAAGGTGGTCAGGGAGGTCAATGTCGTACGGGAAAGCGTACGCGACACAGACTCATCAATGATGCCTCCCAGATCAGGGTCTTTGATCGTTCTGATCCCTTCACGGATACGGTCAAAAATGATGATCGTATCGTTGAGCGAATAACCGAGGATCGTCATCAGTGCCGCCAGGATATCCAGGTTGACTTCCACGCTGAAGAGCACGATCATACCCATAGCGATCGTCACATCGTGCATAAGTGACAGCACCGATGCCACGGCAAAACGCCACTCAAATCGGAATGATACATAGATCAAAATACCGATGATCGCCAGGACCATCGCCATCAGCCCTTTTTCACGAAGCTCTGAGCCGACCTTTGCACCGACTATATCGACACGTCTTACCTCTTTGAACCCCTGTGTCTCTTTGAGCAATCCTCTGACCTGGTCACTGATATCCACACCGACGTTCTGTGAACTCGTTTTCGTTTTGATAATGATCTCATCCTCTGTACCGAAGTAGGTAACGTTCGCACCTTTATAGCCCTCCTGGTTACCCAGGATCTCTCTGACCTCATCGATCGGGGCTTTCTGGTCATACTGCACCTGGATCACCGTACCCCCGGCAAAGTCGATCCCCATATTGAACCCCTTGGTAAAGATAAGCCCCAGGGAGGTAATCACCAAAATGATCGAAAGTATTCCAAAACGCTTCGCCTGAGCCATAAAAGAGAGCGGTTTTTCATATTTAAAAAGTTGCATTATTTACTCCCTTTTATTCCAAACCAGTAACCCAGTCTGTTCTTATCCATCTTTGGCAGAATCCACTGGTAGATACCGTGTGTACCCAAGATCGCCGTAAGCATCGAAGCCATGATACCGATACTCATCGTCAGCGCAAACCCTTTGATCGCACCTGTACCGTATACATAAAGCACCGTTGCGGCGATCAGCGTCGTCACGTTCGCATCCCAGATCGCCGTAAAGGCATTTTTGTATCCATCTTCGATCGATTTTGCGATCGATTTTCCCTCCTCAAGCAATTCACGAATACGCTCATTAATGATCACATTGGCATCTACCGCCATACCGACAGTAAGCACGATCCCCGCCATACCGGGCAGTGTCAATGTCGCACCGAAGAGTGACATGATCGCCAGGATCAGAAAGAGGTTCCCGATCAGTGCCACATTGGCAACCACACCTGCTATACCGTAGTAGACCACCATAAAGACGACAACAAGCGCAAAACCAAGTAGCAGTGCAAGCGAACTTGCTTTGATGCTGTCTGCACCCAGGCTTGGTCCTACACTTCTTTTCTCCATCACGTAGACGGGTGCAAGCAGCGATCCTGACCGTAGTGCGATCGCAAGATCATGCGCCTCTGCCATCGTAAACTGGCCGGAGATCTGCACGCGCCCCCCACCGATACGTTCACGGATATTGGGTGCGGAGTAGACCTGGTTATCCAGTACCACCGCCATGCGCTTGCCTACACTGATCGCCGTAAAGTCGCCGAATATCTTTGCACCCTGCCCGTTAAGCGTGAAGTTGATCACAGGCTGGCTGTTCTCATCAAACCCCACTTTCGCATCGGTGAGCATCGAACCGTCGAGTACCGGGATCGCTTTGAGCAGGTACTTTTCTCCGGTACTGACATCAGGAAGGATCACATCGCCATAGCTTTTCGCTTCTCCCGCACTCATAGTGTGTACACGGGCGATCCTCTCCTCATCCACTGCCATCAGCTGGAGATGTGCCGCACGCGCGATAAGTTCGCGGATACGCTGCTCATCCTCCTGAGTCTTGATGCCGGGAACTTCGACCAGGATCTTCTCTTCACCCTGCTTCGCTACCGTAGGTTCCGCCAGACCAAACTCATTCAGTCTGCCTCTGATCGTATCGACTGCCTGGTCGATCGCATTTTTTCTGGTACGTTCAATCTCTTCGGCAGTCATCTGTAGTGAATACTTCAAAGCATTCTCGTTGAATGTTACCCCTTCAAGCTGCTCTTTGAGGAGCTTGTTAACCTTGGCAATATCATCCTTGTCAAGGATCTCAAAAGTGATCACTCCCGTATCTTCATCCAGATTCAAAGCATCAAAAATGATCTCTTCATCATCAAAAAGATATTTGATGCTTGCCGCGATGGATTTGGATTTTGAAGCGATCGCAACTTCGTTTTTGACACCGAGAAGCATATGAAGCCCCCCTTGAAGATCAAGCCCAAGGGTGATCTTCTTTCCGCTCTCGCTTTGCATTAAAGACGGGATAGAAAAGACCACCCCGAAAATCAGTGCAAAAGCGAAGATGATCATTCTGTGATTAAGCATCGCTCTTGGTTACCTCTTCTTTTTTTGCCACATACGCTCTGTCAAGCCTGACAATCGTATCTTCATTTAGTTTGATTTTGATAAAATCTTCTTCAGTTTTCACGATTTCAGCGATAAGCCCTCCGGTTGTAACGATCTTGTCACCTTTTGCAAGGCCTTCAAGCATCTCGCGGTGTGCTTTTTGCTGTTTCTGCTGTGGTCTGATGATCAAAAAATAAAAGATCGCAAATAAAATGATAAGTGGTAAAAATGAACCGATTACACTACCCTGTTGTTCCATGGATATCCTTCAATGAATAAAATTGGACAATATTTTAACACCTTTGATATAACAAGAGGCTTGCTGATCGCGTTTCTCTTATCTGCTTTTATTTACCTGCATTATTTTAATGTTTCTATTCCGCTTATCAATACGCTGCTGGGGATATCCGGACTCTCTCTTCTGCTCGCCTCGGCACGCAGGAGCTGGTTCTGGAGCGGCGCATTTGTAGGAGTGTTCTGGTTTTGGTGGATCATCCTCAGTTTCAAACACTACCAGATGCCCTGGGCGATCCCTGTCGGGCTTCTGGTCATCGCTTTCATCTATGGCATGATCTTCTGGACCATCGCCTATCTGAGCGAAAAGCTCTCCTCACGCTTCACCCCAAGGGCACTTGTCACTTCGTTCGGGCGCACGCTTCACTCTTCACCGGAGCAAAGCGATTTGCCCTCCTCACTCCTCGCTCTGACACTTAAAGCCCTCGGGCTTTTGAGTCTCAGCTATATCCACCCTTTAGGATTCGACTGGCTCAAACCTGAACTCGTCTTTGTGGAGAGCCACCTGGGGATAGAAAAGTGGCAGTTTGCTCTCATTCTTTTTGCACTCGTTATGACACGCTGGCTGTCACGCCCTTACTCTCTCCTCCTGGTCCTACTGGCCTATCAGCCGCTACCTGAAGGAACCCCTCTCCATGACAATCCGATTCAGATCATCTCTACAGCGATCCCCGTTGAGGAAAAGTGGCAAGAGTCACGTCACCCGCAGCATTTTCAGGGCTTTTTTGAGCAGATCGACAGGGCGATTGATGCGAATAAAACGCTGGTCGTCCTGCCCGAGTCGGTCTTCCCTGTCTATATCAACCGCTCCCAGGAGCTGATCGACGAGCTTGAAGCACGCGCCCAAAAGATCGCTATCGTTACCGGAGGGCTCTTTGCCGATGGCACGGTGCCCCACAACTCTGCCTATATCTTCACCAAAGATCGCATCCTGGTAGCCAATAAGGTCGTACTGGTGCCTTTCGGGGAGAGCAATCCACTGCCTGATTTTCTCAGCAACTGGGTCAACGAAGTCTTTTATGACGGCGCGGTGGACTATGTCGCCAGTGCGGAGATCACTGACTACACGGTCAGGGGCAAGGTCTACCGCAATGCGATCTGTTTTGAGGCCACCAGCGAAACGCTTTACCGGGGCCGCCCCGAACAGATGATCGTGCTGAGCAACAACGGCTGGTTTGTCCCCTCCACCGAGCCGAGCCTGCAAAAACTGCTGCTGCTCTACTACAACAAAAAGTACGGTACGACCATCTACCACAGCATCAATATGTCACCCTCCTATCTCATCCGGGATGGCATGGTCATGGAGACAGAGTAGTGTGCGCGATCTTCGGTATCGTCGGGAAATATGACCCCGTCAAGGCACAAAGAGCCTTTGAGACGCTCATCCACAGAGGAACGGATGAGAGCCATGCTGTCAAAAATGAACAGTGCTTTCTTGGGGTCCACCGCCTTGCGATCACCGCGATAGATACACCGCATATACAGCCCATCTGGGAAGAGGGGCTCCTCTTCGCGGTGAACGGCGAGATCTACAACTACCGGGCATTGGCCGAAGAGCTGGGGATCGAGGCCCGCAGCGATACAGAGGTCGCTTTTATGGCATATAAGCAGTGGGGTGACCGTTTTGCGGAAAAACTGCGCGGAATGTTTGCGATCGCGATCATCGACGAAGGCAAGGTCAAACTCTTCCGCGACCCGTTCGGCAAAAAACCGCTCTACTATACGGTGAGTGGTGATCAGATCATCTTTGCCAGCGAACTCAAGGCGATACACGCATTAAAACCTTTGGAGTTTGACAGAGAGATCATACCGGTTTATCTCTCCTACCAGGCCGCCGTGGCACCCTCCACCTTTGACAAAAATGTCTTTCAGGTCGGTGCAGGCTGCCGGGTGGAGATCACCAGAAACCGGGAGGTCTCCGTACACCGTTATTTTTCCGTACTGGATACCCCGGTTGCACTCCATACCGCGCAAGAGGCGATCGGTCAGATCCACCAGAAACTCATCGAATCCGTAAGGCTTCGGCTTCCCGACGAGGTAAAGTACGGTGCCCTGCTTTCAGGGGGTCTGGACTCATCCCTCATCGCTGCCCTCGCGGCATCACAAGGCCCCCTGCATACCTTCAGTATCGGCTATGAGGGGTATGAGCAGCATGACGAACGTCCCTACGCTGCAGCAGTGGCACAACATATCGGCTCGGTACATCACGCTTACAGTTTTACCCAAAAAGATTTTTTAGAGAGCCTTGAGCAGATCCTCGATATCCTTGATGAACCCTTTGCCGACCCGGCGATGGTACCGCTCTTCTACCTGATGCGGCAGATACGCCGCGAGGGGATCAAGGTGGTGCTGACGGGAGACGGAAGCGATGAACTCTTTCTGGGCTACCGTACCTACAAAGAGTACCTCGATATCGAACAGCTCTCGGCTCTCAAACACAAGAACTGGCTCAAAGCCTACCTCAAATCACACTTCTCCATGCATAAAGAGTGGGAGTGGTACAAACGCATACTCGAAGAGAAAACCCTTTTCCGCTCCAGTGCCGAGCTCTTTACGGATCTGCAGCAGAACAGGCTGCTGAAGATGAACATCAAAGACAACCGCTCCCTCGATATCATCGCCTCATACCGTCAAGAGTTTGAAGCGAGCCAACGCAGCGCACCGGTGGATTGGTACAGCTTTCTGGACGTCAAGATACAACTGGGTGAGGTTTTTCTGCGCAAGCTTGACCGCATCAGCATGGCGCACAGCATCGAAGCGCGCACGCCGTTTCTGGACAAGGAGCTGGTCAAGTCCGTCTTTGCCATTGCACCTGAACTCCGGGAAGAGCAGCTGCCCAAAGGGTGGATCAAAAATATCGCCGCGGCCTACCTCCCTGAAACGATCATCCACCGGAAGAAAAAAGGCTTCAACTACCCCTATCTGGAGTGGCTTCAGGAGAGCGATCAGCTTGAGGTCATTACCAAGGTACAGAAAAGGCATAAACTTTTCAACGACAAACAGCTGGAGTGGCTTCTCTCCGAGGGGGAACAGGGAAGATTTCAGCATCAGATCTTCTCCCTCTATATCCTCTGCAGATGGATAGAGAGAAAACTGGGCTGATTGACTCGCTGTGATGATTTTGGATAAAATGCACAAAAACCGAAGCAGGCAATGAAGTTCAAAAAATTCTTTATCGCACCCATCAAGGGCTACCAGTACATCTCCCGCATGCTGCCTGCCAATTGCCGCTATTATCCCACCTGTTCGGAGTATGCCAAATGGCAGTTTGAGTTCAATGCACCCCACAAAGCGCTGGCGGCCTCTTCCCTGCGGATACTGCGCTGCAACCAGCTTTTCAAAGGGGGTATCGACTATCCTCTGGTAGATTACTTCCCTCCCGGACCTCTCAATTTACTCGATTTTAATCATTTTTGTGGCAAAATAGTTATAGTTTACTGGCTTGTACCCAAAGCCGGGAGATCCCAATATTATGTACTAAAGGACTTTGATGCCACAACAATTGAGCCTCCACACACCGCTTGACATGCACCTTCACCTCAGAGACGGAGAGATGCTGCACAATATCGCCAAAGCCAGCGCCCATACCTTCTCCGGAGCGGTCGTGATGCCCAACCTTGTACCCCCGGTGACCAGCAGAGAAGAGCTCATTGCCTACAAGGCGCGTATCATGGAAGCGATCGGGGATGAACGCTTTGAGCCCTATATGACGCTCTTTTTCAAACCTGAATATGACAAGGCATTTCTGGAGTCGGTCCGTGAGGAGATCACGGCGATCAAACTCTATCCTGCCGGGATCACCACCAACAGCGAAGGCGGAGTAAGCGGCTTTGATGTCGAGGAGCTTCGCCCTGCACTCACAGCTATGAGCGATCTCGGTATCCCTTTGTGTATCCATGGAGAGACCAACGGCTTTGTAATGGACAGAGAGGCAGAATTTATCCCCATCTACGAAAAGCTCGCAACCGCTTTTCCCGACCTGAAGATCATTATGGAACATATCACGACCAAAGAAAGCGTGGAGGCACTGGAGAGACATCCGAACCTCTATGCAACGATCACGCTGCACCACCTGCTGATCACGCTGGATGATGTCGCAGGCGGGATGCTGCAGCCCCATCTTTTCTGCAAACCGATTGCAAAACGTCCGCACGACAGGGAAGCGCTGCTTTCAGTGGCACTCAAAGCACATCCTAAAGTGATGTTCGGTTCCGACTCTGCACCGCACCCCAGAGAGGCCAAAGAGGCATGCGGATGTGCTGCAGGAGTATTCACCGCACCGATCGCACTCCAGGTACTCGCAGAACTCTTTGAAAAGTATCATGTGCTGGAGAATCTGCAGGACTTCATCAGCGGAAATGCCCTTCGTATCTATGGCGTTACACCGCCTGCCAAAGAGGTAATACTGGAAAAAACACCGTTTGTCGTCCCCAGTGACTACAACGGCGTTGTACCGATGTATGCGGGAGAAGAGATCGCCTACTCGGTCAAAGAGGTAAACCTTGGAGAGTAAACTCAAAAAGCTTGTAAAGGGTCACAGCGCTTTTCAGAAGGTCAAGTTCAAAAAGAACGAAGAGCGTTTCAAGCGTCTGGTCGAAGAGGGGCAGAACCCCAAAGCGCTCTTTATCGGCTGCAGCGACTCGCGGGTGATGCCCGATATGATCACCGGCGCCAAACCGGGCGATCTTTTCATCATACGCAATATCGGCAACTTTGTGGCACCCTACAAGCCTGATGAGGATTACCACTCTACCGCCTCGGCGATCGAATATGCCGTCAGCATTCTGGAAGTTTCGGATATCATCGTCTGCGGGCACTCCCACTGCGGTGCGATAGAGGCACTCTACAAGGAGCTTCCCCAAACAACCGAAAACCTGCACACGGTCAAATGGCTGGATCTGGGAAGGGAGGCAAAGCGAGTTGCTTCGCTTGCCTACAAAGACAAAGACCGTGCAGAGATGCTCCGCTACACCGAAAGGATCTCAGTCGTCTACCAGTTGGAAAACCTGCTGACCTATCCGGGAGTACAACGGCGTGTGGATGAAGGGACTCTCTTTTTGCATGGATGGTATTATAACCTCGAAAGCGGGATCATTGAACACTACGACGATGAAAAATTTGCATTTATTCCATTATGCTGAAGTCAGCGCTCTTTCATTGAAAAAAAATAGGATAAAATAGTATATCTTTTCCACAAGGAGAACGTTGTGTTGGCAAATGACATTACAGAACTGATCGGTAACACACCGTTGGTCAAAATTAATTCCCTCTCCGAAGAGACAGGGGCAACGATACTGGGCAAATGCGAGTTTATGAACCCCACCTCATCCGTCAAGGACAGAATCGCTTTCAACATGATCAACAAAGCGATGAAGGCCGGCAGGATCGACCAGGAGACCACGATCATAGAACCCACTTCGGGCAATACAGGCATCGGGCTTGCGGCGATCTGTGCGGCAAAAGGGTTAAAACTTATACTGACGATGCCTGAGTCCATGAGTGTGGAAAGGCGCAGACTGCTTACGCACCTTGGCGCCAATCTCGTACTGACTCCCGCCGCCGAAGGGATGGGCGGGGCGATCGAAAAGGCAGCCCAGCTTGAAAAAGAGCTGGAAAATGCCGTCATCCTGCAGCAGTTTGACAACCCTGACAACCCCGATATCCATAGAAAAACGACGGCACTGGAGATACTGAAAGATACGGAAAACCATCTGGATATCTTCGTTGCGGCAGTCGGAACAGGGGGGACACTGACAGGTACCTCCGAGGTACTCAAGCAGCATCTTCCCGATACCTATTGTGTAGCCGTAGAACCGCAATCCTCTTCCGTACTTTACGGCAAATCTCCGGGACCGCATAAGATCCAGGGGATCGGTGCGGGGTTTATCCCCGGTGTCCTCAATACGGAAATATACGATGAAGTGATACCGGTGGCAGACGATGATGCCTTTGCCATGTCAAGACGCGTCGCCAAGGAAGAGGGGCTGCTGGTAGGGATCTCGGCGGGTGCCAACCTCTATGCCGCTGCGCAATTGGCAAAGAGACCGGAGAACAAGGGAAAAACGATCGTTACCATACTCTGCGATACCGCTGAACGCTATTTATCCACCGAACTCTTTGAATAGTCCATGCCATGCAATCAACCGACCTTCTTTTGGAAACCATCAGATGCGAAGGCGGCAAACTGCATCATCTGGCCTACCACCAAAAAAGAGTGGACAGAAGCAGAAAGGAGCTCTTTGTCCTGACCGATACCCTGGACCTTGCTTCCCTGCCCAAGCCCCCCGATGAAAAACTCTACCGCTGCAGGGTACGCTACGCAAAAAAGATAGAGTCGGTCGAATACATTCCCTATACCCCGAAAGAGATCAGAACCCTGAAAGTTGTTCCTGCAGAGATCGACTATCACTGCAAATTTGCTGACAGAAGCCAGCTGGAGAGGCTCCTGAGGAAGAACCCGGATGCAGATGATATCATTATTGAGAAAGCGGGGCTGATCACTGATACGACGATAGCAAACATCGCTTTCTTTGACGGAAGGCAATGGATCACGCCAAAAAAACCTTTACTGGAAGGTACCATGCGAGCTTATCTTATAGACCAAAAGTTCCTTAGGGAAGAAAATATTCCAAGCGATTTGCTGGACCGGTTTGAAAAAGTAGCTTTAATGAATGCTATGTTAGGATTTACGATTCTAAATAACATCAAGATTTTGAAATCATAAGGCAGCCCATGACGATCAACCTTTTTCAAACACCCGAATTCGGAACTATTATGGAAACGCATCTAAGCAAAACCCTTGCCTATCTTTTTGAAAAAGATCAGGAGTTTGCCATCGTCTGCGAGATCAGACATGTCACCTTCTTCCCCGAACTTCCTTTAGATATCTCTGAAACACTCAAAGATACGGTACTGTTTGTTTTAAGCGGCTATACCTTCCAGAGTGCAAAGATCGAACAGGGGATCTTCTCTTTTGAAGCAGGATTCGGAAGTGAAAATTTCGGTTCTACCGTCTCCATGCCGATACTGGCGATCAAACAGCTTTTTGTAGAGGATACCCTTGCAGTGATCAATCATGCGGAAGTTGCTTCCAAAGTTCTCTCCAAGGAAACTTTAGCACAAAGTTCCATGGAAGCACTTCTTAACAATCCGAAAAATAAAAAATTTCTGAAAAAAAAGTAGGAAGACCTACACTGCGACTTAAGCGTCACAGTGTCCGGTAAGGATGTAGTTTACCACATTCTCTACATAGGCGTTATGCTTGTTCTCTTTGGAGTAAGTGATATAGAAGTTTCTTGTCATCGTGTAGCCGCGGAGTCTGGCTTCAAACAGCTCCCCCCTGTTCACCTCTTCTTCGATCGCATGCTTGGAGATGATTGAAACAACAGGCTTCTCTTCATTCTTCTCTGCTTTTTTGATCGACTGCAGCACCGCCGTAGTATTGCTCACTTCGCTGAGTACATTGAAACTTTTACAGGATACACCCAGTTCTTCGAATACATCGGTGACCACCTGTCTGGTATGCGAACCTTCATCGCGGCAGATCCACTGAAAATCATAGAGCTCTTCTGTTTTCAGTATTTTAGGGATCGGCACGTTACTGACTACCACCAGTTCATCTTCCAGCCACTCTCTGTAGATCAGATCACTGTCAAATATAGGAGATTCAATCAATCCCAGGTCAAGCTTTCTGTCTTTGAGCTTCTGCACAATATTTTTACTCAGGTCGATACTGAGTTTCACATCGTTGTTGATCGCTTTGCTCATCGTGTTGAGACACTGCCCTGGGATGATATAGGTACCGATCGTGAACGATGCCCCCAACCTGAAGGTGATCTCTTTGTTGATGATCTTCAGTACCTCGTTCTCAGAGGCATGGATCTCTTTTTCAAGACGCAAAGCGATCTTGTAGAGCTCATCTCCTGCCGCGGTAAGCTTGATCCCGTTTTTCTTACGCTCAATGATCTTCTCGCCCAGATATTTCTCTATAAACTTTATCTGCTGCGTTACTGCGGGCTGGGAAATACCAAGCTTTGCAGATGCCTTTGAAAAGCTTCTCTCTCTTGCAACAGTCAGAAACGTCTCAAGTTTAACAAAATCTTTTAACATTGATTTCCTTTTTTTATCTATATAGTAAGTGACTATCACCGGTACTATATAAACATTTGATTCTGAAAAATATTATAACAAATTATACTTAACAGTACATAAGTTGAGCTTATTGGTATATACATTATTATTTTTTTATTTTTTCCCATGCATAAAGAGCTCTAGTCATCCTTAATCATTTTAAGGGTATAATTGATAGATATCAGGAGTGAAACAAGAGACTATATGGAAACAATTATCAATCAGCTCAATCCCTCACAGCGTGAAGCTGTAGAGCATATCGACGGCGCATTGCTTATTCTCGCAGGTGCTGGTTCCGGGAAGACAAAGACCCTTACAACACGGCTCGCTTACCTTATTGGGGAAGTGGGCATCGACCCTGCCAGCACACTCACCCTGACCTTTACCAACAAAGCAGCCTCGGAGATGAGGGAGCGTGCACTTAAGCTCATGCCCCGAGAGTCCACCTATCCTCCTTTGCTCTGCACTTTTCATAAATTCGGCTTGCTCTTTTTGAAATTCCATATCGAAAAGCTCGGACGCAGCAATAACTTTGTGATCATCGACAGCGATGACAAAAAGCGTCTTATCCGCAGCATCGCCAAAGAGCTGAAGATCGATCTCAACATCTCCTTTATCGCTTCAGAGATCTCAAAATACAAAAACTCTCTGCTCCCTCCCGAAGTGGTCAAAAAGAATGCGGAGCTCTCTGACTATAAAAAAGTCGCTGAGATCTACGAAAAATACCAGGAGAATATCGAAGAGAACAACCTCGTTGATTTCGACGATCTCCTGATGTTGACCTACAGGATACTCGATGAAGACCCTGAACTTAGAAAAGAGACAAGCGAACGCTACCGTTATATCATGGTCGATGAGTACCAGGATACCAATGAGCTCCAGTTCAAGCTGCTCGAACATCTCTGCAGCGAGCACGGCAACCTTTGTGTCGTCGGGGACGATGACCAGAGTATCTACGGCTGGAGGGGTGCCAACATACGGAATATCCTGGAGTTTTCAGATAATTTCGAAGGGACAAAAGTCGTCAAACTCGAAACAAACTATCGTTCTACAGAACCCATTCTGGAAGCGGCAAATACGCTCATAGAGCACAACTCCAGACGTTTGGGCAAAAAACTGGTCAGCCATAAAGGTAAAGGTGAATCGGTAAAACTTCTGCACTCGCTCGATGAGTCTATGGAAGCAAAATCCATTGCCCATGAGATACAGGCGCTTTTAGACAGAGGAGTGGACCCCGAAGAGATCGCCGTACTTTACCGTATCAATGCACTTTCAAGATCACTGGAGGAGGGTTTTACCAAAGAGGGGATCAGTTTCAAACTGATCGGAGGAATGCGTTTCTACGAACGTGCCGAGATCAAAGATATCATCTCCTATTTCAGGGTCATCTCCAACCCTTTTGATGACTTCTCCCTGCTGCGCATTATCAACAAGCCCAAACGGGGTATCGGCAAAGCCTCTATCGAGAAGCTGCAAAAAGCCGCGTATGATGCACATCTTTCACTCTTTGCCTATATTCAAAAGATGGTCTCAGGAGAACTTCCGGCCGCCGTCAGCAAAAAAGTTGCGACAGCCCTGGAAAAACTGGTAGAGGATATCAGCTTTTTACATGAAGAAATCTCAGGTACGCTTGAAAACTTCATCACCCTCTTTGAAGAGCGTATCAGACTCAAAGAACACTACGCCGCAATGGTGGATGGATTTGAACGCATCATGAACATCGATGAGTTTTATGGGTATTTCAGAGATGCCGTCACCAAAAACCCGGAACTCCATCTCGATGAGTTTCTCAATGATATCTCCCTGCAGAGCGATCAGGACCAGATCGAAGAGAATGCCATCACGATCATGAGTATCCATGCCGCCAAAGGGCTGGAGTTTGAACATGTCTTTGTCATCGGCATGGAAGAGGAGTTCTTCCCGCTGCTGGGCGAAGGGTGCAATATGGAAGAGGAGCGCCGTCTGGGGTATGTGGCGATCACAAGGGCCAAGTCCGATCTCACGCTGTGTTACGTCGACAGCCGATTTTATAAGGGACGCCGCAAAATGATAGACAAAAGCCGTTTTCTGGGCGAAGCCGGCCTGATACAGGATGCCTCGCTCAAGATCACGAAAAGCTCGGCGTTCAAAAAAGGTGATCTGGTCAAACATAAGATCTTTGGTATCGGGCGCGTGCAGGCAGCCAACAAATCCGGCAAAGAGTACAAACTTCTGATCAATTTCGGCGGAAACAAAAAAGAGATACTCAGCTCTTTTGTGCAGCCGGTCTAACTAATTAGGAGTGAGGAGTGCGCCCGAACGAAGTGACAAGTGCCCTTGGGGTGAGGAGTGAGGAGTTATTGTATGCATTGCTTTGCAATGCTTTCATAGAAGTTTTGCATAGCAAAACATACCGATACTATTCACTATTTACTATTCACTATTCACTTGATCCCAGTAAGGGATCACGATGAACCGTCTTTTTGTTGTCAACAAACCCATCTTCCGCAGCTCCAACAGCTATATGGGATACGTTAAACGCAAATACGGCACCAAAAAAGTAGGCTTTTCGGGCACACTTGACCCCTTTGCCACGGGGTGTCTCATCGTCGCTACCGGTGTCTATACCAAACTCTTTCAATATCTCGATAAAACCCCAAAAAGCTATCGTGCCACGCTCTGGCTCGGGGCGAACTCTCCGAGTCTCGATATCGAAAATGTCGATTCCATCAAAGAGGTCTCTCCCTTCAGCGAAGAAGAGATCCTCGCTGTGCTGCATTCGCTGGAGGGCGAGCTGACCTACTACCCTCCCAAGTTCTCCGCCAAAAAGATCGGGGGAAAACGTGCCTATGAACTCGCACGCGAAGGGAAAGAGGTGGCGCTTAAAACGATCACCTCTACCATCTATAAGATCAAATTGATACACTATACCCACCCCTTCGTACATTTTGAAGCAACCGTCAGCGAAGGTACCTACATACGGAGCCTCGGGGCAATCATCGCAGACAGACTGGGAGTGGATGCCACACTCTCCTCTCTGCACCGTATTCACGAGGGGGCATTCAGGTATGAAGAGGAGAAAGCGGTCAACCCATTCACACACCTCGCTATCCCTGCCAATCTCTACACCGGGGATGAAGACTACCTCGAACTGGGCAAAAAACTCTCAGTGGAGTATTTCGAGAACCAAAAAGATGGGATCTACCTTATCGAGACCTCTAACTTCTTTGCCATTATAGAGATCCGTCAAGGTCAGGTCAGCTACAGGCTGAACCGGATACCGAAGTTTGAGGAGCATTGATCTTTTTTTTCTCTGGAACATTAAAAATAAAAAGGTAAAATTCTTACAAATCTATAGCATTAAAAAGGGGAATTCATGCGGAAAAGTATCTATGGAGTATTAACTCTTCATACCTTGTTTCTACTTGGATGCGGAGGCGGCAGCACAGGCAATACTACTACAGTGGATATTGCCGGATTGATCGAAAATAAAGATTTCTACAGGGTTATTACGGAAGAAGGCCGATACTACAGAGAAAACTTTGATGGCAATGGGACCCTCATCAAAGATATCTATTACCTCTCGGAGGACTCTCCTGATGGCAATACAACAGTTTCTTATTCGATAGAGAGCCGTTATCTCTATATCACCGAAAGTGATAAGTCCCTCAGGTGTTCGGTCGAGGATGCAAATACGTCGGTTATATTTAAATGCGCGCGAACCGATAGGAGTGCCAGTGCCGTTCTGTCAACCTATAGATGGCTTACACTTGAAGATGCAAAAGCAAATCCTGAATGAATAAAAGGTAATCCATGTACACTATCAACGCCCATGCCAAGGTCAATATCTTCCTGAAGATCACCGGACACAAAGAGGGATACCATACGCTGATTTCACGCTTTATGCGCGTGGAAGAGCTCTACGATACTGTTACTTTCGAACCCTACCTCTGCGAAACGTTTACGATAGAGGGGTGCGAAGGTGTGCCTTTGGAGTCCAATACGATCTACAAAGCCTACACAACCCTCATCAAGCATACAAACAATCCCGATATAGAAACATTTTTTAAAGCCCATAAAGTCATCGTCACCAAACGTATCCCGAGCCAGGCAGGCCTGGGCGGAGGAAGTTCGGACGCGGCGGCATTTATGCGCCTCTGCAACGAGGTGTGCGGCCTTAAGCTGGAGAGAGAGACACTCTCCATGCTTGGCAGCAAGATAGGCGCCGACCTCCCCTTCTTTATCCACAACTATCCCTCTGCCAATGTCAGCGGTTTTGGGGAGATCGTGGAGCCTTTTGAAGAGGAGACGCTGCAGCTGGAGCTTTTCACTCCCGATATAGGATGCGATACCGCCAAGGTCTATCAAACCTTCAAAAAACATCTGCTCAGAGACATCACCCCGGAGCGTTTTACTGAATGGGAGAAGATGGACTCAAGAACGCTGCTTGAGACGATCGCTGATCCGGTGATGCTCAATGACCTTTACGCTGCCGCGTTGATCGCCTATCCGGAGCTGGGAGAGATTCCGCAGGCAAAAGAGGGGTGGTTCTTCTCCGGCAGCGGGAGTACTTTCTTCAGGCTCAAATAATCGCTTTCCGCTCTGCAGGATAAAACAATTTCTCTTTTGTTTAGTCCAGATGGATCCTTCTTTCCGAGAAGACATACTCTTTCAGGAAGAACGGATCCGTCACACCGATGGTTTGAGCCATTTTTTCACTGATCAGCCGGTAAGAGAAGGTATATTTTGCATAATTCGCTCCCTGAGGCACATCAAACACATAATCCTGGGCAGTGTTTCCCGCCAATCTCGTATCCTCCACCTTGGATGTTGCCAGGTGAGGGATCGTCTCCTTCCCTTTCCCATCCAGCCATTTTGCCGCGAGAACCTTCCTCTCCTCGCCCACTTTTTGATCTGCTTTGTCAAAATAGGCTACATTCAGGATAATCTCCCTCAGCCCGTACCCGGTAGGGATCGCATGGGGTGTTTTGTTTTTGAGCGTAAGGATAAAACTTTTTCCTCTTACAGCCGTTTTGATATCGATGTGATCAATCATGATATTGCTGTTGTCCACACTTGCAAAGCGGTGCTCCCTAACTATCCTCGGTTTGGGGATTCCTCCGTTCTTGCTGTAGTTGGAGGCAAACCCTTCAAACTTCCCGCTCATATGACACTCCCTGCACCCTTCGGCAGAACCCGATGCATCATACTCTTTTCCTGTGGCATAGACTTCTACACCCTGTTTGTTTGACATACTGTAGTGGCAGACAAAACAGAGTTTAGGATCATCTGATGCAAAATGTTCCCTCTGTGCTGTTTTATGATACGGCGAATCGGCATCATCAAACGGACCGAACATTGTTCCCTGCTCTCCAAACTTCACGCTGTTCATTCCCTGAGAACCTTTCGATTTATCCAGATGGATCTCATCGATATTGTGGCATACCACACAATTGATACCGTTTTTCATGTTCTCCGTATTGAGTACTTTCTGCATCTCCTGCTTGTTCTCTTCGATTCCCATCAACAGCAGGTACTTATCTTTATCTTCCACTGTTTTCTTTGTAATTCTCGGATTATGGCATTTGGCACACTCAACCTTCACCTCATCAAGGATCAGTGTTGGGTTTTTACGGACCATATACTCCAGGGATTTTTTGAAAAGATCATTTTTTGAAAAGTGCGAGTTTGCGTGCCTTGAGCTTTCCCATCTCTCGGAGATATCCATATGGCAGGCATTACAGTTCTCATTGGTTTCCCATTTTTTATTGATCTCTTCAGCCTGCGACACCATGACAGCGGCCAACATAGAGAGTACCCATACCCAAAACATTTTCATCCTTCTTCCTTCCTTCACATGATGCAATTTAAACCGGCAAAGCAAAAAGAGCTTCAATGCCTCTTAGCAAGCAAACTCCTTATTCTGTCCCGCACATTGCATTTGGCGCCAAATCATAAATATTATATTCGATTATAGCATGGTGAGATTAATTCACAGTTGATTACTTCGCGATAGAGCAGACGCTCATTATGATATAATATCATCAAAAATATTTTGATAAAAGGAACGTTTTGGCTATCAATATCGTCGCACAAAACAAAAAAGCCAAACATGATTATGAGATTCTTGAAAAGTTCGAGGCCGGGATAGTCCTTAGCGGGGCAGAGGTGAAAGCATTGCGGGCAAAACGTGCCAACCTGCAGGACGCCTATTGCCGCTTCATCAAAGGTGAGCTCTTTTTGATGAATGCGCATATCGCCCACCTTGAGACTGCCAACAAACACTTCACCCCGGATACCAGGGCACCAAGAAAACTTCTGCTGCACAAAAAAGAGCTTGAAAAGCTCTATGTGAAAGTCCACAAAGAGGGTCTGACAATCGTCCCGTTGATGATCTACTTCAATGAGCGTAACCTTGCGAAGACAAGTATCGCCATCGCCAGAGGAAAAAAACTGCATGACAAACGTGCCGATCTGAAAGAAAAAACCCTTCAGAGAGAAGCAAGCCAAGCGATAAAAAACCGTTCCTACTGAGCCTTTTTCGAACGTTTTTCTTGAAGTTTTGCATACGCAGAGAGATCTCTTTTCATCATTTTGATCTGTGCAGCATCTCTTTGATCGCTTTATAAAACTGTTTTATCTTTGCAACAAAAGGGCTCTCTTTGGAAAAGTATTTCATCTTATAAGCTTTGAACCACGTTTTCAGTCCTTGTTTGAGCTGATGAAGTCGGTGGATGATCTGGATATAGATTTCACATGACTGAAGCCAATCAATCGCATCCATGATCTTCCCATAGCCCCACTTGAACCAGCCAAACTGCATGAGTTTATCTTCGGTCACCCTAAAGAGCCAGAAGGTAAATGCCGCCACGGGTATCTTCGCAAGATAGAGCACCAACCCCAAAACAACCTGCCCGCTGACAAAAAGTATACCTGCATAGATACCGAATGCCTCTACTATCACTACCAATACTACAAAGATACAAAGTATCAAAGAAGGGTTGGCACTATGGACCCTCACCTCGATACGCTGCAGTATTTTGAGTCCATGTACATAGGTATAGATCGGCTTGGCGATACCTTCCCATATCAACTCTTCAAAGAGAATATATATCATCACAACAACAAGCTGCAACAGTGTCATGATTTTATCTTTGATGGCAATGAACATGAAAAAGCGTCCCCGGTAGCTCAGTATTAGATAATTATAGCAGAGTACAAATGAATTTACCTACGTGTGTACAAGAGAGTATTACCTCTCTTGTACTTTCACAAACTTCAAATACAAGATGGGAAGTACGATCAGTGTGAGCACTGTAGAACTTATCAAACCATTGATCACTACGATAGCTAGCGGACGCTGGATCTCAGAGCCGGGCCCTGTCGCAAAGAGCAGTGGGATAAGGCCGAAGGCAGCGATAGAGGCGGTCATCAGAACAGGCCGCAGACGCTTGACCGAGCCCTCAATGACCGTATCGATCAATGAGTAGCCATTGTTAAGGAGATAGTTAAAATAGTTCATTAGGACTACACCATTGAGCACAGCGATCCCAAGCAAGGCAATAAAACCTACAGAAGCAGGAACAGAGAGATACTCTCCGCTAAAGTATAACCCGGCGAACCCACCGATGAGTGCCAAAGGAACATTCACCAGTACGATCGTAGCCTGAAGCAGGGAACCAAAGGATACAAACAGCAGTATAAAAATAAGGAAAAGCGCGATAGGGACAATAATAGCCAATCTGCTTGCAGCTCTTTGCTGATTCTCAAACTCTCCACCGTAACTGAGATAATACCCGGCCGGAAGTTTCACCTCTTGGGCAACCCTCTTTTTAACCTCTTCAACAAAGCTTACCAGGTCACGTCCTTCAACATTGGACTGTACCACTGTTTTACGGTAACCATTTTCATGCTCTATCTGTACAGGGCCTGCTGTGGATTCAAAATGTACGATCTGACTCAATGGTATCGCAGTGCCGTCTTCAAGCGGATAATAGAGACGTTGTATTTTTTCCAGTGAATTCTGCAGTGACTCCTCACCCTTCACCATCAATGCGATACGACGCATACCTTCCTGGATGATTCCCACTGACTCTCCTGTCACCATCACTTGCAGAAAGGCATTCAACTCCTTCTGTGTGATACCGTGATACCCCATCACTTTTTGGTTAAAACTCAGTTCGAAGAACTCCACACCTTCATTCGCTTTTTTATAGACATCTCTGCTTCCCGGAGTGTTCTCAAGAATTTTTTTGACCTCTACGGCGATCTTTTCAAGTTCACTGTTGTCACTACCGAAGATATCTATGGCAAGATCGCCTCTTACCCCCGTCAGCATTTCCGAAACACGCATCTCGATAGGTTGTGTAAAGCTATACTCAATCCCGACAAATTCATCAAGTACTTTCCGTATCTCTTCGATCACAAAAGCCTTGGACGGCTCTCTCCACTCCTCTTTCGGTTTGAGTACCAGGAAGGTATCCGTATCATTCAAACTCATCGGATCAAGCCCTAACTCATCACTTCCCGTTCTGGCAATGATATTTTCTATTTCGGGAACTGTAGCCAGCAGTCTCTTTTGTACTTTCAAGTTCAACCTTCTGCTCTCTTCGAGAGAGATGGAAGGCAGCATCTCCACCCCGATAATAATACTCCCCTCATCCATTGTTGGCATAAACGTCTTACCTGTTTTGGATGCCAGGTAGAGTGAAGTGATAAAGACAATAAGCACCGAGATCATGACGATCTTGGCATGTTCGATAGCAAATACCAGGCTCACACGATATTTTTTCAACAAGAACTTTACCAGAAAAGATTCTTTATCCGGACGTATTTTAAGTATAAATGAGCTGAGTACAGGAATAATGGTCAACGCCAGTATCAGAGAACTGAATAGCGCAAAGATAATACTCAGTGCAACCGGTTTAAACAGTTTGCCTTCCAGCCCTTCAAGCGTAAGCAATGGCATAAAAACAATGATGATGATCAATACACCGGTGATAATAGAGGGCGCCATCTCTACTGCGGCGTGATAGATGATATGTATCTTTTTTTCTTGTTTGTTTTTTATATTCCCAAGTTCTGCAGTGATATGTTCTACCATGACAACCGCAGAGTCTACCAGGATACCTATTGCGATTGCCAACCCGCCCAGACTCATTAAATTCGCGGTCAATCCAAAATACTGCATGGCCATAAAACTCATCATCAGTGCAAACGGGAGGATCAGCGCAACACTGATCGCTGATGCAAAATTACCCAACATTAAAAGCAGAATCACTACAATGAGGATCACGGCTTCAAAGAGTGCACTTTTAACCGTATTCGTAGCCAGGTTTACCAGCTCGGAACGATCATAAAATATATCTATCTTCACATCTTCAGACAACATAGGCTCTATCTGTTTCAGTTCAGCCTTCACTTGATCAAGCACTTGTGCGGTATTGGCACCTTTTAACCCGAGTACAAGCCCCTCTACGGCCTCACCTTCACCGTTTTTTGTTACAAACCCTGAACGTGTCAAGTAGCCGATACGTACATCTGCGACATCAGCCACAGTGATCACCTTGTCTCCCTGCCGTGCAAGCGGAAGCGTTTTGATCGATGCGATAGTAGTCAGTTTTCCTACGCTTCTTACAAAAACTGTCTCAACACCGGAGGAGACACGGCCTGCTCCGTCATTTTGATTGTTAGATCCAAGTGCTCCGGATAACTGTTGTAGCGTGATACCCAGGGCGCGCATCTTTGCAAGGTCCGGGACAACTTCATAGGTTTTTACTTTTCCTCCCAGGGCATTGACCTCTGCTACCCCGCTGATAGAACGTATTTTCGGTGCGATAATCCAATCCAATAACGTACGTTTCTCAGTCAGTGACAACTTCTCTGATTCGATGGTGAACATCAAAATATCACTTAATGGTGTCGAGATCGGTGCAAGTCCGCCCTCTATATTTGAAGGAAGCTCCTCTTTGATATCGGCCAAACGTTCACTCACCTGCTGTCTTGCCCAATAGATATCGGTACCGTCTTTAAAATCTATGGTGATATCGCATAAGCCATATTTAGAGAGTGAACGCATCATACTTTGATGTGGTATACCGACCATCTTCATCTCAATAGGAATGACGATACGCGACTCTATCTCTTCCGGAGTCATCCCGCTGGACTTAAGAATAATTTTTACCTGCGTCGGTGATATATCGGGGAAAGCATCGATCGGTAGCTCTTTGTATGCTTTCACTCCAAAGCCGAGTATAACGATCGCAAGCAGTGTAAAAAAAAGCCTTTGTGCCAGTGCAAAACCGATAACTTTATTCATTTTCATCACCGATAAGATTTTTAAGGATAGCCACCGATGATACTGCTACAGGATGATGATACTTTTTATCATCCGGGATATAGTAGGCATATTCATCTTCAGCACTTATCTCTACAGGAACAGGCGTATAACCTTTATCATTTTTCACAAAAAGTATTTTTTTTGTACCAAGATTAATCACTGCATTTTTAGGGATTTTAAGCATAGGTTCTTTGATAGAAATCACTGTACCGGCCCTGAGACCTGATTGCAATGTTGCATCCTCCGGTACCTCAAAGCGAACAAGCAGGGTCTGGCTCTCGGGCTCTATCACTGAAGCACGTTCCACTACTTTTGCAGCAAAGGTTTTCCCTGTGATCGTAATTTGTACCGACTGCTCTTTTTGTAAAAGATTGGCATAACGTGCTTCTATTTTGCTTTCAATCCATTGTCTGCCTTCCTGATAAATAACAAACAGTGTTTCAGCAGATGAAAGATTTTTACCCGGTGTAGCGTTATGGATCGTCACGGTACCGTTATAGGGGCTAACGATATCAAGCGTTTGGGAAATCTTTAACGTTTGAAACAGTTTCTCAAGTGTCTCATCATTCGCCCCGTAACCCTCCAGCAATGCCCTTGAAGCATCACGTTTGATTCGCAGAACTTCGAGTGCAGCTTCAGCAGAAATACACTCCTTTTTAGGAATGATCCCTTCCTGGCATAGCAATCGCTTTCGCTCAGTTATCGTCATCTGCTCCTTTAAGTCGATCACCGCTTTTATCGCTTGTTGCTGTGCATCTATCCATGCGCTTCCTGTCACTCTGGCTAAAAGCTCACCTTTTTTTACCTGCTGATATTTGGCGATATAGAGTTGCTGCACCATGGCGTTAAAAGGCAGAGAGATGCTCTGTATCAGCGAGGGGGGCGGTGTTACCTCCCCGATAAATTCTCCAAGGGGAAATAGAGGAGAACTTTCCGGTATCTGGGTTTGAATATCCCAATTTTTCTCCTCAGCCGGAGTTAATGTGATCACCTCTGCATGGAGATGTACGATTAAAAAAATGATGAATGCCACTATAAATTTCATTATTTATCCTTTTTTTCTATATGTGTGTAGAGCTGAAAAAGCATATGGTAATAGCTTTTTTGGTTGGCATAATACTCCTGTTGAAGCTGACGGTATCTCTGTTGTGTCAGCAGATAGTCTATCACACTGCTCTCTCCTGCGTTGTAACTCTTATCTATCAGCGGAAGAAGATGATTTTGATAGTTTTTCAGAGTCAAACGCAGTGACTCGATCAACATTACTTTGTTTTTTAATTCAGACTGTAGCGTAGATAGATCATTTTGTTTTTGTATCATCGTATGTTCATACCTGTGTTGCAGTGCACTGCTCTGATGCAGTGCTTCAAGACGCTTCTGCTCTGAGCGCTGACTGGTAAAACCCAAAGGGATGGAAACCCCTAAACTGTATCTGTCCATATCCATCTCTTTATCGTACTGCATTGAGAGCTCAACGGATTCAAGTGACGTGGCGTATCTCTGCACTTTTTTTTGCAAACTCTCCATACGTTTCCGGTAGGCATCCTTCGTATAGACAAAATGATTCCCCCTTGGCAGAGCCTCAGCGTTTATAGGATAGATATCTGCACAAAGCATCGTTTGGTTGTGCTCCAGATGACTAAACCTGAGAAGATTTTCCCTGGAAATATGTTGCTTCCTCTGAACTTCTTTGAGCTGTGCATAGAGTTGCTCTTTTTCAACCTCCAAGCGGATAAGCTCCACCTTGGAAATCTCCTGATATGTGTATGCCTTCTGCTTTTTTTGATAGAGTTTCAAAAAGCTTTCATAGGATCTCCTGACACTTTGGTAGATATTTTTATCGATACAATGCTGATGATAAAGGTTTTTCAATCCATTATTAAAATCAAGTACTGTTTTCTCTTCTTCAGAGTAAATCGCCTGATTGATCAAATGGTTGATATCCGCTTCCTGTTTACGTATATCACCCAGCATGACATTTTGAGATATGCCAATAGAATACTCTTTCGCATTCTTTCCGATCATAGGGTCAGCTTGGGAGATGGTGCCGTAGAGCTCCAGGGGTTGTGACGCATTTTCTGCTTTATGCAGAGCTTCTCTCGATAACTTCTCTTGAGAAATCGCTTGTCTCAATGAGCTATTCTGATTCGCTGAATCCAAAATCATCTCCAGTGATATGCTTGAAGCAGAGAGACTTTGCAGAGACAACAGAACAAATAAAATAGTTTTACCCATTTATTTTCTCCTCACAAACAACGACTCATCAAGTGTATTGATATATAATTGACGTAATTTCATAAATCTATCCTTTTACATTTAAGCCGTAAATAAACGTTTTACGGAATTGATATTGGTTTAAAAATTAAATAACGGGGTAATAAAGAAAAAAGGATTAGGCTATAGGAGGTTTGACTTGTTTATCTTCCAATAAAATAGTCTGTACCGTTCTGTCAAAACGTATGGGTTCAGTTTTAAAAGCGGATGGGGAGATCAGGTGAACAGGAGAGAGAATTGCAGTGAAGTGGAAAAGATAGTGAAACTCACCTATATTACCACATTCACTATCTTCTGCCTGTTCCATCACATATTTGGAAATAGTCTCACAGACAGACTGTTCATTGATCGCAATAAAAGCATCATGTGCGATATTGAATGACAATGACAGGATCAAAAGTAATTCAATGACTTTCGCTTGCATCTCTACTCCTAAAATATAATCAAAATATAGCATATAAGAGTTAATTTATCCTTTTAATTTAAAAATTTAATAAAAATTAAACAATCATGTGCAGGGGATAGTTCTTTTGATTTGTTGCAGATTTTGATGTTTGGGTAAGTATATATAACAGAAGTTTTGTTTTAGTTTAGATTTTGAGGTTATAGAGAAGGAGTCACGTCCAGTAAATGACTGAACCACTCCTTCAAAGATGAAGTAAAATAAACCGAAAGGATTATTTTCTTCTGAGTTCTTTGATACGTGCAGCTTTACCTTTAAGTGCTCTTTGGTAGTAAAGCTTCGCTCTTCTCACTCTACCTCTTCTTCTCACTTCGATGTTCTCGATTGTGCTTGAATAGAGTGGGAAGATTCTTTCAACACCTACAGAGTTTGCTCCCATTTTTCTTACAGTAAACGTCCTACCGGTACCTTCACCTCTGATTGAGATACAAAGACCCTCATAGTCCTGAATTCTTTCCTTCTCACCCTCTTTAATTCTTACAGATACTTTTACTGTATCACCTGCTCTGAAATCAGGGATGTTTTTACCTTCTAGTTGCGCCTGTTCGAAGCTCTCGATGTATTTATTTCTCATGTTTTATACCTTTTTTGTATAAGTCCGGACGGAAAAACTTTGTTTTACACAAAGCCAAGTCTCGTTTAAAGTCCGTGATTTTACTATGATTACCCTTTAAAAACTCTGAAACCACTTCACGTCCACGATAATTTATCGGTTTTGTAAATGAAGGTGCTTCCAAAAACGCTCCTTCATAACTCTCTATGCTCAATGAGTCAATATTACCCAACACCTCTTCAATATTCCTGCTGATTGCATCGCACATGACCAGACTTGGCAACTCACCACCGGTCAGGATAAAATCCCCGATCGAGAATACCTCATCCGCATACGCCTCAATCACCCGTTCATCAATCCCTTCATACCTGCCTGAAACGAAAACAATATGCTCTTTCCTTGCCAACCGTTTCGCATCATTCTGCCTGAACGGTTTTGCCACCGGGGTCACAAAAACAATATGCGCATTAGAGGATTCATTTTTGATCTGCTCCAAGGTATCCATCAGCGGTTGGGGGGTCATCAGCATCCCTGCACCGCCCCCGACCATCGGTGCGTCCACTCTCCGGTGTTTATCTGTAGTAAAATCTCTCGGATTGAAAAAATCAACCGATATCCTCTTCTCCTCAATGGCCCGCTTCAAGATACTCTCACTGAAATAACCCTTGATAAGATCTGGGAAAAGTGTTACAAAAGAGAAGTGCATCTTTTTAGCTTGCCTCTAAAATATCTTTGGCATCCTGAGTGAAAATGGTTTTCTTATCAGTATCCGCATTGAGAATATATCTAGGGATATAGGGCAGAAGGAAGTTTTTGGCAAACCCTTCTTTCAGCAGCGCTGCATCCGTTTTGATTGCCAGGTAATCCACATCCAGCATACGCTGGATATCCTCTACTTCGCCCAGAAGCTCGTCACCCTGCATGACCTTGCAGCCGATAATATCAAACCAGAAATGTTCGCCTTCGCCCAAAGCACAATTCGCTTTGGTTTCTGCTTCAGTCGCATAGATCTTTGCATTGGTGAGTCTCTTCGCTGCATCCAGGCTCTCATACCCCTGAAAACGAACGGTCCCTTTGTTGGGGTTGATATCCGACAGTGTCAGCTCTCCTCGGTCGCTGTGATAGGTCTGGCCTACCTTGAACTGTTCCGGGAAATCAGTATGCAGATGAATCTTGAGATCACCCCAAAGCCCTACTGTGCGCCCGACTTGAGCGATAAAAAATTTTTCCATTATGCGATTGGTTTTACATTGAGCCGGTAGTTCTTACCGTACTTTGCTTTACAGCCGGAGATGACTGTTTTGATCGAGTTGATCATGCGCCCCTGCCTACCGATAAGTTTGCCGACATCCTCACTATTGGCAAAGATAGTGATCTCATCCAACCCTTCATCTATCCCGGTAATCTCTACCGAGATATCTTCAGGATGGTCCACTAAAAGTCTCGTGTAAGCGATGAGGAACGCATCTATCATAAAAAATTATTTTCCAGTAATTCTTTTTACTGTCGGCGTCATTTGCGCACCAACACTCAACCAGTAGTTCATTCTCTCTTCATCGATCTTGATATCTTTTGTTTCACCGATCGGGTTGTAGTAACCAATTGATTCGATCCAGCCACCGTCTCTTCTCTTTCTGCTGTCTGTCACTACGATTCTGTAAAACGGCTTCTTCTTTCTACCCATTCTTGTCATTCTGATCTTTGTCATTTTAAGTCCTTATGAAAATATTTTTTTATTTGTGTAATCTCAGAGGATTAAGATTTACGTGATAAATCCTGACAACTGCTCTTTAATGACTCAGAACACTCATCAAGACTTTTGGAACGCAATGTTACCACAATATATATAAAGTTTTTATTAAATCAAGGTGCAGCCACTTGCACCTCATTTTAGTGTGGTTTAACGAGGCATGCCGGGAAATCCGCCGCCCCCCTGCATCTGCTTCATCATATCCTGCATCTGTTTCATGCCGCCTTTGCCCGAAAGCTTTTTTGCCATCTTCGCGGCATTTTTAAACTGCTTGAGCACACGGTTGACCTGCATCTGGTCCAGTCCCGCACCCGCAGCGATTCTTCTTTTGCGGGTATTGTTGAGGAGGTCCGGGTTCTCTCTCTCTTTTGCGGTCATCGAAGAGACCATCGCACGGATCATTTTTATCTCTTCGGAGTTTTCAATGTCTAGGTCGCCCAGCTGTTTTGCCATGCCGCTCATCCCCGGGATCATTCCCAGCAGGGATTTCATCGACCCGAGCTTCTTCATCTGATCCATTTGCTCAAGGAAGTCATTGAAATTGAACTGCCCTTTCTTGATCTTCTGGGTCATTTTTTTCGCTTCTTTGGGATCGATCGCGGCAGCTGCTTTCTCTGCAAGCGATTCGACATCCCCCGCTCCCATCAGACGGCTCACGATACGATCGGGGATGAACTGTTCAAGATCCGGCATCTTCTCGCCCGCACCAATGAAACGGAGCGGTGCACCCACCTGCTCGCTGAGTCCGAGTGCAACCCCTCCCTTGCTGTCGCCGTCAAATTTCGAGAGTACTACACCTGTAATACCGATCTTCTCTTTAAAGGTCTGTGCCGTCCTCACTGCATCCTGACCCGTCATCGTATCGGCAACATAAAAAAGCTCATCGGGCTGTGCCACCTCTTTGACACGCGCCAGCTCCTCCATCAGCTCTTCATCGATCGCCAAACGCCCGGCGGTATCGATCAGGACCACATCATAGAGCTCTTTTTGCGCCTTCTCCAACCCCTGCTTGACGATCGCTTCTGGAGACGCATTTTCATCCGCAACCAGATCAATCTCTATCTGCGATGTAATCTGTCTGAGCTGCTCTACCGCCGCAAGCCTCTGAAGGTCGGCTGCGATCACCAGGACTTTTTTCTTCTTCTGCTCTTTGAGGAAATAGGCAAGTTTCCCTGTCGTGGTCGTCTTCCCGGAACCCTGAAGACCGATCATCAACACCACGGTCGGCGGTTTGGAGGCAAAGGTAAACCCTTTTGGCGCCCCCTCGATCGTAAGTATCCTGGTCAGTTCCCTTTGAAGGGCTGCCATAAACTGGTCCTTGCCGATACCGTTTTTCTTGGTATCCAGCTCTACCTCTTTGATCAGATCTTTGACCACTTTGTGGTGCACATCCGCTTTCAGAAGCGATTTTTTCAGTTCGGCAGTCGCTTTCTTGAGCGCTTTCTCATCATCATGAAAACGGATCTTGCCAATGGCATTTTTAAAACTGTCGGTTAACGTATCAAACATTTTTTACCTTGAATTCTCGATTATATTAATGTGATTTTATCCAATCTTGGCTTATAGGGCCTATTTGTACCTGCGGATATCCTGAGGCTCCGGTGCTTCAAAGGTATAGTCAAAAATGGACATCTTCGCCGAATGCAGCAAGATACGCTTGGACTTTGTGACCGAACCATACTGTTCATCACCGACAATCGGATGCCCCACACTAGCCAGATGCACACGTATCTGGTGTGTACGTCCGGTGGTGATCTCTACCCTTACCTTGGATTTTTTTCCCTGCACTTCATCGGGCGTAACCCTGGTATAGGCTTTTTTCCCACGTACCGGGTCGATCTTTGAGAAGGCTTTGCCTTTTTTGATCGTCAGGATCGGATCATCGATCTCCATCGTGTCATAGACCACACCTTCCACCCAGGCAACATACGCTTTTTTTACCCTGCGGTTCTTGAACTCTTTGACCGCTTTGTCAATGAATTCCCGGTTCTTTCCCAGTAGCAGTACACCGGAGGTATCCCTGTCCAGTCTATGGAGCAGTTCAGCACCCTCTATCGCATCCTGGATATCATAACTGTCTACCTGTGCAGGCTTGTTGACAGCGACGATATCCTCATCTTCGTAAAGCACTTCTATATCACTCGGGTGCTCGATGCGGAAATTTGTTTCGGTGTTGATCTGCGCTCTGGCGATCTTTACCTGTTTGTCTCCTACAAAGACCAGTCCGCTGTCTATCAGGGCTTTTGCTCTGTTCTTGGAGATACCCTCCTGTTCTGCCAGTACCTTAAATGCCTGATCTGTTGCCATTTAACTATCCTTATATGTTGCTACCCATTGGCTGAATTTTTCCGTAAGAGGAAATGCTATGATTTTTATTTTGGAAGTTTGCCCTGATTGAAGAACAATCTCGCTTTTGGGAACTTTAAAACTTTTTGAAAGGAACTTCACCAGCTCTTTGTTGGCTGCTCCCTCTACTGCAGGAGCCTTGATACGTATCTTGATCGCTTCATCGCCATAGAGTTCACAAAACTCGCTTCTGCTTGCATTGGGCTGTGCTTTGATGCGAAGGGTTACACGACCCTTATTTATCTCATAAAACATTTTACTTCTTTTAATTGCCGCTTCCTGATACCGAAAGGATACCATAATTACCGGCCATTTACACTTGCTCTGATACTCATGACGCATTTCCGGCCGCTGGTGCAGGCACGGATGATGCACTTTATTTCAAAACAATCAGCGGGATCTTAACGCTTTTGATGAGCTTGGTGGTAAAACTCCCAAAAAGTGCTGTTTTGAGTTTGCCGTGGCTGTAGGAACCGATCGCGAGCGCATCGATCGCATGCTCCTCGACACATCCCAGAATACTCTCAAGAGGGTCTCCCTCTTTGGCGATATATTCACAGTTCAGCGATGGGTCTTGGATCAGTGCTTTGGCCTGCGCGATAAGCTCCTCTGCTTTTGCGATATCTTTGTGGACCGAGACAATATAGCGCTTCACCTCTTTGGAGAGCATCGGCGAAGCGGATACCTCCTCCAGTGCATGGACAGAACCGCCTGTACCGTTAAATGCGATCATGACGCTTTCAACAGGAGTATACGCTTTGTTGATAAGAAGCGTGGGTGCATCCACATCACGGATGATCGTTTCTACCTGAGAGCCTATCTCACTCTCCTCTTCAAGATGCCCCATACCTGAAACACCAAAGAGCACAACACGCAGTTTCTCTTCAAGCTCTTTAAGATTTTCGTAGAGTGTTCCGTGGCGCTGAAGCGTGATCACATTCTCATAACCGCTTGCCTCAGCTTTGGCTTTGAGTGAGGAGAGAAGTGCTTTGCCCTTTGCACGTGTTTCTCTGTTCTTTTCTGCATCCTCCTCGGAGAGTTCACCAAGCAGATCATCCCTCTCGCCAAGGCTGAGATTGCCTGAAAGATCGGTTTTTGAAGAAGCATTCGGGTGCTCAACCGTATTGAGAAGCACCAAGGGAAGCCCAAGCTCTCGTGCGATATGTAAGCCATACTCACATACAGCCTCCGAAAATCTTGAACCGTCCACACAGGCAAAAACCGCCTCTTTGATATCGTTCACATTTTGCATACTTCTAATGTCCCCCCATCACTTTTTCGATCTCTTCAGGTTTATCGTGGATCCCAAATCTATCGATGATCGTCGCACTCGCTTCGTTTTTCCCGATCAGTGCCACATTGGCACCCTCACGACGGAGTTTGATGACTGCTTTATCCAGGGCGTAGACCGCTGAGATATCCCAAAAGTGAGCTTTGGATAAGTCTATCACGATATTTTCTACAACCTCCTTAAAATCAAAAGCGTCATAAAACTTATCGGCACTGTTGAAAAAGACCTGTCCGACAAATTTGTAGGTACGCGTATCTGTCGCTTCATCATAAGCACTTTCACTATACATAAAGTGGCTGATCTTGTTCGCGAAGAAAAGTGCAGCTAACAGCACCCCGACAAAGACACCGAGCGCAAGGTTATGGGTAAATACCACCACGATCACTGTTGACACCATTACCACGTTTGTGGAGACCGGGAGGGTTTTGAGCTTTTTGATCGAGCTCCAGTCAAAGGTACCGATAGAGACCATGATCATCACCGCAACCAGTGCAGCCATCGGTATCACCGAGAGGATATCGCTCAAAAACACCACCATGATCAGCAGGAAGAACCCTGCAACAAAGGTAGAGAGACGACCGCGTCCGCCTGATTTTACATTGATCACCGATTGTCCGATCATCGCACAACCGGCCATACCGCCTGTAAAACCTGTCGCAATATTGGCGATCCCCTGCCCTGTACACTCCTGATTCTTATCACTCTTTGTATCCGTGAGATCATCCACGATCGTAGCTGTCATCAGTGACTCCAGAAGCCCAACCATCGCAAGTGAGATCGAGTATGGCAGGATGATCATCAGGGTCTCAAGATTGAGCGGGATATCAGGGATCAAAAAGACGGGAAGGGTATCCGGAAGCTGCCCCATATCGCCGACAGTACGCACATCAATCCCCATGAAATAGACTACGAGTGTAAGAACAACGATGGTCACCAGCGGAGAAGGAAGCAGCGTGCCTATCTTCGGGATATAAGGGAAGAGGTAGATGATCCCCAGGCCTGCTGCGGTGAGTACATAGACGTGCCATGTCACATTGGTAAGCTCCGGGAGCTGCGCCATAAAGATCAGGATCGCCAAAGCGTTGACAAATCCGACCACAACCGCACGCGGCACAAAACTCATCAGCTGTCCGAGCTTAAAATACCCCGCAACCATCTGCAACACTCCCGTTAAAACCGTCGCAGCCAGAAGATACTCCAACCCATGCTCTTTGACGAGCGTGACCATAAGGAGTGCCATCGCCCCTGTAGCCGCACTGATCATCCCCGGGCGTCCACCCACAAATGCGATGATGACCGCCATCGAAAAAGAGGCATACAGACCCACTTTGGGATCTACTCCGGCGATAACAGAAAACGCGATCGCTTCCGGGATCAGTGCCAATGCGACAACAAGACCGGAGAGGATATCTCCCCGTATATTAGAAAACCATTCTTCTTTTCTGAGATATTTGGCCAACAATTGTTCTCCTTGTATGATCTTATAGTATTTAGGTTGTTTTCCTAAGCATCGAAAAACGGTTTCTCTTCTGCTTCAGAGTGCAGCTTTGATGCTTTCTATGATCGGGGCCAAATTTGTGTGCCCCTTGATTTTCGCAGCTTTTAAGACACCATGCCCCAATAGCCTTCGAGAAAGACTTGAAGCCTCCACGACTGTGATCCCTTCGATCGCACCAAAAATATCTTTTTGGTTGAAATAGTGGGGACCGGAGATGATCTTGCATCCAAACTGTGCAGCTTCTGCGGCATTGTGCCCTCCTATGGGTGCAAATGCACCTCCAAGGATCACAATATCAGTGATGGCATAGATATTTACCAGTTCGCCCAGTCTGTCAATCAGTATAATATCATCTTGAAGAGTCTCACTTTGTGAATAGCGGTGCCACTGCAAACTGTGATCTTTGGCTACTTCTGCTATAAGATCTGCTACCTTCTCAAAACGTTCAGGATGCCTGGGCACCAAAATCAGCCTGGCATCTTCCTGTTCGGCTTTAAGCTTCATATAGGCATCCAGTATCAACCGCTCTTCTCCCTCATGGGTACTCGCACCGCACACGATGAATCCTGCCGGTTTTTGCAGTATTTTCGTCGGAGTAGGGAGGTTGGCAAGCTTGATATTTCCGGTGACTCTCACTTTTCCGGCACCCAGAAGTTCCAGACGCTCTTTATCTATCGATGTCTGCGCATACACCTCGTCAATGTACCTGAAGATATGGGCATAGAACCAGCGCATCCTGTAATACTTCGGGAATGACCTGTCGCTCATGCGTGCATTGATCAGAAGTGTCTTGGCACCCCTCTTTTTTGCCAAAGCAAAAAGCAGGTACCAGAACTCCGCCTCCATCACCACCAATACTTTTTGCGGCTTCAGCCATCCAAAAAGCAACGGTTCAAAGGGCAAAAAACGACTCTGCCCCGTATAGCCTTTGACTACCTCAAACCCCGTTTGTGTCGTTGTTGTCATACGAAGCTGATCCTGGGGCAGCTGTACCACAAAAGGCTTGATCGCCAGTGCTTCTCCGAAACTGCAGGAGTGAAACCATACTCCGTCACTTTTCAATGGGCCGTTCTTCCGGAAAAAAAACCGTGCGGGTATCGACAGGTGATACTTTTGTTTCAATGCAAGGAGGAGTAAAAAAGGAAGCGCTGCGACATATGCCACAGCCATAAGCGTACTATAGAGAAAAAAGAAAAGTTTCTCCATAGAATTTCATTTCATTACGCTTCCGGCGTAATGCGCTCAATATAGAGGATTCTTCCGCAGTGCGGGCAGGTGACGATCTCTTCCGCCTTGATCACTTCCGCGTAGGTTTTATCATTGAGCTTCATATAACATCCGTAACACGCCTGCTTCTTCACCGGTACGACAGCTGTATTCCCTGCCCAGATACGGATCTTCTCGTAAAATGCCAAGACCTTCTGCTCCAGGTTTCTTGTAAGCTCTTCTCTCTTCACGAACAACTCACTTTTTGCCTGATCGATCTCGGCTTTCTCTACATCGACCACTTCTCTGATCGCTGTCAGCTCTTCGGTGCGTGCATGCAGTTTCTCTTCCGCTTCTTTCAAAAGTGTTTTTTTGGTCTCGTTGACACCCTGAAGCCTCTCTATCTCTTCATTGGCGAAGGTCATCTTCTCTTTTGCGATATCTTCCTCAAGGGAAAGTGCCTGCATCTCTTTTTCGGTACTGATCTCTTTGACTTTTTTCGCATTGCTTGCCAACTGCTCATTAAGCATCTTCAGCTGATCATCAAAGCCCTCGATCTTCTCTTCGTTTTTGGAGATCTCTGCCTGAAGCGTATCGATCTCTTCCTGTACCGCATCTACTTTTTTCTGTGCTTTTGTTACTTTTTTCTCTGCCGTCTCAATCGCAGGCGCATAGCTGTCGATCGTCTGATCGTTTTTTGCAAGTGCGATCAGTTGATTTAGATGTTTGTTCATCTTGTTCCTTTAAAGGGGTATGGGTTTTAGATAGTGTTATCAATCTCAAACGGATTTTTAGATTGCGCAATTATAGCCAAAAGAGGTAAAACTTTCAACTCATCATAAAGTATCTCTGCAAAGAACTTCTCGCTTTCATAGTGTCCGATGTCCACCATCATCAGATCTTCGCTCATCGCTTTCATGGCATCGTGATATTTAATGTCTCCTGTCAAAAAACAGTCGGCATTGATTTGATCGATCAGTGAAGCGCCTGCGCCCGTCGTCAGGGCGATGGAGGTGATCTTCTCTTTTTTGCCTACAACCCTGAGTGTCGGAAGGTCAAACTTCTCTTTGATCAGAGCCAGCAGTTCTTTGTAATTCCACTCGCCCTGTGCCATACAGACAAACGGCACTTCCTTAGCCATCTTCAGCCCTAGTACCTTCTCAAAAACATATCTGTTGAGATGTGTCTGGTCAAAATTGGTATGCAAAGCGATCAGAGACTGCCTTTTCAGGATCATCTTTTCGATCAGGTTGGAGGGATATTTTGCAAAGTCAAGCTGCGTCAGTTTTCCGAATATCAGAGGATGATGCACAACAAAAAGCGTCCCCTCCTCAGCCTCTTCGATCATCGTTTCATCGATGTCAAGAGAGATGACGACCTGTGAGACTTCTCTGCGCATATCACCGACAATCAGACCGGAGTTGTCCCACTTCTCCTGGAGTTCAAAGGGACTGATCTTGTCGAGAAAATCGTAAATTTCTTGTAGCTTCATCTCTCTTTACCCCGTTCTTATTCTTCTCTACTTTGAATAAAAGCATTGCATCACAATGCAAACCAAACCTGCTTCCTGCTACCTACTACTTACTATTTACCCGAGCATTACGCTCGTTCTCCTGCGCTTTATAGAGCTGTGCACAACCGATCGCCAGTTCGCGTACCTTAAGGATATAGTTCTGTCTCTGTGCCTGGGAAACCGCTTTTCTTGCATCCAGTACATTGAAAGCATGCGAAGCGGTCATACACTGATCATAGGCAGGAAGCGGAAGTCCTTTTTCCAGACAGAGCCTGCACTCTGCACTCGCATCTTCAAAATGTGCAAAAAGCTTCTCAGTGGTTGCCACTTCAAAGTGGTATTTGCTGAACTCGTACTCGCTCTCTTTGTGTACATCCGCGTAGGTTGTCACCTCATCGCCGTTTCTGTTCCAGACAATATCAAAGACAGATTCAACCCCCTGAAGGTACATCGCCAGACGCTCTGTTCCGTAGGTGATCTCCACCGCTACAGGATCGCACGCGATACCGCCGACCTGCTGGAAGTAGGTAAACTGTGTTACCTCCATCCCGTCAAGCCATACTTCCCAGCCCAGTCCCCACGCACCGAGCGTCGGGGACTCCCAGTTGTCCTCTACAAAACGGATGTCATGCTGGCTAAGGTCAAGCCCAAGGTACTCCAAAGATTGGAGATAGAGCTGCTGTATATTGTCCGGGCTGGGTTTGATAAGCACCTGGAACTGATAGTATGCCCCTAGACGGTTGGGGTTCTCCCCGTAACGCCCGTCTGTCGGCCTGCGGCTCGGCGCGACATACGCCGCACTCCACGGCCTGTTATCCAGGCTTCTGAGCAGTGTAGCAGGATGGAATGTCCCAGCACCCGCCGGGATATCATAGGGTTGCACGATATTGCACCCCTGCTGAGCCCAGAACTGCTGGAGTTTTAGTAGTAGTTCGCTGAATGTGATAGCATCTTTGTTCATAATATTCCTAACTTTTAAAGACTAGAGTCTTACTTCGATCTCGGCAGAATCAAGCTCTACTTTCTTCGCTTTTGCGATACGGTCTTCCTGAAGTTTGACTCTCAGCTCATCATCCTGAAGCGCCATGATCTGGATCGCAAGGTATGCCGCGTTTGTCGCACCTGCTTTGCCGATCGCCACGGTACCTACAGGCATACCTGCAGGCATCATCACTGTGCTAAGAAGCGCATCTTCCCCTTTAAGTGGCCCGCTCTCCATGGGCACGCCCAAAACCGGCTTCGTAGTGGTCGCCGCCAACGCACCGGCAAGGTGTGCTGCCATACCCGCTGCTGCGATAAACACCTGCGCACCTCTCTCTTCAGCGTCTTTGATATAGTTCTTTGTTCTTTCAGGGCTTCTATGCGCCGAAGAGATGATCAACTCATAAGGCACACCAAACTTTTCAAGTGTAGTACCGCACTCTTTCATGACGTCAAAGTCACTCTTGCTTCCCATTACAATCGATACAAATTTCATCGTTTTTTCCTTTTGTTTGTCTGTTCGTCATTCTGAACTTGATCCAGGATCCCGCCTTTATAGAACGAAACCCCGGATCCTGGATCAAGTTCAGGATGAGAGACAAGTCAGTCGCAGACCCTGTCTTTTGGCACCATGTGCATCGGGGTAGAATCTTCCGTCAACCCTTTCTTCTCCAGTGCTTCGGCGATACCGCGTCTAAGGATCGTATACCCCGGCAGTTCAGCAGGAAGAAGGATGTCATTCAAGTCCCCGCTATGGACACACTCAAACGCTTTGCCGTTGACAGCGATGATCTTTTTGAACGTCAGCCAGTATCTGCCTTCACGCTCTTCGATCCTGCCGTACTCATTATCCACCAGTTCGACAGTCGCCCCGACAGGCAGTACGATCTCGACCTCATCGCCCACACAGGTCTTGTCCTTGCAGCGCCATGTTTTGCCGTCTTCACTGACCAGCGCAGCGACCTGATGCGTTCCGTTCTGGATAGAGAAATCATGCGACTCGGTATCCTTCCGTTCAAACGGACGGGAGATCAGATAGGCATCGGTAAAGCCTCTGTTCTGCGTGGTATGGAGTTCTGCCTGGTACTTCTCAGCATCGAATTTTCCTGCGTAAAAATCATCGATCGCTTCACGGTAGGCCTTGGTCACAACCCCCGTATAGTATGGAGACTTGGTACGCCCCTCGATCTTGAGCGAATCGATCACACCCGAAGCGAGTATCTCATCCACATGGGAAGCGAGGTTCATATCTTTGGCGTTCATGATGTAGGTACCTACACCCTCTTCCTCATCCAGCCTGAAAGTCGTGCCGCTTTCCGGATTGTGTGCGTAGATCTCATACGGGAAGCGGCAGTCGTTGGCACAGCTTCCCCGGTTGGGTACACGCCCTGTCTGCACGGCAGAGATCAGACATCTCCCCGAGTAGGCAAAACACATCGAACCGTGTACAAACACCTCCAGTTCAAGATCAGGCAGTACAGACTTGATCGCTTCACAATCTTTGAGACTGATCTCACGCGCTGCGATGATACGTGTCACCCCCATATCGTAGTAGACCTGCGCATCAAGGGCATTCATCACATTCGCCTGGGTCGAGAGGTGGATCGGGATATTCGGTGCAATCTGCTTTGCCATCTTGACGATCCCCGGACTTGAAACGATCAGCGCATCGGGTTCCAGTTCCGCCATCTTTGCGATATGGTTTTCGTAGAGTTTCACCTGGGAATTGAACGGGAATGAGTTGATCGTCGTATAGACCTTCTTGCCCCGCTCATGGGCATACTCTATCCCCTCTTTATAGGCATCCATATCGAACTCTTTGCCCGAACGGATACGCAAGGAGAAGGTACTTGTACCGCCATAGACGGCATCTGCACCGTAATTGAGAGCAATCTTCATCTTCTCAAGGTTACCTGCAGGTGCCAGGAGTTCTACTTTTTTCTGTTCAGTCATATTTTGCCTGTTTGGGATATTTTTTGCTCTAATTTTACCCAAATAGTAGTAAAAATCTGTTTTTATGTTAAAATTTGCCTCATGAGAATTGACATACACAACCACACAACCCGCTGCAACCACGCAGAGGGAACCATTGATGAGTTTATCCAGAGAGCCCTTGCGCTGGGCATCGATATCTACGGCTTTTCCGAGCATGCACCGATGGATTTCGATCCGCACTACAGACTCGCCTTTGAGGAGATGGAAGCCTACCGCCAGGATGTATTGGATGCAAGAGAGAGATACAGAGAGAAGCTCGATATCCTCTTCGGGTATGAAGTGGATTTTCTGCCCGGGCATATGGATGAGCGTGTGCTGGGTGCAGAGGTTGATTACTTCATCGGGTCGGTACACTTTATCGATAAATGGAGCTTTGACAATCCCGAGTTCCTGAGCGGCTGGAAAGATCGTGATATCGATGAGATTTGGCAGGCCTATTTTGAAGCGGTGGAAGCGATGGCAAAGTTCGGCAGGTTTGATATCGTAGGGCACCTTGACCTGATCAAGGTCTTCAAGTACCTGCCCAGACAGGATGTCAGACTGCTTGCCAAAGATGCACTCAAGGCGATCAAAAAAGCCAATATGGTCCTTGAGCTCAATGCTGCAGGACTGCGCAAGCCCATCGGCGAGATCTACCCCTCCAAAGCACTGCTGGAAGAGGCCTTTGAGTTGGAGATCCCCATCACTTTCGGTTCGGATGCGCACAGCCCCGAGCAGGTCGGATTTGCCTACGAAGAGGTGACGACACTCGCCAGGGAGACAGGGTATACAAAAGCCGTCTATTTCAATCACCGTGACCGCATGATGGTCAATTTTTAAACACCAATTGATTCTCCCCCGACTGCGGGGACAATCAATTGATTAATTTTTAATCACAAAAATTATCTCCTCTAACTATTTACTTGATATAATGGCTCAATAACTTTTAATCCAGTAAGAGGAGAACCCTATGGGCAAATTTGTGAACAACACAGATGAATTTTATAAATATTGTGAAGAGAATGAAGTCGAATTTGTAGACTTTAGATTTACCGATATCAAAGGGGCATGGCACCATGTGACCTATAGAATGCATGCAGTCAGTGCAGAGATGCTGGAGAGCGGTCTTCCGTTTGACGGTTCATCCATCGACGCATGGCAGCCTATCGACAAGTCAGATATGATCCTCAAACCGGATGTAGAGACTGCCTTCCTTGACCCGTTTACTGCAGACAGCACGATCGTTGTCATCTGTGATGTTTACGATATCTACAAAAACCAAATGTACGAAAGATGTCCGAGATCGATCGCGAAAAGAGCGCTTGAGTATCTTGATGAGGCAAATATCGGTGATATCGCGTACTTCGGTCCCGAAAACGAGTTCTTCGTCTTTGACAATGTTGAGTTCAGGGATGATATGAACTCTGCGTACTACAAAGTTGACACGCAAGAGGGTGGCTGGAACCACGACACAAAATACGAATACGGCAATATGGGTCACAGACCGGGCGTAAAAGGGGGTTACTTCCCGACAATGCCAACCGACTCTATGGTAGACCTCAGAGCTGAAATGATGCTTATCATGGAAGAGATCGGTCTTGAAGTCGTACTTGGTCACCACGAAGTTGCTCAGGGGCAAGGTGAGATCGGTATCAAATTCGGCACATTGGTTGAAGCAGCGGACAACGTACAGAAGTACAAATATGTTGTCAAAATGGTTGCTCACCTCAACGGTAAAACTGCAACATTCATGCCAAAACCACTTTACGGTGACAACGGTAACGGAATGCACGTACACCAGTCTATCTGGAAAGACGGTAAAAACCTGTTCTACTCAAAAGGTGAATACGGTAACCTAAGCAAAACTGCGCTTGACTACCTCAGCGGTATCTTTAAGCACTCAGATGCGGTTTCTGCACTTACAAACCCTTCGACAAACTCTTATAAGAGATTGCTACCGGGATTTGAGGCGCCATCTATCCTCACTTACTCAAGCCAGAACAGATCTGCTGCATGCCGTATCCCATACGGTGCGAGTGAGCCGGCTGTAAGAATCGAGACAAGATTCCCGGACTCAACTGCATGTCCATACCTTGCATTTGCTGCACTGCTTATGGCAGGAATCGATGGTATCAAAAAAGGCGGATACCCGATGGTTGGACCGATGGATGAAGACCTCTTTGAACTCAGCCTTGATGAGATCAGAGAGAAAAAGATCCCTCAAATGCCTCATACCCTGAGAGAGGCTATGGAAGGGCTTATCGCTGACAATGACTTCCTTAAGCCGGTATTTACTGCGGAGTTCATCCGGGCATACCAACACTACCAGTTCAAAAGACAGATCTGGCCGGATGAAGGCAGACCGACTGCATACGAGTACATCACTACTTACTCTTGCTAAGACTTTCTTTCGGGCTTTCTGCCTGAAAGAAACCTTCTTTTTTCTTCATAAACTATATCTATAATTTTATTCTCAAGCGAACCAAAGAACTGTCATCCCTTTTTAACAGTAACCTTTTGTCTGAACAATCATTTAGACTAAATCATTATAAAACCCTCAGATATAGCACATTTTATAAGGTTTTCTATCGAAGGATGTAGATTTGTGCTTCGCAAAAGTCTATATATCGAATAACGTTATAAAATATATAACTTTATAAGGTTTACAATATACAAAAATTTAGTGTGTAAAAAGCTTCTTCTCTTCCTCTTTTTTGAAGAAGGTAAAGTAGCTCCAGAGTGTCGTTCCGTAGAGAAAGATAGAGAGGATCACCACACCTGTCGTGACCACCTCAAAGAGCTCTTTATAGGCAAAGGAGTCGGGGATCATATGGACAAGGATGATAAAGAGCGCCCCTTTCATCCCGGAGAAGGTGAGGATAAACCATCCCTCAAATCCAACCGGTTTGATCTGCTCCAGCCTGCTTCCCCAAAAGGCAAACTTTGCCATCGAAAGCGCACGGATCAGGGTAGTGATGAGAAACATCGCAACGATCTCTGCTTTATACTCCCAGAACTTCTCCAGACTTACCATCTCGGCCAGTACAAAAAAGATGATGACCGCTGCGATATATCCAAACTCTTTTGCCATCTCATAGATATACTCCATTCTCTCGGAGGTCGTCGGATCTATACCATGCAAACGGAGTTTCTGCAAAAAGGTTTTGCTTTTTTTCGCATCTTCACCTTCAACTTTTCTCATGTCGATATCGATCCATGCTTTTGTAGCGATGATCGCCGTGATCAATGTCAGGATACCGCTCACATGAAAATGCTCTGCTACGACATATGCCGAATATGCTTCAACCATAAAAACAAAAAGCTCTCCCCTTTTATCATCGATCAGCTTCATCAGTATATAAAAGAGATATCCTAATGCGATCCCCATCCCGATACTCACTGCAAATACACGCAATGCATCTATGGTTGCATCACCCGTATCGATCGTACCGCTCATCATCCAGGGAAGACCGATAAAAAGAAAAACGCGATGACAGCAGTCGCATCGTTACCCAGTGACTCCCCTTCGATCAGGACTTTGATATCATGACTCGTATAATAAAAAGCATAGCAATTAGCTATCATAAAAATGAGAGTTTTGTTAAAGAGTAATAGATCGGTTAGTCACCTAAAGCGGTTTCTTTTATTGTGAAGAGACTAGCTTGTGGGTCAGTCAG
>Ga0265295_1000389_pt1 | contig 89819 bp, 77 predicted proteins | sample Munlansysbiofilm_FD_192503 | JGI IMG/M metagenome (GOLD analysis project Ga0265295, IMG submission 192503) | Leachate microbial communities from a municipal landfill in Southern Ontario, Canada - Methane capture system biofilm | ecosystem: Engineered > Solid waste > Landfill > Unclassified ... | reverse complement strand
TCGGTTGCACTGTTTTTAGCGAAAAAAAATTTTAGATAGAGCGTTGATTAACCCGCTGCGATAACTCTTCCGCTGACTCTTTACGCTCAGAGTACCGATCCACTAGATAATCCTGACGATCGCGCAGTAGCAAGGTGAACTTCACCAACTCTTCCATTACATCAACAATGCGGTCGTAATAGGGTGACGGCTGCATGCGGTCGTTATCATCAAACTCTGTAAAGGCTTTCGGCAGCGAAGACTGATTAGGGATGGTAAACATGCGCATCCAACGACCTAAAGCACGCAGTTGATTGACCACATTAAACGACTGCGAACCGCCACAGACCTGCATCACCGCCAAGGTTTTACCTTGGGTCGGACGCACCGCACCCATGCTCAACGGTACCCAATCAATCTGCGCTTTAAATACCGCACTCATCGCACCATGCCGTTCCGGCGAACACCAGACTTGGCCTTCTGACCACTGCATCAACTCACGTAGCTCCACCACCTTAGGATGGGTATCTTCAACGTCGTCCGGCAAAGGTAAGCCAGACGGATTAAAGATACGGGTTTCTGCGCCAAAGGTTTCTAACAAACGCGCCGCTTCTTGCACCACTAAACGGCTAAAAGAGCGCTGACGCGTAGAACCGTATAACAATAAAATGCGCGGCTTATGCGCAGACTGCTGTGCGGGTTGTAACTGTTCTAGCGTTGGAATATTCAATGCGTCAGCGCTGATATTGGGTAAATCATCGTGCATGGGACTGCCCTCTTACGACCTTATAACGGTCTATTTTAAATAACGTTACCAACGACCAATACGGTCCAGCTCAGCACTTAATTCTGTTGCACTTAAAGTATCAAAGGGCAAAGCAAAAAACTCCTGCAGCCGCTCGGTAATTTTAGCCAGGCATTGATCAAAAGCTGTTTGAATCTCAACCTCAGAACCCGTTAACACCGATGGATCAACTAACCCCCAGTGCGCTTTCAACGCCGTACCAAAATACAAGGGGCACGCCTCACCCGCCGCGTTATCACACACAGTAATTACGATATTCGGTGGGTTCTGTACAAAAGAATCTGAAGCTTTACTGCTTAAACCTGCCGTCGCAATCCCGGCAGCTGCCAGGGTTTGCAAGGCTCGCGGATTCACTCGACCACTGGGGTGACTGCCAGAACTGACACCCACAAAACCCGCCGGTGCGAAATGATTAAACAACGCCTCAGATAAAATACTGCGACAACTGTTGTGCGTACACATAAATAAAACCTTCATACCGCGCTCCTTTAATTAAAAACTTAGGCGAATTGCTAAGGCACTGAGAGTTACCAACAATACTGGCAGAGTCAGTACCACGCCGACCTTAAAATAATAGCCCCAGCTGATTTTGATGTTTTTACGTGCCAACACATGCAGCCACAGCAAAGTGGCCAAACTACCAATTGGGGTGATTTTCGGCCCCAGATCAGCACCAATCACATTGGCATACACCATCGCTTGCTGAATCACCCCATCGACACCTGCGGCATCAATCGACAGTGCACCGACCAACACTGTCGGCATATTATTCATGACGGAGGACAACACAGCAGTGAGCAGTCCCGTGCCCAAGGTCGCCGTCCACAAGCCCTGTGCGGCAAAGACATTTAACAATTGGGCAATATAATCGGTGAGTCCGGCATTCTTTAAGCCGTAGACCACCAAATACATCCCTAACGAAAACACCACCACTTGCCACGGCGCTTCCTTGAGCACTTTAGTGGTGCTAATCACCTGACCACGGGCGGCAATCAGATACAACAACAGCGCACAGACTGCAGCAATCACACTGATCGGCACGCCCAGCGGTTCAATCACAAAGAAGCCCAACAGCAATAAAACCAACACCCACCAACCCGCCACAAAGGTGGCGCGATCACGGATCGCCTCTTTTGGCTGTTTAAGTTCACTCAGGGCATACGTCGCCGGTAAGTCTTTACGGAAGAACCAAAGTAACATCGCCAAGCTGGCAGCAATACTGACAACGTTCACCGGCACCATCACCGCCGCGTATTCATTAAAGCTAAGATTAAAATAGTCAGCGGAAACAATATTGACCAAGTTTGACACCACAAAAGGCAAGCTGGCGGTATCAGCAATAAAGCCTGCGGCCATGACAAATGCCAAAGTGGCCGCAGGCGAGAAACGCAGCGCCAACAGCATGGTGATCACAATCGGTGTAATAATTAACGCCGCACCATCATTAGCGAATAACGCCGACACCGCAGCGCCCAACAGCACAATAAAGGCAAACAATTTGCGCCCACTGCCGCCGCCCCAGCGCGCCACATGCAATGCTGCCCACTCAAAAAAGCCCGCTTCATCGAGCAGCAAACTGATAATAATAATGGCGATAAAGGTTGCCGTAGCATTCCAGACAATCTGCCAAACCAGAGCAATATCTGCCAGTTCAACTACGCCACTGAGCAAGGCCAACAGCGCACCAAAAGACGCACTCCAACCCACCCCAAGGCCACGCGGTTGCCAAATAACTAAGACAATCGTAATCAGAAAAATCAGCAACGCGATCAGCATGAGTAACACTCAGTTCGGGAAAATATTTGAAAGGGGTTAATTACATATAGGCTGGTTGAGCGGCCCGCACTCCATCGCCTGCAAACGCAGTAGATCACCCGCCAACCACTGCTGATTAGCCGCTAGGGTTTGCTGCAGAATATTCAGCACCCAAGCTGGCAATTCAGGGTGCAAACGGTAATACACCCACTGCCCTTGGCGGCGATCCAGTAATAAACCTGTACTACGCAGCAAAGATAAGTGCCGGGAAATTTTTGGCTGGCTTGCCTGCAGGCTTTCGGTCAACTCACAAACACAGAGCTCACCTGCACTGGCAATTAATAGCGCAATCCGCAGCCGCGTATCATCGGCGAAACTTTTGAACACCTCGATGGGCGTGAGCTGCATAAGGAAAGTCCTTCTAGAGTAAGGCAGATAAACCAAGGTTGAGCGGCAAGCAGAGAGGCTTATGCGTTAAACCGTATATATGGTAAATCGAATATACGGATTTGTGAACATGCTGTAAAGTTACTGCTGTGATACTATTTTTTTCAAGCATAAAAAAAGGAAGCATCACTGCTTCCTTTTTTGTTACGCGCTGTACTTACGAACGAATAATATGATCAAAGGCACTGAGTGATGCTTTTGAACCTTCGCCCATGGCAATAATAATCTGCTTGTAAGGTACCGTTGTTACGTCACCTGCCGCAAAGACACCTGGGATATTGGTTGCGCAGCGGGCGTCGATTTCGACTTCACCGTGCTTAGACAAGGCAACCGAACCTTTCAGCCATTCGCTGTTTGGCAACAAGCCGATCTGGACAAAGATGCCTTCCAGCTCAACCTTGTGCAGTTCATCTGTGGCACGATCTTTGTAGATCAAGCTGGTAACTTTGCTGCCATCACCCACGACTTCGGTGGTTTGCGCATTTTTAATTACCGTCACGTTGGGCAAGCTGTGCAGTTTTTTCTGCAGCACTTCGTCAGCACGCAGGCTATCAGCAAACTCAAGTACAGTGACGTGCTTAACCAAACCGGCCAAGTCAATCGCCGCTTCAATTCCAGAGTTACCACCACCAATCACCGCAACACGCTTACCTTTGTATAAAGGGCCATCACAGTGTGGGCAATACGCCACACCACGGGTGCGGTATTCCTGTTCGCCGGGCACGTTCATTTCGCGCCAGCGCGCACCGGTGGATAGAATCACGGTTTTCGCTTGTAAGCGTGCGCCGGATTCAAACTCGACCGTGTGCAAGCCGCCCTGCTCTGCTGCTGGAACTAAGCGACTGGCACGTTGCAAGTTCATCACGTCAACATCGTACTGACGCACGTGTTCTTCCATAGCGCGAGCCAATTTTGGACCTTCAGTTTCTTGTACAGAAATAAAGTTCTCAATTGACATGGTATCCAAGACTTGGCCACCAAAACGCTCCGCCGCAACACCGGTGCGGATACCTTTACGTGCAGCGTAAATAGCCGCGGCAGCACCCGCAGGACCACCACCAATGACTAAGACGTCAAAAGCTTCTTTTTCATTGAGCTTAGCCGCTTCACGAGCAGTGCTGCCGGTATCCACTTTGGCTAAAATCTCTTCAACGCCCATGCGGCCTTGACCAAACATTTCGCCGTTGAGGAACACCATAGGTACTGACATCACTTGACGTTGTGCAACTTCGTCTTGGAACAGTGCACCGTCAATCGCCACGTGGCGAATATTCGGGTTCAGTACCGCCATCAAGTTCAGCGCTTGCACTACATCTGGGCAGTTCTGGCAGGACAGTGAGAAGTAGGTCTCAAAATTGAACTCGCCTTCTAAATTGGCAACCTGCTCAATCACATCTTGCGCCAGCTTCGATGGGTGGCCGCCGACTTGTAGCAGTGCCAACACCAAAGAAGTGAACTCATGACCCATTGGAATACCAGCAAAAGCTAGACTGATCTCACCATTAATACGGTTTAACGCAAAAGAGGGTTTACGTGCATCATCACCATCGGTGCGTAGGGTGATTTTATCACTCATGCTGGCTATTTCTTCCAGCAAGTTTTTTAATTCGGTCGATTTGGCACCATCATCAAGGGACGCAACGATCTCAAACGGCTGCGTCACCTTTTCTAGGTAAGCCTGTAATTGTGCTTTTAAATTAGCGTCCAACATGATTAATGTGCTCCAAAATCTGTTTTTTGAATATAAAACGCCCGAGCGGTGTACGCCCGGGCGTCGGGCTTACCGAGTTGGATCACAACCTAGCAAGCAGAGATAAAAAGTAAGGAGTGATCCTTAGATTTTACCGACTAAGTCTAGTGAAGGAGACAATGTTGCTTCACCTTCTTGCCACTTAGCTGGGCACACTTCACCTGGGTGAGCGGCCACGTACTGTGCTGCTTTAACTTTACGCAGTAATTCTTGTGCGTCACGACCCACACCACCGGCGTTGATTTCAACGATTTGAATTTTGCCGTCTGGATCGATAACGAATGTACCGCGATCTGCCAGGCCAGCTTCTTCAATCATCACACCGAAGTTACGGGTGATTTGACCAGTTGGGTCACCGATCATTGGGTACTCAATTTTGCCAATTTCTGGTGAAGTGTCGTGCCATGCTTTGTGGGTGAAATGGGTATCAGTTGATACTGAGTAGATTTCTACGCCCAATTTTTTAAATGTTGCGTAGTTGTCAGCGAGGTCACCCAGCTCAGTTGGGCAAACAAAGGTGAAGTCAGCTGGGTAGAAAAATACGACTGACCATTTGCCTTTCAGGTCTGCTTCGCTCACTTCGATGAAGTTACCGTTGTGGAATGCAGTGGCTTTAAACGCTTTTACTTCGCTATTAATATATGACATTAAATAATTCCTTTGAGGGTTAAAGTCTTTACGGGATTAATACTAGAGCATTCTTATGATTAGTAATAATTGATTGATGGTATAGCATCGATAGTCTTTATCAATCGACTGTCTTTCTCTCCACTAACACAGCACCACTTTAACCTGCGCAGCATCTCGCCAACGCAGTTGTCATACATGGCGGCGCTGTGCGCAAGATCCAACAGCACAACACACAAACTGCCAAGAACACCTCTATTATAGGTATCCTTAGCACTCTGTTTATTTAAGGTACGTCTCTGTATGCAGATTTTCAAGGTCGGTGGTGCAGTCCGCGATCAACTGTTAGACCGCGCGGTAGTGGATGTCGACTGGGTTGTCGTGGGCGCGACGCCAGAGCAGATGCTGGCCAAAGGTTTTCGTCAGGTTGGCGATGACTTCCCAGTATTTTTACACCCGAACAGCGGTGAAGAATATGCCTTGGCCCGTACTGAGCGCAAAAACGGTCATGGCTATAGCGGCTTTGTCTTTCATACCAGTCCAGATGTGACCTTGGAAGAAGATTTGCTGCGCCGCGATCTGACCGTTAATGCCATGGCGCTCGCCGATGACGGCAGCCTGATTGACCCCTATGGTGGTCAAGCTGACTTAGCCGCAGGCATTTTACGCCATGTCTCGCCCGCCTTTGCCGAAGACCCACTACGCGTATTGCGTGTGGCACGTTTTGCCGCACGCTATGCTTATTTAGGCTTTCGTGTGGCCAGCGAAACCTTGGCGTTGATGCGCGTGCTGACTGAGTCGGGTGAATTACAGCATTTAACTGCTGAGCGTATCTGGCAAGAATTTGCCTGTGCGCTGATGGAAGATAATCCAGAAGTGTTCCTGCAAGTGCTGCGTGACTGCGGTGCCTTAAAAGCGCTGCTGCCTGAAGTTGATCTGTTATTTGGTGTCCCACAACCGGCTGAGCACCACCCCGAAGTTGACACCGGCACACACATCTTAAGTGTATTGCAACAATGCGTACGCTTTCAGCAGCCACTCAATATACGCTGGGCCTGCTTACTGCATGATGTAGGCAAAGGGACTACCGATCCAGCACTCTGGCCGCGGCATCTGGGCCATGAAAAACAGGGTTTAGCGCTGATTAAAAAAGTCAATAAACGTTTCAAAGTGCCCAATGACTGCGCAGAGTTAGCCTTATTAGTCGGCGAATACCACACCCATGCCCACCGTGCTTTAGAGCTGCGCCCAGAGACCTTATTAAAATTATTACTGGCCTTCGATATAATGCGCCGGCCGCAGCGCTTTGCTGATTTTGTCGCCGCCAGCGAAATGGACTCGCGCGGGCGCTTAGGTCTTGAGGATCGACTCTACCCGCAAGCGGATTATTTACGCAGTGTCGCCGAGGTGGTGCGTAACGTTAGTGTTAAACCTTTGCTGGAGCAGGGCTTGCAAGGCGCAGAGCTGGGTTTGGCACTCAATGCTGCACGGCTCCAAGCCTTGCAAAACTATGTTGCACAAGCCCGCAGCGCCACAGCTGACAAATAATGCCCGTTAAGCACCGCCGCTGACACCACGCAGTGCCAGCGGATCAACTAGATTGCTGGCAATCGCCATCCCAACTAAATCAGCTAAAGTCTGCGCCTGCATATGTTTCATCACCCGGGAACGGTACAAGTCGACGGTTTTCACGCTAATGCCCAGCTGCTCAGCCATCTCACGATTGGTATAGCCTTGCACCAATGGCAGCAACACATCGCGCTCGCGTGGGGTCAGGTTATCGAGGCGCTGTAACACAGCCTGCAATGCGCTGGCGTCGGCTAACACAGCAAAGCGGCTGAGTGCCTGCTGTACGCTATCCAAAAGTAGCTGCTCATTGTAGGGTTTTTCAATAAAGTCCACCGCACCAGCACGAAAGGCGCGCACCACAATGGGGACATCGGCATGACCACTGACAAAAATAATCGGCAAATCCAGCCCTCTGCTGCGCAAGGCTTCCTGCACATTCAGGCCACCCATCCCCGGCATCCGTACATCTAAAATAACGCAAGCATGGCTGTTATTAAGCTCGGCTTCAAGAAAGGCCTGGCCACTGATAAAAGGGATAGCGCGCAAGCCGATCGACTCCAGCAACCATACCGTTGAATCCAACATACCCTGATCATCATCCACCACATATACAATGTGTTCTACTGTGCTCACGTTAAGCCCTTATAATTATTTATGCTTCAACTGATAGTCGTTCATCACTGCGCGCACGCACGGGTAAACGGCAGGTTAAACACAAGCCGCCTAATACGCCATCCTCGGCCTCAAGCGAACCCCCAAAGCCTTCGATAATACTGCGACTCATGGATAACCCGAGGCCCAGGCCATCCGCTTTACTGGTGTAAAAGGGGGTAAATAACTGCTCTAACTGCGCTGGCGTGACTCCTGCGCCTTGGTCATGCACTTTAATATACACATGCCCAGCCTGCTGTTCAGCGCTGATTAAGATGCGTGACGCACTCGCACCACCTTGATGCTGTTCACGATTGGCCTCAATCGCATTACGCAACACATTCAATAACACTTGCTCAAGCAAGACCCGATCGGCGTAGATTAAAGGCAACTCAGTGAGCAAGTGTTGCTCAATATTGACTTGCGCATTGACGGCCTCCCAAGCACATAGTTGCACCGTTTCGTGTAGCACATCAGCAATATTCAACGCCTCAACACGCCGGGGTTCTTTACGTAAAAACGCGCGTAAGCGCTTAATCACCTGTGCCGCATGATTGGCATGTTCGGTAATACGCTCTAAACCTTGCGCCACGCGCTGTAACGGCACCGTCTGAGTATCGGCAGACTGCAAATAACGCAAACTAGCACTGGCATAATTAATCACTGCGGCCAGCGGTTGATTCATCTCATGGGCAATCCCTGAGGTCAATTCGCCCAAGGTAATTAAACGTGCCGTATGCGCCAGCTCTTCTTGGTGTTTGCGCTGCTGTGCTTCACGCAATTCACGCTCGGTCATATTGCGCGCCACCAGTGAATAATAGCGCTCGCCGCCAGCCACGGTATGCGCCAGCAAGACCAACGACACCGGAAAGGAGGCGACATCACCATAGGGCTGAAAGCGCGCTTCACAGCTCCACACGCCACGCTTGTCAGCCGCGTGCCAGCCACTTCGAGTCAGTTTCTGTAAGGTGGCAGAGCTGACCACATCCGCCAACTGCATCGACTCTTGCAACTCCGCCACGTGCAAAGAACGTCGTGCCGATGGGTTCATCCAACGAATTAAACCATTGGGGTCGACAAACAAAACCAGGTCAGTATTGACCTCCACCACTTCGGCTAAGCGGCGCCGATTGCCTTCGGCTTTCACCCGCTGCGTGATATCGCGCGACACACTAATAATTTCGACAATGGCACCCGTATAGGTTTCACGGATGGCGCGACTGGCGGTTTCAAACCAAAGAAAATGCCCCGCTCGGTGGCGCACGCGCAAGGTCATGGTGTGATAACCATCTTCGACCAAGGCGTTTCGGGCGCGTTGCTCCACCAACACCACACCTTTTTCATGCAATAAGGCTTGGCAGCGCATCCCCTGCAACTCTTCCGGCCAGTAACCCAGCAAACTCCAGGACGCCGGCGAGGCGCTGATAAAGCGGCCATCGGGCAAATGTCGAGAAATTAAGTCAGTGGTATTTTCCGTGATCAGACGATACAAACGTGAGGCTTGCGCCGCCGCCTGTAACTGCGCGGCCTGCTCAGTGATATCACGGCCACGCACTAACACCTGCTGCTGCTCGGGGTGCGGAATATAACTCCACAGCATGCTGCGCTGAGAAAAGTGTGCGCTAACATCGGCAATCACCCGCCGCTGAGTTAAACAGCTGTGCACTAAGTGCTGATGATTATTGGGTAAGGCCTGCTGCACTCGCTCAGCCATTGGTGCGCCAAACAACTGCAGCGCCGCTTGATTCACTTCCAGCAGTCCGGCGTTTTGATCCACCCATAACGTCGGCTCGGGATCGCTGCTTAATAGCGCTAGCGGCTGAGTCGCCTGTTGCGCACAGCCCAGCCAAGTGGTTAATAGCAATAACAACGTATCAAGGGCAAACAATGGTGCCTGTGCCTCGAGCTCAATCACCACAATGCCATATTGCTGGGCAAACAAAGGTAAACTGACCACCACGCCATGACTGATTCCAGCACGACGCATGCGCCGTGACAGCCAACAATCGAGTGCACTGGCCTGCTCAATGCTCAACTGCGGTTGCTCCTGAAATAGTTTAAATAAACTGTGATCGGTTGCTGTCAATGCATCGCTTGGCCCAAGCGGCCAGCCGCGCACATCACCTTCAGGACTATAAATATCGGCAGCCTGCTGCCAATTGAAATACCAGACTGAACGTACCTGCTGATCAGCGCGCAACAGCGCTTGCAAGGCGCGCGCGCAGTCAGCCAGCGGCTGCTTCTCCCTGAGCAGGCGCTGCAACAAGCGCAACTGTAATCGTTGATCAACCTGATTCGGCATAAACAACCCTGAACACATATAGTACAAATACTATATTACTATAGTTTATCTACCATTATAAAAAGACAAAGCCTATAACTGAAGCATAAACCAACCGTAGAACAACTCATAATTTCACGGTCAGAGCTAATAATCAGCCACAGGTACTGAATATGTCGATCTACGAACAAGGCCTTGCAAAAAACCCAGTAAACCATGTTGCACTGAGCCCATTAAGCTTTATTGAACGCACCGCTGCAATCTATCCCGACTATCCAGCTGTGGTACATGGCGCGATTCGTCGCAACTGGGGACAAACCTATACCCGTTGCCGCAAACTTGCTTCGGCGCTGGCCAACCGAGGGATTGGCAAGGATGACACGGTTGCGGTCATGCTGCCTAATATCCCAGAAATGCTCGAACTGCACTTTGCCGTACCCATGATCGGTGCCGTGATTAATACCCTTAACGTGCGCCTCGATGCCGATGCGATCAGCTTTATGCTGCAACACGGCGAAGCCAAAGTCCTAGTCGTCGACCGTGAATTTTGCGAGGTGGCACAAACCGCCTGTCGTATGCTGGAACACCCACCATTGATTATTGATATCAATGACCCTGAGTATGGCGAAGGCCGTGCGGTCAGTGATCTGGATTATGAAGCATTTTTAGCTGAAGGCGATCCAGAGTTTGCTTGGCAGTGGCCCGACGATGAATGGCAAGCCATTGCCTTAAACTACACCTCAGGCACCACAGGTAATCCCAAGGGCGTGGTCTATCATCACCGTGGCGCATTCCTCAACTCAATGGGCAATCAAATGACCTGGGCGATGGGCAATCACCCCGTTTATTTATGGACCCTGCCGATGTTTCATTGCAACGGCTGGTGCTACCCCTGGACCATTACGGCCTTGGCCGGTGTGCATGTATTTTTGCGTCGCGTTGATCCGCAGAAAATCCTCAATCTGATTCGTAGTGAAAACGTCACCCATCTGTGCAGCGCACCGATTGTCCTGCAAGCCCTAGTCAATATGCCGGCCGAAGCCAAAGCCGCCATTGAGCATCCGGTCAAAGCCATGGTCGCCGGTGCCGCGCCACCCGCACAAGTGATAGGTGCTGTGGAGGAAATGGGCATTGAAGTCACCCATGTTTATGGCCTCACTGAAGTCTACGGCCCAGTCACTTTATGCGCTTGGCATGCCAAGTGGGATGACTTGCCACTGGAACAACGCGCAGTGATTAAGTCGCGCCAAGGCGTGCGTTACCCAACCCTTGAAGGGGTGATGGTCGCTGATCCAACAACCTTAGCGCCCACCCCAAAAGATGGACAAACAATCGGTGAAATCTTTATGCGCGGTAATACCGTGATGAAGGGCTATTTAAAAAACCCTTCCGCCACGGAAGAAGCCTTTGCCGGCGGTTGGTTTCACACTGGCGACTTAGCCGTGTGGCACGCTGATGGCTATGTGGAAATTAAAGACCGCTCCAAAGATATTATTATTTCCGGTGGCGAGAACATTTCCACCATTGAAGTTGAAGGCGTGCTGTATCACCACCCCGCGGTACTGGAAGCCGCAGTAGTCGCGCGTCCCGATAGTCACTGGGGTGAAACACCCTGCGCCTTTATTGCGTTAAAAGCGGGCCAAGAACAGACCAGCGCAGAAGAGATTATGAGTTTCTGCCGCGAGCATATGGCGGCCTTTAAAGTGCCTAAAACCGTGGTATTTACCGAGCTGCCAAAAACCTCAACCGGAAAAATACAAAAATTCGTCCTGCGCGAAACCGCGCGAGCACTATAAAAAAGGGCTACGGCCCGCTATAACAACAATTCAATCTTTACCGACTGTTAACAGCGGCTAGCGCACTCTAAATAGGATAGATCATGTCTGATTTTAACGCCCCCTTACGCGACTTACGCTTTGTTCTGCACGAAGTATTTAATGCCCAAAAAGTTTGGGATCAACTGCCGCAACTGCAAGAAACCGTGGACAGCGAAACTGCTGATGCGATCCTTGAAGAAGCGGCAAAAGTAACCAGCCAATTGATTGCGCCCCTCAGCCGTAGCGGCGATGAACAAGGTGCGCACTGGGACAAGGGTGTCGTCACTACCCCTGACGGTTTTAAACAAGCCTACAGCACCTATATTGAAGGCGGCTGGGTGGGCTTAGCCGGCAATCCTGCCTATGGCGGCATGGGTATGCCGAAAATGCTCTCGGTGCAATTTGAAGAAATGCTGTATGCCGCCGACTCAAGCTTTGCCCTGTATTCGGCGCTGACCTCAGGGGCCTGCTTAGCCATTGATGCGCACGCCAGCGAAGAATTAAAAAACACCTACTTACCGCCGCTGTACGAAGGCCGTTGGGCTGGGGTCATGTGCTTAACTGAAGCACATGCCGGTACGGACTTAGGCATGATTCGCACCCGCGCCAGCGCAGAAAGTGATGGCAGCTATACAATAACCGGTAGCAAAATCTTTATTACCGGTGGCGAACAAGATCTAACTGAAAACATTATTCACTTGGTACTGGCCAAACTCCCCGATGCACCGGCCGGTGCACGTGGCATCTCGTTATTTTTAGTGCCTAAAGTTATGGTCAACGCCGATGGCTCATTAGGTCAGGCCAACACCGTCAGTTGCGGCTCGATCGAACACAAAATGGGCATCAAAGCCTCCGCCACCTGCGTGATGAACTTTGATCAGGCCTCTGGCTATTTAGTCGGCGAACTCAATCAAGGCCTTGCCGCCATGTTTACCATGATGAACTACGAGCGTTTATCCATTGGTATTCAGGGCATTGGTTGCGCAGAAACCTCATACCAACGTGCCGCCGACTATGCCCGTGAGCGGATTCAAAGCCGCGCAGCTACAGGTGCGCAATATCCTGAGCAGGCAGCCGATCCGATTATTGTCCATGCCGATGTACGGCGTATGCTGCTGAGCATGAAGAGTATGACCGAAGGCGGCCGTGCCTTTGCTTGTTATGTGGGCAAGCAATTGGATATTGCCAAATTCAGCCCAGACAGTGCATTAGCCGCTCAAGCGCAAGACTTAGTCGCACTGCTGACACCGGTCACCAAAGCCTTTTTCACTGACACCGGTTTAGAAAGCTGCATCCACGGCCAACAAGTCTTTGGTGGCCACGGTTATGTACGCGAATGGGGCCAAGAGCAATTGGTGCGTGATGTGCGCATTGCGCAAATCTATGAAGGCACCAACGGTATTCAAGCGCTCGACTTAGTCGGTCGTAAACTGGTCGCTAATCGCGGCGCATTTTTAAAGACCTTCACTCGTAGCATTCGTGAACAACTCAGCCAGCCCAACACCTTGTATGCGGCTGAAGTGTTGGCTGCGGTCGAGCGTTTAGAAAATGTCAGCCAGTGGTTGCTTGAGCAAGCGGCTGTCAACAAGAACGAAGTAGGCGCGGCTTCAGTTGAATACCTGCATCTGTTTGGTTACGTGGCTTACGCTTGGATGTGGTCACGGATGGCGACAACTGCGCAGGCCAATCACGCTCAAGATCCAGACTTTTATGCGGCCAAACTGGCCACGGCTGACTTCTACTTCGCCCGTATGCTGCCACGAACCTTAGGTTTGGAAGCCAGTATTAAAGCCGGTAGCCAGTCTTTATACGGCTTAGCCGCAGAGCTTTTTTAAGATAAGTGATTCAGTCCCGCAAGATTGCAGTGTTGCAGTGTTGCGGGGTTGAGCATTGAGCCGATGCAAATAAGGAGCACAACAACAATGAGAACCTTAACCACCCTCCAAGGCAACAGCCAAAAATTGGATGGCGGCGCCATGTTTGGCAACGCACCAAAAGCTCTATGGCAGCGCTGGATGCAGCCGGATGAACTGAATCGTATTGATCTTGGTTGTCGCGCGTTACTGGTGCAAGAAGAAGGTCGTACTATTTTAATTGAAACCGGTATTGGTGCTTTCTTTTCACCAGAAATGAAAGAGCGCTTTGGCGTGCAAGAAAGCCAGCACGTGTTACTCGACAGCCTGGCAGAACTCGGCTTAACCGACGCGGATATTGATATTGTGCTGCTCTCGCACCTGCATTTTGACCATGCCGGCGGCTTACTCTCAGCCTGGCAAGACGATCAGCCCGCGCAACTGTTATTCCCCAATGCGCAGTTTATTACCGGAAAGACCCAATGGCAGCGCGCCAATCACCCACACGCCCGTGATCGTGCCTCCTATATTCCCGAACTACTGACACTATTAAAAGAATGCGGCCGTTTGCATCTGGTAGCCGACGACAGCGTGAGTCATCCATTACTCGGCGATGGCTGGCACTTACACTGGAGCAACGGCCATACGCCTGGGCTGATGCTGCCAGAAGTGAGCATGCCCGATGGGCCGGTGTTGTTCCCCAGCGACTTAATTCCCGGCGCACCTTGGGTGCATCTGCCGATCACCATGGGTTACGACCGCTTCCCAGAAGGCTTAATTGAAGAGAAACAAACCCTGCTGGATGATTTATATGCGCGCCATGGCCGCTTAGTTTTTACCCATGATCCTGCGGTAGCGATGGGCACCATTGCCCACGATAGCAAAGGCCGTTACAACATCGATAACGCGCGACCTGCAGTCCAACAACTGGCCAGTTAAGCACAGAGCACAGTGGGCAGTCATACCTATGGCTGTCCGACTGCTAGAGTTTGCGCTAAAGCCACTAAATATCTCGCGTCGCATATTGGTAAAGGCTACGAAACTGCTAAACTGCGCGACATGATACGAATCTCAGAACTGACCCTACAACGTGGCCCCCTTCGCTTACTGGAAAATGCAGAATTAACCCTGCATCCAGGGCATAAAGTCGGCTTAATTGGCGCCAATGGCGCTGGCAAATCCAGCCTCTTCGCCTTACTGCGCGGCCAATTGCATCCCGATGCAGGCGATTGCGCATTACCGGCCAACTGGCGCATTGCGCATATGCGTCAAGAAATTGATGCACCCGATCGCAGCGCGATTGATTATGTGCTCGATGGCGATACCCATCTGCGCGCGATTCAGCAACAGTTGGCCAGCGCCGAACAGCTGCACGATGGTGCTGAGCTGGGCCGTTTGCATGCCGAACTGGACAGCGCTGATGCCTATACCGCGGATGCGCGCGCGCGCAAATTATTGGCTGGTTTAGGTTTCCTAGAAGAGCAAATGGACAACCAAGTCAACAGCTTCTCCGGCGGCTGGCGCATGCGTTTAAATCTAGCGCAAGCCTTGATGTGCCCTTCCGATTTACTGCTGCTCGATGAGCCCACCAACCACTTAGACCTTGATGCGATTCTCTGGCTGGAAGGCTGGCTGCAAAACTACACTGGCACCTTGCTGCTGATTTCCCACGACCGTGATTTTCTCGATGCGGTGGTCGGCCATATCGTGCATGTCGACCAGCAGAAACTGACTCTGTACCGCGGTGGCTACACAGCCTTTGAACGCGCACGCGCCGAACGCATGATGCAACAACAGCAAGCCTTCGAAAAACAACAAGCCCAGCGCGCGCATATGGAAGACTTCATTCGCCGCTTTAAAGCCAAAGCGAGTAAAGCACGGCAAGCACAAAGCCGGGTCAAAGCCTTGGAGCGTATGGAAGACATCGCGGCGGCGCACTTTGACTCACCCTTTGACTTTATTTTCCGTGAGTCCAATAAAGTCTCCAGTCCGCTGCTGGATCTGCATAATGCCCAGCTCGGCTATGACCCAGCGCAGCCTATTTTAAGCAATGTAAAGCTGCAGCTGGTGCCTGGGGCGCGGATTGCTTTACTCGGCCCCAACGGTGCCGGTAAGTCGACCCTGATCAAAAGCATTATGCATGATCTACCCCTGCTGGGCGGCAAGCTCACTTGCGGTGAAAACCTCGTGATCGGCTATTTTGCTCAGCATCAATTGGACTCGCTTGATCCCAAGGCCAGCCCCTTACTGCATGTACAGCGCATCGCTCCCGATGAGCGCGAGCAAGTGTTGCGCGATTTTCTCGGCGGTTTTGATTTCCGTGGCAAACGCTGTGATGAGCCGGTGCTGAATTTCTCTGGCGGTGAAAAAGCCCGTTTAGCCTTGGCCTTGATTGCGTGGGGCAAACCCAACTTACTGCTGCTCGATGAGCCGACCAACCACCTTGATTTAGAAATGCGCCAAGCGCTGAGCATGGCGCTGCAAGAGTTCTCCGGCGCACTGCTGCTGGTCTCGCACGACCGTCACTTGATTAAAAGCACGGTTGATGAGTTGTACCTTGTTGCCGAAGGTCGCGTACAAGAGTTTGAGGGTGATCTTGAGGATTACAGCAAATGGCTCAGCGATTATCGTTTGCGCCAGCAGGCCAGCGTCAGCAGCGACGAGCCCGACAACCTCGACAAAGTCGACCGCCGCGCACAACGCCAAGCCGCCGCCGCCCTGCGCACGCAACTGGCACCGCTGCGCAAGCAGGCCGATGCGCTGGAAAAAAAGCTGGATACTATTCAAAAAGAATTAAGCGCTTTAGAAACCCTCTTGGCCGATAACAGTCTGTATGAGCAGGCGCAAAAAGAACAGTTGAAACAGCATCTAAGCAAGCAAAGCGAGTTGCAGCAGCAACAAAACCAGTTGGAAGAAACCTGGCTTAATGGCTTAGAAGAACTGGAAACCTTACAGGCTGAACTTGAGGCAAATCTATGACGCAGTGGTTTGAAAAGTGGGCGGTGGACTGGTTTAGCTTGCTGATTCCCGGCGCCCAAGTGCTGTTAATCGCAGTGGCCGCTTGGTTATTGCAACGCTTATTAGCACGCGGCCTGACCAGCCTTGCAGGGCGTTATAATATGCCGCCGAGCATGCTGCTGCCGCTGCGCGGTGCGATCCGCTGGTTGGTGATGGGTAGCGCTATTATGCTGATCCTTGAGCGCTTTGGCGTCTCAGCCAGCGTATTATGGACAGCTCTGACCGGTTTTTTGGCGGTTGCTGCGCTCGCATTTTTTGCGATTTGGAGCGTGCTGTCGAATATCTTTTGTGCCGCTCTGATCTTTACCGTCGGCCCGTTTCGCCTCGGCGATCGCGTGGAAGTCATGGAAAGTGCCGACAAACCTGGGGTAAAAGGCCGCGTGATCACGATCAATGTGTTCTACACCACCCTAGAAGACCTGACTGAGGGACATGAAGGCGCACTGTTACAAATCCCTAACAGCTTATTCTTTCAAAAAGTTATTCGGCGCTGGCGTGGCCCCGAACTTCCCCAACCCAAAGAGAAATAACCCTATATGGAATGGCTGACTAACCCAGAAATCTGGATTGCTTTTTTCACCCTAACCGCACTGGAAATTGTGCTGGGTATCGATAATATTATTTTTATTTCGATTCTAGTCAGCCGCCTACCCGCCCACCAGCAAGCGAAAGGCCGCATCATTGGCTTAAGCCTCGCCATGGGCACACGTATTTTGCTGCTGCTTTCTATCACTTGGATTATGCGTCTGACCAACGACTTGTTTGCGATTATGGGGCAAGGCTTCTCAGGGCGTGATTTGATCTTATTCTTTGGTGGTTTGTTTCTTTTATTTAAGAGCACCAGAGAAATTTGGCACAGCGTTGAAGGTGAAGAAGAATCTGCACAGGGTACAGGCGTTAAAGCCAGCTTTGTCAGCGTGATTTTGCAAATTGCCGTGATTGATATTATTTTCTCACTGGATTCTGTGATTACCGCGGTGGGCTTGGTGCAGCATGTACCGGTAATGATCGCGGCGATTATGATCTCTATTCTGATTATGATGCTGTCAGCCAGCACCATCAGCGCCTTTATTGAAAAACACCCTTCACTCAAAGTGCTGGCCTTATCTTTTTTAATTGTGGTCGGTACTTTATTGATTGCCGAAGCCTTTGGCGTGCATGTGCCAAAAGGCTATATCTACTTTGCTATGGCGTTTTCCTTGGGCGTTGAAGCGCTCAATATTAAAATGCGTAACGCAGTGAAGCTCAAGCGCTCTTTAACTGCATCACACGCGCTTGATAAAGACCTGCCCAAGTCATAAAACACCATGCAATACACTGCACCTCAGCGCTCCAGCAGCGCTGAGGTCATGTTCTGGAGTAATTGTTATGCGCGTCTGGATTGATGCCGATGCCTGCCCACGCTTAGCCCGTGATCAAGTGATTAAATTCGCCTTAAAGCGCAACTTTTCAGTGATTTTAGTTGCTGGTCAAGCCCAGCCACGGCCCAACTTTGCCTGTGTACAATTGATTGTCGTCCCCAGCGGCCCGGATGCCGCCGATGACTATATTGTCGATAACGTCGCCGCCGATGAACTGGTGATTTGCAGTGATATTCCACTGGCTGATCGCCTGCTTAAAAAACAAGCTATCGCCTTAGATCCGCGCGGCAATGAGTTTACTGAACGTAATATGGGCGATCGTTTGGCCATGCGTAATCTATTCACTGATCTGCGCGATCAAGGCCAGATGTCGGGAGGCCAGCGCGCTTATGATGAGCGCGACAAGCAAGCCTTCGCTAATGCTTTAGATCGTATTCTCACTCGCTTGGCCAAATTACCGAGCAACACCTGAATGATTAGAGGCGCCGCTGTTAAGCGAACCTACGCTGACATACACGCGACCTGTCAGCCAACTGAATGGCTATCAGCAAAGTAATGCTTACCAATGCCCACACTCTGCGTGGCATTTGGTAAGCATCTTCGTGTCAGCAATTAAGCCATGGCTAACACTTGCTCAACCAACTTATTAATACCTTTGGCCGCTTCGCGGATTGATTGCGCCAGCATATAAGCTGGAGTGGTCACCAAACGGTTGGCCTCATCTACCACAATGCCATCCACCGCACAGTCTTGATGAACCGCACCCATTTGCGTCATCACTGCAGCAGTATCGGCATCATTACCAATAGTGCAACTGACGCCTTGGCCAAAAATTTTCGCGGATAAGGCTGGCGAGATACAGATTAAGCCGACAGGTTTCTTCGCCTCTTTAAATTGCAGAATCGCTTTTAAGGTATCCTCTTGCACGCTGCAGTCAGCGCCTTTACTAGCAAAATCTGACAGATTGCTCGCCACACCAAAACCACCAGGCAAAATTACCGCATCAAAATCCGCAGCGTTGAGCTCGCGTATATCACGCGATTTACCACGGGTAATTCGCCCTGACTCAACCAGCACATTGCGCTGCTCATCCATCTTCTCGCCCGTTTGATGATTAATCACCGCTGCTTGGGCAATATCGGGCGCGAAATATTCAACCTGCGCATCCAACTGATCCAATCGTAAAGCGGTCAGTACCGTCTCATTAATTTCTGCGCCATCAAAGACACCGCATCCCGATAAGATGATCGCTACTTTCTTGCTCATGACGCTCTCCTCGTTTATTAAATGTGTGGCTTTATTCATAGCACGAGGCAGCGCTTTACGCCAATCGTGATTTACCTGATGACCTTCAGCAGCCTGCACCACGCAAGACAAGCATTAAAATGCAGCTAGAGTTAGAAAAAAACTGCCCGCCCTCTATACTGATGCAGTGTTGTGCGCTATTGCCAGTCAAAGTGGGTAAATTAAGTGATCCTATATATAGCTGAAAAGCCCAGTGTGGGTCGAGCGGTGGCTGAGGTCTTACCTAAGCCGCAGCAAAAAGGCGATGGTTTTATTAAAGTCGCCAACGGCGATGTGGTGACTTGGTGCATCGGCCACTTACTCGAACAAGCCGAGCCTGAAGCCTATAACCCCGAGTATAAAAAATGGCGTAAAGCGCACTTACCCATAGTCCCCACGGAATGGCAACATCAGATTAAGCCTGCAACCAAAAAACAGTTTAACGTGGTAAAAAAACTGATTAAGCAAGCCGATGTCTTGGTCAATATGGGCGACCCCGATAGAGTTGGTCAGATTCTGGTTGATGAAATCATTAACTATTGTGACGTGCCTAAAGCCAAGCGCATGGCGGCACAGCGCTGCTTAATCAGCGACATGAACCCCGACGCAATCAAACGCTCACTCAATGATATGCGCCGCAATAGCGATTTTATCCCCCTCGCCACCTCAGCCCTAGCACGCGCCCGTGCCGATTGGTTGTATGGGATTAATATGACGCGGCTCTGTACCTTGCAAGGCCAAGCCAGCGGCTATCAAGGCGTGCTCTCGGTTGGCCGCGTGCAAACGCCGATCTTAGGTTTGCTGGTGCACCGTGATTTTGAGATTGAGAACTTTGTCACTCAGCCTTTTTATGAGGTTTTTATTGAACTGCAAACAGACAAAGCGCAAAGCTACAGCGCCAAATGGAAACCCAGCGCCGCCTGTGCAGACTATATGGATGAAGACGGCCGCGTGCTGTTAAAAAAGCTCGCGGAAACCGTCCTGAGAAAAGTGATTAACCAACCCGGTCAGGTCGTAGCCGTCCGCCAAAGCGTGAAAAAACAAGCCGCGCCCCTGCCCTATAACCTATCGTCATTGCAAATCGATGCCTCCAATCGCTTTAATTTCAACGCACAAAAGACCTTGGACATTTGCCAAAAGCTCTACGAAACCCACAAGCTGCTGACCTACCCACGCTCTGACTGCCGCTACTTACCTAAAGGCCACTACAGCGATAAGCATTCAGTCACTCAGGCCATTGCGCAAAGCAGCCCTGCACTGGCTCAGGCCGTTAAAAACGCTGATTTATCGCTCAAATCTAAAGCCTGGGATGACGCCAAGGTCAGTGCCCACCACGCCATTATTCCCACCAGTCGCGCGGTTGATGCCAGCCGTTTAGCCGCCGATGAACAAAAAATCTATGCCTTAGTCGCTCGGCAATACTTAATGCAGTTTTACCCGCCCTTTAGCTATCAGGAAAAGCAAATTGATACCGAAGTCGGCGGCGGTCTGTTTATCAGTCGGCAAAAAGAAGTGCTGCACAACGGCTGGAAAGCCCTGCTGCCCGAGCGCAAAGCCAACCCTGAAGACACAGAGTTTTCGGCGCTACAACTCCCCAAGGTCGTCAAAGGCGAAAACGTGCTCTGTACCGATGGCCGTTTGCATGAAAAACAAACCAGCCCTCCCAAGCATTTTACTGACGCCACTTTACTCGGTGCCATGACCGGCATCGCGCGCTATGTGGCTGATCCTGAGATCAAAAAAGTGCTGCGTGAGACCGACGGTTTAGGCACCGAAGCCACTCGTGCAGGGATCATTGAGTTGCTGTTTAAGCGCGGTTTTCTGATCAAACACGGCAAAGAAATCCATGCCACTGAAGTCGGCCGACGTTTAATCTTGGCTCTGCCTGAAGTGATGGTCTTACCCGATATGACTGCGCACTGGGAATCGCAGCTTGAAGCCATTGCAGAAAAGCGCATCAGCTATAAGCAATTTATGACGCCCATGCTGGATGGACTGAATAGCTTGGTTGAGCAGGTTGCGACGATTCGTTTTACTGGGTTACAAGGTCAGGGCAAGGCACCGGTGCGTAGAAAGAAGGCGATAAAGCGGAGCGTTAGAAGTCCAGCAAAACCTGTATGACGCACCTTGATCACTTAATTTAGTAACCTTGGGTCATCAAGCGTTGCTACTCGATCACTTAAAAAACTATTGTGCTGCCATTGCCATTGCCATGACAAGCTGGCGAACCATCAATGGGTTTATTGCCCTGTACTCAGCGCACTTCGACAAAGTATAGTCACCCGTGTGCTGTCACACAGACTCGGGCGCAAGTGCACGCTCGTGCTAGATTCACACCTCTAGATTTACACGCGCGATCGCAACCTCATTTTTAGGTGAACTATGTCCACGCCCTCCCCCGATCCTAAGCGCTGGCTCGTACTTATCGCGGTGATGCTGGCATTTCTGCCGGTTGTTTTGGACATGACCATCCTCCACGTTGCTGTGCCGACTCTGACTCAGGCGTTACGGGTGAGTAATACTCAGGTGCTGTGGATTATCGATATTTATCCGCTACTCATGGCGGGCCTGCTGGTGCCGATGGGGACGCTAGCCGACCGGATTGGTAACCGACCTATGCTGCTGATCGGGCTTGCGGTCTTTGGGGTTGCATCGGGGCTGGCCGCCTTCGCGCCCAACACGGCTATGCTGATCGCCGCCCGTGTGCTGCTGGCGCTGGGCGGAGCGATGATCATGCCTTGCGTGCTGGGCATCATTCGCCGCACTTTTGAGGACGCCGCCGAGCGCGCGATGGCGCTCGGCCTATGGGGCATGGTCGGCGCGGCGGGCGCGGCGTTGGGTCCGCTGATTGGCGGCGCGCTGCTGGAACATTTCTGGTGGGGGTCAGTTTTTCTGATCAATGTGCCGCTGATGCTGGTGGTGGCGCCGGTGTGTTTTCTGCTGCTGTCGCGGGTCGAGGTGACCACGCCCAGCGCTTGGCCCATCGGACAGGCTCTTTTACTGATTGTGGGCATGATTGCGCTGGTGTACGGCATCAAGGCGGGCTTCGGCGCAACGCAAAGTCTGTCGGTCGTAATGCTTATTGTCACCCTAGGCATTGCGCTGCTGATTCTATTTGCACGCCAGCAATTACGCTCGGCCACGCCCATGCTGGATCTGACCTTATTCTCGCATCCAGCCATCATTGCGGGGATGATTATGGCGATGGTCTCAGTCGGCGCACTGGCTGGCGTTGAGCTGACGCTGGCGCAAGAACTGCAATACGTGCTGGATAAAACACCGCTGCAGGCAGGGATTTTTATGATCCCCATTATGGCAGCAGCCGCGGTTGGCGGCCCAATCGCCGGTCGTTTATCGAATCTTTTCGGCCTACGCCCGCTGGCCTGCCTGTCGCTATTTATCGCGGCCGGAGCTCTTGCTGGATTGGCCTTCAGCGATTTTCATGCTCCAGGCTTAGTGGTTCCTGTGCTGCTGGCGCTTCTGGGTCTGACGCTGAGCATCGGGTTGACCGCTTCCTCTATCGCCATTATGGGTTCGGTCGAAGCCAGCAAAGGCGGCGCCGCGGGTTCATTGGAGGCGACCAGTTACGAGCTGGGTACGGGGCTTGGTATCACCTTATTTGGTGTTTTTATGTCGAGTGCTTTTGCTCGAGCACTGCGCGCACCTGCAGATTTAGCACCCGATCTGGCCCGACGCGCGGCGCGCTCTATTGGAGATACCTATCTAGTCGCAGCTGAGCTGTCCGCCGATCAGGGCGCGACACTCATCGCCGCAGGTAAGGCGGCCTTCACAACAACGCATACGCTACTGCTCTCGACCTCAGCAGGGATGATTGGCCTATTAGGCATCGTCGTATTTTTCCTGTTGGCCAGCTATCGGGGCACCAGCGTTAGTTCGCATAAGGATGCAGCTTGATTTTTCTCAAACATTTTAAGCGAGCTATCGTAAGCTAACCAAGGCACTGCATGTGATGTCCAGATGACAGATTGCGCTACTTGTTTCGGGTCATCATCCAGAGTTGCAACTCTCAAAATCAATTGATCTTTGCCCTCAACTTTCTTGATCAGTTGGCTTCCGCAGTGACTACAAAAATATCTATATATACCGGGTGAAGACTCATAACAGGTCAATAAATCTTCGCCTTGAATCCAGCGAAACTGACTCAGTGCAACTGCAGCTCCCGTATTAAATGCCGCCGCATGGGCTTTTCTACAGGTCGTGCAGGCGCAGTGTTTGATCTCAGAGGCCAACTCGTCAACCTCGTACACGACACCAGCACACAGGCAACTTCCTCTCATAATCTATCCTTTCTAACCACGTACCAGTGAGCATCCCGACTGAGCGGACCTGCCAGCTCAATAAACAACATTGTGCCGTTATTTATACGTCGCTTGTGGCCTATTTACAATTGAGCAAAATATCCAAAACAGCAAATAACCTCAGGCACTAAAATTTTGCACTCCTAACAACAGCAGCTCTGTCGACGTTCTGCTACCGTGCTGAGCTAAAGGCCACCCCCTTTAGTCAATATTAAAGGCGCTGTCCATCAGCATGAACGGCGTCGCCAGTGAGGCAAGATTGGCAGCGCGCTGTTTGGCCATCATGGCAGTCATCTCGGGATGGGTGGATACCCAAAACTGGCCCTTGGCCAATTGCTCAAAGATGGTTTCAGCGGCGGCTTGCGCGGTCATGCCGTTGGCTTCCAATAAATCGATCATTGCCTGATGATGCTCCGCCACGACAGGATCATGCTGCTGGGCAACCGAAGCAAAGATTTTGGTTTTTACTGGGCCAGGCAAAACAGCTGAGACCTGCACCTTGTCTGATTTCATCGCCATTTCGAGGTGTAAACACTCAGTAAAAGATAGAACCGCATGCTTGCTCATCACATAAGACGCCTGAATCGGCGCAATACTAACTCCGGCAATGGATGACATATTGGCAATCACACAGCGCTTGCCGCTGTCAAGCATCGCGCCAGCAAAGGCGTTCACCCCATTGACCACCCCGTGAATATTGACCCTTAAAATTTTCTCCCATTGGGCGGTGGGTATTTCCCAGCTAAAACCCAAGGTTTCGATGCCGGCATTGTTGATCAATAAAGTTACATCACCAAAGTGGCTGCGGGTTTTTTCCGCCAGCTGGATCATGGACGCTGCATCCGCCACATCCGTTCGCAGCGCCAATACCTCACAGCCTTGTTCGCTTAGCTCTGCCGCTAAGCCTTGCAACGGCTGCTCGGCGATATCAGCCAAGACCACTTTCATGCCCAATTTGCAGGCCGCATGACGCGCCAATGCCTCACCAATACCCGAGGCCGCGCCAGTGATAACAGCAACACCATCACGCCAGACCATATTATTAGTAGACTCAGTCATCATGCACCCATAGGTTTTTATTAGATCGGGCAGAGTAACCATTCTCTTCTGCCTAACACTCAACTAATATGCTCAGACAACACGAGTAAAGTGCTCAATAACTCAGCCAAAACACTCACCTTGGAAAAAGCATTTGCATGGCACAACACAGTAATAGCGCATTTACCCCGCTAATCGAACTGCTTGAAGACGAACTGCATGCTGTCGGCCTCAGCTCGCCCAACGATCAGCAAGTAACCGATAGCAAAGGTTTTGCCCAGTGGTTTTTGGCCACCATTCAAGTGCTGGAACGCTATGTCGCCAGCAGCAATGCCAATCCACCGATGTCACGCAATGAAGTCGAGTTGCTGTGCCGCTGCGCGCTAACCGCATCAACGCTGGCGCAAGCCTTTGAGTTGATCGAGAACTTTACTGCCATGCTCTATCCGCGGGCCGGAAAAATCACAGTATCGCGCAGCGCCAGCAGCCTACGGGTATCATTGGACTCGCTGCGCACCCAGCGCACCATGGCCAGCAGCCTGGTGGATATCGCCGGTTTGTTCGCCTTTAAACAATTATTCCACTGGCTGAGCAATGGCCAAGCCAACTGCCTGCAAGTGGGAATTGGCGAGATTCCGCGCAACGACTTGATGCCCTTTTTATTATTGTTTCATGTGCCTGTGCTGGCCGAAGGCGAAAAACTCTACTTAGAATATGACCTTTGCGTAGACACAGCCAAGGTGGTTGCCACAACAGGTGAATTCAATGATTTCTTTGTCGACTTTCCTTGTAACTTATTTGCACAACGACAACAGCAGCTGGAACAACAAGTCTCAGCATTAATTACCGCAGCAGTGAAGCAGGCCTTACCCATTCCCAGCCAAGTCGATATCGCCGCCACACTGCAAATCCCTCTCTCAACCTTTCGCCGTAAACTGTCTATGCGCAATCATTCCTTTCGCAGCATTCGTGAGCGTTGTTTACAAGAAAATGCTGAGTACTTATTGCAACGTGAGGCTTTCAATATTATCGATATCGCCCAGCGTCTAGGCTTTAAAGATGGCGACACCTTTAGGAATGCCTTTAAGCGCTGGACCGGCGTTGCGCCGCAACAGTGGAGGCTTCAACACCAAGCCGCATAAACCTTTGGCATAGCAACTTAGTCACAGAGCAGTGCTTGCATACTCGCCAGTCGATAGGCTTTAGCCTTCTCGGTGATCTCACATTCAATATAGTCATAACCATGCACCGCGCCAGCAATCAGCGCATGCCTCACCTCTACCCCTGCTGCGCTTAGCGCATCCGCATAGGCCTGCGCCTCATCACGCAATGGATCGAATTCAGCACTTTCAATATACGCTGGGGGAAGGCCGCTGAAATCATCACGATGAAGAGGTGACGCGTAAGCCGGTGGCGCCAGCGGACTGAACTCGTCTGCCCGCCCCAAATAGACTTGCCACATCATTTTGTTATTGCTGGCATTCCAGATTGGCGTATCGATAAATGACTGCGCCGAATGAGTTTTACAATCGCTATCGAGCGCTGGATAGATCAACAACTGCGCTCGGATGACCTGCGGCTGGGATCGCTGTTGGTTTTCGTCAAACACCTGCTGCGCCACCGAGGCAGCGAGGCAACCACCGGCACTGTCACCCATCACCGCGATCCGCTCAGGCTTTACCTTGAGCCGCTCAGCATTCGCATAGACCCAGTCCAGCGCCGACATACAGTCATTTAAAGGGCCTGGGAAGATTTGCTCCGTCGACAAGCGGTACTGCACAAAAAAGACCCGCACCTGTAACTGCTCAGCGTAGGCCTCGACCTGCTTAAGATGCAGTCGCCCGTAGCTCATAAAAAATCCGCCGCCGTGGTAGTAGACAATGGCTGGCGCCGCAGCGCTTAGGTTTTTGGGCGCAATTGCAATAATTTTAATCCTATTATTGTCCCTGCCCTGCACCCAGTGCGTGGTCGTAACCATAGAGGCTGGGCAGCGATAAAATAGGCGCGAGGCTGAAACCAGCAGGCTCAGCGAACGCAATACCCAGCGTTTATTGGCAATTTTCATCCTCGGCATTTTGCGAAACGCTGAAGCGATACCCTCGTTTATGTTATTCATGCTGCGCCCGTCATCAGGACATACTTATTCAAGTCAGGCGTTTTCATCACCTCAACAAAACGTGAGTAGTTCCATGGCCAACTGGCGGGAATCCCCTCAGCGTCGAGATACCAACTCTGACAACCACCGGTATACCAAATGGTTTTTTTTGCCGCCTCAACTCGCATTGCATCAAAATCGTCAGTGGCCTGTTTTGAAGGGTATAAAGCCAAACGTGTATCAGCGTCTGTCCCCTCACGCACCACATCAATCAGCTGCGCGATATAGCCCCATTGCAATTCAGCAATATCGATCAAGGAGAAGTTACCTACGGGTCCATTGGGACCATTGAGCATAAAGAAATTAGGCATATACGGCATTGTCACCGACAAGTACGCTGAAGGTCTTTTCGCCCATAAACTGTTTAAATCAACACCATCGATACCAATCACCTGCATCGGCCGCATAAATTGATCCGCACGAAACCCCGTAGCAAAGGCAATCACGTCGCACCCATGCAACACACCATCGCGGGTACGGATGCCGTGCTCTTCGATACACTCAATATCACTGCGCACCAAGTGTGCATTGCTTCGCTGAATCGCCTGATAATAGTCAGGGGAGAAAATCAGCCGCTTACACATTGGCGCATGGTCTGGGGTTAACTGTTGACGAAGCTTCGCGTCTTTAACACTGTTATTGAGGTTATCGAGACAAGCTTGTCCCATGATTTTTGCCCCCTCAGAATCCGGGTCGATCAGCGCTTGGGTATAAACCTCCACACTGGCGGTATAGCCTGCGAAATCCATAGCCTCTTCCAGAACTTTGGGATCACTGCGAAATGCTTGCCGCTCTTGTTCTGAATAGTGACCATTTTGTACCGGCATAATCCATTGCGGATTGCGCACAAAATGACTCACCTCGATACCACGGGCTGACAACTCAGAGATAATTTGCACCCCGGTTGAACCCATGCCGATTACCGCTACGCGCCGACCTTCTAGAGCAACTGAATGATCCCAGCGCGCCGTATGAAAGTGTGCACCTTGGAAGCGTTCTAATCCAGCCATGGCAGGCTGACTGATCTGGTGTAAAACCCCAGTGGCAGCCACCACAATATTAGCGCTATCACGGCCCCCGTCTTTCAGTTCCAGCTGCCACAAACCATCGACAAACTCAGCTTGGGTCACTTCTGTATTAAACTGGATCAGTTTGTCGATAGCGTACTGTTTAGTGGTGCGCTTAAAATAGCCTTGGATTTCTGCCCCTGAGGGCAGATGACGGGACCAATCCGGGTTTCTGGCAAAACTGTAAGTGTAATGATGCGACGGCACATCACAGGTCAAGCCCGGATAGGTATTCTCGCGCCACGTGCCACCCACACGGTCGGCCTTTTCATAGATAGCAATATTGTCATAACCGGCCTGCTGCAACTTAATCGCGGCCAAGACGCCCGCCATACCGGCACCGATAATCACCACTCGAAAACTCTGTTCTGACATATTCGTATTCCGCAGTATCAATGTGTGTTTGACGATACTCAATTGCGGCAAGCCAACCACTACTTATTAGCCCATACATCCATATAAATTCGATCACACACAATAAAGAAAACGGAGCACCGAGCCCAAGTACTTTTTCCTACCAGTAAAAGCTCCGGTCATTGTGCCTGCGCTTATTTGTTTCTTGTATAGCGTATGATGCAGAATACGCTACACCATTTAACGCCGCTCAGCCTGTGACCCCTACGGAAGTTTTCATGCCCCCAGCCCCTGCCATATTGTCCAAGTTCAGCCTGCGGCTTGCCTCAGTGCTGTTAAGTGCCTCTGTATTGAGCGGTTGCCTCTCATTCGCGCCGCCGACCGAGACGCCTGAGCTGCCGGTTGCCGCAGTATGGCCCAGCAATCTGGTAACCAACTCAGCGGGGGCTGACGCTAACACGCTGGCCTGGTCGACCTACTTTACTGATCCGGTGCTGCAGCGTTTGCTGGAAACGGCATTGCACAATAACCGTGATTTACGTTTAGCGGCACTGCGTACCGAAGAAGCCCGCGCCGCATTTGGCATTCAGCGTTCGGAGCGCTTGCCTGATTTCAATCTCGGCGGACAAGGCGGTAGAGCGCGTGTGCCCGGTGACCTGAATGCCTCAGGCCGCAGCCAAGTGGCGAGCGAATACCGCGCAGAAGTGGGCCTCAGCAGTTGGGAGCTGGATTTATGGGGGCGGGTGCGCAACCTTGAAACGGCTGCTTTGCAAAACTGGCTGGCCACCGATGCCGCGCGTCAGGCAGTGCATTTGGCTTTAATTGTGCAAGTGGCGGATGGTTATTTAGGTTTGCGCGAGCTGGATGAGCGGGTGGCCATTGCCCAGCAAACGGTGAGCACGCGCGAGGAATCGTATCGGATTTTCAAACGCCGTTATGACCTTGGCGCGACGTCAAAGCTGGATCTAACCCAAGTGCAAACCTTGCTCAATCAAGCACAAATGCTGCTCGCGCAATTGCAGCAAGCCCGCGCCAGTCAGCTGTATAGTTTAGGCCTGTTATTGGGTGCCCATCCTGGGCCGCTGCCTGCCCACGCCGCTTTTGATGAAACGATGCTCTTGGCTGAACTACAAGCCGGATTGCCTGCCGACTTATTAAGCAATCGTCCCGATATAGTGGCGGCAGAACATCAGTTGCGCGCCAGTCATGCCAATATTGGTGCAGCACGCGCAGCCTTTTTCCCACGTATTGCTTTAACCGGTAGCTTGGGTTCAGCCAGCGCTGAACTCAGTGGTTTATTTGCATCGGGCAGCCGAGCTTGGACTTTTCTACCGACAGTCTCGTTGCCGATCTTTGATGGTGGCCGCCGCAGGGCCAGCTTAGAGCTGAGCGAAGTACGCAGCAATATGGCGGTGGCTGACTATGAAAAAACCATTCAAATTGCCTTTCGTGAAGTGGCCGATGCCTTAAGTGCCAAACGCTGGCTCACCGAGCAATTGACGATCCAGCGCGCGCATATGCAAGCACAGAGTGAACGTGCACGTCTGGCACACTTACGTTATGACAATGGTTCAGCAGCCTATTTTGAGGTTTTGGATGCAGAACGCGATTTGCTCAATGTGCAGCAGAGCTTAGTTCAAGCGCGCCGTGCCTTGCTCTCCAGTCAGGTGGCTTTATATGCCGCTTTAGGGGGGCGTCGCCTGACGGAAAAGAGTCCGGTTCAGGCTGGCGCAACATCATTCCCTGTTACCTCATCAACCCGTTAAGGCAGACTTTTTATGGCGCGTTCATCTTCTTTACAGAAAAAAATTACTTTAGCGATGGCTGCTGCAGGAGTTATCACTTTAGCCTGGTGGGGTTGGACACAACTGACAGAAAACGGCCCAGGCGACGGCTTTATCAGCGGCAACGGCCGTATCGAAGCCACTGACATTGATATTTCAAGCAAGTTCTCCGGGCGTATTGAAGCAGTATTGGTGCGCGAAGGCGATTTTGTTAGCGCCGGCCAACCCTTGGCTAAAATGCAGCTGGATACTTTAACCGCACAACGCGATGAGGCCCTCGCCGGACGTCAACAAGCAGAACATGCAGTGGCGGCTGCGCAAGCGCAAGTGGTGTTGCGTGAAGCTGAAGTGACCGCCACTTTAGCCTTGGTCGAGCAGCGTAAAGCCGAGCAAGATGCTGCGCAACGGCGTTTAGCACGCTCGCAAACCTTATCCAAAGAAGGTGCTGCATCCATGCAAGAACTGGATGATGATAGAGCACGGGCACAGGGCGCGCAGGCTGCTCTAGCCGCCAGTCAAGCACAAGTGGCCGCGGCACGTGCTGCGGTTGAAGCCAGTCAGGCGCAATTGATTGGCACCGAGTCCAGCGTAGTGGCGGCCAGTGCCACGATTAAACGTATTGAAGTGGATATTGATGACAGTGAACTGCGCGCACCGCGAGATGGCCGCGTGCAGGTGCGTGTCGCCCAGCCCGGTGAAGTGCTTAGCGCAGGCGGGCGGGTGCTGAATATGATTGATTTATCCGATGTGTATATGACCTTCTTTTTGCCTGAAACCGCAGCCGGGCGCGTGGCCATAGGCTCTGAGGCACGGATTATTTTGGATGCTGCGCCTGAGTATGTGATTCCAGCCAATATCTCCTTTGTGGCCAGCACTGCGCAATTCACCCCGAAAACCGTAGAAACCGCCAGCGAGCGACAGAAGTTGATGTTCCGTGTGCGTGCGCAAATCCCGCCAGCGCTGCTGCGCAAACACTTAGAGCAGGTAAAAACCGGCCTGCCTGGCGTGGCGTGGGTCAAGCTGGATGCGGATGCGGCTTGGCCCGATGAGTTGTCGATTCAGGTTCCGGAGTAAGCCATGCATCTCCCCTCCCAGCAGCCCGCGCCTGTCGCGAGTGTCCGTCAACTGTGTTTGCGCTATGGCGATGTGATGGCCCTCGATGGCATTGATCTGGATATTCCAGCGGGCCGTATGGTCGGTCTAATCGGTCCTGACGGTGTGGGTAAATCCAGTTTACTGGCCTTGCTGGCCGGTGTACGCATTATTCAGCAAGGTACGGTTGAGGTGCTCGGCGGTGATATGGCGAATAAAGGCCATCGTCTTAAGGTAGGGCCGTTGATTGCTTATATGCCGCAGGGTTTGGGCAAAAATCTGTATCCCACGCTCTCAGTGGAAGAAAATCTACAGTTCTTCGCCCGTTTATTTGGGCATGGCGCAGCTGAGCGTCGTAAACGCATTGATGAGCTGACCCGTGCTACAGGTCTCTATAGTTTTCTGCAGCGACCAGCGGGTAAGCTGTCGGGCGGCATGAAGCAAAAGCTCGGCCTGTGCTGTGCCCTGATCCATGACCCTGACTTTCTAATTCTTGATGAACCCACCACAGGGGTGGATCCATTGGCCCGTGCGCAATTTTGGGATCTGATTGATAGCATCCGCGCCGATCGCCCCAGCATGAGCGTGATCGTAGCTACCGCTTATATGGATGAAGCGCAGCGTTTTGACTGGCTGGTGGCGATTGATGACGGCCAAGTTCTAGCCACTGGCTCGCCACAAGAATTGCTCGACAGTACCGGCAGCCGCAGTCTGGAAGAGGCTTTTATCCGACTGCTGCCCGAAGAGAAAACCCGTGATCACCAAGCCGTGATTATTCCTCCGTTACCTGAGGAGGGTGTCGATGATATTGCTATCGAAGCCAAAGACCTGACCATGCGCTTTGGTGACTTTGTGGCGGTCGACAGTGTGTCATTTCGCATTCGCCGTGGTGAGATTTTCGGTTTTCTTGGCTCCAATGGTTGCGGTAAATCGACCACTATGAAAGTGCTGACGGGGTTACTGCCGGCCAGTGAAGGCAAGGCTTGGCTGTTTGGCCATGAAGTCGATCCGCATGATATCGCCACCCGGCGTCGGGTTGGCTATATGTCACAGGCCTTTTCGTTATACAACGAGCTGACTGTGCGGCAGAATCTGGAGCTGCACGCCAAGCTGTTTAGCGTACCTAAGGCTAGGGTGCCTGAGCGGGTCGAGGAGATGGTGCAACGTTTCGGATTGCGCGAAGTACTCGACAGCCTGCCGGACAGTTTACCCTTGGGTATTCGCCAACGTTTGTCGCTGGCGGTGGCCATGGTGCATAAGCCGGAGTTGCTGATTCTGGATGAGCCCACCTCCGGCGTTGATCCGGTGGCGCGCGATGCCTTTTGGCGATTGCTGGTTGAGTTGTCACGCCGCGATCAAGTCACGGTGTTTATTTCCACTCACTTTATGAATGAAGCCGAACGCTGCGATCGCATGTCGATGATGCATGCCGGTAAGGTGTTGGACAGTGATGTACCGGCCAAGCTGGTGGAAAAGCGCGGCGCCAAAACCTTGGAAGAAGCCTTTATCGGCTACCTGATTGAAGCCTCTGAGGATGGCAGCAATCCCAGCAGTCAGCCGCCAGAAGCTGAACTCATACAGCCACCTGCAGCGCATGCCGCATCAGCTCAGCGAGCATCAGCAGGCTTTAGTTTGGAGCGTATGCTCAGTTATCTATGGCGCGAGACCTTGGAGTTGCGGCGTGATCCTGTGCGCGCCACGCTGGCGTTGGTCGGCTCGTTGATTCTGATGTTTGTGATTGGCTTTGGTATCAGCATGGATGTTGAAGATCTGACTTATGCGGTGCTTGATCGTGATCAGACCACCCTGAGTCAGAACTACAGCTTAAGTTTATCCGGTTCACGCTACTTTACGGAAAAGCCGCCGGTGAGTGATTATGCCGATTTGGATCGGCGCATGCGCAGTGGTGAGTTGGCGCTGGTGCTGGAGATTCCCTCGGGCTTTAAACGTGATGTCTTACGCGGTAAAAATGTGCAGATTGGTGCTTGGATTGATGGTTCGATGCCCACCCGCGCAGAAACCGTACAAGGTTATGTGCAGGGTTTACATCAGCATTGGTTGCTGGAGCAAGCCAGCCAGCGTAATGCAGCCGGCGCTATGGGCGCGGCGGTTGTGGAAACGCGTTTTCGCTACAATCCCGATGTGAAAAGTCTGCCGGCCATGGTTCCGGCGGTGATGCCGCTCTTACTGCTGATGCTGCCGGCAATGCTGACTGCCTTGGCCGTAGTGCGCGAGAAGGAGACCGGTTCGATTATCAACCTTTATGTGACGCCGGTGACGCGGCTTGAATTCCTGCTGGGTAAACAGTTGCCCTATGTTGGCTTGGCCATGCTGAACTTTCTGTTGATGAGCCTGCTGGCAGTCACCGCCTTTGATGTGCCGATTAAGGGCAGCTTTTTAGCTTTGTCGCTGGCGGCACTGATTTTTGCTTTTGTCTCCACCGGCATGGGCCTGCTGGCCTCCGCCGTCACCCGTAGCCAGATCGCCGCCATGTTCTTTGCCATGATAGGTACTTTAATTCCAGCAACACAGTTTGCCGGCCTAACAGACCCTGTCTCTTCAATGGAAGGGGTCAGTAAACTTATTGGGCAGATCTATCCAGCCACCCATATGATCACCATCAGTCGTGGCGTGTTTAATAAGGCCCTGCATCTCTCTGATCTGGTCGAGCCGCTGCTGTATATGCTGCTCTCGGTGCCGGTGATTATTGGCGCAGCGGTGCTGCTACTGAAAAAGCAGGAGCGCTAAGATGGGTAAAAACTGGGTTAATATTTACCAATTGGGAATCAAAGAGCTGTGGAGCCTGTGGCGCGATCCAACCATGCTGGTGCTGATCATCTATGTCTTCAGCGCCTCGGTTTACACCTCCGCGACAGCCATGCCGGAAACCCTCAACAATGCGCCGATCGCCATTGTGGATGAGGACAATTCTGCTCTCTCACAACGTATTACTGCCGCCTTCTACCCTCCGCAATTCACCGCGCCAGCCATGATCGAATATGCACATCTAGATGTGGGGATGGATGAAGGCCATTACACCTTTGCGCTGGTGATCCCACCCAACTTTCAGCGCGATGTGCTGGCCGGACGTGCGCCAGCCCTGCAACTGAATGTCGATGCCACGCGCATGAGCCAAGCCTTCACCGGCAACGGCTATGTGCAGCAAATTGTGATCGGCGAGGTCAACGAGTTTGTTAAGCGTTACCGTGGCAGCCAAACCTTGCCCGTCGAGTTAGAGTTGCGTGCACGCTTTAATCCGACGCTGGATAAAAGCTGGTTTGGCGCCTTAGTGCAGATCATCAATCAGATCACCATGCTGTCAATTATCCTGACTGGTGCGGCGCTGATTCGTGAGCGCGAGCATGGCACCATTGAGCATTTGCTGGTGATGCCGGTTACGCCGACACAAATTATGCTGTCCAAGGTTTGGTCGATGGCTTTAGTGGTCTTGGTCAGTGCTTTTCTATCGCTTAATATCATGGTGCGTGGGATTCTTGATGTGCCGATTGAGGGCTCGCTTGCGCTATTTTTTAGCGGAGCAGCGCTGAGTTTGTTTGCGACCACCTCCATGGGCATCTTTCTCGCCACTTTAGCGCGCAATATGCCGCAATTTGGCATGCTGATGATGCTGACGATTATGCCGCTGCAGATGCTCTCAGGTGGGTCGACACCGCGTGAAAGTATGCCCGAGTTTGTACAAAATATTATGCTGCTGGCACCCACCACGCACTTTGTCGAACTGGGGCAAGCCATTTTGTATCGCGGTGCAGGACTGGATGTGGTGTGGCAGCCCTTCTTAGCTTTACTGCTTATCGGCATGGCGTTATTTGCCCTGTCACTGGCACGTTTTCGCAAGACTATCGGACAAATGGCCTAAGGGGCTGGGCAGCGAATGCAACCCTATCAAGGCCTCGCCGCATCCCATCAGGATGTTTCGTAGGGGCGGTGCAGTAACGACTGCCTGCACACTGTAGAGAATAAGGAAGACCTGTGTCGAGTCATGCAAAACACAGCCCCAGCGGGCAGAACTACGCAACCTGGTTTATCTTTGGCCTGATGGCCAGTGTCACCTTTATCGGTATTTTGTCGGAGCTGGTGCCTTCCGGACTTATGCCACAAATGACCCAAGGCCTCGGCATTGAGCAAACCCAAGTCGGTTTTTTGGTCGGCGTATATGCCTTGGCTGCTGCACTGTGCGCCATTCCGCTGATCAGCATGACCTTGTGGATCAACCGCAAGACCCTCTTGTTGCTGTTACTGGCCGGTTTTACTGTGTCTAACCTGGTCGTCGGCTTCGCCTCCTCTTATCCGCTGATTATCAGCATGCGCATTATCGGCGGCATTTGTGCGGGCATTATGTGGCCGATGATTGCGGCCTACGGTACAGCGCTGGTGCCAGAAAAAATGCAGGGCAAAGCGATTACTATCATCATGGCTGGCAATACCTTTGGCATCAGTCTGGGACTGCCCTTTATGACTTTTATCGGCACGCAACTGGGCTGGCGCACGGCCTTTGTGCTGCTCGGCGTGATAGGTGCCATTATCGCGCTGTTATCCACCAAGTATCTGCCTTCGCTGCCAGGGGAAAAACTCACGCCAAGCAATTCGCCACTGGCGGTGCTGAAAAACCCCGCCGTGTTAATCGTCCTGCTGCTGACTTTTCTGTCCGTGATGGCGCACTACGGCACCTATACCTACATCAGTCTTTTAGTCGAGAGCATCAACTTCTTCGGTGGCATCAGCCTGGCACTGCTGATTTTCGGGATTGGCTCGGTTGTTTCGGTAGTGCTCTCGGCGAAGATCATTGATCTGTACTTACGCGGTTTAATCCTCAGTATGCTGGCCTGCGGCGCGCTTGCGATGGCCTTGTTGATCTTGTTTGGCAGCATTAATGGCATTGCCCATATCGCCTTTTTCCTTTGGGGCTTGGCCTTTGGCCCGCTGGTGACCATGTATCAGGCGGCGGTAAGCCAACAAGTAGCGCACGCCAAAGCCGTAGCGACCTCAGTGCAGTCCAGTGTTTTTAATTTCTCAATTATGATGGCCACCTGGATCGGCGGATTAATTCTGCTCAATCTGCCGCAGGCCGGTGTCTTTGGCATTGTCTATCTGTCGATTATTTGTTTCCTGCCAGCCATACTGATCGCATTGATAGCCAAGAAAGCACTGAGTTCTTAAGCAGGCGTGTTGCTCAGTCTGCGCAGTGAAAAGAAAAGCAGATATATTGGCAGCGAATGATGACATTACAGAGTCATGCAGCAAGACCCGCTAAGTCGCGGCCCCTGCACTAAAAACGCTCTAGGTGACGGAGTTAAAGCCACCTAGAGTCTTTGCCATCTATCACCTGTGGTAAAACTGACAATTAATCCAGTAGTTCTTGAGGAATATTGCCGCCGTTTTCAGCAATGCGCGCGAGCACTGTTTTATGCAACCACATATTCATTTGCGCTGAATCGCTCATCAACTCCGCAGGGCAAGCTAACTCTGCGGCCAGCTCTTTACGTGCCGCAAGACTGCTGTCGATATCCAGTAATTTAAGTAAATCGACAATAGATACACGCCAGTTAAGTTTCTGTGGGTTTGCTGCCGCGCGCTCTTCAAGCTGCGCCACCACATCAACCATGGGCACTGCAGCGCTGGCTTTCACTGCAACCTCAGGGGTTACTGCGACTGCAACGTTGGTTTCTGACGCATCGGCTTGCGCTGCTTCAGCACTACCAATACCTAATTTTGAAAGAATATTGCTAAAGAATCCCATGCGTCTCTCCTTACGGTATTTTTAATTAGTGATTAATCACTATTAAGTAGTTTTTACTTGGGTACAAGATTAACTTAGCTGTTTATAGATTTTAATGCAAAATCAAAAATATGCTTGATGCTATTTAAAATGCACATGCAGCACTGTGCTGCCAACTTGCTATGCACCCTGCCCCTCAGCAACTTGGCAAGTGATGCGCTAAGATAACCTGATTCAGTTGAAGGGTGCCGCTGTGTCTGATCTCTATTTACGTATTGCCTTACCCTCACCGCTGCGCCGGCTGTTTGATTACCGTGCACCCGCACAGTTGCCAGCAACGGTATGGCAGCCCGGTGTGCGTGTGCGCGTGCCCTTTGGCCGACGTGAAATGGTCGGAATTTTAGTTGAAACCAGCAGCACAACCACAGTGCCGCGGGATAAGCTGAAAGAGGCCTTGGAGTTATTGGACACAACCCCCCTACTGCCCGCCGCTATGATGCGCTTGTGCCTGTGGACCGCGCAATATTATCAGCACAGCTTGGGCGACACCTTTAGTTGGGCATTGCCTGTGCTGCTGCGCCAAGGCGAACCTGCACAAGCGCGTCAACAGCGAATGTGGCTGGCTAAGTTACCCTTAAACCTAGACGATCCACAGCTCGCCCGTGCGCCACGCCAGCGCCACGCCTTGCAAGTCTTAGCCCAACACAGCCAAGGCATTGCCCATGAGCGCTTGGAGCATTTTGCTATCAGCAAAGACAGTGCCAAGGCCTTATTCAGTAAAGGCTTGGTCACCCAGCACCTGCGCCAGCTGCAAGATTTACCTCACAAAACTCCCAGTCTAGCGCAACCTGAATTGCCCTTAAATGATGAGCAGCAAGCTGCATTTAATGCTGTGCATGCCAATAATCAAGATTATAAAGCCTACCTTTTGGCCGGCGTTACCGGCAGCGGTAAAACTGAAGTCTATTTACAGTTGATTCGCGAAGCCCTTGCCGCCGGCACACAAGTGCTGGTGCTGATTCCGGAAATCAACCTGGGGCCGCAAACTTTAGAGCGCTTTACCCAACGCTTTAATGCGCGCATTGCTTTATTGCATTCCAATGTGAATGATCGCGACCGCTTAGAAGCCTGGCTGGCCGCGCGCTCTGGGCATGCGGATATTATTATTGGGACACGCTCAGCGCTGTTTACCCCGCTGAAAAGGCTTGGCCTGATCATTATTGATGAAGAGCACGATGCTTCTTATAAGCAACAAGAAGGCTTGCGTTACCATGCCCGTGATCTGGCTTTAGTCCGTGCCCGCGCGGCCAATGTGCCGATTGTTTTAGGCTCAGCGACCCCTTGCTTAGAAAGTTTGCACAATGCGCACAGTGGCCGTTTTGCCTTGCTGCGTTTAACCAAACGCGCCGGTGGTGCCAGTCAGCCGAAATTTATCCGTTTAGATGTCCGCAGTTTGCCACTGGACTCAGGGATCAGCGCGCCGCTGCAAAAAGAAATGCGCAAAACCTTAGAGGCAGGCCAGCAAGTTTTAGTCTTTCTTAACCGTCGTGGTTTTGCTCCAGTCTTGATGTGCAATGACTGCGGCTGGATGAGCCAATGCTCAGAATGTGATGCGCGCCTGACCTTTCATCAGCGCTACAACGAATTGCGCTGCCATCACTGCGGCCATACTGAAGCACGCCCGCACAATTGCCCCGAGTGCGGCAAAGTCGACTTGCGCCCAATCGGCGCGGGCACTGAGCGCGCTGAAGAACGCCTGCAAATCTTATTCCCCGACACCCCGGTGCTGCGCATTGACCGCGACAGCACGGCGCGCAAAGGCTCAATGGATGCTTTATTGACCACCATTGGCCGCGGTGAGCCCTGCATTATGATCGGCACGCAAATGTTGGCCAAAGGGCATCACTTCCCCCGCGTCACCTTAGTGGCTATTTTAAATGCCGATGGCGGTTTGTTTTCCGCCGACTTTCGTGCCAGCGAGCGCATGGCACAATTGATTATGCAAGTGGCCGGGCGTGCCGGGCGCGCCGGTGAGCCGGGCCGGGTGATAATCCAAAGCCAATTGGCCGACCATCCATTACTGGTGCAGCTCAGTGAGCAAGGCTATTTTGCTTTTGCCGAACAGGCCCTGAGTGAGCGCCGCGCCACCAGTTTACCGCCCTTTAGTCATTTGGCCTTACTGCGCGCAGATGCCTTAAAAGCCGAACTGGCCGATATTTTTTTAGAAGATGCCTACAGCATTGCCGAACAATTGCTGGAACAGTTAAAGATTGAAGGGGTTGAATTACTCGGCCCTATCACCTCGCCCATGGAGCGCCGTGCCGGTCGCTATCGCGCCCAATTGCTGTTACAAGCCAGCAGTCGCGCACAATTACACCGTTTACTGACACCTTTATGCCGCAACTTAGAAAACCTCGCCAGCGCCCGCCAAAGCCGCTGGTCAATGGATGTCGACCCAATCGATTTGTTTTAAAGCGCGCCAGATCAGCCTTGCCGCTTGAAGCCTGGGCCTCGGGCGTCGATAATAGATCATTTATTCAGCGATCATTCGCGACTCGCCTTCGTTAAGAGAAATTATGAAAGACAGTATCCGCACCCTGATTCAGCACGCAGTCAATCAACTGACCAGCGAAGGCATCCTTCCCGAAGGACTGTCTGCCACTATTCAAGTCGAAAATACGCGGGATAAAACCCACGGTGACTTTGCCAGTAATATCGCCATGATGTTGGCTAAACCGGCAAAAATGAAGCCACGTGATTTAGCTGAGCTGCTGATTAAAGCCCTGCCGGCCGATGCGCAAGTCAGCCAAGTGGCCATTGCTGGCCCAGGCTTTCTAAACTTTTTCCAAAACCATGCGGCACTGGCGCAGCGTTTAGATGCCGCTTTAAGCGATAGCCAAATTGGCGTGCCCGAGCAGCAACCGGCACAGCGAGTGGTGGTGGATTTATCTTCACCCAATCTGGCCAAAGAGATGCATGTGGGTCATTTGCGCTCAACCATTATTGGTGATGCCGTAGCGCGGGTGTTAGAGTTTTTAGGTCACGATGTGATTCGTCAAAACCATGTCGGCGACTGGGGTACTCAGTTCGGCATGCTCTTGGCCTATCTGCAAGAAAACCCCAGCGCACAAGAAACCCAACTCTCGGATTTAGAAGAATTTTACCGCGCCTCCAAGCAGCGCTTTGATGAATCAGCTGAATTTGCTGAGCGCGCCCGTGGTTTAGTAGTGAAACTACAAGCCGGTGACCCTGAATGCTTGCGCTTATGGCAACAGTTCAACAGCGTTTCTCTAAGCCACTGCCAAGAGCTCTACGACCGTCTTGGGGTCAAACTGAGCATGGAGGATGTGCGCGGTGAAAGCTCATACAATGCGGACTTAGCCAATATTGTCGACAGCCTACGCGACAAAGGCCTGCTCATCGAAAGCAATGGTGCCCAGTGTGTATTTTTAGATGAATTTAAAAACGCTGAAAACAATCCGCTGCCAGTTATTATCCAAAAAGCCGATGGCGGTTATTTATATGCCACCACAGATTTGGCGGCCATGCGCTACCGTAGCCACACGCTAAAAGCTGATCGCGCCCTATATTTCGTTGATCAACGCCAAGCCCTGCATTTCCAAATGGTCTTTGCCGTGGCGCGCCGCGCTGAGTTTGTCAGCCCGCAGATGCAGTTAGAGCATATGGGCTTTGGTACCATGAACGGTGCCGATGGCCGTCCCTTTAAAACCCGTGATGGCGGCACCGTAAAACTAGTAGATTTGCTCAATGAAGCCGAGCAACGCGCCTATGCTCTAGTGAAAGAAAAGAACCCCGAGCTTGCCGAAAGTGAGCTGCACAGCATTGCCCAAGCCGTCGGCATCGGCGCGGTTAAATATGCGGACTTAAGCAAACACCGCAGCAGCGATTACTGCTTTAACTTTGAGCAGATGCTCAGTTTTGAAGGCAATACTGCTCCCTATTTACTCTATGCCTACACCCGTGTTGCCAGCGTATTTAGACGCACAGACTTGGATATGAATGGCGAACTCCCTGGCCGCATCCTATTAGACAGTGACGCTGAGCAAACCCTAGCGGCAACGCTGCAGCGCTTCAGTGAAGTGCTCTACAACATTGCCGACAAAGGCACACCGCATATTCTCTGCACCTACTTATATGAACTGGCAGGTCAATTCTCCAGCTTTTATGAGCACTGCCCGATCTTATCCGCTGAGGATGAAGCCACCCGCAGCAGCCGTTTACGCCTTGCCGCACTCACGGGGCGCACCCTTAAACACGGCCTTGAGCTACTCGGTTTAAAGACGTTGGAGCGTATGTAAATGGCTGCTCGTAAAAAAGCTGCGCCGAAAAGAGGCGCCAGCCGCACGCAAAGCGTCGCTGCGTCAAAACCGATTCATCCTTTAATTTGGGTGGCCGCGGGATTGATCGTGGGTATTTTTGCCATGTCCTTATTTACTCTAGAACCTGGGGATGATGGAATCAAACGTGATACATCCGTCGCCGAGAAAACTGTCACTGCATCGCAAGTAAAAAAAGACAGCAGCGTTAACAAACCTAAGTTTGAGTTTTATACCTTGCTATCTGAATCAGAAGTGATAGTGCCACCTGAGGCATTGCCGGAAAAATCGCCACCGCCACCAACTAAAACCGAAGTCGCAGCGACGAAAAAAGCCGATGCAGTCCGCGCTCAAGCGATACTCGATGGCAAAACGCCACCGGCGCCTGTGGTCAAAAAAGAAACTAAAACCCAGTTTTACCTGCAGGCGGGCTCGTTCACTGAGCGCTCCAAAGCTGACAGTGTGCGCGCACAACTGCTCCTTAGTGGCCAAAACGTGCAGATTGAATCAGGTCAAGTCGCCGACAAAACCTGGCATCGTGTGCTGGTCGGCCCTTTTGTCAGTCGCGAGCAACTGGCCGGTGCGCAAAAGCAACTGGCTAACAATGGTTTTCATAATTTACTACTGCAACAACGCAAGGGCCCATAAGCCCAAGCCTACCCCAAACTACAGTGTTATTTCCTCATTGAGCCCGTCTAGGGCTCGATTCGGGCGCTATGCCCAGGTTTTTCAATAACAACCCTTGAAGCCTGCGCATGCCACCCCCATCTGTTAATAATCCGGGTGTATACCCATCAGCGTGGAGAATGTCCCTTGACCACAATTGTTTCAGTTCGTCGCAACGGTAAAGTCGTTATGGGTGGTGACGGTCAAGTATCCCTTGGCAATACCGTTATGAAAGGCAATGCTAAAAAAGTTCGCCGCTTATATAACGGTGAAGTGTTAGCCGGTTTTGCCGGTGCCACAGCCGATGCTTTTACCTTATTTGAGCGCTTTGAAGCTCAGCTGGAAAAACACCAAGGTCATCTGGTGCGTGCCGCCGTTGAGTTAGCCAAAGATTGGCGGACCGATCGCTCACTGAGCCGCCTCGAAGCCATGCTGGCAGTGGCCAACAAAGATGCGTCTTTGATTATTACCGGTAATGGCGATGTGGTGGAGCCAGAACATGGCCTGATTGCCATGGGTTCTGGCGGTGGTTTTGCCCAAGCAGCAGCCATGGCGCTATTAGAAAATACAGAGCTTTCAGCCCGCGAAATCGCTGAAAAAGCGTTACACATTGCCGGTTCAATTTGTGTCTTTACCAACCAAAACTTGACCATCGAAGAGCAGGATAGCGCTATTTAAGCGCACCTCGGAGACCACTATGTCCATGACACCCCGTGAAATTGTGCATGAGCTTAATCGCCATATCGTTGGCCAAGATGATGCCAAGCGTGCCGTCGCGATTGCCCTGCGCAACCGCTGGAGACGCATGCAGTTATCCGCTGAACTGCGCAATGAAGTCACCCCAAAAAATATTTTAATGATTGGCCCAACCGGTGTCGGTAAAACTGAAATTGCCCGCCGTCTGGCCAAGCTGGTGAATGCGCCTTTTATTAAAGTGGAAGCGACTAAGTTCACTGAAGTCGGCTATGTCGGCCGAGATGTTGAGTCGATTATTCGCGACTTAGCGGATGCTGCAGTCAAAATGCTGCGCGAGCAAGAAATGAAAGGCCTGCGCAGCCGTGCCGAAGACGCCGCGGAAGAGCGTATTCTTGATGCTTTATTGCCACCGGCTCGATCAGGGACTGACGAAACCCTCGAACGTCCCGACTCCAGCACTCGTCAGTTATTCCGTAAGCGTTTGCGCGAAGGTCAGTTGGACGAGAAGGAAATTGACATCCATGTCGCCGAAGCACCAGCAGGCGTGGAAATCATGACCCCGCCGGGCATGGAAGAAATGACCAGCCAGCTGCAAAGTTTATTTTCTGGTATGCACAAAGGCAAAACCAAGAGTCGCAAACTGCGCGTGGCTGATGCCATGAAGCTGATTCGCGATGAAGAAGCCGCCAACTTGGTTAACGAAGAAGACATCAAAGTGCGCGCACTAGAAGCGGTTGAGCAGCACGGTATCGTCTTCCTTGATGAAATCGATAAGATTGCTAAACGCGGTAATACCGGTGGTGCCGATGTCTCCCGTGAAGGTGTACAACGCGATTTACTGCCACTGATTGAGGGCTGTACCGTCAACACTAAGCTGGGCATGGTCAAAACTGACCATATTCTATTTATTGCCTCAGGCGCCTTCCATCTGAGCAAACCCAGCGATCTAGTCCCCGAGTTGCAAGGCCGTTTACCCATCCGTGTTGAGCTTAAAGCGCTGACCCCAGATGACTTTAAACGTATCCTGAGCGAGCCTGATGCTTCGCTGACTGAGCAATATGTTGCCTTGCTGGCCACCGAAGGTCTGAATATCCAGTTCACTGAGTCAGGTATTGCGCGGATTGCTGAGATTGCCTGGCAGGTCAATGAGAAAATTGAGAATATCGGTGCGCGTCGCTTGCATACCTTGCTGGAGCGCTTACTGGAAGAGATCTCTTTTGATGCGGCAGAGTTGGCAGAACAATACAGCGTCAACCCTTTAGCCATTGATGCGGCCTATGTTGATCTGCATCTAGGCGAACTGGCCAAAGACGAAGATCTATCGCGCTATATTTTATAAACCCATCAGTGGGGGGAGCGTGTATTTCAACGCGCCCCCTCGGTCCTACAGCGAGATCAAGATGCATATCCCTACGCGTATTAAACTCAACAAAAGCTCAAAAACCCTCGAACTCGGCTATGCCAACGGCGAGCAATTTGTTTTGCCCGCTGAGTTTTTGCGCGTGCTTTCGCCTTCCGCTGAAGTACAAGGACATGGCAAACCCATCCTGCAGTACGGCAAGCTCAATGTTGCCCTGACCCAAGTGCAGCCGGCCGGTAATTACGCACTGAAACTGACCTTCGATGACGGTCATGACAGCGGTTTATATACCTGGACCTATCTCCAACAATTGGGCGCGCAATACAGCACACTATGGCAAGACTACTTAGATCAACTCAGTGCCGCAGGCCGTTCGCGTGATCCCAATGAGTCAGCGGTGCGCTTAATGCTTTAAACACAGCCAATACCTAGCCATCAATGCCCCGCGCCTGGTTTTCTGCCACTGCGCGGCTTAGTTCGGCTGTTTTGAATACCACAGGCTTTACCCCAGTTGTTTATCTAATGCGTCTTCAATTTCACGCTTAATGCTGCCGCTGAGCGCTGATAGCAATAAACCCAGCTTCAGTTTGACGCAGACATTGCTGTCATCCACGGCGATTGAACCTTCTGCACCGGTACGGCGAAACTCTAAGGTGTCACCCACCCAGCGATAACTGACGTCATATTGCTTAGCCAGACGCTCAGCCAAGTGCTGCGCCTGAGCCCGCGCACCCTCACGACCTAAGCGATGTTGCCGCTCCACTACAATTCTACTCATATGACACTCCTCAAGGATGACCTAAAAACATCAATCGACACACATTGTACCGAGGATATTGGCGCTAATCTGTCCAGCGTCAAGACAAACTGCGCTGTGGGTATTAGAATGCTCGGTAATCTGTCTAAGGTGAAGTTTTATGAGCAATCCAGATCAAGCCAATGCCAACGAGAAAACCACTCACTTCGGCTTTGAAAATGTGCCTGAAAGCAAAAAAGCCGAAAAAGTAGCCGAGGTATTTCACTCAGTCGCCGCGCGTTACGACATCATGAATGACGTGCTGTCTGGTGGTATGCACCGCTTGTGGAAGCGTTTCACCATTGAGTTGTCCGGCGTACGCCGTGGTAATACAGTGCTCGATATTGCCGGTGGTACCGGTGATTTGGCGCGTAAGTTTTCCAGCTTAGTGGGCCCCAGCGGTGAAGTGGTATTAGCCGATATCAACGCCTCAATGCTAAAAGTCGGCCGTGATCGCTTGCTCGACAAAGGCGTGGCCAACAATATTAGCTTTGTTCAAGCCGATGCAGAAAAACTGCCCTTTCCAGACAATCACTTTGATGTGGTGACCATAGCTTTTGGTTTGCGTAATGTCACCCATAAAGAAGATGCCTTACGGTCAATGCTACGCGTCCTCAAGCCCGGCGGCCGTTTACTGGTACTGGAGTTCTCCAAACCGAGCAACCCATTGCTGTCTAAGTTTTATGATGCGTATTCATTTAAGTTTATGCCTCTGGCCGGCAAGCTGATCACTGATGATGCCGACAGCTACCGCTATCTGGCTGAATCGATTCGCATGCACCCAGATCAAGAAACCTTAAAAGCGATGATGAGTGAAGCCGGCTTTGAACGGGTGACTTTCCACAATATGACCGGTGGTATTGTTGCACTGCACCGCGGAATCAAACCCTGATGCTGACCCAGTTCGCTTTAGCCAGTGCCGAACTGGCGGTTAATCGCGTGCTCAGTTTAGACAGCACCGCGCAAGCACGTCTGGCCCCTTTAGCAGGCAAAGTCATTGCGCTTGCCTGCACCACTCCAGCCATCACCCTCTATCTGATCCCACTGGATAGCGGTCTACAAGTCTCCCAGCAATGGCGCGCACCGGCCGACTGCAGCCTCAGCGCGCCAGCCCAACTCTTGCTCAAACTGGTGACTAGCACGGATAAAAGCGCGGTATTGCATCACCCCGATGTCACTTTGGAAGGCAACAGCGCGCTGCTGATGGAATTGGCCGATATTTTACAAAATCTTGAATTGGACTGGGAATATGAAGTGTCACGCTGGCTCGGTCCCGTGCCTACTGCACTGCTTAGCGGGCACTTGCGCAGCCGTTATAATTGGCTCACTGAGTCAACCAACAGCCTGCATTTAAATACCGCAGACTATTTGGCGGAAGAGTCGCGGGTATTGGTGGGAAGCACTGAAGCACAGCTCTGCTTTAATCATATAGACCAGCTTAAACTTGATTTAGACCGCCTTGATGCGCGCATCGCGCTCTTACTGAAACGGAACCAAAAGCCTCTATGAAGCTGCTTGCCATCCGCCGACTCTGGCGCATTTTGCGTGTCAGCATACGCTATCGCCTCGATGATTTGCTGTTTGCTCTGCCGCTGCCCTGGCATTTACGCCTGCTCAAATTCCTGATGCCCTGGCGTTGTTTACCGCGGCGCAGTCACAGCTTCAGCCGCGGCGAAGCCTTACGTTTAGCCCTGGAAGACTTAGGCCCCGTGTTTATTAAGTTTGGTCAAATTCTTTCAACGCGACGGGATTTATTACCGCCAGATATCGCCGATGAAATGGCTAAGCTGCAAGATCAAGTGCCGCCCTTTTCATCCGAACACGCCATTAAGTTGATTGAAGAACAGCTTGGCGCTTCGATTGCCGAGGTGTTCAGCAGCTTTTCCAGCGTCCCATTGGCCTCGGCTTCAATTGCCCAAGTGCACGCTGCGCAACTGAAAACCGGCGAAGATGTTGTGGTTAAGGTGATTCGTCCAGGTTTAAAACCTATTATTGCGCAAGATATAGCCTGGCTCTTTACTCTGGCCAGTATCGCTGAGCGCGCTTCACCCGATGCGCGCCGCTTGCGTCCAAAAGAAGTGGTCAGCGATTACGAAAATACCATTTATGACGAACTCGATCTGCTGCGTGAGGCGGCCAATACCAGTCAATTACGTCGTAATTTTAGTGGTTCCCCCCTGCTCTATGTACCGCAGATTTACTGGCAATGGAGCCGTCCCAAAGTATTGGTGATGGAGCGTATTTACGGTATTCCTGTCACAGATATGGCCAGCTTAGTCGATCAAAGAACCGATCTGAAAAAACTTGCCGAGCGCGGCGTGGAAATCTTTTTCACCCAAGTCTTTCGCGATAGTTTCTTCCACGCGGATATGCATCCGGGCAATATTTTTGTTAGTACGCATACACCGTGGGACCCTCAATATATTGCGATCGACTGCGGCATCATTGGTTCGCTTACGCCAGAAGACCAAGATTATCTGGCGCGCAATTTATTGGCGTTTTTCAAACGTGATTACCGCAAAGTCGCGCAATTGCATATCGATTCTGGCTGGGTACCCAGCGATACGCGAGTGAATGAATTTGAAGCAGCGATTCGCACCGTCTGTGAACCGATTTTTGAGCGCCCTTTAAAAGAAATTTCGTTTGGTCACTTATTACTCAATCTCTTCCAAACCGCACGACGTTTTAATATGGAAGTGCAGCCGCAACTGGTTTTGCTGCAAAAAACCTTATTAAATATTGAAGGTTTAGGTCGCCAGCTCTACCCTGACCTGGATTTATGGAGCACTGCACAACCCTATTTAGAGCGCTGGATGCGTGAACGCTATATGCCCAAGCATGTGCTAAATAATCTGCAGCAACAATTTGAAAAGCTGCCACACTTAGCCCATATGGCGCGTGATGGCTTTGAAAAACTGAGCAACCTGTCTGTGCAACCCGCCCCACCTCAGTTATGGTTATACCGATTACTAGGCGCCGGATTATTAGTGGCTAGCGCACAACTGGGGTTAGCGTTGGAGTTACACGCTTGGCCTGCTTGGTTAATGCTCGCAACCGGCCTAAGCTTGGTCTTACGTCGTTAGTAACACGCGGCTTTTCTAGAGACTTAACCACACGACAGTTATTGAGAAGACTATGAGCAACTGGTTAGACGAAATAAAATGGGACAGCGACGGTCTGATTCCAGCCATCGCCCAAGACTATAAGACCAATAAGGTTTTAATGGTGGCATGGCTTAACCGTGAATCATTAGAACTGACCGTCAAAGAACAACGCGCGATTTATTGGTCGCGTTCACGGCAAAAACTCTGGCGTAAAGGTGAGGAATCAGGGCATATTCAGCAACTTCACGAAGTGCGCCTGGACTGCGACGCAGATGTTATTATCTTACGCGTTGAACAAATCGGTGATATTGCTTGCCATACCGGTCGCCACAGCTGTTTTTATCGTGTATTAACTGATGGTCAATGGCAGGTTGTCGAACCCGTTATAAAAAATCCACATGATATTTATCAAGGCTTATAAGCATGACTGACGATATTCTGCGCCGTGTAGCACAGGTCATTGATTCTCGTAAAAACGCCGAGCCCAGCACCTCCTACGTGGCAAGCCTGCACCATAAAGGCTTAAATAAAATCTTAGAGAAGGTTGGCGAAGAAGCGGTTGAAACCATCCTTGCCGCTAAAGATGCAGCCCATTCAGGTGAGAGCAACGACGTTATTTATGAAACAGCAGATCTGTGGTTTCACAGCTTAGTGATGCTATCTGCTTTAAACTTAGAGCCTCAAGCGGTACTTGACGAACTCGAGCGACGCTTTGGCTTATCGGGTCATGCAGAAAAAGCAGCGCGCACAACCACTTAACTATTCGCATTACGGAGTACATATCATGGGCGGTATTAGCATTTGGCAACTACTGATTATCCTCGCAATTGTTATCATTTTATTTGGTACCAAACGCCTGAAAGGTGTGGGTTCTGACTTAGGTGATGCGATTAAAGGCTTTCGCAAAGCAGTCGATACAGGTGAAGAAAAACCCACCGAGTCGGTACAAAAGTCCGAAACCACTGGGCAAACTTTTGACACCACAGCACAACATATCGAAGAACCTTCTTCTAAAAAATGAGTTAATCCATGTTTGATATTGGCTTTTCCGAACTGATTTTGATTGGTGTCGTTGCCCTGTTGGTCATCGGCCCTGAGCGCTTACCCGTCGCCGCACGAGTCGCAGGACTGTGGGTGGGCCGTATCAAACGTGGATTTAACTCGATAAAAGAAGATGTTGAGCGCGAGTTGGGGGCGGATGAAATACGCCGCGAACTGCATAACGAAGGGATTTTGGAAAAAGAGCGTAAAATGCTGAAAGAGACCACTGATAAAGCCAATACAATGCTCAGTGATAAACCTCTAGAGAAACTCTTTGCAGACACCACCAAACCTAAAGACAGCACCCCAACTGATAAAGAGCAATCCTCATGAGCACCTCGCAACAGCCCGATAACAGCATGCCGTTGGTTGCTCATTTAATGGAACTGCGCACACGTCTGCTACGCTGTGTGATCACGATTTTGGTGATTTTCGCGGGCTTGTTTTATTTTGCCCAAGATATTTACGCCATGGTCGCAGCACCGTTGCGCGCCTATCTACCCGAAGGCGCGACAATGATTGCCACTGGGGTGGCCTCACCTTTTCTCACACCCTTTAAGCTGACCATGGTGGTCTCGCTGTTTCTCAGCATGCCAGTGATTTTGCAACAAATCTGGGGTTTTATCGCACCGGGCTTATACAAACATGAGAAGCGTATTGCCGTACCGCTGATGATCACCAGCATTTGTTTGTTTTATATAGGCATGGCCTTTGCTTACTTTGTGGTCTTCCCGATTATGTTTGGCTTCTTTGCCAGCGTAACCCCGCAAGGGGTCGAGATGATGACGGATATCAGCCAGTACCTCGACTTTGTTTTAACTTTATTTTTTGCCTTTGGCGTTGCCTTTCAAATCCCAATCGCTACCTTCTTGCTAGCGTGGACCGGTATCGTGGATGTTGCCACCTTACGTAAAAGTCGACCTTATGTGATAGTTGGCTGCTTTCTTGTGGGTATGCTGCTCACTCCGCCGGATGTCTTCTCACAAACCCTGCTGGCGCTGCCGATGTGGTTTTTATTTGAAATCGGCGTGATATTTGGCGGCATTATTCAAAAAGAGCGTGCCGATAAAGAGGCCAACGACTCTGCTGCCGAAGATGGTACTGACGAGCACAAGCCGCCCGTACACCTATGAATCTACTGCTACTGAGCCCTGCTGACTTTATTGCAGCCGATCGGGTACGTATCACTGATCGGCGCTTACAGCACCTGAATACGGTCAATAAAGCCAGCGTTGGGCAAACCTTGCGTGCAGGTTGTTTAGGTGGTTTACAGGGTCAAGCGACTCTGCTGTCGATTGATCAAACTGCTGCCGAACTGCACGTTAACTTGCAAGATCCAGCGCCAGCCAAACTACCACTCACCTTACTGCTGGCCTTACCACGCCCGAAAATGTTACGCCGGACCTTGCAAACTATCGCTAGCATGGGTGTCGATAAACTGATTTTAATTAACAGCTATCGGGTGGAAAAAAGCTTTTGGCAAACGCCTTTTTTACAGCCTGAAGCGATTCACGCAGAACTGATTTTAGGCCTCGAACAAGCCCGCGATACCATCCTGCCGGAAGTGATCTTAGCCAAGCGCTTTAAGCCTTTTGTGCAAGACCAACTGCCCGCTCTTGCCGCCAAAACGCGCGGTCTCATTGCCCACCCTGGCGACTATCCTGAATGCCCGCGTGCGCTCAGCGAACCGGTCACCCTCGCCATTGGCCCGGAAGGGGGTTGGATTGCGTATGAAGTGGATCTGCTCAGCCAAGCAGGCCTGCAGCCGGTGCAATTGGGCCAGCGTATTTTACGGGTTGAAACCGCCGTCCCTGTGCTGTTGGCACGGTTGTTTTAAACACCTAAACTGCAGCTGTGCAGTGCCGCAATACAACACCGAGCTCAAGCCACTGTCAGCAACCGGCGCTACACGGCCGAAGCAGCCTACCGAACCATCACATTTGAGGCGCGCAATGGAAAACTATGCAGAGCAGTTTGTCAGCGAGCAACAGCTTCTCATCCAACTCGCTGTTGCCCTCTTGCTAGGCGCGCTGACTGGCTTACAGCGCGGCTGGGCGACCCGCGAGCAAAAGTCTGGCGAACGGGTGGCCGGTATCCGCACCTATTCGCTGGTTGGTTTACTCGGCGGCATCGCTGCGTTGCTATCCATGACCGTCACACCGTGGGTCTTGCCAGCCACGTTGTTGGCCGTGTGTATCAGTGCAGTCACAGCCTACCGTATACGCATGCTGCATCTGCGCAATTACAGTATTACAGGAGTTGTCGGCTTACTGCTGACCTTTTGCTTCGGTGCCGTGGCGGTTGCTGTGGATATTGCCGTTGCTGCCAGCGCAGCGGTGATCACCACTATTATTCTGGATAATAAGCGCGAAATTCATAGCGCCCTCAACCGCCTGCAGGAACATGAGCTGGATGCCGCGCTAAAGCTGCTACTGATTTCGGTGGTGATGCTGCCACTGCTGCCAAACGAGGGCATGGGCCCCGGTGCTATGCTCAACCCCTATGAAATCTGGTGGATGGTGGTGCTGATCGCCTCCATTTCATTTGTCGGTTATTTTGCCATGCGCGTGGGTGGTACCGAAAAAGGTATTTTGTTCACCAGTCTGTTTGCTGGACTTGCTTCATCCACCGCATTGACCCTGCATTTTTCCCGACTGGCGCGGCAAACACCCTCACTTTCGCCCTTGCTCGCATCTGGCATTTTACTGGCCTGCGGTACCATGTACCTGCGCATTTTATTGTATAGCCTGATGATCAGCCCGGCACTACTGGACAGTTTGGCCGTCCCCGTTCTGCTGATGACCCTGACCTTATACCTGCCGGCGCTAGTGATCTGGCGCAAGCACCGCAATGGCAGCAAGGTGCAACAGCCGTCCTTACACAATAACCCGCTTGATCTCAAATCAGCATTACTACTCGGCGCGCTGCTGACCCTGATTCTGTTGATGGCCAGTGTCTTGCAACAATGGCTAGGGGATGCGGGGATCTACGTATTAGCCATCGTCTCCGGCATCACTGATGTGGATGCCATTACCTTGTCGCTAACGCGCATGTCAGAAACGGGGTTGGATGGTCGCACGGCCATTATCGGTATTATCCTTGCCTCCTCAGTCAACAATATTATGAAAGCGGGCATGGCGGTCTCGATTGGCGGCAACACTATGCTACTGCGCGTAGCCCTACCAATATTGCTATCGTTACTGGCTGGCTTAGCTATCATGTTACCGATGCACAGCGCTTGACTGTCCCAGCATGGCAGAGTGTTTAATCAGCGCAAGCACCACGACATATTGGAGTGTCTATGAAATCCTGCAGAACCGAGTGTGGCATAACACCTGAGCAGCCTGAGCCTGCAAGCTCTGCGGCAAAAGACCCAGGTCATATCAACAGCGTGTTTATCATTACCGAGATGGACTGCCCGACTGAAGAGCAGCTCATTCGCAGCAAGCTGGCCACCTTAAGCGATATCAGCGCGATAGAATTTAACCTGATGCGCCGCCAGCTCACGGTCAGTCATGCGGCTCCTGCACTGGAGGATATTATTGCTGCGCTAAAAAGTATTGGCTTTAACCCGCAGCAACATACACAGAGTTCGGTCAGCGCAACGCCAGCACCCAAACAAGCCTTATGGCCTCTAATCGTTGCCGGTATCGCCGCCACTGGCGCTGAAATTTTAGACTGGACAATAGGCGGCCTGCACTGGGGTGTGATTGCCCTTACCTTAGTCGTGCTGGCGACCGTTGGTTTACCGGTGTTGAAAAAAGGCTGGACCGCCATTCGTAACGGTAATCTCAATATCAATGCCTTAATGACCATTGCCGTCACTGGCGCACTGTTTATTGGTCATTGGCCGGAAGCAGCGATGGTGACGTTCTTATTTGCGCTGGCGGAGTGGATTGAATCAAAATCCTTGGATCGCGCTCGTTATGCCATTCATAGCGTCTTAGAACTGGCTCCAGAAACAGCGTTAATATTAGTCGATGATCAATGGCAAAGTCGTCCTGCCGATACCGTCGCCATTGGTAGCCGTGTGCGCTTGCAACCGGGCGAGCGCGTGCCGCTGGATGGCAGCGTAGTCAGCGGCAACTCAACGGTTAATCAAGCACCTATTACTGGTGAAAGCCTGCCGGTAGAAAAAAGTATCGGCAGTCCTTTATTTGCCGGTAGCGTCAATATGCAAGGCGCGCTCGAATATGTCACCACCGCCACCCGCGATAACTCCACTTTGGCGCGGATTATCCATGCGGTGGAAGAAGCGCAAGTCAGCCGTGCACCCACCCAACGTTTTATTGATCGTTTTGCTAAAGTTTACACGCCCCTTGTGGTGGGCATCGCCTGCTTAGTCGCGATTGTGCCACCGCTACTGTTTGGCGGGCTGTGGGCGGATTGGCTATATAAAGCTTTGGTCCTCTTAGTCATTGCCTGCCCTTGCGCCTTAGTGATTTCAACCCCTGTGGCGGTAGTCAGCGCACTCACTCAAGCGGCGCGCCACGGTATTTTAATTAAAGGTGGGGTATTTTTAGAGCAAGGCAAAACCCTTACCACAATCGCCTTTGATAAAACCGGCACTTTAACTCACGGCACACCTGTGCTGACGCAAACACTGCTGCTCAATGACCCCGAACATAACGCACAACACTTGGCCGCCAGCCTTGCCACGCGCTCCGATCATCCCGTCTCACAGGCGCTTGCAAGCGCTTTTCTTGAGCAACCAGAGCGTTGCTCTGAGGTCGACGATTTTCAAGCATTGCTGGGGCGTGGCAGCAGCGGACTGATCAATGGCACACGTTATTACTTAGGCAATCACCGCCTGATTGAAGAACTGAATCTGTGCTCAGATGCGCTAGAAGCTCAGCTCGAAGTGCTAGAAAAACAAGGGCAAAGCGTGGTGATGCTGACCGACGAACAGCGTGTTTTGGCCTGTTTTGCCGTGGCTGATACTGTACGTGAACAGGCCGCTGACGCCATCGCGCAACTGCATCAGCTAGGCATCCACAGCGTAATGCTCAGCGGCGATAATCAGCACACCGCCAACGCCATTGCCGCGCAAGTGGGGATCGAGCACGCCATAGGTGACATGCTGCCGGAAGACAAGCTGAAGTATGTACAGCAACTGCAAAGCAACGCGCAGCAGGTGGTGGGTATGGTTGGCGATGGGATTAATGATGCGCCAGCCCTCGCCCAAGCCAACATCAGCTTTGCCATGGCGGCAGCCGGCTCAGACAGTGCAGTGGAAGCGGCTAATATTGCCTTGATGGATGCCGATCTAGGTAAAATCCCGCAATTTATCCGCTTATCCCAACGCACCGGAACAATTCTTAAACAGAATATTAGCTTTGCCATTGCGATCAAACTGCTGTTTTTAGTCTTAGCCATCAGTGGCCAAGCCAGCATGTGGATGGCCGTATTTGCTGATCTGGGCGCCAGCTTGTTGGTGATTCTCAATAGTTTGCGCTTATTAAAACAGCGCTTTTAAGCTGCGACACGGTTGCAATAGTATGCCTTGCAGCCGTGTACTGCTCCTAGACCTCCAGCAGAAAAGTCACTGGCCCATCATTAATCAACTGCACTTGCATATCCGCGCCAAACTGCCCCCTTTGCACCTGCGCATGACGTTGCTGTGCCAGAGCCACCATCTGCTCAAATAAGGCTTGTGCCTGCGCTGGAACTGCGGCTGTGGAAAATCCGGGACGCAAACCACTGCGCGTATCAGCGGCCAAAGTAAATTGTGACACCAGTAATAAACCGCCCTGAGTATCAGTGAGTGATTTATTCATGCGCTCTTGCTCATCGGCGAACACCCGATAATTGAGCAACTTATGCAGCATCTTTGCTGCACTCTGCTCAGTGTCATTGGGCTCAATGCCGATAAATACCAATAAACCTGCGGTAATGCGTGCCACCTCATGACCATCAATGCTGACACTGGCTTGACTGACCCGCTGTAATAATGCTTTCACACCTACCTCTTACTCTCGACGGTTAAGACTACTGATCTAACCTATTGTTAGGCCCTGCGCAGTGCTTGTCAAAGACCCTGTGCTTTTCCCTCATCCACTGATTTCAATGGCTACAGTGCTATTCAGCCTAGATAAATCGACCACGAGCAATCTATGACTATTGAGTCATAGTCTATATTGTGGTAAAGCTTTACCTGTAACACAGCTCAAGAGCGTGAGTCGCATCATTAAAAAAAAGTGTCACGCAGCGCTGCTCTAAGCATCTTTCGCTGAATAGCCCTAAGTAAATCTATTCAATGTGATGCCAGACTGTTCGTATTTGGCCAAGGAAAAGCGCTTTATTTACCCAAGGAGAGACTCATTAAAAGGATACATTCTAACGTTATGGCACACACTCCGAGCTTTCTACTCGATAATGGCAATACCCAAGTATTCAGCATCGAACAGCTCAAACAGCATGCCATTCGCCTCGCCAGCCAACAGAGTATTGCGCCACGCCCAGGGCCGGACCAACTGCTCCCTCGCTTAGCAGACAACAGCCGTGTGCTCCAAGACATCTACAATGCTGTTGCGGCTGCGGCATTGCCTGAGCAGCGTGTGATTCCAGCAGAAGCTTGGTTGCTGGATAACTACTATCTGATCGAACAAAAGATCAATCTGGTACGCCGCCATCTGCCGCGCCGCTACAGCCGCCAATTACCCCAGTTAGCCAGCGGCCCTTTAGCCGGCTATCCACGTATTTATGCCTTGGCCTTAGAACTGATTTCACATATGGATGGCAGGGTTGAAATTGACAATATCAACCAATTTATCAGTGCTTATCAGAGTATTGAGCCCTTAAAATTGGGCGAGCTTTGGGCTTTTCCCATTATGCTCAAGCTGGCACTGGTGGAAAACGTCTGCCGCGTGGCGATACGTATTGCGCGGCGCCGCGAAGATCTCAAGGCAGCGGTATATTGGGCTGACCGAATGCAAAGCATGGCGCAAACTCAGCCCGGACAGCTGGTGCAATTACTGACCAAATTTGCCCATGCCGATGTACCCTTAAGCGCCCCTTTTGTTGAAGAATTCTACGCCAGACTGACCCTGCACGGGCCCTCCATGGCTTTTGTCCGCGCTTGGCTGGCGCACAAATTAGATGAACAAAATTTAACCGCAAGCCAACTCGCAGAAACCGCTGGTCGCGATGCGGCAGCCACCCAAATTTCCATGTCCAATAGCATTGATAGCCTGCGCATTATCGGTGCCGCGGATTGGAAAAACTTTGTTGAGTCACTCAGCAGTGTTGAAAAAATCTTACGCCAAGATCCGACCCACACCTATGCTGCACAGGATTTTGCGACCCGTGATCGCTATCGCCACGTGATTGAGAATATTGCCCGAGGCAGTAGCTGCAGCGAATGTAAAGTGGCAGAGCAAGCCATTCAGCTGGCAGAAAAGGCGGCCCAACAACTTGGCAATGCAGATAGAAGCGCCCATGTGGGTTATTACCTGATTGATCAGGGTCGCACTGACTTAGAGCAGTCGCTTGGCTGCCGTTTATCTTGGAAAGTACGACTCAACCGTCTCAGTCGGCGTTGCGGGATTTTTCTCTATTTGGGCCCGATCTTATTGCTGACCGCCCTGACCACCGCTTTAGCCCTTAGGCCCTTTAATGGCTTCGCTGCGACTGACTGGCGTTATTGGCTGATCGCTGTGCTCGGTTTTATCGGCTCATCGGCACTGGCGATGACTTTGGTCAATCGTCTAGTCACCCTGATCATCCCACCCAGCGTCTTACCCCGTCTGGATTTTTCCCAAGGTATTCCTGCCAATCAACGCACTATGGTGGTGGTGCCCACTTTAATAAGTAAAATTCAAGATATCGATCAGCTGCTGGAGGCATTAGAAATTCGTTATCTGGGTAATCGCGATGCCAATTTATTCTTTGCTTTACTGACCGATTTTCGTGATGCACAGCAAGCAACACTGCCTGAAGACGCTGCGCTACTGGCCTACGCTCGCACGGCCATAGAGGCCCTCAACGCACGCTATCAAAACGACCGTCCCGGTATTTTCTATCTATTTCACCGCCCCCGACTGTGGAATGCTGTGGATCAAGTGTGGATGGGCTATGAGCGCAAACGCGGTAAATTAGAGCAGTTTAACGCCCTGCTGAGAGGTGAAGCGCAAACAGCCTTCTCAGAAAAAGTCGGCGACCTTTCCATTCTGCCTGCCATCAAATATGTGATTACCCTAGATACCGACACCCAACTGCCACGTGAAGCGGCGCGCACCTTAGTGGGTAATATGGCCCACCCACTGAATCAGCCCGTCTATTCTGCGGATAAGGGCCGCATCATTGCCGGACACGCTATTTTACAGCCACGCGCATCCATTGATTTGCTCAGTGCCGGTCAGTCACGCTTTACCCAACTGGTCACAGGCGAGGCCGGTATTGACCCTTATACCTGTGAGATATCTGATGTGTATCAAGATATCTTTGGCGAAGGCTCCTTTATTGGCAAAGGCATTTACGATGTGGATGCCTTTCGTCAAGTCCTCGATGGACGTTTTCCAGAAAATCTGATTCTCAGCCATGACTTGCTCGAAGGCGGCTATGCCCGATCCGCATTAGTTACAGATGTTGATCTAATGGAAGAACACCCCGCCAGCTATGTCGAAGATATCAGCCGACGCCACCGCTGGATGCGTGGTGATTGGCAACTGGCTGCTTGGTTACTGCCGCGCGTACCCGCTGCGCAGGATAAAAGCGGACAGAAAACCGCGCGCCAGTCCAATCCACTCTCGGCTTTATCAAGATGGAAAATCGCTGACAATTTACGCCGCAGTTTAGTCTCGCCGGCGCTGCTGATCTTACTTGCCAGCGGCTGGTTATTGGGCCCAGGGCCGGCTTGGTTCTGGCTCTCGCTGGTGGCCGGTATTATCTTTATACCGCCGCTCTTTATGCTGGTCATCGACGTGGCACGGATGCCAGCAGAGCGCAGTTGGCGGGTGCATCTCACCCAAACCAGTCGCTCTGCTTTTCGCCCGCTACTGATGGCGCTGCTCTCTTGGGTGATGCTGCCTTACGAGGCTTTAATCTGCCTTGATGCAATCTTGCGTTCAGGTCTGCGCATGTGTTTGACCCGCCGCGGTCTACTGCTGTGGCAATTACCCACCTATGCGCGACGTAATGCGCGTAAAACATGGGCTGGTTTTTTTGCTGAGATGTGGGTTGCGCCTGTTGTAGCCCTGTTATTAGCCACAGCATTATGGCAACTGCGTCCCGCCGAGTGGCTGTATTGGGTGCCCACTTTACTGCTCTGGCTGCTGTCCCCCCTTGTTGCTTGGTGGATCAGCACCCCTTTTACTGCCGCAGCCTCAGACTTATCCGAGCAACAACAGCTGTTTTTACGCACTTCAGCGCGACGCACTTGGCGATTTTTTAACGACTATGTTGCGCCCTTGGACAACTGGCTCGCACCGGATAATATCCAAGTGTATCCAGAGACAGTCATAGCCACACGCACCTCACCGACGAATATGGGCATGGCCTTGCTGGCTGAACTCAGCGCCTATGATTTTGGTTACCTGTGCGTCGGCGAATGCCTGCAGCGTCTCAACCACAGCCTCAGCACCATGGAAAAACTAGAGCGCTATCGAGGTCACCTCTACAATTGGTATGACACGCGCAGCTTACAACCTCTACTACCGCGCTATGTTTCAGCGGTCGACAGTGGCAACTTGGTCGGCAGCCTACTGACCTTAGAAGTCGGGCTTGCTGAACTCAAAGACGCCCCGCTCTTACCCGCTAAAGCCTTTCAAGGGTTACAAGACACCCTATATCTGCTCGCCGAACAGGTGCCAAGCAGCAACCCCGAGTTGACCGATAAGATTAAATTCCTCAAGGACAGCCTCAAGCTGATTCTGCAAGAGGGTGAGCCACAGACGCTGCTAGCCGCCGATACGGCGCTGGATACACTGCAACATATCAGCGCCGGCTTACCCGCTCTGTTACCGGCCGACGTTGAGGCTGAGCTGGCATATTGGGTACGCAGCTTTACTAAACAAGTGTGTGAGCTGCGCGAAGATTTGCACAGTATGACCGCTGACTTTAAAGCTTTCGATAGCATGCCAACCCTGCGCAGCCTCGCCCAAGAAGACAAGGGGAACGCGGCAAGGGCCAGACTGAAAGAGATTGATCATTTAATCGCCCGATGCCGCGAACTGGCCGTTATGGATTTTTCCTTCCTGTACGATAATGCCTGCAGCCTCCTCGCCATTGGTTATGACGTGGACAAACGACGTCGCGACCCATCCCACTACGACCTTTTAGCCTCGGAAGCGCGTTTAGCCAGTTTCCTTTTGATCGCTCAAGGGCAAGTGCCGCAAAAACATTGGTTTTCCCTTGGCCGCCTGCTGACCAGTCACGGTGGCGACGTCACTTTAGTCTCTTGGAGTGGCTCGATGTTTGAGTACCTGATGCCACAACTCTTTATGCAGGGTTACCCCAACACCCTATTAGACCAAGCCTGTAAGGTCGCGGTGTTACGTCAAATCGAATACGGCCGCCAGCGTGAGGTGCCTTGGGGTATTTCTGAGTCCTGTTATAACCTGTTCGATACGCATAAAGTCTATCAATATCAAGCCTTTGGCGTGCCGGGGCTGGGTTTGAAGCGAGGTCTGGGCGACGATCTGGTGATTGCACCCTATGCCAGCGCTTTAGCCTTAACCGTCATGCCACTGGAAGCCTGCCGTAATTTACAGAGCATGGCCAAAAAAGGGTTTCTCGGGCGTTACGGTTTCTATGAAGCCATTGATTACACCCCCTCACGCACGCGCCGCGGTGAGACTCACGCCATTGTTGGTGCCTTTATGGCCCACCACCAAGGCATGAGCTTGCTGGCCTATGGGCACGCCTTGCTGGGCCAGCCCATGCAACGGCGCTTTATGTCGGATCCTTTGGTGCAGTCGACACAACTGCTCTTGCAGGAACGCATTCCCAAGCAGCTGGCCACCATCCAACCCCATGCTGCCGAACAAGTGGCCGCTGCACGTCCGCCACTAGAAGACCTTGGCGCCACCATGCGTGTCTACAGCGACCTGGATACGCCAATACCTGAAGTCCACTTATTATCCAACGGCACTTACCATCTGATGGCCACCCATACCGGTGGTGGCTATAGCCGCTGGCGTGATTTAGCCATCACCCGTTGGCGTGAAGATGCCACCTGCGATGATCGTGGCACCTTTATTTATCTGCGTGATATCGACACGGGCCGCTACTGGTCCAGCGCCTATCAACCAACAAAACGCAAAGCGGAGTATTACGAGGCGATTTTTGTCCAAGGTCGCGCAGAATATCGACGCCGTGACGAGGCCATAGAGACCCATACTGAGATCACTGTTTCGCCGGAAGAGGATCTTGAAATCCGCCGCGTCACCCTGACCAACCTATCCTCGCGTACGCGACAGATTGAGGTCAGCAGTTACGCGGAAGTGGTGCTAGCGCCACAGAACAGTGATCTAGCCCACCGCGCTTTTAGCAATCTTTTTGTGCAAACCGAAATTTTACCTGAACTTGAGGCCATTCTCTGCACCAGGCGCCAGCGCACACCTGGGGAGCAAGTGCCTTGGGTGTTCCATGTATTAGCCACACCGGACGCCAATGCCAGCGCCTCATCCTATGAAACCGATCGCAGTTTATTTATCGGACGCGGACGCACCCCAGCCAATCCTTTGGCTCTGCAAAGCAGTCCTACTGTATCCAGAGAATTATCCAATACAGCCGGTTCAGTGCTGGATCCTATCGTAGCTATACGTCGCACCATCACCTTGGCACCCGATGAATCAGCGACCATCCAAATTGTGTCAGGTGCCGCAGACAGCCGTGAAGCGGCCTTAGCCCTGATTGAAAAAAGCACCGACCGCCACTTGGTGGAACGCGCTTTTGAAATGGCTTGGTTTGACAGTCAACAAGTGCTGCGCCAGATCAATGCCAGCGAAGCCGATGCGCAAGTCTATGATCGTCTCGCCAGCTCAGTGATTTACGCAAGCGGCTTACGTCGTGCCGCACCTAGCGTAATTGCCCGTAATCAGCTGGGCCAAGCTGGGCTATGGCGCTTTGCCGTCTCTGGTGATTTACCCATAGTGCTGCTGCACATTGGCAACCTCAAGCGCATTGATCTGGTCAAGCAAGTACTGGAAGCTCACGCCTATTGGCAAATAAAGGGCCTACGCGTTGACTTGGTGATCCTCAATAAAGACTTCTCCGGCTATCGCACAGTGCTGCAGGATCAAATCATCGCGTTGATCAATGCCGGCCCCGAAACGCGGGTCATCGATGCGCCGGGCGGTGTATTCTTACGCCGTGTGGATGAGTTGTCGGAAGAGGAACTCGTTTTATTCCAAACCGTAGCACATATTGTGCTGCAAGATAACAACGAGACGCTGCTGGAACAGATGGATCGTTTTGTCCTAGCCGAGCTCTTACCCAAGCCTCTTTCACCTAGTTTAACCGTCGATAGCCATGCAAGCCCGAGCCAGCCCTTAGCCATAGCTGAGCGCATTTTCTCCAATGGTTTGGGCGGCTTTAGCCCCGATGGGCGTGAATATATCATCACTCTAGCACCAGGGCAGCACACGCCAGCACCTTGGGTGAATGTCATCGCCAGCCCACATATAGGTACTGTGGTCAGTGAAAGCGGCGGCGCTTATACCTGGGTGGAGAATGCCCATGAGTTCCGCCTGACCACTTGGCACAATGATCCCTTAAGCGACAGCAGTGGCGAAGCCCTCTATATCCGTGACGAAGACAGCGGTGCCGTCTGGTCGCCAACTCCCTTACCCGCCACCGCCAGCCAGCACAGCCAAGCCGGTTATACTTGCCGTCATGGTTTTGGCTACAGCATCTTTGAACACGAGCAAGCAGGTATCGCCTCAGAACTGACCACCTACGTGGCCATGGACGCGCCAGTGAAATTTGTCGTGGTCAAACTGCGCAACCAGTCAGGGCGCCAGCGGCGTCTATCCTTGACCGGCTATTGGGAGCTGGTGCTGGGCGAGTGGCGCCATGCCAATCTTATGCATATCGTTACCGAGCAAGACCCGCACAGCGGTGCCTTATTCGCACGCAATGCCTATGGCCGTGCATGCGCCAACCGCGTGGTTTTCGCCCAAGTTAAGCATGATGGACAGGGCCCACAGCGGCAGACCTTAAGCGGCAGCCGCACTGAATTTATTGGACGCAATGGCTCTCTGGCCAATCCAGCCGCCTTACAGCGGGTGCATTTATCTGGCAAAACCGGTGCTGGCTTGGACCCCTGCGCCGCTTTGCAAACTCAGATTGAACTGGCGGATGGCGAAACACGCGAGATTGTTTTTGTCTTCGGCGCTGCGAGTACCAGCCAAGCAGCGCAAGACTTGCTTCAGCGTTTCGACAACCCAATCGGTGCGCAGCAGGCGTTGCAGTCAGTTCACCAGTACTGGCGACATACCTTGGGTGCAGTGCAAGTGCAAACACCAGATCCAGCCCTCGATGTGCTGGTTAATGGCTGGCTGCTCTACCAAACTCTGTCATCACGTATCTGGGGCCGCAGTGGCTATTATCAGTCCGGTGGTGCCTATGGTTTCCGCGATCAATTGCAAGACACCTTAGCCTTATTGCATGCAGAGCCTTGGCAGACGCGCGAGCAAATCATCCGTTGCGCCGGACGCCAATTCCATCAAGGGGATGTGCAACACTGGTGGCATCCGCCGCAAGGACAAGGGGTACGCACCCACTTTTCGGATGATTATCTCTGGCTGCCCTATGTCACCAGCCGTTATGTGTTGGCTACCGGCGATATTGGCATTCTTGACGAATCCATTCACTTCCTCGAAGGACGTGAACTCTATGCTGAGGAGGAAGCCTATTATGATCAACCACAACAGTCAGCCGACACCGCTAGCCTGTATGAGCATTGCGTACGTGCGATCAAATATGGCTTACGCTTTGGCAAGCACAACTTACCCCTAATGGGCGGTGGCGACTGGAATGATGGGATGAATCTAGTCGGCAGTGGTGGCAAAGGCGAAAGCGTCTGGTTGGCTTGGTTTCTATATGAAAATCTAGAATCATTTGCCAATGTAGCCGATGGCCGCAGCGATACCGACTTTGCCGAACTGTGCCGCGCACAGGCCACTCAGTTGCAAGCCAATATTGAAGCCAATGCTTGGGATGGTGCGTGGTATCGTCGCGCCTATTTCGATGACGGCACGCCCTTGGGTTCGTCGGAAAACGATGAATGCCAGATCGACTCCATTAGCCAAAGCTGGGCGGTGTTATCCGGTGCTGGCGATCCGCAAAGGGCTAAGCAAGCCATGACCGCGGTTGATCAGCGTTTGGTACGCCGCGATGCGCAGCTGATCCAACTATTCGATCCACCCTTCGATAAATCTGCACTGGAGCCCGGCTATATCAAAGGCTATGTGCCCGGCGTACGTGAAAATGGTGGCCAGTACACCCATGCGGCGATCTGGAGCGCTATGGCATTTGCCAAATTAGGCGACCGCGAGCGTGCTTGGGAGCTGTTTAGCATGCTTAACCCTATCCATCACGGCAGCACAGCGGACAGCATGCAGCACTACAGAGTCGAGCCCTATGTGATGAGCGCCGATATCTACGGCGCTGCGCCACATACCGGCCGCGGTGGCTGGTCATGGTACACAGGCGCTGCCGGTTGGATGTATCAGTTGGCCTTGGAAACTCTGCTGGGGCTGACCCTGGCAGGCGATCGTTTATTGATCGCGCCCTGCATTCCCGCCAATTGGCAATCCTACAGCGTCCGTTACCGTTATCGCGAGACCCTGTATCACATCACCTTCAGCTGTGACGGCGAACCCTCAGGGCAAGTGCAATCCATCACCCTTGATGGGGTTGAGCTCACTGATGCCAAGGTCACCCAAGCGATCCCCTTGCTAGATGACCATAAGAGCCACACTGTCGAGGTGGTGTTGAACGGGTAGTGCCGTCGCCAGCGGCTTCAGTCGATGCTGGAGCCGCTGCTTGATAGCTAAGGGCTTGGCTCGCGGCTGTCGTGTTTCAACTCAAGCCTTGCCGCGCGCTTTAAGCTCAAACCCAAAGCATAACGCGCCTAGCATTCAGGCCAGAGGCCATAATTCATCAACAACGGTGTGCAGTGATGTATTATTTAACTCGCTATAAAGCGGTTTCAGCAGTAATGTTGAAGTGCTGACGGGCATAACACTCAGCCCTTAGGCGCTTAGGAACATATCCGTATACCCATTTGGAAGGGACAATAAAATGAATAAATTACGCAGTACATTTCTTGCATTCACTGTTGCGGCGCTCGCCGCGATTTCGATGGGCAGCATAAGTGTCGCCAGTGCAGCAACGGCCGAGGATTTAGATCGAGATTCTTTGCAGGCCTTGCAGACACTCTATAAAGCCGAACCTGTTGCCAAAACACTGGCACAGAGCGCCAAAGCCGTTCTGGTTTTCCCTAATGTGATTAAGGCTGGGCTGGTATTTGGTGGCAGCTACGGCGAGGGGGTCTTACTCAAAGGCTCTAAAGTGATCGACTACTACAACTCAGTGGCTGGTTCATGGGGCGTTCAGGTCGGCGCGCAGACTTATGGCTATGCTGTATTTCTAATGACCGATGACGCGGTGAGCTATATCGAAAAGACCAAGGGTTGGGAAGTGGGTGTCGGTCCGACCGTGGTTGTGGTTGACGAAGGTGTAGCAAAAAATATCTCGTCATCCTCGCTGAAAAATGATGCCTATGCATTTATCTTTAGCCAGCAAGGTTTGATGGCTGGAGTGAGCATTGAGGGCACAAAAATCTCTCATATCAAACGCTAAATAAATAAAGCCAAGAGCAGCGGCGGCAATCGCATTGATCTATTTGTCGCTCGCTGCGACCTAGAACTTGACTTCAACCTCATTCTTATCAGCAAGGTCAGAATTGCTTGCGCCACTGAGGCTCAACACAGTGAGCCGCAGTACCCTGCGAGAAAAACCGACAATCGCTACGCATTATAATATCTCGCAAGTCACCTCAGCATCTTACCGATCAAACTGGGTAAAGCTGTATCGCTGTCTTGACATCTTCCACGCCTTAAAGAGCAAGGATTCCTACAGCTAGACGGCCATGCCCAACCGCGAGAATGTTCTTAGCCGCATTGACATCACGGTCGTGGGTGACACCACACCCATTGCATATCCATTCTCTTATTCCAAGTCCTGCGATCCCTTTCGACCTACTATTGGGCCATGCGCCACAACAGCTACAGGTTTGGATGGTGTATGCCTCGTTGACTTCCTTAAAACAATGCCTGCGTGAGTGCATTTATAGTCCAATATTGTTTTTAATTGACCTCAGCCAGCATCCAACGCTGACTTGGTCATCTTGGTTTTAACGAGCTTTAAACTGCTGACATAGATTTCACCGCAGCGATTGACCAGCTTACGGCTGAACTTGTGCAGCGCATCTTTTCTGCGATTGGCAATCTTGGCGTGGACGACGCGCATAATTAATCAGCGCCGCGGTCGTCTCGAATGAAGCCAACTCCCGCAATGTCAGCATGGTTGGCGGTGACAGCGGAAACTCACCGCGCCGGCCCCGTTTTAGCGCTTCAGCAGGAGCAATCCAAATATGATCGATGGCTTCTTGTCCATCCGGCACGGCCGTCTGTCGTTCCGGGGCGGCCGCAACAAAAAAGCGCGTATCGTAACGGCGCGGTAGTCCAACAGGCGTAATCCAATGGCTAAAGAAGGCAAGCTTATCCACTGCCGCGCTCAAATCGCGTTGACGACACACATCAGCTAAAGTCAGTTGCCCCGCATTAAGCCGCTCACGCAAGCCCGCATAATATTCAACATCACCCGGCTCTGCGATCTCTATATACTCGCCAGACCTATTCTCGGCCAGCAGCAAACCGACCTCCTCGAAGCTTTCACGAATCGCAGCAATTTTATAGGCCAGTCCACCCTGCTCCATATTCAGTATAGGGCTGCCTTTCGCGTTATCAGTGCCCTTGCACAGCGCCAGCATTGTCTCGCTGGCATCCATAGGATCCACTGCGCCACCGGGAAACACGAAAAACCCTGGCAGAAACACCGCATGCTGCGTACGCTGCATCAGAAACACTTGCAACCCACAGGCAGTATCCCGACTCAGAATAAGCGTGGCAGCTGGACGAGGAAGCATGCTTGATTTGGGCATAGTAGAGCCTTATGCAGATAACAAATATTGAAGTCACGATCGAGCGGTAGATCACAACTTAATGCTGGGCTGTTACTCGCAGATGTAGCGGCGCCTAAACAGGCGATTAGATACCCCACTCAATAGACCGCGAAGGCCGATTGAGTGGGATGCTGGGCTTAATGTGACTGATGCTGACTGTGTATATCATGTTCAGCTGAGGCGTCAGCAGCAGGTGCGGCAACGGGAGCGGCGTGCTCATCGTGCTGACTCTGTTGATCTGCCACTTCGGTAACACCGTGCTCGGCCATCACATGCTCACCGTATGCCGCCGCATGCTCATGTCCGGCACTGGCCAACTCTTGCAGTACCGCTAAATCAAGTTGGTCCCAACTCAGCACACGACCGCCTTTAGAAGCAGCCAACAACTCTGCCGCTTCACGACTGCCAAAAGAGACTAAAGATGGACCCATCGCACCTTGTAAGCTGGAGCCGGCAACATACCATGCGCTACGCGCATCAATCAGGTGCTCATCTTTTGGGTTCTCCCAAGGGGTTTGCGCCACATCGTGTACATACAGCTCAGCTTTAAGGTTTTGATTCTCTGGCTGCAACCACCAGCTGAGCATATCTTGCGTTGAGCAAAACTTGCGTACAGCTGTGCTACGGCTTTCCACCGCCTGAGCTTTAGCCCCCGGCAGTTCAGTAATAATCATGCCACAGACATGACACTCATCGCCGGCCTCAAAAGCCACAGGCCCTAACACTTCAACGACGTCTGTCGCCTGCTTGTCATCACTACAGGCCGTCAGCAAAAAACTGGCAAACAGCACAACAGACCAACGCATTATCGCACTTTGCATTCTCATCATTTTAAACCTCTTAATTAGTATCAAATCAGGCTGTGCGCCGCGCAAACATCCAATGTGCTAAAGCCAATGAAGCAACCACCCAAGCCACTAAGCAGCCCCACAACACCGCGCTACTGACAGGCAAATCACCGGCTAATGCCATCACCCCCACCGTACTTGAGCTGGACTCAAAGCCGGCGAGATTGATCAAGCGGTAAATATCCGCAGGATTGAGCAATAATAACCACGGCAATGCTTCGGGACTGAAAGTGCCTTCGCTGATCACTAATACCGCGAGCAAAGCCAAATCAAACACCAGCACAAATAAAAACCACAAACCTAAGGCAAGACCGGCGGCGCTGGATTTTTCAGCGGCGCGACTGCTCAGCACATAAGCCAAGGCTAAAAACACTAAGCCCAGTAAAGTCGAAGACACAATAAAACGGGTAAAGGCCCAAACCAGCATAGCCAGCTCAATTTCAGGGACTAATACGGCGATGGCCACAGCGGCACACCCAAAACCAATCAATGTTGCTAAACCTAAAATCATGCCATGCCCGACAAATTTGCCCAGCAAGATTTGCCCACGACTGATGGGATAGGTCAGTAGCAGCATCAAGGTGCCACCTTCGTCTTCGCCAACAATCGCGTCATAGGCCAGCAATAAAGCTATCAGCGGCATTAAGAAAGTAGCCAAACTGGCTAAACTGGCAATGGTTGCCGGAATTGAAGTAAAGCCAATTTGCCCAGACGCTGCGGCCCCAAACCAAGCAATGCCCACGGCCAATAAGGCAAATACCACACTAATGGCCAGCATCCAGCGATTACGCAAGCCATCACTGAACTCTTTACGGGCAATATTCCAAATCTGATTCATTGCTGAACTCCTGCAACACCCAAGGCGCCCGCTTGCTCCATGTAATAACAGTACAAGTCTTCTAAAGAAGGGGGCTGCACCTCTAAATCTTGCGGCTGTAACTGTAAAATACGCTGCACCGTGGCCAACTTATCCATAGGTGCCACCAGCAATTCGTGCCAAACACCATGCAAGGGGCGAATCGCTTGCACCTCGGGTGCGCTCAGCTGTGCAACAGTTAAACCTGCCGCACGAATACGTACGGGCAACTGCGCTTGACTGCGCAACTCATGCAAGGTGCCCACCGCTTCTAATCGACCTAAAGCTAAGACCGCAGCGCGATCAATATAAGGTTCAACGCCCGGCAGTACGTGCGAGCAGATCACGATGCTGGTGCCTTCATCACGCAAGCGACCTATCACTTGATACAGCTCTTGCGTGGCAATCGGATCTAAACCAACGGTAGGCTCATCCAGCAACAGTAAGCGCGGACGCCCCAATAGAGCCTGAGCCAAACCTAAACGTTGACGCATTCCTTTCGAGTAGGTTTTGACCCGTTTCGAACTGGCGGCGGTGAGACCCACCTGCTCCAGTAAATCATCCACCTGTTGTACAGCTGCGCCTTTTAAACGGGCAAAATGTAACAAGGTTTCACGCCCAGTCAACTGTGGATAAAAGGTCACGTTCTCCGGTAAAAAGCCGATTTGACGACGAATATCGCTCTCCCCCGGCGTACCACCGAGCACGCGGACCTCTCCGGTGGTCGCTTGCAACAAGCCTAGAATCAAGCGCACAGTGGTGGTTTTACCCGCACCATTGTGACCAAAGAGGCCTAAAACTTCGCCTTCAGCAAGGCTCAAACTAATATTGTCGAGTACAGCCATAGAGCCGTACTGCTGATACACATTGTGCAGTTCTACAGCATTCATTCTGATAGTCCTGAAGAAAGGGGTGCAACGCGAGTCACCGGACGCATTAACGGATAACTGTCTTGTACGCCGGGATATTTCACCACTGGAAAAGCCCGCTGCACTAAACGTAATAACTCGATACTTGGACTGTGCATCAATAAACGCACTTGTGGATAAATCCATAATAAGCGATCGACATTATCATTAGGCTCGTACGCTACATCGCCGATGCCATCACTGTTGCGATCCCAACCTAAATAGTCGCTCCAATAGTTACCCTTGCCTTCATATGACCACTCTTGATAACGAATCGCGACGTACTTAACCTGCTGCTGATTACCAATGAAGGAGTTATGATAAATACGATTGTCTTCTGAGCCTGCGGTTAAATGAATACCCAAGGCACTGTGCTCAAAGTGATTACCGGTCAGCGTGTTAAACAGTGAATTATAAATAAATAACGCTTTTCCTTCGGCTCCACTGATATGTACACCATCACCTGAGCCAGGCTGTACAGCAGTGACAAAGTTATCTTTAAGTGTTGAGTAGGTGATGTAATTCATTAAAATACCGTAATTCTGATCATGATCAGAACGGTTACCCGTCACCGTCAGCTGGCGACTTTGCATCAAGGCATAGCCAGTGCGGGTACGGGTGGTGCTGTTGTCGGTCACTTCATTACGATTGGAAAACATATAGTGCACGCCATAACGTAAATCACGCATGTGATTGTTATGGATAATATTGTCATTGGCCGCTTCAATATAAATACCGTCGCGTGTTTCCCAGATTTCATTACCGCTGATATTGGCAAAACGCACAGCAAACAGATGAATCCCATTGCCACGGTCTTGATTGCGCAAGGTTAAGTCGCCCTGCACTTTATTATTAATAATGCTGACATTGTGCGTGGCATCAACCCACACACCAAAGCCTTGGCCATGGATAAAATTATTTTCGATACGCGCATTTTTAGCTGTGCGCTCAATAAAGATACCCGCATCCATTTGCGTGAGGTTATGTCCCCACTGACTGATATCGCAATTGATAACACTGACATCAGCTGCACGAATATTCAGTGCATTGCCTAGCCCTCCGCCACGCAAATAAGCATCTTTTGCGCACTCAAAGGTCATCGGCTGATCAATCACAAAGTGCCCTATATAGTCACCCGCAGGTAAACGCCAATGCTGCTCAGAGACTTTTTCTAACGGCAGTTGAGTGATTGATTGTAATTGTAGGTCCGCATCGGGTGCGGCTTGAATCTCGTGCAATTGCACGTCTTTCAATGCGTCTGGCACTTCTTCTGCTGCGTAAACAGGCAGCACTAAAAGCAATGCAACACTGTAAATAATTCCGCGAATCATCGCCGCGCATCCTGTTGTCTACGAGTCTGCATATAAGTCCCCAATGTGCCAGAAAACCGGCGCTGCCTCATTGCGAGAACAGCGCCGATCACTTTTACCTGTTTTACACAGGTTTAACTAGCATACGACCAACCATTTCCATGTGCAGTGCGTGGCAGAACCAGTTGCAGTAGTACCAGAACACGCCAGGCTTATCCGCAGTAAAGGTTACTGATGACGTTTGCTGTGGGCTGATTTCCATACTGACACCGTGGTTAACCATGCAGAAACCATGGGTCACGTCTTCAATCATATCCAAGTTGGTAATAGTTACTGTGACTTCGTCACCCTGGTTAACAGTAAACTCACTCATACCGTAAGACGGAGCAATAGAAGTCATGTACACACGTACTTTATTACCCTCACGGATGACTTTGTTATCCGTTTCCAAGGTAATTCCGTCTTCTTTGGCGCGCGCTACAGTCGCAGCAAAGTATGGGTCATCACGATCCCAAACTTTCTTGGTTTTGATCTGATCACGACGCGCCATAATCGCATCATGCGGTTCTGCATAGGATGGACCATCATGCACGATTTTCATTTCATCGCCAGAAATATCAATTAACTGATCATTCTCTGGGTGCAATGGACCCACGGGTAAGAAACGGTCTTTAGAGAACTTACTTAATACCAACAGCCATTTGCCATCGGCATCTTTAGTTTCAGTTAAAGAGGCATGGTTGTGGCCAGGCTGGTAGTGCACATCAAGCTTTTGCTTAATGTAGTTCACTTTTTCGCCTTTATAAGAGCGTACTGCCTCTGCCATGTCCCACTTCACCACTTGGCTGTCAATAAACAGTGTGGTGTAAGCATTACCGCGACCATCGAAAGTCGTGTGTAATGGACCAAGACCCAACTCTGGCTCACCAACAATCACGTCACGCTCATCAGCAAATTTGTCATTAAACAAATCATCCAGCATATCAATGGCAATCATTGAGCAGGTGGGTGACAGCTTACCGTTGGCAATAAAGTACTTACCATCGGGTGAAGTATTTAAGCCGTGTGGGTTTTTTGGTACTGGCACATAGCGCGTCACACGGGCGTTTTTGCCTTCTTTCTTACGGCCATCAACCACCGGCACTTTTGAGTCGCCGAGGGTGATAAAGCGGCCAGCTTTGATTTCCTCTTCAATGCGCGGGATGTTGAAGATGGTGACCCAGTCACGCTCATTGCGCATCATACCGGCGATATCGTAAGCACCTTCTGAGTTGTAGCAGGTCGCTGCAGCATATTTACCGGTGTAGCACATATCAGTGTTATCAAGGTTACCATCAACTATCACCTGCCATGCTACTTCCATGGTTTCCGCATCAATGGCGTTATACATGGTGTACTTTTCCGCGGCATCGAGATTGTCGATGTTAGTGCCATCGTTTGGGTGCGGAATGATGAACTCTGCGTTGCAGAAGACATACTTGGTGTAGGGCACTTTCTGCAAGCGTAAACCGTGGATCGATTGCACGTTAGGAATAGTGGTGATTTTATCGCACTTCATGATATCTAAACGAATCCGCGCAACACGGGTGTTGGCTTTATCGTTAATAAACAGGTATTTACCATCGTAACTACCATCAGTCATAGAAATGTGTGGGTGGTGACAGTCGCCGTTCATAAATTTAGCGCTTTCACCCAATACCGCTTTACTTTCGTTGGTAATACCCCAACCCACTGCGCCATCCATATTAAATACTGGAATACGCATCAATTCGCGCATGGAGGGTAAACCCATCACACGCACTTCACCTTGGTGACCACCACTTAAAAAGCAGTAGTAATCATCCAACTCACCTGGACCAACATGGGCTTTGTTTTTTGCTTCTTTAACAGCGGCCGCCCAAGTTTCACGACTCATAACTGAAGAGCCGATGGCTGTAGCACCGACTATGGTTGCACCAGTGACTGCAGTGGCGCCAAGAAAGCCGCGCCGACTTAAGCCTGCCTTTTCAATCTCAGTTGTTGTTTTCTTTTCGCTCATGACAGATACATCTCCTGGGTAATGTGTCTTAATTTGGACGGAATTAAGACGGGGTATCCAGCTGGACGGCCGGAATAATGTGCGGCTCTTGCATTTGCGGAGCTGCTTTATTACGTTCGCGACGCTTTTTCTTCGCCACTAACGGAGGACAACGGTCCTCATTAAAATAGGTGACTTGGCAATCAAGGCAGTGGTGGCACTCGTTGGCATTGATCGTGCCATCGGGATGAATGGCTTGAACCTCACACTCAACTGCACATAACTGACACGGCGTACCACATTCTTTGCGGCGTTTGAGCCAATCAAACAAACGTAATTTGGTCGGAATTGCTAAGGCTGCACCCAGCGGACAAATGTAGCGGCAATAGACTTTGCGAGTGAAGATATTGATCACCAGCAAAACAACGGCATAGAGAACGAACCACCACTGACGATCAAACTTCAATGTAATTGCCGTTTTAAAAGGTTCAATTTCAGCATATTTCTCAGCCGCTGACATGGACTCCAAGGAGATGCCAAAGAGGATCAGTAAAATAATGTACTTGATTGCCCACAAACGCTCATGCAGAGCAAAAGGCACATCGTACTGCGGGATCTTTATCTTGCGCGCAACCTCATTGATGATCTCCTGCAAGGCACCGAATGGGCACAACCAACCGCAGAACACTCCACGCCCCCAGAGCAAGACAATAGCCGCCGTCACACCCCAAAGAATAAAGATGATCGGGTCACTTAAAAACAGCTCCCAACTGAAGCCATTCATAATCGAATGAGCAAAGGTCAGCACGTTAACAATTGACAGCTGTCCCAGCGCATACCAACCAATAAACACCACGGTAAAGGTCAGATAGCCCATACGCACGCGGTGCAGCACTTTAGGGTAACGAACTAAATAATCCTGCAGGAACAGAATCGCGAACAGAGCAACCAAGCCAATACCTAAGACAATGATTTGAAAGTCTTTCTGGTACCAGATATTGAGCCATAATGGACGGTTCGCTTCATCAATCGCCGCCTGCTCAGAGGCGGTTAACGGGGGGCGTTCAAGGTACATCTCAGGCATTTGGTAGGCTAACTCAAAGCTGGTAAAGATACTGTCAACCGGACCCGTTTGACGGCGTACCAACAGCTCTAAAGTCCAATCTGAGCCTGAATCAAAGGCGTATTGTGGGCGAATAATAAAGATGCCCATTTCACTAAAGTCCGGCATGCCTTCGGCATACACATCACTTAAGCGATAAAAGTCTAAATCGCGGAAGCTGACAACGTCGCCAAATTGGCGCAACTGAATGCGGTCAAAAATACCACCACGCACATAGCCCGATCCTTTAAACGAATACTCACCATTACCCAGCACGACAATGGCGCGCTCGTCAGCTTTCAGCTCACTCATTAACTCTTGATATTGTCGCTCGCCCAGTAGATTACGACCAATAGTTGGCGGGTTCAGCTCGGCGACATACAAATCAATAAAGGTATCATCACGCTGCTCTGGACTCGCCGCATCCACCCCTTCGGCTTCGCTACCAATAAAGGCATCGTCCACTTGGCCGCGACTGAGCAACAAGCGACGAATAGAGCCATCACCGGTTAGCGTGGTCCAACTGGCCTTCTGATATTGGTCCATCAGGACGATGGCAGGCTTGTTTTTAATTTGCGAGTGAGCAGAGACTAAGCCTAGGGATACCGCCACTTGGTGAGCGGAACGCATAATGGCTTCGTTGACCACCATCACCGTCACAGTAGCACCCGAGACCGCATCAATTGTGATGGCTGACTCGTCTTTAGAGCGGCCAATCACCACGCGCTGATCGACTTTAATACCGGCATATTTAGCCGCAAAATCATGCAGTTTTTGTTCAGGAATACCAATCAGCAAAATAGGCTCATGGTGCTCTAAAACATAGGCATCTTGAATCACGCCTTGCGGATCTAAGAGTACCTGCAAATTAATCGGTTTGCCGGAGTAGGCCGGGATATCAACAACGTTGATCGTTTGATAGGCGTAGCCAAGCAGTTCATCGCCCGACAAAATCTGCCTGATTTGAAACTCACCTTCGGGTTCAGTGATAGTGCCCGACTGTGGGAAAGTTAAAGCAATCCGCCCTTTTTCTAACGCGGTTAAGTTGGCGGCCTGCGCCGAGCTGAGCCCATAAAAACACAGTATCAGCAAGATCATTAGCCAAGTGATGCTCGCTAACCATCTCCGTTGTGAATATATATAACTAGCCTGCATGATAGTGCCCTGATACTTAATAAGTATGTCGAGCTTAGCAAGCAAGGGCGCAAACATACCTTGATCAAAATCATGCCTATTTTTTACTGGACAGACGATTATTCAGAATAACCACGCAAACGTACAGGACATCAGACATGCGGGGTTACATTTATAATATCTGCTAAAACCTACTAACTAATCAAATATTGATATAGATCAATACTTGCCACTCTCACCCTACAAAACCAGATGCACTGAGTTTTATAGGGTGGAGCGGCCAGCTATAGCTTTTTATTCGGCATGATAGCCGGTGATGCGCTCAACTTCTTCCTTTGAGCCTAAAAAGACTGCCACGCGCTCATGCAATGAGCTGGGTTGAATATCCATAATACGCTGATAACCATTGGTCGAAACACCACCGGCTTGCTCAATAATAAATGACATCGGATTGGCTTCATACATCAGACGTAACTTACCTGGCTTTTCCGGCTCACGTTTATCACGCGGGTACATAAAGACACCACCACGCGTCAAAATACGGTGTACATCAGCGACCATTGCCGCCACCCAACGCATATTATAATCTTTCTCTAACGGCCCTTCTGCACCTTGCAACAGTTCGCTGACATAGCGTTGCACCGGCGCTTCCCAATGGCGTTGATTGGACATATTAATCGCAAATTCTGCAGTCTGCTCAGGCACGCGAATATCGTCGTGGGTCATAATAAATGAACCCATTTCAGTGTCTAACGTAAAACCTTTTACGCCATTACCTAAGGTCAACACCAACATGGTTTGTGGACCATAAATCGCATAACCTGCAGCCACTTGTTCAGTGCCAGGCTGTAGGAACGCTTCTTCGCCGAGGTCACCCTCTTCGCCATTACGATCAGGGCAGCGCAATACTGAGAAGATAGTGCCCACAGAAACGTTGACATCAATATTGCTCGAACCATCCAATGGGTCAAATACCAGCAAGTAGGAGCCTTTTGGGTATTTGCCTGGGATTTGATAGGCGTTGTCCATTTCTTCAGACGCCATACCAGCTAAGTGGCCGCCCCACTCATTGGCCTCAAGAAGAATTTCATTGGATAACACATCGAGTTTCTTCTGTACTTCACCCTGTACGTTTTCAGTGCCCATACTGCCTAACACACCACCTAAAGCACCTTTAGACACTTGATGGTTGATCATTTTACAAGCCCGTGCCACAACTTCGATTAAAAAGCGTAGCTCTGCAGGGGTTTGATGTGAACGTGTTTGCTCAATAAGGAAACGACTTAAACTCGTGCGTGAACTCGTGCGTGACATAAAACGCTCCAACGGAGTAGGAAAAAATATGCCCGCAAGTTTACCGCTTTGTGACCCCAAATGCTGCAACGCTTTTCATTTGCGGCCTACAGATCTTCTAAAATCGTATTAAAAACAATAGTTAAATCGGCTAGACCGTGATCGCATCAGTTAAAAAAGCCAACCATGTCACGCTTATCCGCCTAAACAGCGTCTTTAACGGCCACATAATTAACTAGCAGTGTATTTATTGATCCACATCAAATAGCGCCGCGCTTCATTACGTAACATTGTTACCAACCAACACAATCCATAAGTTGTAAATGGAGCACATCATGCGCACAACTTTATTTGCCACATCATTATTAGCATTAGCGATTGCTGCACCTTCAGTGCAAGCTCACCAAGCCGGCGATATTATCGTTCGTGCAGGTGCTGTGACTGTACAAACTCATGAAAGCACTTCCGGTGTTAAAGGTGACCGAGGTATTCTTGAAGGCGCAAATCTTGGTGGTAAAGCCACTCTAAATAATGACACCCAACTGGGTTTAAACTTTGCTTATATGGTCACTGACCATTGGGGTGTTGAATTACTAGCAGCAACACCTTTTAAGCATGAAGCGAACATTAAAGGCACCGGCGCGGTTGACGGTAAGCTTGGTAGCTTTAAGCACTTACCACCGACCTTAAGTGCTGTGTACTACCCACTGGATAGTAAATCAGCCTTCCAGCCCTATGTTGGTGCAGGTATTAACTACACTTGGTTCTTTGACGAGAGCGTAAGTAGTGGTGCTAAAGCTGGTAATAACGCAGCGGGCCTTCCACTGAAAAGCTTAAATATTAAAAATTCTTGGGGCTTAGCAGCGCAGATTGGTGCTGACTATATGCTTAATGATAATTTGCTGATCAACGGCCAAATTCGTTATATCGATATTGATACAGATGCTTATGTGAATGTGGCTGATGTGGCTCGCGCCAAAGTAAATGTTGATGTTAAACCATGGGTTTACATGGTCGGTCTTGGCTACAAGTTCTAAGTTTTACCAGCGAAAACAAAACAGGCGCATTAAGCGCCTGTTTTTATTTGTGCTGCAACATCCTGCGCTAAACTATTAAAGTGCTTGCGTTCCTATAGGAACGCAAGCGCTGACTCGATCAGACAAACCTTAGACATTGCGATAATAGCTGTCGAGCAAATCTGCCAAACCTGTTCGCCACGCCCGCGGCTTAATGCCGAAAGTATGGGTAATCTTACGACTGTCTAGCACACCATGCTGTGGCTCAATCACCGCATCAGCAAAACTCGCATGCGCTCGCGACACCACCTCTTGACTCAATTGCGGCCGCCAAGCCTGGGCTTCAGCTAAAATTGCTTGCGCAACTGCTAACGCCGTCGCGGCTTCTTGCCCGCCATAATGGTAAGTACCCCATAACGGCGCCGAACAATCGAGCTGTTTTAATATCGCCAACATAACCCGCGCAGCATCTTCCACCGGCGTTGGATTGCCGCGCCGATCATCGGCCATCTCGACCGGTTCATGATCTTGTGCGCGACGTAATACACGACCCAACATCCCTTCAGGACTGTCATCCAGTAACCAGCCAACCCGCAGCAAAATATGCTTGGAACATAACGCTCGTACGCTCTGTTCCATACGCTGCAAAGCCTGTCCTCGTGGACTGAGCGGCTTGCACTCACTGGTTTCGTTATAGGCGGTAGCACGCACTCCATCAAATACCCGATAGCTGGACGGTTGTAACAGAATACAATCATGATGCTTGCACAGCTGCGCTAAGCGCTCAACTGCCCGCTCTTGCGGTATAAAATGTGCCGGATCAACTGCTCCAGCTTGAAACCAGTCATAGTAATACGCCAGATTGATCACCACATCAGGACGTACTTCATCAAGGAGGGTGGTTAAGCTGGCCGCGTCCCAAGCACCTTTTTCAGGTTTAGGGGCCAGAAAAGAAATATCATCTTCGGCACCCAAACGTACCAATGCCTTTCCTAGCGCGTTACCGCCGCCCAGCAAAACCAAACGTAATTGCATATCAACCCCTCAAAGATGTTATCTAGCCTCTAGCCCGCCTCAGAACGGAATGTCATCATCAAAGCTATCGTAGTCTGGTGCCGGCTGCGCATCGTGTTGCACACTTGGTGCAGGACGTTGCTGTTGTGACTGTTGTTGCTGTTGCGGCTGAGCCTGTTGCTGAGGACGCGGTGCAGGTGCAGGGCGACTACCGCCTTCGCTATCAGCACGGCTATCGAGCATTTGCATAGTGCCGCCCATATCCACAACAATTTCCGTTGTGTAGCGCTTAACACCGTCTTTTTCCCACTCGCGGGTTTGCAAACGACCTTCAATATAGACTTTCGAACCTTTGCGCAAATATTGACCAGCAATTTCTGCAATTTTGCCGAAGAACGACACACGATGCCATTCAGTACGCTCTTGCATTTGTCCGGTTTGCTTATCGCGCCAGCTATCACTGGTCGCTAAGGTCAGATTGGTCACCGCATTGCCATTGGGCAAATAACGTGTTTCTGGGTCGCCGCCCACATTACCAATTAAAATTACTTTGTTGATTCCACGAGCCATAGCTTTCTCCATCCAGTCGGTGCTCAGATTACTTATAAATAAGCTTCAACAGTCGCACGATCTATTATTTGCGTATCAAATTTTACATAAACAGCAGCTTCCTCTGCCACCAACACAGCATCCATAACACCTGCTTGTGAGCGTAATTGCGTCAACCATTGCGTCGCTTGTATCGCGGCCGGGGAGACCGACAAGCGCAGACTGGTGACATAAGGCGGCTCTTGCATATTAGCAGCAAAAACAAGCCAGAGTGCTGCCAGTGCGGCACATCCTGCAAAAACAACGGGTGCACCACCCAAACCAAACAACCAACCGCCTAAGATACCACCCAAGGCGGCACCTAAAAACTGGCTGGTCGAATACACGCCCATCGCCGTGCCTTTAGCACCCGCTGGTGCGAACTTACTGACCAACGACGGCAAACTGGCTTCCAATAAGTTAAACGCGGTAAAGAAGGCAATAGTACCGAGCAGCAGTAAACTTAGGCGATGACCAAACCACCAAAAAAACAACTCACTGAGCAATAAAACACTGACAGCGCCGATAAATACACGCTTCATCTGACGCTTTTTTTCACCATAAATAATAAACGGCAGCATGGCAAAAAAACCGACAAACATCGCAATCAGATACACCCACCAATGCTCTTCTTTGGGCAAGCCACCCTGCTCCACCAACGCCAAAGGCAAAGCAATAAAGCTGGCCATCAATAACGCATGCAGAACGAAAATACCTAAGTTTAGACGCAATAACGCCACATTACGCAAGGTGGCAGACAACGCCGCCGGCGCCACACCTGATTCACGGTGCTGCAACTGCACTGCAGGCTTAGGCACAGTGAAGGCAATAATGAAGATCCCCAGCACAGCCATCGCCGCGGTAAACCAAAACAGCCCCGATAAACCAAAAGCACGGGTGACCAGCGGGCCCACCACCATCGCCACAGCAAAGGAGATACCGATGCTAATACCAATCACCGCCATCGCTTTGGTACGGTGTTGCTCGCGGGTGATATCGGATAACAGCGCCATCACCGCAGCAGAAATCGCCCCAGCACCTTGTAAGACACGACCGGCAATCACCCCCCACACCGAGTCAGACAAACCGGCTACCACACTGCCTGCTGCAAAGATCAACAAGCCCGTATAAATGACCGGTAAACGGCCAATACGGTCCGAGAGCATACCAAAGGGGATCTGTAACATGGCTTGAGTTAAGCCGTAAGCACCAATCGCCAAACCTAATAAAAAAGGCGTCGCACCGGATAAATCTTGTCCATAGGTCACCAGTACCGGCAGTACCATAAACATACCCAGCATACGAAAAGCAAAGACCAGCGCTAAGCCAGCTGTCGCACGTCGCTCTTGAGTGTTCATTGCATCGTTATTATGCGCGTTCATGACGTCCCCTCAATCTAGAGCGGCGATTCTATCAGGCGGAACGCTTTGCCGCAGCATACCTCGAACCCGTATACTCAAGCCTTTACACTCGCAACGCGAGGAATGCAGTGGATACCATAGTAGTTCGTGGGGCTCGGACCCATAATTTAAAAAATATTGATCTCGATTTGCCTAGAAATAAACTGATTGTGATCACCGGTCTATCCGGTTCAGGCAAATCATCATTAGCCTTCGACACCTTATATGCCGAAGGCCAGCGCCGTTATGTTGAATCCTTATCGGCCTATGCACGACAGTTTTTATCCATGATGGAAAAACCTGACGTTGATACCATTGAAGGCTTATCCCCAGCCATTTCTATTGAGCAAAAATCAACCTCGCATAACCCCCGCTCAACCGTCGGCACCATCACCGAAATTTATGACTACTTGCGCCTGCTCTATGCTCGCGCAGGTATACCGCATTGCCCTGATCATAATGTGCCGCTCGAAGCACAAACCATCAGTCAAATGGTTGACTTGGTGATGGCTCAAGAAGCTGAGCGCCGCTTAATGCTACTGGCCCCGGTGGTACGTGAGCGTAAAGGTGAGCATCTCTCTGTCTTTGCAGAAATGCGTGCGCAAGGTTTTGTCCGCGTGCGCGTCAATGGCGTGCTCTATGAAATAGATGATGTACCTCAGCTGGACAAACAAAAGAAACATTCAATTGATGTGGTGGTGGATCGCTTTAAAGTGCGCGAGGATTTAGCCCAGCGTTTAGCCGAATCCTTTGAAACTGCACTGCGCCTCACTGACGGTATTGCTTTAGTGGCCTCCATGGATGCTGACGACAGCGAAGAGATGGTGTTTTCTGCACGTTTCGCCTGCCCGCATTGCGGTCATGCAATTAGCGAACTGGAACCCAAGCTATTTTCCTTTAACAACCCAGCCGGCGCCTGCCCAAGCTGTGATGGCTTAGGGGTTAAACAGTTCTTTGATATCAAGCGCTTGGTCAATGGCGAACTGACCCTTGCTGAAGGTGCAATTCGCGGCTGGGATCGACGTAACGTCTACTATTTCCAAATGCTCAACTCGCTGGCTGAGCATTATGGTTTCAGCCTTGAAGTGCCGTTTAAGTCACTGGACAAAACCACGCAACAAGTGATTTTACACGGCACAGAGCAAACAGTAGTTGAATTTCGCTACCTCAATGACCGTGGCAGCATTGTTAAGCGCTCGCACCCCTTCGAAGGCATAGTACCGAATCTAGAACGCCGCTACCGCGAAACGGAATCCAATACCGTCCGTGAAGAACTGGCCAAATATCTCGGCACTCAGGCCTGCCCCGATTGCTCAGGTACACGCCTGCGCCGTGAAGCACGCCACGTATGGGTCGGCGAAAAAACCTTGCCGAGTATTACTGCCATGCCGATTGGTGAGGCATTTGAGTATTTCTCAGCTCTAACTTTGCCCGGTAAACGCGGCGAGATCGCAGAGAAAATCCTTAAAGAAATCAGTGCGCGCTTACAGTTTTTAGTTAACGTGGGCTTAAATTATCTCACTCTAAATCGCAGCGCCGATACCTTATCTGGCGGTGAGGCACAGCGCATTCGTTTGGCCAGTCAAATTGGTGCAGGCTTAGTCGGCGTAATGTATATCCTTGATGAACCATCCATTGGTTTACATCAGCGCGATAATGAACGCTTACTCCAGACTCTGGATCACTTACGTAAAATTGGTAATACCGTGATCGTGGTTGAGCATGACGAAGATGCGATTCGCATGGCGGACTATGTGGTGGATATTGGCCCAGGCGCTGGCGTGCATGGCGGACAGATCGTCGCACAAGGCACACCAGCAGAAGTGATGGCTAATCCTGCCTCACTAACCGGTCAATACCTCTCGGGCAAGGTAAAAATCACTTACCCAGAGCAACGCACACCGATTAATCCAGATAAAATGCTGCGCTTACACGGTGCGAGTGGCAATAACCTAAAAAATGTCAATTTAGATCTGCCCCTAGGCCTGTTGACCTGCGTCACCGGTGTCTCTGGCTCAGGCAAATCAACGCTGATCAACAATACCCTGTACCCACTGATGGCCACCGCGTTAAACGGTGCAACCACTTTAGAGGCCGCGCCCTACAGCTTGCTGGAAGGTGTTGAACAGCTCGATAAGGTTGTGGATATTGACCAAAGCCCGATTGGCCGTACGCCACGCTCGAATCCTGCCACTTACACGGGCATTTTCACCCCGATCCGTGAACTCTTTGCTGGCGTAGCTGAATCGCGCGCACGGGGTTACACCCCAGGCCGTTTCTCCTTTAACGTTAAAGGTGGTCGCTGTGAAGCCTGCCAAGGCGATGGCGTCATTAAGGTTGAGATGCATTTCTTGGCTGATATTTATGTCACTTGCGATACTTGTAAGAGTAAACGTTACAATCGTGAGACCTTGGATATTCGTTATAAAGGCAAAAACATCCATGAAGTGCTAGATATGACTATTGAAGAAGCTCGCGTATTCTTTGATCCCATTCCAGCGCTAGCACGTCGCTTGCAAACGCTTATTGATGTGGGCTTATCCTATATTCGCCTTGGACAAAGTGCGACCACGCTGTCAGGTGGTGAAGCGCAGCGGGTTAAACTATCCCGCGAACTGTCTAAGCGCGATACCGGACAAACCCTATATATCCTCGATGAGCCCACCACAGGCTTGCACTTCGCCGATATTCAGCAATTACTCGATGTACTGCATCGCTTACGTGACCGCGGTAATACAGTGGTGGTTATTGAACACAACTTGGATGTGATTAAAACCGCGGACTGGGTAATCGACTTAGGCCCTGAGGGTGGTTCAGGCGGTGGCGAAATTATTGCCACGGGCACACCTGAGCAAATCGCCGAAAATAGCCTGTCACATACGGGGCGCTTTCTTAAAGATAAACTCTAACCACTGAGTCAACCCAAGCCTCTGCAGAGAGACTTGGGTTATCACTCGTCCAGATCAGCTGAGCGTCTATTCTGGCAGCTCAATTCCCATCGCCTGAGCGACCCCCTGCCCGTAAGCAGGATCAGCTTGCATGCAATGACAGATGTGTTTCAGTTTAATCGCATCCGGCACACCCTGCATATTGCGCGCAGTGTTCTCAAACAGTACCTGTTGCTGTTCGGCACTCATCAAGCGGAATAAATTACCCGGCTGGGTAAAGTAATCTGGCTCAGTTTCCCAGTAATCAAAGCGATCGGCCGCGCCGTCTAAGGCCAACGGTGGCTCAGAGAAATCAGGCTGCTCTTGCCACTCACCTTGGCTATTAGGCTCGTAGTGCAAACGACTGCCCTGGTTGCCATCCACACGCATCGCACCGTCACGGTGGTAGCTGTGGTATGGGCAGCGTGGTGTATTCACTGGAATCTGTGCGTGATTAACGCCTAAGCGGTAACGCTGCGCATCGCCATAAGAGAACAGACGGCCTTGCAGCATACGGTCGGGTGAAAAACTAATACCAGGCACAATATGTGCAGGATTAAACGCAGCCTGCTCAACATCAGCAAAGTAGTTCTCTGGGTTTTTATTCAGCTCAAAGTAACCCACTTCAATCAATGGGTAATCACCTTTGGGCCAAACCTTAGTCAAATCAAACGGATGGTAAGGCACTTTAGCTGCATCAGCTTCTGGCATAATCTGCACAAACATAGTCCAGCGCGGGAAGTCGCCGCCCTCAATCGCTTCATACAAATCGCGTTGCGAACTTTCCCGATCGTTACCGACCAACTCGGCCGCTTCTTGATCGGTTAGATTTTTAATCCCCTGCTGGGTCCTAAAGTGGAACTTAACCCAGTAACGCTCGTTGTTGGCATTGATAAAACTAAAGGTGTGCGAGCCAAAGCCATGCATATGTCGAAATGAGGCGGGAATGCCGCGATCACTCATCACGATGGTGACTTGGTGCAGGGCTTCAGGCAAGCCAGTCCAGAAGTCCCAGTTATTCGTGGGACTGCGCATATTAGTGCGCGGATCACGTTTAACCGCATGGTTCAGATCAGGGAATTTCAGCGGATCACGGAAGAAGAACACTGGCGTGTTGTTACCTACTAAATCCCAATTACCTTGCTCAGTGTAAAATCGCATGGCAAAGCCACGAATATCACGCTCAGCATCCGCTGCACCGCGTTCACCCGCTACGGTGGAAAAACGCACAAACATATCTGTTTGCTTACCCACCTCTGCAAATAACAGCGCTTTAGTGTATTGAGTAATATCGTGGGTCACGGTAAAGCTACCAAAGGCACCTGAGCCTTTAGCATGCATACGACGCTCCGGTATTACTTCACGATCAAAGTGAGCTAATTTTTCGAGAAACCAAACATCTTGTAGAAGCATCGGTCCACGTGCACCGGCCGTTAAGCTGTCTTGGTTATTGGCGATTGGACACCCTGAAACGGATGTCAGTTTAGGCTTATCACTCATGGTTTATCTCCTACGCGTCTAACAAATAAAGAACGTGCCATGAGAGTAACCAAATAAATACACGCTGCCTAATATATTAAAAAAAATCAGTCGATAGTCGATAGCTATCAACGATTTGTACGCATAAAAAAACCGAGCTCAAGGCTCGGTTTTTTTCGAACTGCAGTATAGCTTACTCTGCGGCTTCTACTTCACCAGTAACCGGACGGTCAACCAGTTCAACATAAGCCATAGGCGCGTTATCGCCAGCACGGAAGCCGCATTTTAAAATGCGCAAGTATCCGCCTTGACGTGTTGCATAACGCTTACCTAAATCATTAAACAATTTACCAACCGCTGATTTAGAGCGAGTACGGGCAAATGCTAAACGACGGTTAGCAACGCTATCTTCTTTAGCTAAAGTAATTAACGGCTCAGCAACGCGGCGCAGTTCTTTGGCTTTAGGCAAAGTAGTTTTAATCAGTTCATGCTCGAACAGCGACACTGCCATGTTTTGAAACATAGCCTTGCGGTGGGCGCTGGTACGGCTTAGGTGACGGCCACTTTTACGATGACGCATGATTCAATTCCTTACCAAACTCTTCGGTTCGGTGATAATGGCGATCAGGCCGTAGCCTTATCGTCTTTCTTCAGACTTGCCGGCGGCCAGTTATCAAGGCGCATACCGAGGGACAGACCACGCGAGGCTAAAACATCCTTGATTTCAGTCAGGGATTTTTTACCCAAGTTCGGAGTTTTCAACAACTCTACTTCAGTGCGCTGAATCAGATCACCAATGTAATAGATGCTTTCCGCCTTGAGGCAGTTAGCCGAACGCACAGTCAACTCTAAATCATCAACAGGACGTAATAAGATTGGATCAATCTCATCTTCCGGCTTCTCTTCAACCGGCTGAGCTTCACCTTGAAGATCAACAAAAGCTGCCAGCTGGTGCTGCAGGATTGTTGCACTGCGACGAATCGCTTCTTCAGGATCAAGCGTGCCATTGGTTTCAAGGTCGATGATCAGCTTATCCAAGTTAGTACGCTGCTCAACACGGGCATTCTCTACCACATACGCTACACGGCGGACAGGGCTGAATAGTGCATCGATTTGCAAACGACCGATGCTACGCGTTTCATCTTCATCGCTAAAGCGCGAATCAGCTGACTCATAGCCACGGCCACGTGCAATACGTAGCTTCATATTCAATGCGCCCTTGTCAGCCAGATTGGCAATAACGTGGTCGCCATTGACGATTTCCACATCATGATCCAGCTTAATATCGGCAGCAGTCACCACGCCCGGCCCTTTTTTGCTTAGAGTTAACGTGGCTTCGTCACGACCGTGCATAATTACTGCAAGGCCTTTCAGGTTAAGAAGGATCTCAATCACATCCTCTTGAACCCCTTCAATAGCGCTGTACTCGTGCAGTACGCCGTCGATTTCAACTTCGACAACTGCACAACCAGGCATTGAAGATAACAATATACGCCGAAGCGCATTGCCCAAAGTATGTCCAAAACCACGCTCGAGAGGCTCAAGTGTAATTTTGGCGCGGGTCGGACTGACCATGTCAACATTAATTTGACGAGGGGTCAGGAACTCATTTACCGAAATCTGCATGGATACACCTATTTTCTAGCCCTTACTTGGAGTAGAGCTCGACAATCAGGCTTTCGTTGATGTCGGCTGACAGATCACTACGCTCAGGAATGCTTTTATACACGCCTGACTTTTTCTCTGCATCCACATCAACCCACTCGACGCGGCCACGTTGGACACACAATTCGAGAGCCTGGGAAATACGTAATTGGTTTTTGCACTTTTCGCGCACTGCAACAACGTCACCTGCTTGAACTTGGTATGACGGGATGTTGACAGTCTTGCCATTGATGGAAATCGACTTATGCGAAACCAACTGACGAGACTCAGCACGTGTAGAGCCAAAGCCCATACGGTATACAACGTTATCCAAACGTGACTCTAAAAGTTGCAGAAGGTTTTCACCGGTCGCACCTTTACGGCGCGCTGCTTCTTTGTAGTAGCTAGCGAATTGACGCTCAAGAATGCCGTACATACGACGAACTTTTTGCTTCTCACGCAGCTGAGTACCGTACTCAGATAAACGTCCGCGACGCTGACCATGTTGGCCAGGAGCTGCTTCAATGTTGCATTTAGATTCAATCGCGCGTGAACCACTCTTCAAGAAGAGGTCTGTGCCTTCACGACGGGACAGTTTGCATTTGGGACCAATGTAACGAGCCATTTTTCACTGTCTCCTAATTTACACGCGGCGCTTTTTCGGCGGGCGGCATCCGTTATGTGGGATGGGCGTCACGTCGGTGATGCTTGCGATTTTATAACCGCAACCATTCAAAGCGCGGACTGCTGATTCACGACCTGGACCTGGGCCCTTGACGTTCACATCTAAATTTTTCAAACCATATTCCAAAGCCGCTTGACCAGCACGCTCAGCTGCAACTTGCGCTGCAAACGGTGTGCTTTTACGCGAACCACGGAAACCTGAACCACCAGAAGTAGCCCATGACAGAGCATTACCCTGACGGTCTGTAATAGTAATAATTGTATTGTTAAAAGAAGCATGGATGTGGGCGATGCCATCAACCACTGTCTTTTTAACTTTTTTACGAGGACGAGCAGCTGCTTTAGCCATTAATCAAATTCCTATCTAGAACCAATGCGATTACTTACGGATCGGCTTGCGTGGGCCTTTACGGGTACGCGCGTTGGTTTTGGTGCGTTGACCACGGACTGGCAGACTACGACGGTGGCGTAAGCCACGGTAGCAACCTAAGTCCATCAAGCGCTTGATGTTCATGTTGATTTCGCGACGCAAGTCACCTTCTGTATGAAGCTTAGTGACTTCGCCACGCAACTGCTCGACCTGCTCATCAGAGAGATCTTTAATCTTTGCTGCTGGATTAACGCCAGTAGCAGCGCAAATCTTTTGCGCAGTTGTCCGACCAATACCAAAGATATAGGTCAGCGAGATAACAGTATGCTTGTTATCCGGAATGTTAACGCCTGCAATACGGGCCATTCAGTGTAACTCCAATTGACAGCGACTCACTCTCAGGAAGCCAAGGAAGAAAGTAAGAACCAATGCTGTAATAACTATTATTCAACCGAACAGCGCACTAGCTGCTCGGTTCATGACACTACACAATCAGCCTTGGCGCTGCTTGTGACGTGGTTCCGCTTTACAGATCACGCGAATAACACCTTCACGACGTACGATCTTGCAATTGCGGCAAAGCTTTTTCACCGATGCACGAACTTTCATCACTAACTCCTATAGCCTAAAGACCAATTAGCGCAACAAACCGTTGCCACCGTAGCCCTTCAGGTTGGATTTCTTCATCAGGGATTCGTACTGGTTAGAAACGAGGTGTGATTGTACTTGAGCCATGAAGTCCATTACAACCACAACAACGATCAACAGCGATGTCCCGCCGAGATAAAACGGCACATTTGCAGCTACAACAAGGAATTGAGGCAGCAAACATACAGCCGTCATGTACAAGGCACCAAACGCGGTTAAGCGGGTTAACACACCATCAATATAGCGTGCTGACTGCTCACCCGGACGGATACCCGGAATAAAAGCACCGGATTTTTTCAGGTTTTCAGCAACATCTTTTGGATTAAACATTAATGCTGTGTAGAAGAAGCAGAAGAAAACAATCCCTGCACTAAACAGCAAAATATTTAAAGGTTGCCCTGGTGCCAGCGCTTGCGAAACATCCGCAAGCCACGACATGCCCTCTGACTGGCCAAACCACTGACCAAGAGACGCCGGGAACAACAAGATACTACTGGCGAAAATAGCCGGAATCACACCTGCCATATTCACCTTTAAAGGGAGATGACTGGTTTGCGCAGCAAACACTTTGCGACCTTGTTGGCGCTTAGCGTAATGCACAGCAATACGACGCTGACCACGCTCGATAAAGACCACAAACCCAATAATTGCAACAGCAAGCAAACCAATGGCAATCAAGGCGAAGATATTGATATCACCCTGACGGGCAGACTCGAAAGACTGACCAATTGCTGCAGGCAAACCTGCCACGATACCGGCAAAAATCAGCATCGAAATGCCGTTACCAATACCGCGTTCGGTAATTTGCTCACCCAACCACATCATAAACATTGCCCCAGCAACAAAAGTTGTCACTGCAACAAAGTAAAAGTTGAAGTCAGTTGCAAAAGCGATACCTTGACTGGCCAAGCCTACGGACATACCGATAGCCTGAACACATGCCAAGATCAAGGTACCGTATCGGGTGTACTGGCTAATCTTACGACGACCAGACTCACCTTCCTTCTTCAACTGTTCCAGATGAGGGCTCACAGCGGTCATCAACTGCATGATAATCGATGCCGAAATATACGGCATGATTCCCAACGCGAAGATACTCATGCGCTCAAGCGCACCACCTGAAAACATGTTGAACAGGCTGAGAATGGTTCCCTCATTCTGTCGAAACAGATCCGCGAGACGATCAGGGTTGATTCCTGGAACAGGAATGTGTGCACCAATACGGTAGACGATAATCGCCATAAAGAGGAAGCGTAAGCGTGCCCATAGTTCGGACAAACCACCACCACCCATTGCAGAGAGAGAACCTTGCTTAGCCATTTATTCCTCGATTTTTCCGCCAGCTGCTTCGATTGCACTGCGGGCACCTTTGGTGACCCCAATACCTTGCAAAGTAACTGCGCGAGTTACGTCACCAGATAACATGACTTTCACGCGCTTTACATGCAAACCAATTAGATTGGCATCTTTAAGAGTCTGTACTGATACCACATCACCATCAACTTTAGCCAGTTCAGAAGTGCGAATTTCCGCACGATCCATAGCTTTTAATGATGTGAAACCAAATTTTGGCAGACGCTTGTACAGTGGTTGTTGGCCACCCTCAAAACCTGGGGCAACTTTACCACCAGAACGTGAGGCCAAACCTTTGTGACCACGGCCAGCAGTCTTACCTGAGCCACTACCAATACCGCGACCTACACGAAGTTTGTCGCGACGGGCACCTGGTGCAGAACATAAATCGTTCAGTTGCATGGATTAGCCCTCCACTCGAAGCAAATAATAAGCTGTATTGATCATGCCGCGGTTTTCTGGAGTATCCAGAACCTCAACAGTGTGACCAATGCGACGTAGGCCTAGGCCACGTACGCAAGCTTTGTGATTGGCCAAACGGCCGATCGTGCTCTTAATAAGAGTCACTTTAACGGTTGCTTGAGACATGGTTAGAGAATCTCCTCGACACTTTTGCCACGTTTAGCGGCAACTGAATCAGGTGATTGCATTGCTTTCAAACCTTTAAACGTTGCATACACAACGTTGACTGGATTGGTAGAACCGTAGCACTTAGCTAATACGTCCTGAACACCTGCAACCTCTAAAACGGCACGCATTGCGCCACCGGCGATAACGCCAGTACCTTCTGATGCAGGCTGCATAAATACGCGTGAAGCGCCATGCACTGCTTTAATTGGGTACTGTAAGGTAACACCATTTAAATCAACCTGAATCATATTACGGCGTGCTGCTTCCATAGCTTTTTGAATTGCTGCTGGAACTTCGCGTGATTTACCGCGGCCAAAACCAACGCGACCTTTACCATCACCGACAACGCTCAGCGCTGTGAAAGTGAAGATACGGCCACCTTTTACGGTTTTAGCAACGCGGTTGACTTGCACCAATTTCTCGATGTAGCCCTCATCGCGGCTATCGTCGCGGTTATCGCGTTTTTGCTCGTGATTTGCCATAACTTAAAACTCCAGCCCGCCTTCACGAGCAGCATCAGCCAGTGCTTTCACACGGCCATGGTACTTGAAGCCAGAACGGTCAAAAGCCACTTTGGCAACTCCAGCGGCTTTCGCACGCTCGGCGACCAGCTGGCCTACTTTTTTGGCTGCTTCGATGTTGCCTGTGGCTCCATCGCGCAGTT
>Ga0265295_1000388_pt1 | contig 89944 bp, 76 predicted proteins | sample Munlansysbiofilm_FD_192503 | JGI IMG/M metagenome (GOLD analysis project Ga0265295, IMG submission 192503) | Leachate microbial communities from a municipal landfill in Southern Ontario, Canada - Methane capture system biofilm | ecosystem: Engineered > Solid waste > Landfill > Unclassified ... | reverse complement strand
ACTTTGGTAGAATTCTGAAAATGCTATCCCTCTGCTCAATAACGCCTTGCTTTATGTACTTTTCTGCTGTGTGCAAAAACTGCTTGGCATTATCGCTACCAAAATCCTGAGATATTAAATTAATATCTGCTCCCCACACTGTTCGCAGTGAGGTAATAAGATAATCGTTAAGCTTATTCTGTGAGGTAAGCACCTCCTTTTCTGCAGATATAGTCTCATTCTCAATCGACTTTTGCCATTTGCCAATCGATTTGGGGTTCCAATCCCTTGAAGTTCCATTGTAGGAGTGAGCAGAAGGTCCAAGCCCAAGGTAGGGTATCTGCTTCCAATATGATGTATTGTGTCTGGAAAAGTAACCTTCCTTGGCTAGGTTTGAAATCTCGTAATGAATAAAACCATTCATACTTGACAACTCCTGAAGCAGTTGAAATTGCTCAACGCTTTGATCCTCACTCACTGGTTTAACAAGCCCCTTAGCCACTTTTAAATCCAGTGGAGTTCCTTCCTCATAAATCAGATGGTAGCACGACAAATGGTTTACAGGAAGATCGAAGGCCTGCAGAAGATTCTCTTTCCAAATCGCGGAGTTTGAATAGGGGAGACCATAGATTAAATCGATGCTGATATTATCGAAACCTAACTTATACGCAAGGTTAACCGCTTTAATAGCCTGCAAAGCATTATGCCTCCTTCCCAATTTTTTTAGATCTAAATCGGAAAAGGATTGTACTCCAATGCTTAGCCTATTTACGCCAGATGATCGAAAACCCTTGAGTAATTCTTCGCTGATATCATCGGGGTTAGCCTCAAGGGTAATTTCGGGGTTTTTTGATACAGTATAACGTTTTGCAATGGCTCCAATTATATCTGTAATTTGAGCTGACTCGAGCATTGAGGGTGTGCCCCCACCAAAATATATTGTCTCTATCTCTCTATCGGGCAAGTAATCGCCCCTAAGTATAAGTTCCTTTTCAACCAAAGTGGCAAAACTTGCCTTCCCCTCGGATGTTACCACTGAGTAAAAATCGCAATAGTCGCACTTACGCTTACAATATGGAACGTGGATGTATATCCCTGACATTTTCGGTTAATTAGGATTGCATTATTAACAAAGGGTTATCTTTGCAAAAATAGCTGATTAATATGAAAACATATAAAATTGCCATTGGTTGCGACCATGCAGGGTTTTCCACAAAAGTGGTTGTAATGGAACATCTTAAAAAGATGGGGAATACGGTTAAGGACTTTGGAACATACTCCGAAGAGAGCGTTGACTACCCCGATTTTGCCAGACCTACTGCCCAATCGGTGGCAAACGGTGAGTTCGACTTAGGCTTTGTGCTTTGCGGAAGTGGCAATGGAGTAAACATCTCGGCCAATAAAGTACATGGTGTTCGGTCGGCACTATGCTGGACTCCTGAAATTGCATCGTTGGCAAAACAGCATAACAACGCCAATATTTGCGCCATTCCCGCTCGGTTTATATCAATTGAACAGGCCAAAGAAATTGTAGATGCATTTTTAAAGGCTGATTTTGAGGGCGGTAGACATTTAGGCCGAGTGAACAAAATTGAGCCCTAAGCATAGGGAACAAATTAAGCACCTAACCTTTTAGGGATTTAACGACGTAATTTGCCGGAAGGGTTACCAACAACTTGTGCGAAACGTGATCGATCTGTATGACTACCTTACTTTTTCCCTGATGCCTCACAAGTTCTCCAGAGAAGCCCGTCATTGAGCCAATCTGAATATCTACCACATCACCGGGTTCAATATTTACCTCAACTGTTTCAATTTCGAGTTGTTGCCCTAAAAGCATTTTAAGCACATCTATTTGCTTTGCAGGAATTGGCACAGGCTTGCCCTCGAAAGAAACAAAACGAATCAAGCCATTAATGCTTAAAACTTTATAATAATCTTTCTGGGTAATCCTCACAAACACATATGACCGGAGTAAAGGTTCCTCTACCCATTTTTTTCTGTCACTCCATTGCTTCAATCGCCTTTGCAGGGGCAAATACGCCTCATATCCCTCGTCAATAATCCTATCGTAAACCTTTTTCTCGTTCCTCGATTTGGTATAGGCCGCTAGCCAATGCGGATCTTTTAGGTTTGACATACTATCCTCTTCTCTATTTTTAGGTTTTTCCAAAACACTGCCATAACCAATCTAAGCAATAGTAAACCAACGGTAATGACAAAACGCTAAGCAAAGTTGTTACAAACAGGTTTGCACCAGCCAAAGCATAATCCCCATTGTATCTGTGCGAAAGCACCACAATAATTGTTTGACAAGGCATGGCTGCCTGCAATATTAGTACGAAAAAAGCAACTTTTGAAAGTTCAAGCCCAATTATGCCCATTACAGCTAGATATGCTGCTCCAATGAGCAATGGAGCAAAAAAGAGTTTATTAAAACTTAGTACAAATATACTCTTCTGAAACAAGGCCTTACGCATATTCATTGAAGCAAGCATAGCACCTATATACACCATGGATAATGGACTGGTGCTTTTTCCAAGCAGTTCAAAGGGTCTGCTAACAACCCCTGGCAACTTAATGCTAAACGCAAGTACTATTACTCCTAAAAAAATTGCTGCCGTATTAACGTTTAGCAAGCTGCGCCAGCCACCCTTTTGCGAGCCCTGACTAAGCTTATAAACACCGTAGGTAAAGGTAATGGAATTGGATGCAAGCTGGTAAACCGCTCCATAAAAAACACCTTCCCCGTTAGGAAACAAAGCATCGAGCAGTGGAAAGCCCAGAAAAACGATATTACCAAACATAGTATGCAAAGTATGCACAACCTGCTTTGGTAAATCAAGGCGCAGCAGTTTTGAGGAGATAATGCCAACAATGTAAAGCACAAAAAGATTTACAAAAGCAAGCAGAAAAACGATAAGCCCGTTTCTAAAGAGTTCGGGCTCATAATCCATATTGCTAAAGGTTGTAAAAATCAGAAATGGAAGGGTAATGTCAATTACAATTCTTGAAAGGCTGTTTTTCATTTCGATCGAAATAATCTTGCGCCAAAAGCCCAAAGCACCAACCGCTATAAGTACTCCAAAGATTAGTAGTTGCCTTACAATTATTTCAGTTGCCATTTAACAATAATCGCTAGAAAGTTATCCTTACAAGAATTTGCACAAAGACGATAAGTACTACCATTGCAATGGGGTAAACCGAGGCATATGCCCTCCCAGGTATATTACTTGGGGTTAATGAGTCGCAAGCCGCTAACCCAGGTGTGCTGGTCATACCCCCAGATATTGTTCCAACAAGTTCGAACAAATTAAGCTTAAAAAAATACTTATTGAGAATAACAGCAACAATCATAGGTAATATGGTAATTGCCAAACCAAATAAGAATAACATAGGCCCATGGGTTACAATCGTTTCAATTAATTGTGATCCTGCTTTAGTTCCTACCCCAGCTAAAAAGAACAGTAATCCCATTTGCCTGAGCAGCTGGTTTGCACTGCCGCTCATTGTCCAAATAATTGGCCCTGTTTTACCAATACTACTTAGCAATATGGCTACTATTAAAATTCCACCGCTTAAACCAAGACTAAGGGTAAAATATTCTGAAAACGAAACCTCAATATATCCAACCAAAATACCTAGAACTATACCCAACGAAATAGGAAGAAAATCTGTATCGGATAGTATTCTGTCATTATTGCCCATTAGTTTACCTAGGCTTGAGAATGAATCCTTTGGAGCAGCAACTGTAAGCTTATCACCAAATCGAATCGTTAAATTAGGTGATGGTGCAATATCAATTCCGCTACGCCTAATGCGGGTTACTACAGCATTGTAATTTTGGTATAATGAGATTTCTCCTAGTTTTTTACCAACTATCTGCTTGTTGGTTATCAGAATTTGCTCAACCTCGTAATCGCTGCTAAGCGATATTACCTCACTGCTCCTTTTCCCAATAAGAATCTCAACCATCTCCAATGCCTTTTGGCTTCCAACAGCTCTAACAATATCTCCTTTGTATAAAATTGTACTATGCTTGGGGGTAATGCATAAATCATTATGCTGCACTCTAGATATTGTTGCCCCTGTCATGTTGCGCACCATTAATTCGCTCAGCGATTTTCCAACAGCCGTATCATTCTCTACTACAAAATGATCGTTAATAATAAGTGGGAAGCTCTCCTTTTGCTCGTGCTCAACCCTTGCGTTTTCCTTTTCTAAATCTACCCTAATAAATTTTGGCAAAAGTTTAATAAAAAGTATTACTCCAATTACACCAAACGGATAAGCAATACCATACCCAATGGACGCTAAAGGTGATGAGCTTGCATCGATGGCAACCGTTAGTCCAGGGGTACTTGTAAGCGCTCCGCAGAGTAGGCCAGCAACTAGATCTGAATCAATCTTAAAAAAGTACATTATCCCCATAGCAGCCGCAAAACCAACAAATACAATAATGCTTGCCAGCAGGGCAAACTTACGTCCATACTTTTTAAAGGAATCGATAAAACCAGGACCAGCCTGAATTCCCACTGTAAAAATAAAGAGCACCATTCCTATTCTCTCAATCTCAGGTGGCATTATCACACCAAAGTGGCCAAAAACAAGCGCAACAAAAATTACTGCAGAAACATCGAACGAGAAACCTGCAATTTTAACATTACCCACCACAAACCCTAGGGTGATAATAACGAATAAAGCGAATATTGGGCTGAGAAACAGATCCATAGCATTATGTTTAGGGACGCAAAGGTAATAAATGTTATGCTCCCATTATTGCCATTGAACTCTGTTTAAAAGCTTGTATTGCTAAACGTATGCAAAATAGATGATATTTATCATTGCTTGCTATTGACATTGGGATCTATTTCAATTAACTTACAAACTGATAATTAGAGAACTTGCCTCCATAATAATTATTTGTTCTTTTTTTAAGGAAAAGTGTAATCAATTGAAAAAAAATTATAAAATTGCAGTCACTTTAGTTAAAAAGAAATTGCTAAATAAATTTACTATTACTAATTAAACACCAATCTTAAAAACTAACCGTTTCAGCAATGAAATCAAGGAATGAAATGCGGAAACCCGCAAAAGCAGATTACAGCACATCTGACGAAGTTAAGAAAGCCCAAAAGCTTAAACCTTTAAAGAAAGAAAAAAACCCTAAACGTGCTTACTTTGAAGAAATTGACGACTTAGAGGACGTTGATTTCAAGGCCTTTGAAGATGGATTTGAAGATGGATTTGAAGATGAGGATTTATACAATTATGACGATGAATGATATTGACTATTTAACCATTAAAATAACTTATGGAAGGAGGGGCAGAATGTGCCCCTCTTTTTATTTGATAAAATATTTAATGAGTTGTTTTTTAGTTTTGCAATTTCTATTTTTACTTCAAATATTTAGCAATGAGGTATAACAAATTCAATATTGTAAGTTTCGCTCTTGCTATACTAATGTTATTGCATCTAAGTGCGCAATCTGATGGGTTTGAACAAATACCCGATTCAGTTAAGCAGTTTATAGAAAATGCCAATAAAGGGCAAAATTTAGATACCCTCATATCATCAGCCGAAGCTATTCTGCATAAACATCCAGAGAATGCCATAGAGCTTGCCCAAAAAATATTGCTTTTTGCAACAGATCGTAGCGATTCTAAAAGCAAAGCACATGCATACCTAATCTTAGCTGAATCTTATAGCATTACGGGTAAGTACTCAGCGGCAATTGATAATCTCGATCAATCCTATGCCCTATTCAAATCGCTTAACGATAGCCTTTCACTCATTGATGTTCATCAGATTTACGGACAGATTTATACCCGAATTGGAGAATTTAAAAGGGCTCTTGACAATTCCGAAAAGGCTTTCTCACTTGCTGGACCTCTAAGAAATTATGATAAACTTTCTGAGCTAATCAGAGAGATTGGTAATATCTATTTTTACTTCAACGAAAAGGCAATTGCCCTTGACTATTACTATAAAAGCCTAAAAATTAGCCAAGAGCACAATATTAACGTAGGGATTGCAAAGGCATACAATAATATTGGCCGTGTATACTCCGAAAATGGGGATTTTGATCAAGCCATTGAGTATCTAAAAAAATCTCTTACCTTCAATAACAAGGAGGAAGATAGGATCGGCTACGGCAATACATTGATTAATATTGGAAGTGTTTATTTTGCCAAAAAAGAGTACGAAAGAGCATTGGGGTTTTTTCAAGAATCATTTGAGAACTATAGTTTAGTTAACTTTACCGATGGAATAGCAAATGCTTTATTCTACATTGGCCAAACCAACTTACTCCTCAACAGAGTTAACCAAGCATTAGCTGTTCAGGACGAAGCATGGAAAATTGCCTTGCAATCGAATTCAAAACGCTTGCAGGTTAGAATTAGCCTAGCGTTATCGGAAATATATGCCACAAAGGGCGATTTTAAGCGAGCCTATAGCTATTACAAAACCCATAGTTCCATAAGAGACAGTGTATTTAGCGAAGAAAACTCAAGACTTCTCCTTGAACTGGAATCAAGTTACCAACTTCAGAGTAAACAACGCCAAATTGAATTCCTATCGAAAGAGCAGGTTCTAAAAAAGAGCGAGCAGCAAAAATCCAAGATTTTAATTGGCCTTCTGACTATTACTTTACTATTTCTTATTGGTTTGTTGTACTTTATTTACAAGCGATTTACGGATAAGAATATGCACAACAAGCAACTACTTGATGAGATACAGCATCGAAAAGGGGTAGAGCAAAATCTTAATGAATACAGAGATCATCTTGAGAATTTGGTTGATGAGAGAACATGGGAACTTAAGCTGGCAAAGGATAAAGCAGAGGAAACTGATAGGCTTAAGACCGCTTTTTTAGCGAATATGAGCCATGAAATTCGTACTCCCATGAATGCCATTGTGGGCTTCTCATACCTTCTTACCGATCCCGATTCAACTGAAAAATCCAAGGCAGAATTCTATAGTATTATCAAAAGTAATGGTGAAGTTTTAATGAACCTCATCAACGATATATTGGACATCTCGATGATTGAATCGGGACAACTAAAGACTTGTCAAAAAACCATAAAAATTGATGATGTACTTCGTGAACTGCTCATCCATTATGTACAAGATAAAGAGGAACTTGGGAAAAAGAAGATTACAATTAACCTCGATATTGAAGCAGCCGACACCAGTTTAATGATTAAAACAGATGGTGTTAGGTTAAGACAGGTTTTGTCGAATTTACTATCAAACTCGCTCAAGTTTACCAACGAAGGAAAAATATCCTTTGGTTACAGATTATCGGACTCCGAAGAAGTTGTTTTCTTTGTAAAAGATACGGGTTGCGGAATTGACCCAGCTAATCACAAGGCCGTTTTTGAACGCTTTAGTAAATTTGGAAATGCTAATACGGGAGAAGAAAAACTATACACCGGCACTGGACTGGGGCTTGCCATAAGCCACGAACTAGTTCATTTACTTGGCGGAAAAATTTGGTTCGATTCATATCCAGGAAAAGGGTCGGCCTTCTATTTTACAATACCCTACATTCCTGAAAAGGAGATAATATCATTAGACAACAAAACCGAACTCAAAGAAGATTTTAAAGTTATAATGGGAAAAACGATCCTTGTTGCTGAAGATGTATTGTCTAATTTTCAGCTAATCCAGGCTTTTCTATCCCCAGCAAAAGCAACTGTGCTTTGGGCACAAAACGGCGTTGATGCAATTAATATCTTCACAAAAAACCGAAATATTGACATTATCCTTATGGATGTGCAAATGCCAATTATGGATGGGCTAAAAGCCCTTAAACGCATTAGGGAGCTAGATAAAAAGGTGCCAATAATTGTAAACTCTGCATTTTACATGCCCGATGAGATGGAGAAGAGTTTTGCAGCAGGGTGTTCCGACTATATGTCTAAACCCATTAAAAAGGATGAATTAATAAGTAAAATTTCGGGGTTTTTAACCTAGGAATCTTTTTTACCTTTTATCAACCATTTATCCTTAACGTAAACCTGCCGTTCAAAAGCCTGATCGAGAGAAATGAATGTTTCAGTATTCATCACCCCTGGAATGTTCTGAATTGTATTTACCAATACTTCCATAAGGTGCTCATTATCCCTGCAGTAAATCTTAAGGAGAAGTGCAAACTTTCCTGTAGTAAAATGGCACTCAACCACCTCCTGCATCTGTCGAAGCGCATCAACCACACCCTCATATTGGTTTGCTGCTGCAAATTGAACTCCTGCATAGGCACAAACATCATAGCCTAGGGCTTTAGGCTTAACATTCATTCTCGACCCATCAATAACGCCTGCTTCTTCCATCTTCTTTACCCGTTGATGAATGGCAGCACCCGAAATACCGCATTCTCTAGCTATCTCAAGAAAAGGCATTCTTGCATTCTTTACAAGATATCCTAAAATCTTTTGGTCTATCTCATCAACTTGATACTTATCGGCCATTTTGTTACAAATTAATATTAATAATGCAATAAAGTTACTAATTCGTAACCAACCCATCCTATTATTTTAACAGTATTTCAATTAAAAGCCATTTCAAAGTAACTGAATGGAGCCTTTAAAAAGAGGAAGATGCCTAAAAAAACACCCTCATCAATTAATATTTAGCTTAGGTGCTTGGTAATAAATGCTTCAGGATAAGGCCTTTTCTTCCAATTTTAACCAAAAAAGTCGTTTGGGGAAAAACTTCAACTCGTTACTGGTCCACTTAACCCTCTGCTTGTGCTTTAATATGGAGTATTAAGTTTTTGTATTGATAGAACTCAAGTGCTTAAATATCTTTCAATTGAACTTATTGTTTAGCTATTTATACATTTAAATACTCTAAAAGCAACAATACGTTAAACGATAAAGCCTAAAATTTGCTGAAAGAACAAAAAAGGTTTACTTTTGCCAACTGAATTTTGGCCCCGTAGTTCAATGGATAGAATAGCGGTTTCCTAAACCGTAGATCCAAGTTCGATTCTTGGCGGGGCTACTATAAACAAGATGCTTGTTGCTCTTTCTGCCTAAAATCAACCTAATATCTCACCACTACAACAGGTTTAATTGGCAATGCTCGATAAATTGAGCGAGCATCTTCGCGAGGAATCTTAATGGAAAGTTGATATGTATAACCCTTTTGGTCTGCTTTCACTAGAAAATTCAAATTTCTGTTTCTAATCCACTTAGATTTTGCTTTCTTATAGTTCCTAAAGGAACTTCTTGAACCAACAATATTCTTCTCTTGCTGAACTATTTCAACAGTCATACTATTTTCGAAAGCAAATAAATAGAATACGTCACTTTGCCGCGGAAGTATTGGCGCGGCATTTAACAAGTTTGCCTCAAGGGTATCCTTTGGCGCCTTTTTAATAACGATGGGGAACTTTTCTATGCTTGATATTTCCTCTGTCGCCACGAATGGTCCAGAATATAAGCTATCGAGGAGGAATAGAGGTAGTTTTTTTAGTCCTTTGTTGAAGGATATACTTGTAATCTTTGTCTCAAACAGAGACACGCCCTTAAAGGTAAGAATGGCTAAACTGTCCTTAAGGTCAATAAGTAAAGATATTGAATCGGATTTTGATAGTAAAATGTTTGACTTTAGAAATGCCTCGTGGTGTTCACTTCCCAAAATCTTCCGAACTAACTCGCTGTTTGATTTAGTCAACTCCTGTTTGTCTTGCAGGGGCTTGCTTTCAAGAAAGTTTGAAATCGATTTCACCTCTCTGTGAACAGGCAACACTCCAAATACAACAAAAGCGACAGACAGAACTGCAAGTTGCAGTATAAAAAAGATGATTACCGATTTAAGGGGAATAGTGCTTATTGCTGATTTTAGCTTAAAAGAAATAGCTTTTACCTTGAGTAATATGGAAGATATTTGCATGCTCATTATGTCAAATATTAATAGATGTAAACCCTTGAACCCTCAACAAGCTTATTGTAAACCTCCTTAAGATCGTCATCACCAAGTCTAACACAACCATGGGTTACAGGAAGTCCAAGAAACCTTTGGTAAAGTGTACCATGTATTAGATAGCCATGCCCAAGGCTTAGTGCATAATCGCCCAGAGTTCCATATTCATAGCGATCGGGATGGTTTTTAGGCGGTACAGGCAGTCCCTCCTCAATAAAAGCCCAATCGGGCTTCACCCAAAGTGGATCGACAAGTTTTCCCTGAACCCGAAACATACCCTTTGGCGTTTTAAAAATCCATTGCAGGCTATCACCTGCATCGAGTAAGGTATAACTGCCGGTTGAGCAAAAACCCTCCCGAATAATACCTTTTCTGGTTCTTAAAACAAATGTGTTATTCGTTGTATTTATAATTAAATACGGATTGCTTGGAGCAAGACTCTCTATTTTTTTTTGAAGTATAACTACTTTTTTTTGGGTTGATACAAATTGTTTTGTAAGCTGAATTGAGTCTTTTTCTACTAGGCCCCCATCATGGTCAGGGTAACTATAGAATGACATTGCAACCTCTTTAAAAACTTCCGAATTGAGAAAGCAAAAACTAACTAACGCTAGAGTAAAAGAAAAAGAGAGCAAAAAAACTATAGCCCTTTTTGTGCGATTTGTTTTGCCCGATTTTGGCAACGATTCGATATTGGTTTCCATCGATTTTGAGTTCAAAGTCTATTCTTTCTTGAATTCTTCAAAAATTTTATCAAGTGATACTAATGAGCCTACTATTGCAACGGGAGAGCCCACAGAGCAGAGCGAAAAAAGCTTATCCATATCATTGTTTTCAAGCGCAACACACCCCTCTGTCCAATCAATTCCTCTACCTCCCCCGCCGTGAATGGCTATTGATCCTCCAATTCTAGAATTTCTGGGAATAATGCCTTTGATTTTTTCTTGTTCAAATCGTAGTTTATCCTCTGCGTTGGGAAAGTCAATTTCAAGCGATTTGTGGTAAGTTGTTTTACCTCCACTTTTCTTTTTGGTTACCCTATATTTACCTTCAGGCGTTGCTCTATCGCCACTCTGAACTTTATCGCCTAGCCAGTTAACGCTTAGTTCTACATCAAACTCTTTATGCTTTCTCCCAGCTTTATATACAATGCATTTTCTTGAGAACTTATCTACAACAAGGCTGACAGAGTTATTCGTTTTAGACCAATTTTTCATCTCCTCATTAAGGTTAACCCACTGGTTGAAATCTTTAAAATAATCATGCAGAACCTCAGTAGTTATCTGATTAAGGTCGACAACTTTTTTACTTATAGATTCAACCTTCTCCATTGCAGTAATCAGGTTCTTTCGGGTATAAGCCATTTCTGCCTCATGTAGTATTATTGAAATGGGGGTAAGCTTCTTACGAATGCTATGGTTTAGGGGTAATTTGCTCGTTGCAAACTCAATATATTTTAAAGTTTCTTTAAGTTCTTTAATTCTTTTTTCAACTTCAATTCTAAGCTTACTTTTTGTTTGCTGAGCCTTTATTTTAGCAATTTTTGCGTTTTCAATTGCCAAATCTGCTAATGCCGTTGTTTTCTTAAATTTTCTAAACACAGCGGTTTTGCTGTTATTTAACTTCCACTCGTCCATTGCCTGCTTCCAATATTTTTCGGCTAGTTTTAGCTCTTTAGGAGAGTAAACATCGGCTTCTGCTTCAATGGCCTTTGCAATTATTTTACGACCTTCTTCTATTTTTGCTACAGGTGGATTATGCTTTAATAACCTTATAGTTCCAAAAAGCAAACCAACAGTAATTATAGGAATTGATATCAGAACTATAATCTTGAAATTAAGAGATCGACCCTTTAACATCCTGTTTTTTTTAAATAAAGCCCTGGCTAGCCAGGGCTTTATGAACATCTTACAAGTTTTAAAACAAATATTTTCTTAGCGTTTTCTTACTTTAGCAATAGCTGTTTCAAGTTCTGCTTTTATTGCTTCTGCTTTAGTTTTTGAAGCATTAACCTTATCCTGAGCGGTTATATAATCGCCATTGCTAATCAATGTGTTAATCTCATTTACAGAAGCCTCAATTACTGTAATATCTGTTTGAATTGCCTCTAAGGCTGCTTTACCTTCTTTGCCTTTAGGTGCTTTAAGAAGTAGGGCTTTGTCGGCATCTATTAAAGAAGTTAAGGCTACCAAAGATTCTTGAACCTCAGCACGAACTTGGGCTTTGCGTTCTTCAACATTTGATTTTAGAACTTCTGCATCTGCTGATATTTTAACAAGTTTCTCAGTAATTACATCATAACTGCGAGAAAAAAACGTTTTTGACTTTTCTGTTTCAAGAGCAACTGTAACTGCATTCAAAGAATCTTGAAGAACATTAAATTCTGTTGGAAAATAACGGTTAGCATCTACCAATTTAGCAGACTCTAAAGATGCTTTTGCTGCATCAAGTTCAACTTGAGGTAACTTAGCACAACCAGTAGCCAATACTACCATCAGTACAAGGGCGGAAATGTAAAATACAATCTTTTTCATTTTTTAAGAATTTTAGTTGTTTGTTAGTACGTTTTAAAAACTAATTCTATTAAGTCAACAGACGTGCCACAAACTACTATTGTCTGTATATCTGTATCTTACAAGGCTGCTTGTAATCATGTTAAATGCCGTAAGCGATTTCACAAACACCTTAATTGTTGATTACCTGCGTTTTAGTTTTTTTAAGGAAATAAAAATGGAGGTTCTGCTGTAAGAAATATTTACATGGTGTAAAATTTCTTTTCATCAAGGTTCATCATTACGAATGAACTTATCTAGCCGTTCATGAAGCATAACCCTTGAAATACCCAAAAGTTTTGCTGCCTGAACCTGATTTCGGTTTGTTTCAGAAAGTGCCCAAAGTAGAAGATCCTTCTCAAATTCTTCAACGGCTAGCTTATAAATTTTGCCGTTTTCTGACATTATTTTGGGACTAAGGTATGCAAATAGCCTTGCACTATCATCTGTATGTCCATCGCCAGGTATTTCAACTTCATCAAATAGAAAATCAGAGCCTAATGTGCTGCCTTTTGCAAGAATTACAGCCCGCTTTATAACATTCTCAAGCTCTCTAATGTTGCCTGGCCAAGTGTGCTCAATTAGCTTATTAAGGGCTTCGGGCTGAATGGTTAATACCTCACCTTTTGGGTTCCTCGAGTGTTTTTGCAAAAAATGGTTTACAAGAATGGGGATATCGTCCTTCCTCATTCGTAATGGTGGTAGTGATATGGTTATCACCTTTAGCCGGTAGTACAAATCCTCCCTAAAAGATTTTGTTGAAATATCTTTCTCTAGATTTCTATTTGTAGCCGCAACAATTCTAACATCAACTTTAACGGGCTTGGAGCTCCCTAATCTTTCAATGGTTCCCTCCTGAAGTACTCTGAGCAATTTTGACTGGATAGGTAAACTCATGTCTCCAATTTCATCAAGGAATAGGGTTCCCCCATTAGCATCTTCAAATTTACCGGGTTTGTACTTATCGGCTCCGGTAAAAGCCCCCTTTTCGTAGCCAAAGAGTTCGCTCTCTAAAAGTGTTTCGGGGATGGCAGCACAGTTTATGGCTATAAATGGTTTCGATAATCTGTCGCTATACTTATGTATTGCCTTAGCAACGAGTTCTTTGCCAGTTCCGCTCTCGCCCACAACTAGAATATTTGCATCACTAGTTGCCACCTTGCCAATTAATTTAAAAACGTCTTTAATCGCAGGGCTTTCTCCCACCATTATATTTTTATCATCTACATTTTTTTGATAAATCTTCTTTAAGTCTGATGCAGGAATTGATTTCGATTTTTTAGACGTTGAGATTGCATCCTCAATAATGGCCTTTAAACGAGGAATATCAAAGGGTTTCTCAATATAATCAAACGCTCCATATTTCATTGCATTTATCACCCTATCACCAGTGCCATATGCAGTTATAATAATAATGGGAATTTGAGGCGAAATTTGTTTCAACTCTCTTAATACTTGGATTCCGTCTTTACCTGGCATTTCAATATCAAGAATTACCAAATCGGGATTCTCCAATTTAAAACCCCCTATTGCCTCTTCAGCGCTGCTAGCCTCTTTCACATTGTACATGGTTGAACCAAAAACCTTTTTGAAAGAGTACCTTACACTTTGCTCATCGTCAACGATTAAAAGTTTATGCATAGTTTTAATCCATTATGGTGGGGAGAAATACTTTAAAAACGGCTCCACTCAAAAGGGAACTATTTTCTGCAGCTATCCATCCACCGTGAGAATTTGCGATGCTTTGTGATATTGAAAGACCGATACCAACACCCTGATCAGAACCCTTAATAAATGGCTCAAACAGATTATTTAATATGGCAAGCGGAATACCATTTCCACTATCCTGAATATCAATCCTCATAAACTCTTTGGCTGTATCATTCAATACCGGATTTAATGCTGTTGTAATTTCAGCATTAATTGTCAATGTCCCCCCATTCGGCATAGCATCAATAGCATTTAAAATTATATTCAAAAAAATTTGCTTTAGTTGGCCTGAATCAGCCAAAACCGAATAAGTTAACTTAGGGGTGTTTTCAATAAGGATTATATTGCTCTTCTTAAACCGGGGTTTCAGAAGATGTATTACCTCCGACAGGGCAATTGTTGGGTTGACTTGGGTAAAGACAGGATCAGCAGGTTTAGCGAAGCGTAAAAAGTCTTTTGTAAAGTTTTCCATTCTTACGATCTCACTTGAAATAATATTCAAATCGTCCTTAACTGACTCTGAAACGCTGTTATCTTCACCAATAGAGTATACTAGCATTTTAATTGCGGCAAGGGGATTACGAATCTCATGAGCAATTGTTGGAGCAATTTTACCCAATGCAGCATATTTATTCGAGTATTGCAGTAACTCTTTATTTTTAGATAAATCCTCGTTTGCTTTATTAATTTTAGCTATTAACTCTTTTACCCTATCTCCAATCTCGCTGAGCTCGTTGCCAGAAGAAAGTCTAAGTTTTTCGAGAACCGTTTCTCCTGATGCTCCTCTAACAGTTAAAACCAATTGATTTATAGGACCAAAGAGTAATCTTGAAATTAGCCACCCAAAAAGTAAACCAACTACAATCCCTCCAATACCAAGGGATATGAGTATTTTTGAAATTACACTATTAGTGATAGACTGTTCCCTTTCGAGTTCTTCTTCAGTCTGTTGGTTTATTTTAATAAATTCGTTGCTTTTTCTTTGTATGGTTCCCAAAAGGTCCTGGGCAGAGTGAAGCAATAGCGCATTTGCTGTGGTTCTGTCATTATTTTTGTCCCTCTCAATTGCAATTAATATATTTTGCTCATAGTTGGAAAATAATGCTGAAACTTGTTGAATCAAGAGTTTTTCCTCCTGTGTATTAGCCCTTAATCTTGCCCTTTCAAGATGAATAATGAAATTAGAATCATGATGCTCCAGCGAGTCAAGCCACACACTTGATTTGTTCACAATGTAAGTATAGGTTAGACCCTTAATGGCTTTTAGCTCATTCTCCATCTCTTTGGCTTCAGTCACCGATACTCGAGCAGATTCAATATGATATTCAGTAGTTTTTTGAAGATTATAGGTATGGGCAATAATTAGGAATACGGCACCCATTAAGACCGCTAATCCTAAAAGCATCCAGATGAAGACACGATAGTTAAAAAAAGGTTTCAATAACACCAAATTGGATTTTAAAATGTTGCTTTTACTGGAGGTAAACCGATGATGAAATCATGTTTTCTTTTTGACAGTATGGTTTTCACTGAAAGAGGACCTCAAGTAATATTAGAAGAATTTTTATTTATCTAGTTTATAGCTATAAACACATTTATCGTCCCCAATATCATAAAAGTCCTTAAAAACTGCCTCTAATTTGTACCCGTAGTTCTCATAAAGCTTACGGGTTGGTACATACTGCTCTTTCGAGGATGTTTCGATATAGATAACCCTACCGCCAAGATTCTTAACTTGCTCCTGAACTCCATCCATTAGCTGTTTACCAATCCCTTTGCGTTGGTAATCGATATGGGTTGCCATCCAGTAGAAATCGTAACTTCCCTTTGTGCATGCAATTTCACCAAAACAGGCGTATGCAATTGTTTCTCCATCAATTTCAGCAAAAATAAAAAGGTACCCCGACTCTAAACCTTTCGCCAAACGCTCCTCAACAAGTTCAACGGCAACGGGAATCTCGTGATCCTGAAAAAAGGATGTCGATACAACAATTCTTCTGATATTCTCAATATCCTCTGGAATAGGCTCAGTTCTAAAAACGATATGGTTGCTCATAATTAATGAATTAGATTTTGAACTTTAGCGCTGGTGTATTATTCACAATCCTTCTTACTGCCTCGCGAAACGGAATACCTGCTTGCTCGCAAGCAGCATAGAACCCTGAATCGGGCGAAATGCAAGGGTTTACATTTATCTCAAGAACATAAGGATTTCCGTTATTATCTACCCTAAAATCGACCCTTGCATACCCATTCAAATCAAAAGTATGCCAGCATTTTCTTGCTAATTCCTTTAATTTCATTAGCAGGGCATCATCTGATGTTGGAAATTCAAAAGTCCGATTCGTGTTCTTATACTCAAAGCTATCCTCTTTCCACTTTGCCGAAAATCCTACTACCCTGCATTTTCCCTCGGGATAATTTGAGAAAATAATCTCAGCTGGGGGTAATACTTCTGGCCCGCTCTCACTGGCAAGGACTGAAAGATTAAACTCTCGACCATCAATAAACTCCTCCACAAAAAAACTTTTGGGACTAAGTGTAGATAACCTTTTTGTAAACTCTAAGTCACTCCCCTCGTAAACACAATCCTCATCCAAACCCAACGAACCCTCTTCCCATATTGGTTTGATGATATATTTTTTATTTGGTTCTAACCTGGGAATTGTGTTTGGGTAAAACCATGGAGAAGTAGGAATTCCATTTCTCTCCATCTTTTCCTTAGCAAGTGGTTTGGATGTTGTAATAAACATTGATTCAACGCTACCCCCTGAAAAAGGGATATTCAAAGAGTCCAAAAGGGCTGGGGCAAAATAGATTAAACTCCCTTTGTTATTCAATGATTCAACTAGGTTGAAAACGAAGTTGGGTTTTGCCTTTAACAAATCCTCCTCAACGCTATCGAGCCTACTAGAAAATGGGATCTCCTCAACATCAACCTTAAGTTCTGTAAGCAACTCATGAACAAGTTTTACCTGCTCTAGTACATCCGCCTCATCGGGTCCAGCGTTTTCCGACAGCTGATTGTATAGAATAACGGCTTTAGCGTACTGTTGCATAACTCTTAACCAGGTTCAAATTAGCATTAATTTTAACTCTGCTCATTGCCGAATTCATAATCATCCTTATCAATTGCTTATAAGGTATGCCATTCTTGCGTGCCAGCATGGGTAAATCGCTATGGTCGGGGTTTATTCCTGCTAATGGATTAACCTCTATAAAATTTGGAACGCAATTACTGTCCATTTTTAAATCGATTCTACCCCCATCTCTACAACCAAGAACCCTCCATGCACTTAGAGCAACTTTAGAGCAAGCTTCAAGATCTCGTCCTGTTGCCAAAGAGTATTCAACCACTCCGTGCCAATTCTCTTTGGTAGTATAGGAGTATACCGCTTCGGGTGCCTTTGCTGTTACCACAATTTCCATAACCCCAACTACTCTTGCCTTACTTCCGGTTCCAACAATACCCACCGTAAACTCTCTGCCTGGCAAATATGTTTCTACCAAAACGGGTTGGTTGTATTTATTTAAAAGATTTTCGCATGCCTCAAAAAGTTGAAAAGGTAGCATTACCTTCGATTTTGCATCTATACCTTTTCCCGTGCCCTCTGCCACAGGTTTCACAAAAAGTGGATAGGGTAGATTTACCTTTTTTACATCCTCAATTGTTTCAATAACTGCAAAATCTGCAGTTGGGATACCATAATCCCTAATTACCCGTTTAGTGTGCCCTTTGTGAAGGGTTAATGCCATCACCAATGGATCGGAAAAAACATAGGGAATTTTATACGCATCTAGTAATGCAGGAACCTGAGCCTCTCGGCCTATTCCGTACATTCCTTCAGTAATATTAAAGACTAAATCCCAACGCTTGCCAGTTGCAATTGAGTTCACTAATAACTTAATGTTTCCAATCCTTTCGGTTGGGTAACGCAATTCGTTTAGCGTTTTCTCAATGGCATCAATGGTAACTTCGGCATCAAACTCGGCTGTTTCTTCCTCAGAATACCCTTGCTTAAGGTAATCGCTTCTAAGGTCGTAAGTTAGTCCAATTCGCATTTTATTTTTTGTTTTTTATTGATGAATGGTTAATATTATTTGCTGTTAGTGAATTCAAATCTTGATAAAAGTTTCTCCAAAGCCCTTTAAAAAAAGCTGCTGAATTAACCCCTATGTTTCGGGTATTATACCCGCCCTCTTGAACAACAACTGTGGGGATTTTTAAAGAGCCTATTAAACTTCCGTTTCTTCCAAAATCTGCTGCCTTTAAAAGCCATGTGCCTGTTGGGTCGCCTTTAGCGGTATCGAGTCCCAAAAGCACCACTAAATAATCTGGTTCAAATTTCTTAATGACCTTTACTGCTTTTAATAGGGCAGCATCGTAATCGCTTACCTCAATGTTTTCGGGTAAGGGGATGTTTTTATTGTATCCCAACCCTTCGCCTTCACCTTTCTCATCTACATATCCACTAAAATAAGGATAGGCAAATGAGGGGTGACCATGAATTGAAACGGTAAGCACGTCTTTTCTATCATAAAAAATATCTTGCTGCCCGTTACCATGGTGAAAATCAATATCGAGCATGGCTACCTTGCCGTACTTTGAAAGCATATTTGCAGCTATAGCCGCCGAATTAAAGTAGCAAAACCCGCCAAAAACCTTCTTTTCTGCATGATGCCCCGGTGGCCTTACCAGAGCATAGGCTAAAGTTTTGTTCTCGATTATATAGTTGGCTGCAGTTAGGGTACAGTCCACTGCTCTTCTGGCTGCTTTATAGGAATTAGAGGTTAAGGGCGTAAATGTATCAATGCAATAATATCCTGCTGCTACGCTTCTGTCCTTTGGTGCCTTAGATGCATTTCGAACAGGAAATATGTAGGGATAAATGGCTTTATCGGGCCTAAGACCTTCACAAACAACCTTTAGGTAGTTTACAAATTGCTTATCATGGGTTTCCAGAATATACTTATCGGAAAAGGTCTCTGTTTCAATGGCCTGAAAAAACGACTGCTTATTAAGTTCCTTAAGAATTACAGGAATTCTAACTGGGGCTTCAACATAGCCTCGTGCCCTAACATGATGTACAGAGTGTTCCTGATTAACCACCAAGCCAATTTTACCATTGTGCTCTTCTGCTATCCTCTCGCTTATTGGTTTAGATTTAAAATACTTTGGGCCACGCAGTCTTACCGGATTATCCTGAAATGATTTCACAACCATATCAATGTAACTGGGTGGGCAATAGTCGCCATACTTTCGTTCAAGTATAGCCCTAATAATTTTCTGGGTTGCTCCCGTTTCAAGTGCCTCTTCGCGCCCCAAATCATCAAAAACTAAGTAAGGGGCACAAGTATCTCCCTCCTTCACTGGAGTCTCATACTTTGTTCCAATAATTGGGTAAGCACCAAAGCTTTCGTAAAACTTAAGCCTAGCTTGGTTCTGCTTTAACAATGAGAGATCGGTACACAAATCCTTATCGTCCGGTAGGCATTCATAAAAAATTCCAATGGCATTAAGCGAAATGGCTTTCTCTCTAGCCCTTTGGTAAAGGGCGCCACCAATACCTCTTGAGTTGATTTCCTTGTTAGAAGCAATATAGTCGAGATAGCAAAACTTTAGATCAGGTGCATGGTATAGGAGTGCTGCACCCTTAACGTTTCCGTTTAGGTCATCAGCAACCAGAATAATTAGCTGAAACTTATACTTAAAAGGATTACTGAGCACCTCGGGTATTTCATCAAACTTTGCTACATCAGCAAGGGGAAAATGAGATTTCATCAGGCTAACCACCTGTTGAATTGCACCTCTATCCATTATTGAGATGCTATTGGAAACCTGTCGTATCCTAAACATTTTGCATCATAATAGCTGGTTTAGCGTAAATGGTTGCTTGCCCGTTTTTGATAGACGCCATTATTTGCCCTAAACCCTGTTTTGGATTATTAGCCGACAGTCGGCTAGAGTAGCAAGGAGCAATCCCTTGGTAGAAGGATGTTTTAAACTCGGCAAGGAGTTTAAAACTCTCGATTAGGAGATTAACCATTGGGCCAAATTGTTCATGGGTTTTAAACCCACTCTCAATATGCCATTGCCAACTGCTCCAATCTTTATCGGTTGCCCGAGGAAAATGTTTTGCGAGGAAAGCTATTGAGCGATCATTTGAATTGATTCGCTCTTTTACGGTTTTTGCCTCAACTTTTCTGAGGCTAAATGTGACCTCTGAGTCGTCATCGGTGACGTTTACTATACTCGGAGGTTCATCGTCGTCGATTACCTCACTAAAGAGGTACACCAACTTTTCGTGCTGTGCGTTTTCCATGTAAGGAAAAAAGTAGTTATTTATTTGTTAATTAGCACTTTGTATATATTTTACGTTACCGTAACCTAATACAAATTAAACGACAAAATCAATCCGTTGTTCTTCTTTTTGGGTTTATTTTCAATTTATCTTAAAATAAACATATATTACTGTTTATGTGGCACTTACAAAGAGTCAGCATTTATTATAGATTCCAGTAATTTCAACGTATTCCGAATAACATTAAGCCTTGTATATCTGCACTTTATGGCCTACCAAAGGTGATATTGAAAGGGAGTGTCTTTTTTTTACTCTAATATTCTTTAAAAATTCAAACCTTTTAGCATAAAAACAATCCAAAAAAGGTATTGTTGCAAACGTGCTATTCAATCAAAAAATATTATATGAAAAAGTTTATTCTATTTCTCCTAATTTCAATGGGTGTTGCTACCCTAGCAATAGGCCAAAAAAGAGAGTTAAGCATTAGTGATTTTGCTTTGTGGAACCGCATTGAGAATCAAAATATCGACCTGAAGGGAAATTACATTTCTTACGAGTTGAACCCAAACAAGGGTGATGGTAGGCTAATTGTTTACAGCATAGCAAATGCAACAAATGATACTATAGCCCTTGGCTATGGTGCAAAGTTTGACGTTTTTTCTGAGTTCATTGCGTTTAGCATAAAGCCCACTGAGGACACTCTCCGAAAACTGAAACTCGCCAAAACCAAAAGTGAATTATTGCCAAAAGATAGCTTGGGGATTATGAACCTTAGCACTAAACAGATTATTAAATACAAGAACGTAAGCAGCTTTAAGTTACCTGATGAGGGAAGTTCTTGGATAGCATTCCTATCTGACCCCGAAAAGCCCAAAGATGATTCCACTGCGACTAAAAAGGAGAAACCAAAGAAACTTCCTAAAAAGAATGGAAAGGCTAAAGAGTTTAAAGACCTAACAATTGTAAAGCCATTTACCGACAAATCATTCACTTTTAGAAGGGTCGATCTGTACACCATTGCCCCCAAAGGTGATTTAGTAGCGTTCTCAACAAAATTAACCGACACAACCAATACCTTCGGCATAGTATTGTTTAACACTCTAAACCAAAAGGTTGACACTATATTCCGCGAATCTGAATCTATAAAACAAATTACCCTTGATGAGCAGGGGAAACAACTTGCCTTTCTTGCAAGCATGGATACCTCTGAAGTAAAGGGATACAGCTTATACTATTCTCAGCTTGGAAAATCGGGTGTATCGAAAATTGTTGATACGCTAAGTATAGCAATTCCTAAGGGGTGGGCGCCAAGTGACAATGGTAGCGTATTCTTTTCAAACGACGGCTCAAAATTATTTTTTGGAACTTCAAAAGTACCTTCAAAAATTAAGAAGGATAAAATACTTGATGAGGAAATTCCTAAACTGGATATATGGAGTTGGACTGATGGTGAGATTCAACCCATGCAGCTAAAAAGGGTTGAGAGGGAAAAGAAAAGAACCTATTCTGCAGTTTTCAGAACGAAAGAAAAGAAAACCATTCAACTTGCCGACACCCTAATTAGCGAAATTAAATTAGTAAATAAAAACAATACCGATTTTGCCTTAGGAACTAACTCTCAACCCTACCTTAAAGAAAGAAATTGGGGCAGTTATGTTTCTGACTACTATTTAATTAATCTAAAAACGGGGGAGAAAAACCTTGTGTTAAAAGCCAACTCAAGTGCCTCCCTTTCCCCTACAGCAAAATATATTGTTTGGTACAATGATTTGGATAGTACCTACTACTCAATGAATAATGCAAATCGGAAAATCACTGCATTAACCAAAAGTATTCCTGTGGCTCTTTACGATGAAGAAAACGATATGCCAAATAATCCAGACCCATACGGAGTAATGGGCTGGACAGAAAACGATGAGTTTTTGCTGATTTATGATCGATACGATATTTGGCGAGTAGATCCATTGGGGAAAAAAGAACCCGTAAATGAAACAAAAGGGCTTGGGCGAGAGAAAAAAACAAGGTTTCGATACCAAAAGCTGGATGATGAGCAGGTGTTTATTCCAACTAAACAAGAACTGTTGCTTTCCGCTTTTAATGAAGAAAATATGCAGCAAGGTTTCTGGAGATTAGCATTAGCTAAGTCAGGTTCTTTGCAAGAACTGTTAATGGGAAACCAAGTTTTGGGAACTATAAATAAAGCCAAAGATGGTAACAGGCTAATGTGGACTAGGCAAACAACAAAAGAGTTTCCGAATATCAACTTAAGTAATATGCAGCTGGGTCAAACCAAAACTATTTCTGATGCTAACCCTCAGCAGGAAGATTTTGTTTGGCCTACTGTTGAACTTGTTAGCTGGGTTTCGTTTGCTGGCGACTCATTGCGAGGACTCCTATACAAACCAGATAATTTCGACCCAAATAAGAAATACCCCATGATATCGTATTTCTACGAGCGCAGTTCTCAATCGCTCCATCGATATCACACGCCACAACCCAGTCGATCAACAATCAACGTAAGCTTCTATGCAAGCAATGGTTACATCGTTTTTATACCCGATATTGTTTACCGTACTGGATACCCCGGGCAAAGTGCATACGACGCCATTGTTAGTGGAGTTCAATATCTTGCCAATACGAGACCTTTCATCGATGCTAAGCGCATGGGTTTACAAGGGCAAAGTTGGGGCGGATATCAGATAGCCTACCTAATAACCCAAACCGATATTTTTGCTGCTGCAATGGCAGGTGCTCCCGTAAGCAACATGACCAGTGCTTACGGCGGAATTCGTTGGGGATCTGGAATGAGTAGAATGTATCAGTATGAAAAAACCCAAAGCAGAATGGGCGGGACCCTATGGGATAAACCAATGCTATACCTAGAGAACTCACCCGTATTTATGGCTCCTAAAGTGAATACTCCTTTGCTAATTATGCATAACGATAACGATGGTGCAGTTCCATGGTACCAAGGAATAGAGTACTTTATGGCATTGTACCGTTTAAATAAGCCTGTTTGGATGCTTTCCTACAATGGTATGGAACACAACTTAGAATCAAAGTACTGGGCTAATCGCATTGACCTAAGTACAAGGATGTTTCAATTCTTTAATCATTACTTAAAAGATGAAACAGCCCCTGCATGGATGAACAAGGGCGTTCCAGCAATTGAAAAAGGAGAGAATTTGGGTTACTAATACTTAACTCCAGCAGTAGAAGCAGAGAAGTACTTTATGTCTTCGCCAATAATATCCGACAACAAATTGTCGGCTAGTCTGCTGGCACCCAATCGTAGCCACTTATTGTTAAGCCATTTCTCGCCTAAAACCGCCTCAACGATGGAATAGAAGTATACAGCATCAAATGAGTTTACCATGCCTCCGGCAGGTTTAATTCCAACCATCCGGCCAGTTGCCTCGTAATACTCCTTGGCTGCTTGGCACATTACGTAAAGCGCTTCGGGGGTTGCTGCAACATCTATTTTACCAGTTGATGTTTTAATAAAATCAGCACCTGCTTCCATCGCTAAAAAGGAAGCTAATCGAATTTCCTCCATACTAGGCAGCGCTCCAGTTTCAAGAATAACCTTAACCCGTGCATCGCCAGCCACCTCTTTTATTTGCTGCAACTCACTAAATACCGTAAAGTAATCTCCCTCTAAAAAATAACCCAATGACATTACCACATCCAACTCATCGGCACCCATCTCAAGGCACATAAGGCATTCCGATAACTTAATATCGATAAATGTTTGAGAAGCAGGAAAACCAGCAGCCACCGATGCTATTTTAACATCTTTAGCAGTAAGCGTTTGCTTTACCGCCGATACCAAACTGGGGTAAACGCAAATTGCGGCCACGTTGGGTAACTGTGGAAAACTCTTTATTAAGCCATTAACCCTTTCCGCAAAGAGTTCTCCTCTCTCAATACTATCGGTTGAATTTAGGGTGGTTAAATCGATTAGACTTAAGCATTTTTTAAGCAATTCCTTATCACTCTTTGCTCGGGCTTCTGCTTTGTACTTTAGGTTTGCTACTGCTGCCAAAACGGCTTTATTGTCAACCTTAATGTCGAATTTTCCTTCAATGGGATTTGTCATTTCCAAAAGTTTTATTTGCTATAAAATTACGAAAATTACCAACAATATGCTTACTGCTGCTTTAGTTTAGGGTTATTTAAATGCCTGTGGGCATCGCGGGTATTTCGTTTGTGCATGGCTTTTTGCATAGCTTGAGTTAAATCAACTCCTGTTTGATTGGCAATACAAACCAGCACAAATAGAACATCAGCTAGCTCCTCTTCCAAATTATTGGTCTGCTCTCCTTCCTTAAACGACTGATCACCATAAGTTCTGGTAATAATACGGGCCAACTCTCCAACCTCCTCAATAAGAACTCCTAGATTTGTGAGTTCACTAAAGTATCTAACTCCTTTTTGCTTTATCCACTGGTCAACTTCTGTTTGAAGTTGCTTTATGCTGATATCAGGCATCATTCCTTATTTTTGGTATCTATAAAAATAGTGACAGGACCATCATTCTCTAACTTAACAAGCATATTCGCACCAAAAACACCCACTTCCACTCTTCGTCCCGATTCACTCTTAAGCCTTTGCACAAAGCTATTGTAAAGCGGAATGGCAATATCTGGATGTGCTGCCTTTATATACGATGGTCTATTACCCTTTTTGGTTTTTGCATGAAGCGTAAACTGGCTAACTATCAAAAACTGTCCATCTACATCTTGAATCGATAGGTTCATTATACCATCAGCATCATCGAATAGACGTAAACGAGAGAGCTTAGCAGCCATCCAATTGATGTCGTCATCGTCGTCACCCTCCTCAAAGCCAACAAGGACCATAAGGCCGACTCCAATACTCCCAATTAGTTCAGTATCCACAGCAACTGAAGCACTTTTAACCCTTTGCACTACTACTCTCATATAAATATATTGTATGTGCGAATAGTGTCATCTTGAATTAAAACTATATCAGTTCGCACATTGTTTTCATGTGTGTAAAAAATAAAACTTCCATATGGTACTTTGCAAATGTAGTAATAAGAGAAAAAACCTTTATTATATTTGCCAATTAAAACTTCAATTCTTACAGTTCAGGATAGATGATTGCAAATAGCAAAAGTGGAAACAACATATTTTTGGGAGAGTACACCCTTTCACTGTTGTCACAGCAGCAAGACACACTGACTGTAAAAGACAACATTCGCATATCTGTTCAACCAAGCGACACGCTTAAAACCCCAAGGGATCTAAATTCTTTATTCCTTGAAATTGAGCGTAAAAGCATTGAAATAAAAGAGCAGAAATTAAAAGATACAAGGCTCAGGCTTTCAACCCATAGTCTTCATAATACAAAGCCTGACACAACCTGCTTCATTTGTCCAAAGGGTAACTCTGTGCCCTTTTATAGCCTTCTTGAGCAAAAGCAAATTTCAAGCGCCCAATTTGTGGGTATTACGCTTTATGATAGAGAATACTATAAGAATCTTATTGGAGTCAAAGGCCCTGTATTTATCCAAACCGAGAGGACCCCGCAAAAAACATTTACCGAGAGTATTACCATTAAGCCTAAGCCACAAAAAGCCACAAGCCAAGATTGGGCAATTTATCCAACTGTAGGGATACTACTCTTGCTAGCATATATTAAAATTTTCTATTCAAAAAATATCACGTCGCTTTTCCGTGGTGGAATCTTCTACTTCATTGCAGGTAGGCTTACCCAAGAAAATTCATTGCTCTGGAATCGGTTGTTCCTTCTACTCGATTCATTATTCTTCATAGTTATTCCCTTTGGATTTAGTTTGGCAATGCAGCACTTGGAATTTATACCGAAGGGCTACACCACATTTCATGTTTTCCTGTTTTCCTTTGCAATCCTTTTAATATTTAGAATATTCCGATATATCTCCATAAAAGCTATTGGGCTTATTAGCAATAGGTTTAAAGATTTGAACCATTTGTACTTTAACATCCTCCTTTACACTAGAATTGCGAGTATTTTACTAGCACCCGTTGTTGTTCTTTTGGCATACGCCAATAAGTCATTAACCTTTACATTGCTAGTTTTTTCTGCAGTTGTATTAGGTTTGGCAATAGTATACAGAACATTAAGAACCCTCCAAGTATTTATTGGTAAAGGATTTTCGTTGTTCTATTTAATTTTGTATCTTTGTGCCCTCGAAATAATTCCTATTTTAATTTTGGCAAAAGTTTTTGAGTAGCTGGATTAAGTGATGTAGAACAAAACCAACAAGGCCTTGAAAATCAAAAAGATTATTGTTTCGCAACCCGAACCCCTAAGCGAAAAATCTCCATACCTTGAGCTAATCCAAAAGCACAATCTTAAGATTGATTTTAGACCATTTATTCATGTTGAGGGTATTTCATCAAAAGAGTTTCGTCAGCAGCGAATAGATATTCTTCAGCATACAGCCGTAATTTTCACGAGCCGTACAGCCATTGACCATTTCTTTAGAATTTGCGAAGAGGTTAGAGTAACCGTGCCCGAGACATTGAAGTATTTTTGCATTACTGAGTCTGTTGCACTGTATCTTCAGAAGTATATCGTTTATCGCAAAAGAAAAATATTCTTTGGGCAAGGAACATTTTCAATGCTAATGGATGTTATAAATAAGCATAAAACCGAAAAATTCCTCGTTTCCCTTTCGGATGTTCATAAGGCTGAAATTCCAAAATCGCTTGAAAAAGCAAAGATCAAATTCACTAAAGCCATCCTTTATCGCACTGTTAGCAGTGATTTGTCTGACCTAAACGGAATGGACTACGACCTTTTAGTATTCTATAGCCCAAGCGGAATAAAATCGTTGTTCAAAAATTTCCCCGACTTTGAACAGGGTAATATTAAAATTGCTGCATTTGGTCCTACTACAACAAAAGCAGTAAAAGATCATAAACTTAGGCTCGATATTCAGGCACCAACACCTACCTGTCCTAGTATGACCCAGGCATTGGATGAATATATTAAAAAGTTCAACAAGGATAACAAATAGTGCCATCAATGGATTTTGCTGATTAATTGAATGGCATAACAAAACACTCCCCTATAAGATGAAGCCATTTGGCTTTCCTAAGCAAGAAAAACTGTGCTCCAAAAGGAGTACTGATGTAATTTTTTCAACTGGTACTAATCTTTTCTGCTATCCCTATAAGGTGCTCTATTTATCCTCGCCCATAGATGATGAGGTTGCTTTTGCACAGGTTATGTTTGTTGTGCAAAAAAAAAGATTTAAAAGAGCAGTTGACCGAAATGCTATTAGGCGCAGAATGAGAGAAGCCTATAGGCTAAACAAGCATTTGCTAAAAGATTGGTGCGAAAAGAACAATACCCACATTAAACTTGTTGTTATTTACGTTGCCTCACAACCAGTAGACCTCAGTGTTCACCAAAAGGCTATTCAATGCGTATTTTCATCAATTATCAAAACTTAAACCATGGGGATTATTCGTACAATTGCCATATTTATACTAACAATTCCTATTAAGTTCTACCAGTTGGCCATCAGCCCCTTTTTTCCCCCAAGCTGCAGATATACTCCAACATGCTCAACATATTGCTTAGAGGCTCTTAAAAAGCATGGCCCAATAAAAGGACTATGGCTCTGCACTAAGAGAGTCCTCAGCTGCAATCCATGGGGAGGGCACGGGCACGATCCTGTTCCATAGTTTATCTCTTTATCAGATTTTACCCTTTTTAGCTTTAAAAAAATCCACAGCAAAACTTCTTGGACTAATATTTGCTTACTTTGCTTCTTGCATAACCTAATTCTTTATCTAAAAAAAGCAGAATGGCACGATTTAAAAATAAGATACATCTAGTTTGGATCCCCATCATTGGGTTGCTCGTAGTTTTCTTTTCGTTTAAATCTATCGACTTTAAAACATCAAAAAGTCTAGACATTTTCTTTTCGTTCTTTCGTGAACTTAGCATTTTTTACGTTGATGATATTGATCCTGAAAAATTAATATACACGGGCATTGATGCAATGCTTAATTCTCTCGATCCCTATAACGACTTTATACCCGAAGAGAACAAAGAAACCTTTGAGTTTCAAACAACCGGGGAGTATGGTGGAATGGGTGCACTAATTAGGCATGGTGTTGAATTCGCAATTATTGCTGAGGTTTACGAAGGAAGCCCCGCACATAAAGCCGGTTTAATGGCTGGTGATGAAATTAGGCGTATCGACGGAGTTTCAACAAAAGAATTACCCGTTGATAAGGTAAGTAGTATGCTAAAAGGGCCATCAAACACAATGCTTAAACTGATTGTTAAAAGATATGGCGTAAAGGACTCCCTGGAGTTTAATTTTAATCGTGAAAAAATACATATTCCTAGCGTTCCATATTACGGAATGGTTAACAATGATTTGGGTTATATTAGGTTATCGAACTTTACCGCAAATTGCGAAAGTGAGGTAAAAGAAGCCCTAAAAAGTTTAAAAAAACAAAAGGCAAAGGGGCTTATTCTTGATCTCAGAAGTAACCCTGGTGGGTTGCTTTACGAAGCAGTTAAAATTGTAAATCTATTTGTGGAAAAAGATCAGCTTGTTGTTTACACCAAAGGGCAAATTAAGGAATTCGATCAGGAGTATAAAACCCCCTCCAAGCCATTCGATATAGAAATACCTCTTGTGGTAATTGTTGATAGAATTTCCGCTTCCGCATCTGAAATTGTAGCGGGAGCGCTGCAGGATCTAGACCGAGCCATTATTATTGGCGAAAGAACTTTTGGGAAAGGCCTTGTTCAGGCTACACGCCCGCTACCCCACAACGCCCAACTTAAAATTACAACTGCGAAGTATTATATCCCAAGTGGCAGATGTATTCAGGCTGTTGACTTTGCCAAAAGGGATGAAGAGGGCAGAATTCATTCTATCCCCGATTCACTCATCTCAAAGTTTGAGACTAAGAATGGCAGAGCAGTATACGACGGAGGAGGTATTGCCCCCGATATTGAGCAATCGGTTACATTCTTTAGTCGTCTATCGGCCAGCCTTTATGCTCAGAATATGCTATTTAATTTTGCCACTCAATTTCGCAATACGCATAGCAAAATTGCACCACCAGCCAAGTTTGAATTAACTGAGGATGACTTTAGTGGTTTTATTTCTTTCTTGGATTCTGTTGGTTTCGAATATGAAAGTCAAACAAGTATACTGCTCAAAGAACTTAAAGAATCGGCCAAAACTGAGAATTACTATACTGCAAGCCAATCCCTATTTGATAGTCTTGAAGTGGCCATTGAAAGGAAGGGGTTTGCTGAATTTGATTTATATAAAGAGGAGATAGCAAAACTGATTGAGGAGGAAATTGTTGGCCGTTACTACCTACAAAAGGGGAAAGCAGAATACAGCCTGAATAAGGATGAGGTTATAGAGAAATGCATTGAGGTATTAACAAACCCGAATCTATCAACCCAAGTTCTCTCTGGTAATAATAAAAAAGTAACACACTCGCTCAAAAGTCAAACCACAAGAGTAAAGGGTACTGAATCAAAATATGTTGATAAGTTAACAGCACAAAAGGGTATAAAAAGAATGCCCTCCTAATTAGGGCTTCTTTTTTAGTACAATCCTAAAGGTTGTTCCTTTATCAAGTTCCGAATGGTTAATGAAAAGTTTTCCACCATGATTCTCTTCAATAATCCTTTTCGAGAGCGATAGTCCCAGCCCCCAACCACGCGTTTTGGTTGTGAATCCTGGTTGAAAAACCGATTTAAAGTGTGAACGCGGAATCCCTTTCCCGTTATCTGAGATATCGATAAAAACTACTTGAGTGCTATCGCTGATTGATACGCTTACTTTTCCAGAACCATTCACTGCATCTACTGCGTTCTTTACTAGGTTCTCAATTACCCACTCAAACAAAGTCTCGTTTAGTGGTAAAACAATGGGCTCTAACTCATCATATTGCTTATCAATTTCAATCTTATTCGATAGGCGATTTCGCAGATAATCAATTGTATCACAAACAACTAAGGTAAGGTTTGTGTCTGTAAGTATGGGGCTAGAGCCTATTTTTGAAAATCGGTCAACAATCTTTTCAAGCCTTCCAACATCCTTCTCAAAGTTTTCAACTAGGTTTGGGCTTAGATTTGACTCTTTTAAAATTTCTAACCAAGCCAGTAACGACGATGTAGGAGTACCCAGCTGATGAGCAGTTTCTTTAGCCATCCCTACCCAAACCCTATTCTGCTCTGTACGGCGCGAATAGCTAAAAGCATAGTACGACACAAGAATAAAAAACACAATGACAATTAGCTGAATATAGGGGTAGTAAGTTAATCTGGTTAACGTGGTACTATCTTCATAGTAAACATAGTTCTTAACTCCATCTAGCAAATCGACCTCAATGGGATCGCGCCCTTTTTTCATATGATTTAACACCTCTTCAATTCCACCAGCTTTATTAACGCGGCGGGGTGATATGTTTGCATATGATGCTATGTTGCCATCCCCATCAGTAAGAATTACCGGAACCGTTGTGTTATTCTGAAGAATCTCAATAATAATAATAAAACTTTGTGTAGAATCCGATAGGTTGGTATCCCGCGAGAGTTCTCGAATGGCTAGTGCCCACAGCTCTATTTTTTTTCGCTCTTCATGCGAAAGTTCCTTTACCAAAGAATTGGTTATAAACAGCGATGCAAAACCAATTGCAATTGCTACAAATAGGAGTACTAGCTTCCAGCGTTGCTTTACAGCTGATGATTTCAAGTAAATATTTTTAAAGAAGTTAATATTATTAGGTTTAGGATTTGAATAGTATTTACACCTATTTGTCGTCCCACTCTATTGTAAACTTTGGTTTCTTCTTCTTATTGTTTAACGTATCTGCCCCATGAGTATTTAAAGTGTCTTTGGCTGTAAAGTTAACAGAATCAGACCTTCGCTTAAGAAAACTAAATTCATCCTGTAAAATACCCTTTAAGGTTTTGCCCTCTTTTTGCAAATTCTCTCGGAAAACTTCACGAGCCTTAACTCTATCGTATGAAACATTGTTTGTGGTCATGTCCCCTTCAATCTTAAGGTACACTATTACCCCATCTTCGTCCTGCTCAACAACCCCAAATTGATTATTTTGTAATAATGATTTTTTGAAAAGAATATCGGACAATTTTATCTGAGTTTGATATAGGTACTCACCATTAAACTTATGTTTCCCCGAAACAAATAGGTTAAGTGCGGATGAAGTAATCTCCATTTGGGGTATAAACACCGTTTCGTCACTTACTGTAATTGTGTTTTTCAGCGTTCTAAAATAGATATCCTGTAGCTCTTGCAGCTCAATAAATTTTGAAAGACTCTCAAGCTGCTTAACGTTCTTCAATCTTCCGTCAGATAGTCGAAGGCTTGATGCCACCTCAACATTTTTCTTGCTAATTGTCCCGTCTTTAACAGTAGAGCTAAACACAGCGTTTCCATCAAGTATCCCCGAAATATTGTGGTTAGTGATTATATTCTGATCAAAATTATTGAAAGCCACAAAAAGACTAGATACGTCTATTCCATCAAAATCAACATCAACATTCAGCGCATATCCATTACCCTCATTTATACTCCCATCAATTCGTCCGGTTATTATACCATCGCATGATCGACATAAAAAACTATTGCAAATTAATTGATCCTCATTTAGGTAAAATGATGCACTAAGAGGTTTAGCTCTAAAATTATTGTGAATAAACTCATCAATAAAAACATCACCAGATATTGACTGTATTCTACTCCAGGTTGAAGTTCCTTTTGCAGAAACAGTATCAGGATTTGGAGCCATAAGCCATTTTGAGTTAATGGAATCAACAACAATGCTTGCCTGAACTTCTGCTTTACTATTATCAAAAAGAATCGCTCCTGCGTTGGTAACCCTAAATTCTGCTTCAAAGCCAGCATTATAAAGAAGTCCCTTTAGCTTTGCCTTTGTAATATCCTGATTGACAATGGAAAAATCACCTGAAATACCCTTAAGTTCGGGGATTCTACCTACCGTCTCAAGGTCGAGGTTCTTTAATGTTGTACTAGCAATAAATTTAGAGTTCTCAAACGAAGCAAGTGTAACCTGGTTTATGTTTTCAAGTATCCCTAGGGCTTCAAAAGTCCCGTAAACCTCACCTCGGGTTACCGGAATGTTTACACCCCATTGCTTTAAAATTCCAATATCAATGCCGTGCTTAACTTTTAGGTGATATAAAGGAGTATTTATGTTCTTAACCTTAAGGGAGCCTTCAACAAATGAATTGAGTGTTTCCACCCTAAATTTTGAGATATCAATGCCAGATGATTCCGCTTTGCCCAAATCACCGTTTGTAAAAGTTCCTAAAACATCTATTAAATGCACCTCGGGCTTATCGGGTAGTGATAGGGTTATCCTTTGGGTAAAATAGTTAAGGTTAATTTTAAATGGTTTATCAATGCGACTTAATCCATCTATTGAAAGTTTAAATGTAAAGTAGCCCTTGGTTTTGGTTTTTGCAGGTAATGAAAGGTTAAACTGCGACATGAGGAGTACAAGGTTATTTACACTCAGATTGTCGCCTGAAACCGAAAGTGCGACAGGAGCGCCCATCCCTCTTCCAATAGTTCCGTCAACTGTAAGTTTTGAGCCGCCCACTTTAGCGAAGCCATTATCTACAAAAATTGAACTATCTGTTAACTCAAATGTAGTGCTTAACTCTAGCCGCTCATTACGAATATATTGGAAACCACCTTGCCGAAGAGTTCCAACAATCCCATTCATCTTTATGCCAAGCGAAATATTGTTGGCATTCAGGTTTCCCTTCAGTTCGCCCTTATCAACATAACCTTTACATACCCATCCCGTTCTAGGATCAATATAGCTGATGTTAATATTATCGAGTTGTAGTTTATCAATATCTAATATCCAGCTAGAACCACTACTTTTAGAGGTATCAAAAACCTCAAAGTTACCCTTGCCCAAATTGTTAAAATACAGGTTTATCCAACCATCCTTTAGTAACAACTTTTCAATACTATAGTTACCCGAGAAAATGCCAATCAGGCTAATCTTAACGATTACTTCATCAAAGGATAGTAGGCCAGTTTCAAACTCTTTGGGGGTGTCGAGGCTACCCTCCACAATTTCAACATGCTTAAGGGTTACACCTGCGTAGGGAAAGTTACTAATGAGAGAAGCCTTAACCTCTTTTACCTTTAGGGTTACTGTTAACCTTTGATTAAGCTGATTGATGGTATATTGAACTATTCGATCCTCAAGAAAATAACCAGCAATAGCAAGCCCCACAATAAAAGCAATTAGCGTACTTACTATTATTAGAATAACCCTCTGAAGCCTTCCCATTTATCAGCTTATTAAAAACCTCAAAAACAATACTGCAAATATACTATTGCTTATGCTATAATGCTTACAATTTTATACCGCAAACTTAAAATAAAAACTTAAGCCATAAAAGTGTTACATACCAGAAAATGCTACCATGCTATATAAACAATCCAAAATAATGCAAAAAACATAATTTTCATATCTTTACATTAAAATATACCGATTGATGTATAAACTATTACATAGAATAACCATAACCATTGCCTTACTAGCGGCGGTTGTGCAATTACATGGCAATGAAAAACTTGACAGCCTAAAGGCTAGGATAGCCATTGAAAAAAACGACTCTATTAAGGTTGAACTACTAATTGACATGTCGCGTTTTTTCAATAAGGATATTAAAAACATGGCCCTGTGTGAGGAGATACTCTCACAAGCCTTAGTTATAGCAAAAAAAGACTCTGCCTATTGGGCGCTTTCAAAGGTTCACAATAGTTACGGTACGTTTTACCGTAATATTGCAGAATATAGCAAGGCACTTGAGCACAATTACCTCTCGTTACGCTATGCTGAAAAATCTGGAAATCAACATTTGATTTCAAGTGCCTACAACAGTATTGGTGTTGTTTACCGACGAATGGATAATCATCCGGAAGCAGCACAGAATCACCTTTGGGGGCTAAAAGCGGCTGAGGTCGCAAAAGATACATTCAATATTGCTGTCTCGTTAAACAGCCTTGGGAATATTTATTCGGTTAATAGTCAATACCAAGAGGCCTTCTCTTTTTTTAAAAGAGCTCTGGCAATTTCCACAAGCATGAACAACACACTCGGTAAAGCTATTAACTACAACAACATAGGTGAGGTATACGAATTTATGGGGGTTTATGATAGTGCAATGGTTTACTATACCCAATCGCTTAAGGTAAACCAGCAGATCAACAGCCTAAAAGGTATTGCTATTTCATATAATGCCATAGGTAAAATTCACTTATATCAGGGTAGACCAAAAGATGCTCTCAATCTTTTTCAGCAAGCATTGAAAATTGATTTGGGGCTAGGCGACAAAAAATTTATAGCCGATAGTTACGTGAATTTAGCCAAGGCTTACAGTGAACTCAATATGCTAGAAAAGGCAGAAGAGTACTCGCAAAAAAGTCTCGAGATGGCACAGAGCATTGGCTCTATTATGCATACTCAATCGGCTTACGAAACGCTCAGTAAAATATACGAAAAGAGAAAAATTCCGTCAAAATCACTTCACTATTATAAAAAATCGAACGTTTTTAAGGATAGTATCATAAACGAAAAGAACTCCCGGGCAATTGCTATGATGGATGTAATGTACAATATTGACAAAAAAGAACAAGAAATACAGATCCTAAAGCAGGTCCAAGAGATAAACCAGAAAGAGTTAGCTAGGCAAGCTATTATCCGAAACTTTTACTTAGCCGGTTTTGTATTTGCCCTTTTAGTTGTTGCCATTACCCTCTTTGCTTTTGATATTAAACGCAAAGCAAATCGTTTGCTCCAGAAACAAAAGGCTGAAATTGAAGAAAACAACAAAAAGCTCAATCAACAACAAGACGAAATTCTAACCCAAAACGAAGAGATTCGGAAGCATCAAGGGAACATTGAGCAAAAAAACAAATACCTTGAAGATGCCTACAAAGTTATTGAAGGGTACATTAGAAAAATCACCGATAGTATTCGCTACGCTGAGCGTATTCAAAAAGCCATTTTACCTCCTTTAAGCATCGCTTCTTCATACTTTACTGATTCCTTTACCCTCTATAAACCAAAAGATTTTGTTAGCGGCGATTTCTACTGGCTTGTAATCAAGGAACAAACTCTTTACTTAGCTGTTGCCGATTGCACAGGGCATGGAGTTCCTGGAGCCTTTATGAGTATTATTGGTATGGATTTACTTAACCAAGCAGTTACTCTTCAGAACATTAAAGAGCCAGCAGCCATTCTTGATTTCCTAAATATTGAGCTTAGAAACAAACTTAGAAAAGAGGATGATGACGAGCTTGTTCTTAAGGATAGCATGGATATCGCAATAATAAAATACACGCTAGGCAGCAACCTCATTGATTATAGCGGTGCTCTAGTTCCGCTAACCATTGTGAGGGATAAAAAGATAATAGAGATTAAGCCAAACTTCTCGTCCATTGGTATGTCAACCCGCTTATTTAATAAGCCTTTCAAACAAAAACAAATAGAACTTTTACCTGGTGATTGGGTTTACTTATACTCCGATGGCTATATGGATCAATTTGGAGGCGAAAAGAACAAAAAATTCATGCGAAATCGATTCTTGTCCACACTTTTAGAGGTTAGCATCGGGACAGGTTCAGGCCAAAAATCTGAACTCAATAGAATTTTTAAAAGTTGGCAGGGTAATAGTGAGCAAATTGACGATGTCATTGTTCTAGGATTTAAGGTTTAACTTTTATGCGTTTCTATTTCAGGTTATCTACATTGTTTCTAGTGCTTATATATTCCGCATTAGTATCGGCACAAATTGTTAAAGTTGATTTGCCAAAGGGATTGTATGCTTTTAACATTGCTGAGGATAAGCAGGGAAATATTTGGATTGGACTGAGCGATGGCAATACAGGAGGTGCACTTGCTCTGGTTCAAAACGACACCCTTGTACTAAAAAGTGGAAGCAACGGTATTCCTTCTGGTTCGTACCACACATCCGTTAGCCTACCCGATGGTGGTTTGATGTTTGGCGGAAACCTTTTATCGGAAGGTAAACCCTATTTGGTGTGGATAACAAACTACGGCATCGACACAATCCAAATACCCATATCCTTATCGAGCCCGTTCATAAACACAATTAGCTTGGTTAACAATCGCGATATCTGGCTCGGCACAGCAAGCGGTGTACTGATAAACAGTTACGGGAAGTGGTCAATTTACACCGTCAACAATGGCCTCCCTCACAACTTCATCAATGCCATTCAGCAAGATTTTAGGGGTGTGGTTTGGATTGGAACCGAACTTGGGTTGGCCTATTACATCGATAAAACATTCAGCGCCCTTGAGCAAACTAGCAGAGCAATAGCTAACGTAACCCAATTTTATAATGACAACAAAGGTTACCTTTGGTGTGGATCCAGGTTTTCTTCAGACGGAATAAGCGTATTCAACGGTAAGGAGTGGGAAACTTTTTCAGTTCGACATGGTCTCGAGGACAGCTCTTCGAGCATTTTTTTCCAAGACTCAAGGGGAACACTTTGGGTGGGGAGTTGTTATAATCGTTCGCGGGGTGGATTATCTGCATTTGATGGAAAAAAATGGACAGCATACCCATCTCCTGAATTTCTAACTAAACCTTGTGTTGATGCTATCGCCGAGGATAAAAACGGGCACATTTGGGTTGGAGGTTCACTCTCTTCGCGAAAAGAGAAAGGCATTACAGTATTTGATGGCAAAAAATGGAAAAAAATTGGAAACAGCACCGAACTCCCTGCCGATAGAGTAATTACCCTTTTTAGCGACTCTAAAGGTGGAATGTGGGTTTCGTCACTGGAAGGGCTATTTGTAGTAAGATGAGGAAACGTAATATGGCAAAACTTAATCTATACCTGATTTGAGCAGCATTGAGAGCAAAATAGTAAAGCACAGCTTTTTATTACCTCTGATTTTTATAGGCTTGCTGTGGCTAGTAGCCATAGTTGAACATACGCTTGGCGTCAGTTTTAGCGCTTTGGGTGTTTATCCTCGAACAGTTAAAGGCCTTCCCGGTATTCTGTTAATGCCTTTTATACACGCTAACTTTCAACATCTTTTATCTAACTCTGTTCCTCTTTTGGTGATGGGTGCAGGTGTGCTGTATTTTTACAGATCGCTAAGCTATCGGGTTTTTATAATTATTTGGATTGTTACAGGTGTAAGTGTTTGGTTGGGCGGACGAGCAAGCTATCACATAGGTGCAAGCGGAATTGTATACGGGCTTGCTACATTCCTTTTTCTGAGTGGTGCCATACGTCGAAACCCTAGGCTTGCAGCCATATCGCTTGTTGTTGTTTTTTTATACGGCGGACTTATTTGGGGTGTATTACCCATATGGCCAGCCATTTCGTGGGAAGGTCATCTATTTGGTGGAATTGCAGGTATTGCCTGTGCAATTTTATACCGAGACCAAGGACCTCAACGAAAAATTTACTCATGGGAAATAGATGAGACACCAGATGAAAACTTTGATGACAAATTGGAAGAAAACACGACATCCGACGATACTCAGAATAAAGAATACTATTTATCAGAAAACTCAAACTCGACTGATTAAGCTAAGATGTGTGAAAAAAACAGCTAAAAGTACCAACCCTTGATATCATTTTCCTATTTTTGCTTTTTCTTAACAACCACATAATATAAAAAACTGTGCAGCATGGCAAAGTATAATGAGAACGAAAACACCTCCAATAACATTAACCTAATTGGTTATGGTACCGAAATTCATGGTGATATTACCTGTGGAGGCGATTTAAGAATTGACGGAACCCTTGTGGGCAACATTTCAGCAAAGGGCAAGGTTGTCATTGGTGAAACAGGGCGAATTAAGGGCGAAATAACCTGCAAGAACACCGATATTTCAGGAGCGGTTGATGGTAAGATCATCGTAACAGAACTTCTATCCTTAAAATCAACATCAAAGGTAGTTGGTGACATGAGTACAAATCGCCTGGCAATAGAGCCAGGAAGTAGGTTTACAGGCTATTGCGACATGAAAGCGGAAGGGGTTGAAACTTCAGATCCAAAGCCCTTTAGCCCAATTAAGGATATTGACAAAAAGGATTAGCATAACCAGAAGTTAGTCGCTATGCTTGAACGCAAGGTTATTAATCGGTACATAAAAAGGCTTACTTTTCAGTATCTGATAATTGGAGCAATTAGTGCTGCTGTATTCTTATACCTAATTCCGCAGCACTATTTTAGCTTGCTCCCTTTGGTTTTTATTTACTTCTATCTGCTTAATTACTTTGCCTATTTTATTCTGATTAAAACGCACAAATTACCAACCATAAGGTTCTCCAAATACTTTATGCTACTAACGTTTATAAAATTTTTTGGCTCGCTGATATTCGTGGTATTATACATAATTTTTGCCCGTAACACGCTTATTCCGTTTCTGGTGATTTTTATCATTCTTTACTTTCACTCTCTATTTCAGCTTGTTCGTGAGTTTCAGCATTTCCTTTCCGAAAAAAACTCTAAATAGGAATTGTTTTACGCAATAAAGTGTCTATTTTTGATTAGGTGTAAAATATCTGCAGAATGATAAAGGGTTTTTTATACACAACTCTCTTAACAATAGGATTATTCACTGTCTCTTCAGTAAAAGCTGAGGATAGTATAAATAATGCAATTGATTCTCTTCAAGATACAACCCATATCACCCCCAAAGCAGAGTTTAATGCAGGGGACTTTATTTTCGACCATGTTGGCGATGCCCACGACTGGCACATAATGACCGTTGGAGACTATAACATATCAATACCCTTACCCATATTTTTATACAGCAAAACCAGAGGGAAGTTTTATGCCTTTTTCTCCTCAAAATTCCATCACGGTCACTCTTCCTTCAAAGATTTTAAACTTATTACCGAAGGCGAACTTAAAGGAAAAATTGCAGAGATTGATAGCCAAGGCGATGTAATTACAGCCTCATTACCCATTGACCTATCGTTGAAGAAAAATGGTGCAGCCATAATCTTCTCGTGTATTCTGCTTTCCGTTCTTTTTATTTCTGTAGCAAACAGCTATAAAAAACGCCCCGAAAGTGCTCCCAAAGGTTTTCAAAATCTTATTGAAAGTTTTGTTCTTTTTGTTCGCGATGATATTGCAAAGCCCTCAATTGGTGAAAAGCACTACAATCGGTTTATGCCCTTTTTGCTAACTATCTTTTTCTTTATTTGGATTAACAATATGATTGGCTTAATTCCAATCTTCCCTGGTGGCGCGAATATCACTGGTAACATTGCGGTAACTATGGTATTGGCTTTTTTTACGATGGTTGTAATTTTCATTAATGGAAACAAACATTTTTGGAAGCATATATTCAATTCACCAGGCGTTCCAGTATTTCTCAAGCTACCTATACCCGTAATGCCAGTAGTGGAATTGGCTAGTTGGATCATAAAACCTGCGGTTTTAATGATTCGTCTCTTTGCCAACATGCTTGCCGGACATATGATTGCAATGGTACTATTTGGGTTAATCTTTATATTTGGAGCTGTTAATATCTATTTTGGCTTCACAATTTCTATAGTAAGTATCCTATTAGCAGTTTTTATGTCGATACTTGAACTATTGGTCGCTTTTATTCAGGCATTTGTATTTACCATGCTTAGTGCCCTATTTTTGGGGATGGCTGTAACTGAACATAATTAATTACTAACATTAAAATTACTCAAAATGACAACATTATTTATTATTTTGGAAGTTGCTGGAATGGCATTAGCTAAAATTGGTGCTGCAATTGGCTCAAGCATAATTGTACTTGGTGCATCCTACGGTATTAGTAAAATTGGTGCCACCGCACTTGAATCAATGGCTCGCCAACCAGAGTCAGCTGGCGATATCCGTAGTAGCATGGTTATATCTGCTGCTCTTATTGAAGGAGTATCGTTTTTTGCTATTATCATTTGTGCTCTAGTAATTCTGCTCTAACAATTCGCATTGGAATAGTAACTAAAATACTTTAGCTATGGGTTTAATTACTCCCGATTATGGTTTAATTTTTTGGATGGCTCTATCGTTCGGCATACTTCTTTTCATCCTTAGGAAGTTTGCATGGAAAACCATAATCCATAGCATTAAGGATCGTGAAGAACTTATTGCAAAATCTCTTCGCGATGCTGAACTTGCACGCAACGAATTGGCAAACCTTGAAAATCGGAATGCCGAACTTTTGGCTAAAGCACACGCAGAAAAAACGGTTATCATTGCACAGGCGAATAAAACAAAAGAAAAAATTGTTCAGCAAGCACAACAAGCGGCGCAAGATGAGTCAAAAAAGATTTTAGATCAGACCCGTGAAGTTGTTAAACGCGAGAAAGAGAGTGCTAAAATTGAAATTAAAGCATACGCTACTCAAATTGTAATGCAAGCAACTGAGCGAATCCTGCGGAAAGAGCTAAAGGATAAAGTTGCTTATGAAGAACAAATAAACTCTATTATTCAAGAAATTTCATCTCAAAATTAACATGGATCAAGGTAGGATAACACTAAGTTATGCACGTGCACTCCTGCAATGGTCTAGCGACAAAGGGGTTGAACACGAGGTATATACACAATCAAATAGTGTAATTAGCCTCGTGAAAAACAATTCTGATTTTATTTTGCTGCTTCAATCGACAATGATTACTGCGAGCAAAAAACTTAGAACTACTCAGCTGGTTATGGAAAAAACTGCACCATTGCTATCAAATTTTGTGGCTTTGGCGGTAAAGAATGGCAGAGAAAATCAGCTAAAAGGGATAATGTTAAACTACCAGAAACTTTACCGCGATAAGCATGGTATTATACTTGCAGGTGTTGAGAGTCCTGCCGATATGAACAGTAAGAATAAAGAGGGAATTAAGAAGTTTTTGAGTAATGCTTTCAACCAAAAGATTGAAATTGAGTTTGCAATTAACCCTTCGCTTATTGGTGGGTTTGTTCTTACCATTGATGACAAATTACTCGATAAAAGCGTTAAGGGAGAACTGAACAAACTGCAGAAAAAACTAATGGGAATTGTGCAATAGATTATACTACCGCTATGACAGATATTAAGGCATCAGAAGTTTCCGATATAATTAAAAAAGAACTCGAGGGTATTGATCTTAAATCGGGGTTTGAGGAGATTGGAACAGTACTTCAAGTTGGTGATGGCATTGCCCGTGTGTTTGGCTTAACCAATGTTCGCTCAAACGAACTAGTTGAGTTCGAGTCGGGGGTAATGGGCATAGTACTTAACCTTGAGGCAGACAATGTTGGAATTGTTCTGCTTGGCTCATCGGAAAAAGTTAAAGAAGGTTTCCGTGTGAAAAGAACGAATCAAATCGCCTCAATACAAGTTGGGGATGGTTTGCTTGGCAGAGTAGTAAATACAGTGGGAAAGCCAATTGATGGTCTGGGACCTATTACTGGCGAAACCTTTGAGATGCCTCTTGAGCGCAAAGCTCCTGGGGTAATATACAGACAACCCGTTAGTGAGCCACTACAAACTGGTATTAAGGCTATTGATGCCATGATTCCGATTGGCAGAGGACAACGCGAACTGATTATTGGTGATAGACAAACTGGTAAAACAGCAATTGCAATAGATACAATCCTAAATCAGAAAAAATTTTACGATAAGGGTGAACCAGTTTACTGTATTTATGTGGCTATTGGACAAAAAGGATCAAACGTTGCCAACATAGCTAAAACCCTTGAAAAACATGGGGCTCATGCCTATACCGTAATCGTTTCGGCAAACGCCTCCGATCCAGCTGCACTTCAATTCTATGCACCCTTTGCTGGAGCTGCAATTGGAGAGTTTTATAGGGATACAGGCAGGCATGCTCTTGTAATATTCGATGACCTTTCAAAACAAGCGGTTTCATATAGAGAAGTTTCTCTACTATTGCGTAGGCCTCCTGGAAGAGAAGCTTACCCTGGCGACGTTTTCTATCTTCATAGCCGCTTACTCGAGAGAGCTGCTAAGATCATCAAGTCCGACGAGATAGCTGCGCAAATGAACGATTTGCCCCTGTCTATTAAACCCTTGGTAAAGGGCGGTGGCTCATTAACTGCACTCCCCATTATCGAAACTCAAGCTGGCGACGTATCGGCATACATCCCTACCAACGTAATTTCAATTACCGATGGTCAAATATTTTTAGAATCGAACCTATTCAATAGTGGAATTCGTCCTGCCATTAACGTAGGTATCTCTGTGTCGAGGGTTGGAGGTAAAGCCCAAATTAAATCGATGAAAAAGGTAGCTGGTACCCTTAAACTAGACCAAGCACAGTATAGAGAACTTGAGGCTTTCTCGAAATTTGGATCTGACTTGGACACCGCCACCCTAAATATTCTGGATAGAGGATCTAAAAACGTTGAAATCCTTAAGCAAAACGAGAATAGCCCTTTCCCCATTGAGGAACAGATCGCTATTATTTTCTGTGGAACTTCTGGGTTACTCAAAACTGTACCATTAGATAAAATTAAAACTTTTGAAATTGAGTTTCTGCAAGAGCTTAGGGACAGTAATACAGAACTTTTGGTAAAAATAGCCGACGGTATCTTTACCGATGAAATGGCGGATACACTAACTCAAATAGCAGCAATTATATCAAACAAACTTAGCAAATAGACATGTCCGGCTTAAAAGAAATACGCAACAGGATAAGTTCCATCACATCGACGCAGAAAATTACTAGCGCCATGAAGATGGTATCTGCTGCTAAGTTTCACAAGGCGCATGAATCATTGCTTAGATACAAAACATACTCCAATAAAGTTCTCGATATACTCCATCAGGTAGCTCCAACCATTAACGAAAACGACCCAAGCCTAAGGAAATGGTTTGCAGAGCCTTCGGCTCTTAACAGTGTTGCATTGGTGGTTCTCACATCAAACTCAAGTATGTGCGCTGGGTTTAACCAAAACTTAGCAAAAACAATTATAGAAAACGCACCCACTGAATTTGGTGAAAACTGGAAAGCTAATACTAAGTTTTATTGCCTTGGGAAAAAGGGTGTGGATTTTTTCAAAAAAAGAGGGTTTACTCTACTCTCCGAAAATACAGAAATGGTTATTAAGCCAGAATATAACAGCTCTAGTGAATTCATGCAAACGCTAACACAAGAATATCTTGCACAGAAATACGATGCTGTTTATGTTGCCTTTAACGAGTTTAAAAATCCTGCTTTTCAGGTACCTACCATTAAAAGAATCCTACCTTTTAGTACCCCTAAGAGTACTGAAAACAAGTACGTTGCACCCAACCTTATTTTTGAGCCAACAAAGGATTATATCATAGAAGTGCTAATACCTCTAGCTGTCAAAACTTTTTTCTACGAAATGTTACTCGAAAACGCTGTTGGTGAACATGGGGCAAGAATGACCTCAATGCATCAGGCTACAGAAAATGCCACTGAGCTTAACAAGGCCCTGAAATTGAAATACAATAAGGCCCGACAAGCAGCAATTACCAATGAAATATTGGAAATAGTATCGGGAGCTGAAGCGCTAAAAGGTTAATATCAGATTGCTACAACTGATGCCTTAGCACTGCTTTCTTTACTGGCTTATTAATCTCTGCAATAGCCTCAGAAACGTTGATAATGTAATCGCCCAACTTCTCTGCTTCGGAGTATAAATCGTTGTACATTACGCCAGCCTGATATTTATACTTTACCTCCTCAACATTCTTTATGTGCTCCTTCTTAAGTTTATTTCTAAACTGGTTTATCTTCTCTTCAGCCTCATAAGCTGGTCCAAGGTTGATGTTTGTGTACCCAACCTCAAGGTTTTCGAGCATTACTCGGAAAGCATCATCAACCAAAGTAAACATATAGTTTAGATTATCGCGAACCTCTTGGTTAAACCAAATATTGGCCTTGCGCTTTCGATTAAGGGTTTTGGCAAGATTGTAATTGCTATCCGATACGCTCTCGATATCATTAATAATGTTTAGCATTGCCTGCAAGCGCCTTGAGCTTTCCTCGCTCAAATCATGGGTTGAAACCTTTGTTAAATACGTGGCAATTTCAACCTCCACCCTATCGCTAATTTCTTCGTACTTCTCAATGCGTTCGTATATATTCTTAAAGTTCTTTTCGTTTGTCTCAGTAAACAGCTCCTTAAAAAAACCATACATTTTATAGCTCCGCTTTCCATAGTTAATAATCTCTTTTTTGGCTTGCAATAATGAAAGTTCTCCTGTAGAAAGCAACCCAATGCCAATGTGTTGTAATCTAAACTCCTCGTCCTCCGAACTACGTGCTGGAACCATTCGGGTTACCAACTTAACAATAAGCGGTACAAAGGATACCTGCAATAAAACGTTAACAATATTGAAAGTGGAGTGATATATGGAAAGGGCAATAGGCACTCCCGCAGGGTTCTCAAATGGGTTTTGACCGCCGAATTTAATGGCAAGATCTGCACAAAGGCCAATAAAAGTTTTAAAAACCAGAATCATCCAAAAAGCACCAATAATATTGAAGACAAGGTGTGCCCTAGCTGTTCGCTTTGCTTGTACGTTTGCTATGGCCGCTGCAATATTTGCTGTAATGGTGGTTCCAACATTCTCACCTAAAACCATTGCTGCTGCTAACTCGTAGGAAATCCACCCACTATTACACATTACAAGAGTAAGTGCCATGGTAGCACTAGACGATTGAATAACAACTGTTAGTATTGTGCCTATACCAACAAAAAGCAACACAGAGAAAAGCCCTTGATCCGTATAGTTTGATAAAAAGGCAAGAACATCAGGGCTCCCGCTTATGTCAGGAACTGAATTTTTAAGAAAATCTAAGCCTAAAAACAGAAGAGAAAACCCTACTAGAAGTTCTCCCCATGATTTACGGGTGTTGTTTTTGCTAAAGACGAGTGGAAAACCTAGTCCAATTATAGGAAGTGCTATTAAACTTATGGAAAACTTAAAACCTAAAAGCGAAATCAACCAAGCGGTTACTGTGGTTCCAATATTAGCTCCCATTATTACCCCAATGGACTGGGTAAGAGAAATTAACCCTGCGTTTACAAAACTAACCAGCATAACGGTTGTTGCAGAACTTGACTGTACTACAGCAGTTACGATTAGTCCCGTTAATATCCCTTTAAAACGGTTTGAGGTCATGGATGCCAAAATATTTCGCATTCTATCACCAGCAACCTTTTGTAAGGATTCACTAAGCATCTTCATCCCGAACAGGAAGAGTCCCAAAGAACCTACAAGTTGCAAAAACTGCATCACGCCATAATTCATAGTGGTAACGATTAAAATTCGCTGTAAAAGTATGTCTATTTGGCTGTTTCAGAAACCACCCAATGTTATTTTAAAGCTAATTTTTAAATAACCCTGTTTTTTGTTATATAAATGTAATGTAAGGCTTAATTGGTCAATATTTTTCAAGAATGAATTTAAGCATATAGTACCCTTAAATCTTATTTGCTAACTTTGCTGCATCAATTTTTTAAGAAAAAATAAATATGATTTTTCAGCATATAGCAAGGATTATCCTTCGAAATAGGTTGTTCATTTTAATCTCTGTAGGGTTAATAACCATTTTTATGGGTTATCAAATTTCCTCATTAAAGTTTTTCTTTGAACCTACCCCTCTTCTTCCTAAAAACGATAGTCTTTTAATTCAGCATAAAGAGTTTACCAAAATTTTTGGTAAGGGTGAAAACCTGATGATAATTGGAGTAGAGGATAAAAAATTTTTTCAATCCGATAGATTCGAACAGTGGATTGCCCTTGCAGACACAATTAGAGCAATTGATGGGATAGAGCACGTTTTTTCCATCTCCGATATATTCACAATTGGAAAGGATACAGAAAATAAGGTATTTACCTTCAATAAACTCTTTAACAATAAGGTAAACTCACAGTCTGCTCTTGATTCCTTACAAGACTTAGCCTATACATTGCCATTCTATAATAGGCTAATTTACAATAAAGAAGAAGGTGTATACTTGATGATGGTATCGATAAAGTATGAGGTAATTAGCCAGAAGAGCAGGGTTGAATTTATGTCGAAACTTATTGATAAAACTAAGCATTATCAAGAAAGCACGGGCAATAACCTAAGATACTCGGGACTGCCATACATTCGAACAACTGTTGGTGGAATGATAGAGGGCGAAATGTACATGTTCATCGCATTGGCAGTTCTTATGACTGCGATTATTATCTTCGTCCTTTTCCGATCTTTTAGAATAGTTCTTTTCTCTATGCTTGTGGTGGCTGTATCGGTAATTTGGGGACTAGGTATAATGGCCCTTTTAGATTTTCAAATTACGCTACTTACTGCTGTTTTACCTCCGCTAATAATTGTTATTGGGGTGCCCAATTGCGTGTACCTCATAAATAAGTATCATCATGAGTATAGTGTACATGGGAATAAGGTAAAGGCACTACAAAGAGTTATACAAAAAATAGGCAGTGCTACATTCCTAACAAATCTTACAACAGCTGCTGGTTTTGGTACATTTATGTTTACGGGTATTCAAATTCTGGTTGAGTTTGGACTAATTGCTGCTATTGATATAGTTGGGGTTTTTCTTATTTCGATTCTGCTAATCCCCTCTATTTTTAGTTTTCTCCCTGCTCCCGAACCTAAACACCTTCAGCACCTCGAGAGTTTAAGGCTTAAAGGATTAAAAACCAGAATTGTTACAACTGTTCTTTACAAACGTAAGGTAGTATTTAGCGTAACAATTGCACTAATCCTATTGGGCGCAATTGGGCTTTTTAGGATTGAGAGCAAGGGCTATATGGTAGATGATATTCCAAAAAACCATCCAGTATATGTGGATCTTAAATTCTTTGAAAAAAACTTTTCGGGAGTAATGCCCCTTGAAATAGTAGTGAATACAGAAAAACCTCGTGGGGTTATTCAGGAAGGAACCCTTAAGCGTATAAATATGCTGCAAGAGAAGCTTAAGGATTATAAAGAATTATCGCGCCCGCTGTCAATTGCTGAGGCTGCTAAATTTGCAAGACAGGGTTACTATAATGGAAACCAAAGTCACTATAAATTACCCTCGGGGCTCGAAAGAGGCTTTATAATGTCATATCTACCTAAGAAAATGGGGAATAACGATTTATTGGGCAGATTTGTTGATAGCACAGCAAGCGTTACCCGAATCATATACAATGTTGCCGATATTGGCTCCATTAAAATTAACGAATTAAAGGGTGTTATTAAAGCTGATGTTGACACTATTTTTGGCGATCAGGCAAGCACGGTTTCAATAACTGGTGGCAGCATTATTGCAGCTAAAGGCAACGACTACCTTGTTTGGAGTCTTTTTACCAGCCTTTTAGCAGCAATCGGAATTATCTCGGTTTTAATGGCCTTGCTATTTAAAAAACCGAGAATGGTAATCCTCTCAATAATTCCAAATCTTATTCCGTTGCTTCTAACTGCAGCAGCAATGGGATATTGGGGAATTTCTTTAAAACCAAGTACGGTAATTGTTTTTAGTATTGCATATGGAATATCGGTGGATAACTCCATTCATTTTCTAACAAAATACCGACAAGAGCTTATCAGAACAAATAACAACACAAAGGCCTCTGTTGTTTGTGCAATAAAAGAGACAGGAGTAAGTATGATGTACACATTTCTAGTGCTTTTCTTTGGATTTGGGATATTTGTTGCTTCAAAATTTGGAGGAACCGTTTCGCTTGGATTACTCGTTTCGCTTACCCTTCTGGTAGCAATTTTCAATAATCTAATACTATTACCCTCATTGCTTTTGACATTAGGAAGAGGCAATGAGCCTAAATTGAAGCATTTTGATAATTCTTTTACTAAATAATAATCCCATTAGGCTTAAATTTACAATAATATCAACCCCTTAAATAGAAACTAATGTACAGCCTTGAAAGCCTTAGCGAAATTGTTGATAAAGGGATAATGAACCTTTCGATACCCAAGGAGCCCAAACGTCTTTACGAGCCCATCAACTATACATTGGCGACTGGTGGTAAACGAATTCGCCCTGTTCTGGTATTGGCTGCCTGTAATGCTTTTTCAGAATCCATCGAGAAGGCCCTTAACCCTGCCCTTGCCATTGAACTTTTCCATAACTTCACGCTTATCCACGATGACATTATGGATAATGCACCCATTAGACGAAACAATCCAACAGTTTTTGCTAAGTGGAATTCAGATATAGCCATTCTCTCTGGCGATGCGCTTAGTATTTTAGCTTATCAACTTCTTTCCAAAACCGACAAAGAGTTTCTTATCCCTGTGCTCAACGTTTTTAACTCACTTGCCCTTGGCGTATGTGATGGCCAGCAAATGGATATGGATTTTGAAACCAATCAGTATGTTACACAGGACGAATACCTTACCATGATTGAGTTAAAAACATCTATCCTACTTAAAGGTGCCTTACAGATTGGTGCAATAATAGGCGGAGCCTCACAATCGGATATTACGCAAATTGGAGAATTTGGCAAAAACCTTGGACTGGCCTTTCAGCTACAGGATGATTTGCTAGACAGCTACGGAGACGTAAACTCTTTTGGCAAAAAGATTGGCGGTGATATTTTGGCAAATAAGAAAACGTTCCTAACCATCAAGGCATATAGTCTTGCTAAAGGCAATTCATTTGAACTGCTAAACAGCTACTTTAAAGCCGAAAATATTGACCCCCAGCAAAAGATTGAGGGCGTGCTAAAGATATATAACGAGATTGGTGTTAAGGAAATTACTAAAACTAAAATTGACGAGTATAGCCAAAACGCAATGGCTGCGCTAAACAAGATTAGCATTTACCCTGAACGAAAAGATATTCTTTCTTGTCTGGCTGAAAAGATAATGAGCAGAAATAGCTAACTGGCATGATTCTGATCAGTTATTGAGTTGTAACCCATATCTCTCAACTTAACCTTTTAAAAATGAACTACCTTACTAAGGAAAAATTGTTCTCAAAGCAATGGTTTCAAGTCTGGAGCTTAATTGTGATCGGCGCTTTTATCCTTGCATCGGGTTTTGTATTCTTTATTGACCCTCACCGAATTGCACCAGGAGGTGTTTATGGTATCGGTATCGTTTTGCACTACCTGACTGAGGGGCTTTTTAGCTGGGCACCGGAGGGTCTTCCTATTGGTGCGGTTGGATTAGCCCTGAACATTCCACTTACCATTATAGGCATAAAACTACTTGGCCCCCGTTTTGGTATAAAAACGGTTATTGGTTTTATCCTTACCTCATTCTTTATTGATGCACAACACTGGCTTTTTGGATACAATCCGCTTGTTGATGATGTACTGCTATCAGCAGTTTTTGGTGGTGTGTTAATTGGCTTTGGCCTTGGCTTAATTTTTAAAGCAAAGGCAACTAGTGGCGGATCCGATATAATTGCAATGATTATAGCAAAGTACACCCGTCTCCCTCTTGGGCAATTGATGATTTATGTTGATTCCGCAATTGTACTAATAGCGCTTGTGGCCTTTAAGGATTGGAAAATCCCACTATACTCATGGATTGTAATCTATATCACCGGGAAGGTAATTGACATGACTATTCAGGGGGTTAGCTACGATAAAACTCTTTTTATCATCTCTAACAAGTACGAGGAAATAGGGGAGATGCTTATTAACGACATTGAACGTGGAGGCACTTTAATTAGCGGTATTGGCATGTACAAAGGTCAGGAAAAGAAAATTATATTCACAAATGTTAGCCGTAGGGAAGTATATATGATTAGGGATTTTATTGTTAAGGTTGACCCCGATGCGTTTATCACAGTTATTGATGCAAACGAAATACTGGGAAACGGATTCAAGCCCATTCAGGAAGGATAGTAAATTCTCAAAAACAAAATTCAAAGCGAGGCTAAAAACAACGTATTTTTGCCTCGCTTTTTTATTTGACGCCAATCTATGGCTATTGAGTAAAAAACCCTAATTTTGTGCCTCTAAAACACCAACAAAGTAAAATGCAGGGCAGGGTACTTAAATCAACGGGCAGTTTTTACACCGTTTTAACTAATGATGGGAATAAATTTCAATGCAAGGTTAGGGGAAAGCTTAGGCTTAAGACAATAAAAACCACTAACCCAATCACTGTGGGCGATATTGTTGACTTTGACCCAGAGAACGATAACACCACGGGAAACATTACAGCTGTTGTACCCCGAAAGAACTATATAATCCGTAAATCAACCAACCTTTCGCGAGAGGCACATATTATAGCTGCCAACATTGATCAGGCTATGCTAGTGGTTACCGTTGATTTTCCGGAAACAAACCTTATCTTCATCGATAGGTATTTGGCAACAGCCGAGGCCTACCAAATTCCTGCAGTCCTAATTTTTAACAAGATTGATTTATTCGACGGTGAGTTTGCTGACAAACTAAACCACTACCTTTCCATATACTCTCCCCTTTATCCATGCTATAAAACCTCGGCCAATACTGGAGAGGGTATTGAAACTATAGCCTCGGTTTTAAAAGGAAAAATTAGCCTTATCTCTGGTAACTCTGGCGTAGGTAAAAGCAGCTTAATCAATCGGATTGAACCAACACTCAACCTAAAAACATCTGATATATCTCATTACCACTTAAAAGGGAAACATACAACCACATTTAGTGAAATGTTTCCTTTATCTAACGGCGGTTTTATTATTGATACACCGGGCATTAAGGGGTTTGGGTTAGTTGACATGGATAAGCGGGAAATCTTTCATTTCTTCCCCGAAATATTTAAGGTATCCGCAAGTTGCCAGTACAAAAACTGCACCCACGAACATGAGCCAGGATGCGCAGTAAAAAAGGCCGTAGAAAACGGCCTTATAGATTCTTCGCGATACTATAGTTACCTAAGTATTTTAGGTGACGAAGAGAACAAATACAGAATTTAAACCATAGCTGGATTAACGCACATTACAGGAATTTTAGCATTATTTGCAATTATATATTGCTCCTGTGCTCCAAAAATATAATCAGTAAAATCGAGGTTTGGAGTTGTCATTGTCAATATTAAATCTGCCTCAATATCTACTGCAAGCTTAATTATCTCATCGGCATAACTTCCTCCCTTAGCTGCACTATGCACTTCAAAACTCAAATTATGCACCTCAAAATGTTTCTTAGCAAAAGATAGATTGTAATTTATCTTTTTTTGGATACCCATATCGGTTGCATAGGGCAAGAAGGCGTGGATTCTTGAGTCAAACTGAGTTGCAGTTTTAATAGCCCAGCGCAAGCGCTCTTTTTCGTTAACCCGGTAATCGAGGGGGAAAACAATGTTTTCAAATATTCTTTCCGTTGCAGGTGCATCCTGAATAACCAGATAGGGAACATTTGATCCTGCAATAACTTTTAGGGCTCTGCTACCTGTTAATTTCTGAACCCCTACAATACCGTGAGTACCCATAATTACCAGACTTGCCTCAGTATCGAATGCGTGCTCACTTATGGTATGGAAAATACTTCCCTCCTGAACAATGGCTCTCACCTCTACATCATACTGCTCTTTGATTCTAGCTGCATCAGCCTTTAATTTTTCGCTCGCCTCTTTCTCTGTAAGTTTCCCTTTCGAAAAAATTCCGCCAGTTTCCACAACGTTTATTAGATCTATGGAAAATTGATCTGAAAACTGTCCGATTTTTAGAGCATAAAGCAAGGCGTTCTCTGATACGGGAGTAAAATCCCATGGGACTATTAATTTTTGCGACTGTAGTTCCATGATATTAAGGGTATTAGGTGTGTTATGACTTTATTTTCAGTATATAAATTTATGAAAGTTTGTTTAATTATAACTATAGATTGATGAAATTGTTAATATCGTCCTATAATATACTCAAAAATAGCTACATCTAACTGCTTAAAATTAAATATTATTCAAGAACTTTAATTGCTTTAACGGGGCAAATTGATTCTGACTGCTTAACTATAGCCCTTGAGCCCTTTTCTATAAATACATTTACAATATCGTCGTCTGCATCGGGGTGGTTAATGTGTGTCACCTTACCATCATGTACTGATAACATCCAAATATCAGGAACAAGAGATACGCAGTAACCACATGCAATACAACGCCTACGGTATAACACAACTTGGAAAGACATTGGGCTATATTTGCCTTCCATTCTTTATTATAGCATCAATAACCGTGAATATACAAACATATTTAAACATTTACAGCAAAAAGCTATACATCCAATATTTTCAATACTCTCTGCGAAATATCACTGGGTTCAATCCAATTCAAGCAGGCATAATCACCCCTGTAACAGGGCTTATTTCCATATACAGAACATGGCCTACAATACAAATCGACTTGAATAGCATTGTTGGGATCCTGTTGCCATCCATAAAACCCTGCAAATGGATGGGTTGCTCCCCATACGCTAATCACAGGAATACCTGAAAGGGTTGCTAGATGCATGTTGGCAGAATCCATGGTTATCATAAGGTCGAGATTGGACATAACTTCCAACTCCTGATCCAACTTAAGAACTCCAGCAACTGAGTAGATGTTCTTCTTGCCCTTTGCTAGTTGTTCTAGTTTATCCTGCTCCTCTCCTCTTCCCCCAAACAATAAAATAACAACTGAATCGAGGGATGCTAAATCATCAATTACCTTTTGCATCAAATGAATTGGATACATTTTCCCTTTATGCTTTGCAAAAGGAGCAATTCCTATCCAATGCCCATTTTTGGGTGAAGGAATTATATCAGAATATTTTAGGAGATCTGGGTTTACCAGAAGATTTGGCTTATATTTCTCTACCCCATTTAAAGGGTAGCCTAAAGATTTAAAAACATCGCTATACCTAATCACGGAATGCTTAAGGGGAACTAATTTTTTGTTCCTTTTCCGAGTTAACGCTTTTTTGCCTTTCCTGCCTTTATCTATTACAGATACCTTAGAACCAGAAATAGAAAATAGGCAGCGTACGATTTTGGATCGAAGTACATCGTGCAAATCGGCGATGCCATCCCAACTGCCCAAGCGTTTTAAATCGGCGTAAAGTCTAAGAATACCTATAAATCCTGAATGTCTGCCTTTGTCATCAACCCTAAAGAAGGTTACGTTATGTAAATCCTTAACCAAAGGTCCAGCGAAACCTTTTGACACAAAAGTAATTGAAACATCAGGGTACTCCTTAGACATTGCCCAAAGAACGGGAACAGTCATAGCCACATCGCCAAGTGCACTTAACCGAAAAGCAAGAATTTTTTTATTGCTCACGTTTAAACTGGTCTATTTCTTTGCGTAAAGAACTGGATTTAGCGCAGGGTCGTTGTACATCTTCATTTGCTTATAAACCTTCATGCGAACATCACCAGACTCTATATTCCTAATTAGTTGATCGATGGCGGTTGAAAGGTCAACTCTTTGTTCGAGTAAAACATTTAGTTTTAGTTGACAGTTTTCTTTGTGATCCTTAGTAACGTCGGTTCTGACAACCTCTTGTTCCATATGATAGATTTTTAGTGCCAAAATTGACAACCTATCAATTGCCCAAGCGGGGCTTTCGGAATTAATGGTAGCTGTTGCCTTTGGGGTAACATTTTTATACTTATCAAAGAAATAGCTATCTATCATCTCAACCAAGTCTGTTCTATCCTGGTTTGATAAATCAATTCTACGTTTTAAAGCAAGAGCAGCAACTGGGTTGATGTTTGGATCGCGGATAATATCCTCAAAATGCCATTGAACAGCATCAATCCAGTTTTTCTGGAACAATCTCGCTTCTATTGTACCCGCTTTGTAGGGGTTGGTTGGAACTGCATCCACATTATCCATGGTATGGTAATAGTTAGTGCAGTCGCTAAAAATTTTGTTACACAGCTGGCTAAACTTCATGATTAAAAAAATTTACAGATTATTTAATAAAATAATTATGCCTGTAAAGATACTGCTTTATTCTATAAGAATTGCCTCCGGGGAATAATACAACTTGTATATGAATGGATGAACTAAAAACCTTCCTTTACTGGAGTTGAGAAGTATATTCGCTTATTTATCTTGATTTGATACAACCCGATAAAGTCTGTCATTCCGTCTAACCAAATCAGGGGTAGCCAATGAGCACTTAACACCTTTTTCGCATTTTTCTGACGACTTATTATCCACCCAAACATCTTGAGCTGTAAGTTCAATTACTCCAGTTGTTGGGCCGATAATCAATAGCTTATCATTTTTATAAAGTTCACTGGCTTCAACTTTAATCTCTGCTACACCCAAATTCGAGAAATAGTTTGTAATTTTCCCTACATAAACCTTTTTCTCCGTTGCAACACTCCCATATTGATGGCTCCATTCGCCCAGCCTTTGGCCTAAATAGTATCCATCCCAAAATCCTCGGTTAAAAACTTTGGATAGTTGATTGACCCATTCGTCAATCTTTTCTTTTCCATATGTTCCGTCTGCTATTGAAGCAACTGCCTCGCGATAGCATTGAGTAACTGTTTTAACATACTCGGGGCTCCTTGCTCTACCCTCAAGTTTAAGCACAGTAACCCCTGAATCAATGATTTTATTTAAAAATCCTATGGTACAAAGATCCTTGGGCGACATTATATACTCGTTTTCTACCACAAGTTGATCGTTGGTTTCATTATCGGTTAGGGTATACGATCGCCGGCAGATCTGTAAACATGCACCCCGGTTGGCAGATGAGTTGGCCTGATGAAGACTCATGTAACATTTGCCGGAAATAGCCATACAAAGCGCACCGTGTGCAAATAGTTCAATTCTAATTGGTTTGCCAGATGGGCCAAGGATATTCTGCTCGTGTATATTCTTTGAAATTTCTGCAACTTGACTCAACGAAAGCTCTCTTGCTAAAACAACTACATCTGCCCATTGAGAGTAAAACTTTAAAGATTGAGTGTTGCTTATATTTAGCTGAGTTGATAGGTGAACCTCTACTCCTTTTTCGCGCGCATAAAATATTGCTGCCTGATCGCTTGCAATAATTGCAGATATCCCCACTTTGGCAGCCATATCAATGGTCTGCTGCATGGGTTTCATATCATGGTCGTATAATACCGTATTAACCGTAAGGTAAGTTTTTACATTATGGCTATTGCAAATGCTTACAATTTCAGGCAAATCGTTAACTGTAAAGTTTACAGTTGATTTTGCTCGCATATTTAGGTGCCCAACCCCAAAGTAAACCGAGTTTGCCCCTCCTTGTATGGCTGCCATAAGCGACTCAAAGCTGCCGGCAGGTGCCATGATCTCAATATCTCTTACAATCATCGCTTTTTATGTTTTTTGCAAAGATACACCTTTGCACATAAACAAAACACGTGCTTAAAAGGTCTCCTTTTCCGATACTAATTATGGGTGAGCCAAAGCAAAGGAGTGTTTGCTATTAAAGTTTAAGTTGGCTAAAAAACTGTGTAAGTACCATCCAATACTCTTTGCTATTAGGGTTACTTGCCCAAAGAGCCTGCACACCATGGGCTCCTTCTCCCTGTGAGGGTTTAAAAAGTGTTAAATGCTTCTTTCTAACATCACGTAAAAGTTCGCTCATCTCGGAATATTCCAGCCGAGTGCTTAGGGCTAAAATTGGAACATAGATATTATTTATAGAATCCTTTACGCTTAAATTCTCATTTAAAAATTCTTTTGGCGAAAATGCCACAACCGCTTTAACCTTGAAGTTTTTTGTTGCCTCAATAAGGGCCAAGGAGGCAGAATAAGAACTCCCTATTAAAATTATTGGTTGCTGTGAACGAGCAGCAACAAAATCAATTGCAGCTTGAATGTCCTTTTGAACGTCAACCATTGAAACAGGAATCGCCTTACTTTGAGCATCGATAAAGGTTTGGTTTTGAACAAAGTTGCTCTCATCACCCATACGCAGATCAATGCTCAAGCAGTTGAACCCTAGGTTTGCTAACTTTGGGGCAATCTCACGATACTCGCCGCGGCTTAATCCCTCCTGATGTAAAAGTATTAAATAGGGTTTTTGTGTTGATATAACGTAGTGATCAGCAGTAATCTCAACTCCATCGGCAGCAGTAAATCTAACGGTTTGCTGTGCCTTTAGATTAAGGCCAAACAGTAATGCAAAACCAAACGTTAAGTATTTGTTCATTGTTATTTAAAATAACCGCTTCTTATTCTATCGTAGAAATAACGGGTGTGCCTCCTCAATAGAAGTTGCAATAATTGTTACATGATTATCGTGCTGCTCAACAATGGCGCTTTCAAAAATCTCAAAGTATCGCTCATTTGTATGCAGCACAATTTTTATTAAACCTGGTTCGAGGGTTGATACTATTGGCAGGTGACCTTTGAGCATAGCAAACGATCCCTTTGAACCGGGCACCCTAACCCAATCAACCTCCTCGCTAAAGAGAATTTTACCCGGGGTAATTATATCTAACTTTATGTTCATAATCTTTTAGCTTCGTGCATCTCTTAGCATCTTTTCGCCTTTCTCAATTGCCTGTTCAATGTTTCCAACTAGGTTAAATGCGGACTCGGGGTATTTGTCAACCTCTCCGTTCATAATCATATTAAACCCTTTAATTGTATCGGCAATATCAACAGTTGCCCCTGCCAAACCGGTAAAAGCTTCGGCCACATAAAAGGGTTGCGATAAGAAACGCTGCACGCGACGTGCTCTGTGAACAACAAGTTTGTCCTCATCACTTAACTCATCCATACCCAGAATTGCAATAATATCCTGTAGCTCTTTGTAGCGCTGTAAAAGTTGCTTAACACGCTGTGCCGTGTCGTAATGCTCCTTACCTACAACTTCGGCAGTTAGAATTCGCGAAGTAGAATCTAACGGGTCAACTGCAGGATAAATGCCGAGTTCAGAAATCTTTCTACTAAGCACCGTAGTTGCATCGAGGTGCGAGAATGTTGTAGCAGGTGCTGGGTCGGTAAGGTCGTCGGCGGGCACGTAAACAGCTTGCACCGAAGTAATTGAGCCTCTTCGGGTTGAAGTAATTCGTTCCTGCATTAATCCCATTTCCGTTGCCAGAGTTGGTTGATATCCTACCGCTGAAGGCATTCTGCCTAACAGAGCAGAAACCTCACTACCGGCTTGTGTAAACCTAAAAATATTATCGATAAAAAACAGAATATCATGTCCTTTGCCATCGCCACCGGCACCATCGCGAAACGATTCGGCTACGGATAGCCCTGTAAGTGCAACAGTGGCTCTTGCTCCTGGTGGTTCGTTCATCTGTCCGAACACGAGGGTTGCCTTCGATTTTTTTAGTTCTTCCTGATCAACCTTAGAAAGATCCCATCCTCCTGCTTCCATGTTCTCTTTAAACTCCTTGCCATAGCGAATAACATCCGACTCAATCATCTCACGGAGTAAGTCGTTTCCTTCGCGAGTACGTTCACCTACACCTGCAAAAACAGACATTCCTTCGTATCGCTTGGCAATATTATTAATAAGCTCCATAATAAGAACTGTTTTGCCAACACCTGCCCCGCCAAAAAGTCCAGTCTTTCCACCTTTTGCATATGGCTCAAGCAAGTCAATTACCTTGATACCTGTAAATAGAACCTCAGATTCTGTACTAAGATCTTCGTATTTTGGGGGATCATTGTGAATTTGGTACTCACCCTCTTCACTAAGTTGACCCATTCCATCAATTGGAGCACCAATTACGTTTAAAAGCCTTCCTTTAATTTGATTGCCAGTGGGAACAGTGATAGACTTTCCTGTTGGAACTACTGCCATTCCTCTGTGTAATCCATCTGTAGAGTCCATGGCAATGGTGCGAATTGTGCTCTCGCCAACATGTTGCTGGCACTCAACTATAAGAGTAGAACCATCCTCACGAGCAATACTCAGGGCCTCATGAATACTTGGGAGTTCTCCAGATTCACTGGGAAAAGACACATCGACTACTGGTCCAATAACTTGGATAATTTCACCAACAATTTTCGACATAATATTTTTTTTACTATTGTTCGTTCTACAAAAATAACCTTATTGCTAAAACATTGGCAATAAAGAATGTTTTTTTGATGATGATATTAGTTACCCTTTTTCAGATAACGTTCTATTTTGCGCTTAAATCGTTCTGCCTATCTATTAGCTTGAAAATAAAGCGACATAAAAGAATTAAGTTTTGGTTCAAGTTGGTTTTTAACCTCTTGCTGTCCGTAACGACTAGAAACATCTACTAGTTCTCTCAATATTTGTGTGTTAAGGCTAATATCATACTCTAACAAACTTTGCTGGTACGGCTTTAAACTATAGTAATACTCCAGATTCTCGATACAATTATTTGCATAGCCGGTTAAAAGATCGTTGGCTTTGGCAGTTTCGTTTGCATTATAATAACTTTCAATGAGGCCAATGGTAAATAAATCGTATGGGAATTTATTAAAGGGTAGTAATTCAACTATCCTATCTACAACATTTATTGCCGAATCGATTTTCCCTTGAGCGATAAGATCCTCGGCCAATCGGTTAAAGTTGCTTCTAAGCCTCAAAACCAATGCGGTTCTCTGAACATTATGGTCAACCATAACATCTGAATTCTCAAGCCCTCCCCACTTAAACTTCTCCATATAGTTAGCATAAAGCTTATCTACGTTCATTCTGCCAACCGACAAATAATCGACTGGTTCAGTTTTGATGGGCACTAGCCGGTATGCAAAACCCTCGAGTTGTAGGTAATCGGACAAACCAACGTCGGAGTCGCCCCCTGATGAAACGAAATATATTGGACGTTCCCAGTTGTTGTTAGCAATAATCTCGAGCACCATCATCTCGTTTTTTTGAATATACTCCTTCTCATTACTAATTGTCCATTGCATCTCATCAACAATAAGATGAGCGTCCTCTGGTTTTACAACGCCCTTTGCCAGAACGAGATCTTTATCAACGGTAATCTTCAGCTTCCTTGTGGGTAAATAATCGATGTATTCGCCGCCTGGTGTTCTGTGACGTTTATCGGGATTATCGCTACCTACAAAATCCATAATCCTCTTTAATTCAAAAGGTATATTTACCTTTTCGATAATGTAAATCACATCGCGTGTTCCCTGCACGAACTTATCAAAATCCATCGTAATTGGCAGTGGATCGGATTCGTATGTTTTCCACTTCATTTGCTCGGTGTACCAATCGGTGCCAAGTAAACTTAAGTTTACAATTCTAATATCTGTCCTAATCCCCTCCACCTCTTGTGCATACCACAATGGAAAAGTGTCGTTATCGCCATTGGTAAAAATAATTGCGTTGGGCTCGCATGTGTTTAGGTAATTATAAGCAAAATCGCGTGCAAAAGTTCGTCCTGAACGGTTGTGATCGTTCCAGTTTTCAGCAACAAGTATTAACGGCACACTAAGCGATAAAATTATTGCCAAACCTGCTGATAGTATGGGCTTAAAATATTTACGTGCAGTTTCGTAAAGTGCCAACACCCCAATCCCTATCCAAATAGAGAATGCATAAAAAGAGCCTACGTAAGAGTAATCGCGCTCACGGGGTTGCAGGGGTGTTTGGTTAAGATACACCACAATGGCCATACCCGTTAGTACGAAAAGAAGAGTAATAACCCAAAAGTTTTTCTTATCGCGTACAAATTGATATACCATTCCAAAAATCCCAAGGATTAATGGCAACATAAAGTAAGAATGCCGCGAAGGATTATTAAGCATTTCGGGTGTTAACTTGTCCTGATTACCAAGCCTAGCTGCATCCAAAGGTTTAATCCCCGTAATCCAATTTCCATTGAGCAAATCTCCATGTCCCTGTACATCATTTTGGCGTCCAACAAAATTCCACATAAAGTAACGCCAATACATATGGCCAATTTGGTAGGTAATAAAAAATTGGATGTTTTCAGAAAATGTTGGCACATATTTTACCTCTGATTCACCCCTTGAGTTCTGGGTTCTGATTGGTCGTCCCTTAACATCTCCCCACCGCTTATACTCAGCTATATGATCATCGCGCCAGCTCCACATCCTTGGGAAAAAGGTTTGAAACTGCTCATCGTGTTTATATACTGTTTTTAGGTATGTTTTTTCGTAACGCCCATTCTTCCGTATATAGGTTTGCTTATCCTTACTGTCAATAACAGGTGCATTATAATACTGCCCTGTTACTAAAGGTCGATCACCATACTGCTCTCTATTTAAGTAGCTTAATAGCGCAAAAACAGTTGACGGGCTGTTCTGATTCATAGGTGGATTGGCCTGTGCCCTAATAACCAATAGGGTGTATGAAGAATATCCTATTGACATAACCGATAGACCAAGAATCAGGGTATGCAAAAGAACTTGCTGTTTTTTTACTGTGTACCATAATCCAAAGGACAACAAGCTAAACGCGAAAACAATAAAGAAAATCACCCCTGAATTGTATGGTAACCTAAATGAGTTTACAAATAGTAATTCGAACTTGGCAGCCAAGGAGATAATACCAGGGATAATAACATACATTACTGCACCAAGCAGTGCTATCGATGCACCAAGTGCTCCAACAAATCCCCATTTGGTTACCTTGTGCTTTTTAAAATAGTAAACAAAAACAATGGCAGGTATTGTTAGCAGGTTAAGTAAGTGAACACCAATTGATAAACCCATAATAAAGGTTATGAGAACTAACCATCTGTTGGCGTGAGGTTTATCGGCAACATTTTCCCACTTTAAAATTGCCCAGAACACAATAGCCGTAAACATTGATGATGTGGCATAGGCTTCGGCCTCTACAGAAATAAACCAAAAACTATCGGTGAAGGCATATGCAAGTGCACCAATGGCACCACTTCCTAAAATAGCTATGGCCTGTCCAAGGCTAGTCTCTTCATCGTCTGAATTTAACATTAACCTTCGCGAAAGGTGCGTTATGGACCAGAACAGGAAAAGTATTGTGAATGCAGATGCTAATGCCGACATGGTGTTCATCATAACCGCAACCTGCGTTACATCGGAACCTGCAAATACGGTAAAGAAATGCCCCATAAGCATAAAGAAAGGTGCTCCTGGAGGATGAGGAACTTCCAGCTTATAGGCTGCTGTAATACGCTCGCTGCAATCCCAAAAACTTGCCGACGATTCCATAGTTGAAAGATAAACCGCTGCGGCAATAAAAAATATCAACCAACCCAAATAAGTGTTGATTTGCTTATAGTTCTTCATTAATGTAGATATTGATTGATAATACTTAATATTATGGAGCTAATTTAAACTATTTTGGTTGAACCCGCACTATTAGATTGATTTTAGCTTATCGCAATTACTTTGATAAATGCACAACATTTGTTTGAGAACTGAATGTCTTTGTATTTTATTTAACTTTGTACAAATTTTTGAACATGAACAGTAATGATTGGAAGGATAAACTGGCGTTTGCCTATTCTACAAACCCCAATTATAATCCGAATAACAACGAGGAGGAAGAGCAAGTTTCCGTTGAGCCCCAAAAACAGGTTTTAAGAGTTAGATTGGAGAAGAAAAATCGGGGAGGGAAAACGGTTTCAATTGTTACTGGATTTGTTGGTAGCGAAGAAGAACTAAAAAACCTTGCTAAACATCTTAAAAGTCGATGTGGTGTTGGTGGTTCTGTTAAGGATGACGAAATTATTATACAGGGCGATTTCCGTGATAAGATATTAAACCTTCTACAAGAATTAGGGTATAAGAATGTGAAGAAGGCTGGAGGATAAAACAAACAAGCCATCACATGGGTATATTCCCCCCTTTTTAATCTTCAGAAATATTACATAATCTACTAAAATGAAAAAGCCTCTTTTTACTATTATTCTAACTTTTTTGCTCTCTGCTAAACTGCTGTTTGCAGGAGATACCATTAGAGTAATGCAGTACAACCTTTTGTACTACGATATGATTACCTCCTTTTGCACAGAATCGAATAATAATCTCAATCAAAAGAACATTAACCTAAACAAGATAATTGAGCATTATAAACCTGACATTTTTACGGTTAACGAACTTAATGGAAGCCCCAATAGTGTTAGTATACTATTAAACAATGCGCTTAACGTTGATGGGGTAACACGCTATCAGAGTGCTACTTTTACAGGTAGTTATCTAATAAATATGCTATATTACAACACCGACAAACTTGTGCTAAAGCATCAATCGTACATACAAACAAGTCCCAGACAAACAGATGTTTACACACTTTATCATAAGTCAAGCAATCTAATTAATGGCGATACAACTTTTCTTACCTGTATTGTTTCGCATTTAAAGGCAGGCAACGGTAGCCAAGACGCAAGCACAAGAGCTACTTCTGCCCTACAGATAATGAACTACATAAAGAACAGAAATCTTCAAGGCAACATAATGCTTATGGGAGATTTTAATGTATACTCTCCTGAGGAGTTGGCTTTTCAGCGATTTTTAGCACAAACATCTACTGGCATAAGGTTTTACGATCCTGCTGATGCTATTGGTGAATGGCACGATAATCCCTTATACTCAAACTACCATACCCAGTCAACCCATATTTCAGGTGACTGCTTTTCGGGCGGTGGTATGGATGACCGGTTTGATTTTATTCTAACCTCCAAATCGTTGCTTGATGGAACAAAGGGCGCTAAGTACGTGGAGGACTCCTATTGGGCATACGGCCAAGATGGCAACCGATTTAATGGCACCCTTATATCACCAATAAACTACTCTTTGCCATCTAACATTATTAATGCACTTTTCAACATGTCTGACCATTTACCCGTTACACTTAAGATTAATGTTGATTACGATTTGTATGCAAATGATAATTCATCCGCATTTGTGCAACCCACAATTAAAGTAGTAAACCCTGTTGTTAATACTATTGATTTCTGGATTGATGGCATATTACCACAAACCGCTTCTGTTAGCATATTCAATAGCCTTGGAGCCTTTGTAATGAAGGATACCCTTTCAGTAAGTAGCGGAAACAAATATTCTTTAAACGCCAATAGACTTGTGCCCGGGATATACATTATGCAGATTAAGGGTAATAACTTTCAAAAGGTTTTAAGAATTACAAAACAATAGGCAAATGAAACGCTTCGGGTTTGCAATACTGCTTGCCTGTTTTTTTTCTCAGGTACACTCGCAGTTTTTCATAAGTGGGCAAGAGCCCGCAAGTACCAAATGGAGGGAGCTAAAAACCGATAGTCTGCACATTCTGTTCCCTGTAAATGCAGAAAGCATTGCTCAAAGGTATGCTCAACACCAAAATTACGCTTGGCGACTTGTAGCCAAAGATTTCAATCAAAAACCCTTTAGACTTCCGGTTATACTCCATAATAGCAGTGTGCTTAGCAATGGTTTTGTTAGCTGGGCACCAAAAAGAATTGAGCTGGTTACCACTCCTGCTATGGACAGCGATCCAGAGCCTTGGCTTCGAACTCTGGCAATCCACGAAACGCGCCACGCTGTTCAGATGAACACACTTAATAAGGGAGTTTTTCGGTTTGGTTCATTTATTCTAGGGCAACAATCGATTGGTATGGCTGCTGGAATGGTTCCCATTTGGTTCCTCGAGGGGGATGCGGTTTACGCTGAGACCCAATATTCTTATGGCGGACGAAGTCGACAAGCCTCTTTTTACAGGCAATACCTTGCTGTACTAGGCGAAAATGGAAACACGTATAGTCATAGCAAATGGTTGTTAGGTTCCTATAAAAATTACATTCCAAATTATTATTGTTTTGGTTATATGATGGTTGCATATACTAACTTGAAGTATAACTCTAATGTTTGGATAAACGCTTTTGATAAGGTTTCAAAACGGCCTTATTACATATTTCCCTTTAGAATTTCAGCTAAACAAGAGCTTAAGCGCTCTTTAGGGAAAATTTTCAATGAATCACTCGCCCATTGCAACTCTATTTGGAGCAAACTCCCTAGTGATGAGGACAATATTATTGCTTTGAGTACAAAGTCGCCAGATGATAAATCGGACTACGTACAGTATCAATACCCTTACCTAACATCCGATTCAACAATAATATCACTCAAAACCTCGCTGGCAAAAAGTCCCTCTTTTGTTCAAATAAACACAACAAGCCTTGATGAAGAGATTCTTTTTAGACCTGGATACCTAACCCATAAACCTTTTGTAAACGATACCCTAATTCTTTGGAGTCAATATCGTGCAGGGTTACGTTGGGAATATCAGAACTACTCAGAAATTTGGACCTACAATATTAAAACACTAAAACGAAAGAGGATAACCAATAAAGCCAAACTCTTTAATCCGGTACTAATAGATTCAAGTCGAATAGCGGCTATTGAGTATACTCCAGAGGGCAAAAGCAATATTATTGTAATTGATCTTCAGGGAAACAGGTTGAAAGCCATTTGTGTTCTTGATGATCTGGAGATTAAAGAAATTGCCAGAGTTGATAAGAATAGTATAATATCGCGAAGTTCGTCTGTAAAAGGGGCCACTGTTTTGCTGCATTCGCTTATAACAAACTCATACGATACTTTACTCGGCCCAATCTTTAGAGATATATCAAACATAGTGTATGCCGATAGTTCTCTATACTTTACAATGACACAAGATTACCGCGAACAGGTGTTTAAGCATCTTGTAAGAAGCGATAGCACATTTAGAGTAACTAGTTCAACATTTGGTGTAAGTAATATATCGTTAAGCTCTACAGACAAAATAGTTGCATCAACATATAACAGTAAAGGTTCGCGCCCCTGCATTATTCATACATCCAATAAACAGGAGTACCATTACATTGAAAAATTTGGCAACCCGCTTTTTTATTCTAAAAACTTCGAATTGAATGAAGACCTTAAGGTACAAGTTAATGAGAATAAAAAACTGAAAAGCCAAAGCATACCTGTCCTAAACCAGTTATTTAACATACACAGTTGGGCACCTTTATACTACAACCCTATAGAACTCGTAAAAGGGAATATTGAGATTTATCCTGGAGCAACCCTTATTTCTCAAAACCTTACCAACACTCTAGTTTCAAGCATTGGTTACTCGTACAATAAAACCCACGGTTTACATAGTCACATTGAGTGGATGGGGTGGTTTCCAAAAATCTCTATTGGATTTGATTACGGGAATAGTTATGCTCAAATTATTGGCGGTCCAATAGCCCCTATTTTTGCAATCTATAGGAGCAAACCTGCTGTAAACGGAAACGTTACAGTCAGGCTTCCCTTTACACTTTCGTCGGGTAATGTAGTAACTGCAATAAATATTGCAACCCAATATTCATATGCCAACATCAAGGTTTGGGACTACAAAAACGAATTATATCAACATGGGATTAATACCATTGAACCTTACTTTAGCCTTTTGAGCTATACGCGTATGGCACATCGAGATATTAGACCTAGGTTTGGTGCTCAACTTTTTGGAAGTGTAAATATGGCTCCAAGTAAAGAAAAAACTTTGGAGGATATAATAAAAGCCAGGGCAACTATTTATCTGCCTGGATTATTATCAAATCACAGTATTATGCTAAAAGGGCAGTTTGAAAGGCACCTTAACGCTCAATACATTAGGCTTACGACGCTTAATCCCATTAGAGGGTTTTCGGATTTTTTTGGCAAACAGTACGAAGTTGTAACCCTAGATTATGCCTTTCCACTTATTTACCCTGATCTAGCCCTTGGCTCCTTGGTTTACCTTAAGAGGATTATTGTAAATACCTTTTACGACAATGCCTGGGGACAAGCCTACTTTTTAAGCGAAAGCGGTATCGGTATTATGAACAGGAACTACTCTTCGGTAGGGATAGAATTTTTGGGTGACCTGCATTTTTTAAGACTTTATAATTCGATTCAGTTAGGCTATAGTGGGGGGTATAATCTGAGCAGTTCGAACTTTTTCCATGAGTTTATTGTTGGTTTTGATATAAGTAAGCTCTACGGCAATAATTTTAACTAGTTATATCTAAACCATTTGTTTATTTATAAATACTTTAAAATCTGATAATATGGAAACTAACGAATTGATAAAAGAGAATAAGGAAGCTCTTAGGAAAGAGATTAAGGTGAAAAAATCGGCCTTTAACAAAGAGAACTATCCTATAGAATCGGATAATGTTTTTGCTCAAATTGAACAATCCCCTGCTTTTAAAGAGGCTAAAACAGTTCTTGCCTACTGGTCGTTGCCCAAAGAGGTGGAAACCCATCGCTTTGTTGATAAGTGGTATAAGCATAAAACAATTATACTTCCCTTGGTAGTTGGTGATATTCTAGAGCTTAGAGTTTATTCTGGTCCTGATTGTATGGTTGTTGGCCCATCGTTCGGAATTCTAGAACCCCAAAAGGGCGAGATTTTCACAGAGCAAAGTATCGACTTTGGAATTATCCCAGGCATGGCATTCGACTTAAAAGGGAACAGAATTGGCCGCGGAAAGGGTTATTATGATAAGTTGCTTAAAACCATTAGCGTGCCAAAGTTTGGTGTTTGCCTATCGTTTCAACTTGTGGATAGTGTACCTGTTGACCACTACGATATAACTATGGATCGTGTTATTTATCCAAAAAATCTTTAGTCAACAAGCAATTAATGATACTGAGTAAAGTAATTGTAGTATTTTGCGCATAAAAGTCGAACAGATGAAAAAAATTATTTTAACCCTGCTCTTAAGCATAACCGTCTTATTGGTATTAGCCCAACCGCCAAGCGGTTACTATAACAATGCTGAAGGCAAGCATGGCGAAGAGCTTATGCAATTGCTTCACACAATCATTAAAGACCATACAGTATTAGAATACAGTGATTTATGGACTACCTTCACATATACTGATAAGAAAGAAGACGGAACGGTGTGGGATATGTACAGCAGCTGTAGCTTTACCTTTGGAGACGATCAGGATAGCGGGAGTGGAGGAACATCTGAGTGCGACAAGTATAACAGGGAGCATTCATTCCCCCAAAGCTGGTTCAATAGCGCGAACCCGATGAGGACAGACATTTTTCATATATATCCTACCGACAAGAAGGTTAATTCAGTTAGAGAAAACTATCCATTTGGCGAAGTAGGCAACTCATCGTACACATCATCTAACGGAAGCAAACTAGGTACTTCCTCATATACAGGCTATTCAGGAACTGTATTTGAACCAATTGATGAATATAAAGGTGACTTTGCCCGGACCTACTTCTATATGGTTACCCGTTACTACGACGTTGTAGAGGAATGGAGTGCCGAGATGCTAAACGGAACACAGTTCCCGGCTTTTAAAGAGTGGGTTGTCAACCTGCTTTTGGAGTGGCACGAGTTTGACCCCGTAAGCCAAAAGGAGATTGATAGGAATAATATAATATATGCCGATTACCAGCATAACCGTAATCCGTTTATTGACAACCCCAACTTTGCCAATGATATTTGGAGGTACACAAATAGCACTGAACCTTTAATTTTTGCTGCTCAAAGGGTAAAGGTTGCGCCCAATCCTGCACAAAACACGGTTAATGTTGAGACAAGCCTAAAAGGGAACGTAACCTTAACAATTTACAATCTGTTGGGTAATAAATTGATATGCCTTGAAAATATACTGGTAAACGAAACAAATCCGATAAGCATTTCCGCTCTCCCAAATGGGGTTTACCTTATTTCTGTTGAATCAACCCAAGGAAAAGCCATTGCCCGATTAATTGTAAATCGTTAAATGAAGAGGTTTATACTGCTTTCAATTTTCTCCTTTTCCTTTTTCACAGGATTCTCCCAAACCAAGGGAGTTGTAATTGACATTGAAACCTTTGAGCCAATTCCCTATGCAAACATCTGTATTAAGGGTAGTAATTTTGGCACAACCTCAAACTCAAAAGGAGAATTCACCATAAATGAGAATCTGGAAAATGCTTCACTAATAGTCTCAACAATTGGATATGAAAAGGAAACTATTGCAGCAAAGGACCAATATATTGAGATATATCTAAAGCCAAAGGTCTATGAGCTTAAGGAGGTTTCAGTTAAACCTAACCGAACGAAAACCAAACTTATAGTAAACAGCCTAAAAAATAAAAAATCGAACCATACTATTGCCTGTAATGGTTACGCGTGGATTTCTGCAAAGCATTTCAAATACCAACCCGAATATAGTTCAGTTCCGTACATTAAAAGCATTAAAATATTGACAAACTCGAGGATTAGTAATGCAAATTTTAATGTAAGGCTTCTTTCCGCTGATGAAAATGGAGAGCCTTCTGCTGAAATATTTGAAAACAACATTATTGTATCGGCCAGATGGGGTAAAAAACCTGTAATTATTGACCTATCAGATAAACATATCCGTTTCCCTGAGAATGGTTTTTTTGTTGCGTTGGAGTGGTTTGTTATTGAAGAAAATGCGCATCATTATAGCTACACATATAAGGGAAGTAGAGAGAAACTTGCAGGCATAAGCTATGAGCCTAAATTTTCTGTTTTTAAAAAGTATGGTGAATCAGAAACCTGGAGCTATATTGGAGGGAAGTGGTATAGAAAGAGTTTGACACCCAACGAGAATGAGTATCTTGACTTAGCCATTGAGTTAACATTGACGAATTAATCGTAGTTTGAAAACAAAGAGCATTAAGTTCTACCCAACAGCAACATCTAAAGATTATTTAACATTAAAGAAACAACAAAATCTAGCAGACGATTATGAAAAAATCATTTTTAGCCCTTGTGCTTCTTTTGTTTTTGAGTTTATGGGGATTATGTCAAACCAATGAAGAAAACGAAAAAGAAGCAGGTTATTTATCGTTTCAAACGGGTTTTATTGTGGACGGATATAATTCTCTTGGAGTTCGGACTTTTTTTGAATACCAAAAGGATTTAAAGAAGAATTGGCAAATGGGTATTTCATATGAGCACTCGCGCCACTTTGGTTTTTTTATGACAGACCAACTTTACGACCTTAATAGTAACTTGAGCCAATTAAGTGTAAATGGATACTATAAACTAAATTTAGTAAAGGACAAGTTGTTTTTTACTAGCGGATTAGGTGTTGGGGTATTGCATGTAAACTGGGACGAGAAGGATAGTTTTGGGGTTTCGGTAAATGCCAGTTTAACGCTAAACATAAGGGTAACAAAAAGAATTTATATTGAAACATCTCCGTTAGTTGTTCTGTTTCCGTTTAACAGGGTTTATTACTCACCAATGAATATAGACCACTTTGATAATTTTTATGCTTTCACATTTTTCCCTTTTGGTATTAAAGTAAAATTATGATTCCTGGTAGTTAAAATTTAGAGGGCAAGATTGAAGTATATAATTAAAACCTAAAAAGATTTGATGTGCAGTAAATTAAGCCATAAACCTGTAACACAACCTATCTGTATAAAATAACCATAAAGACAAAAGCCCGGAGAGCCGGGCTTTTGCTTATTATATATATAATACTTATTGTTTTACCTTATCGCCGTCGTATGCCCACTTAATATAGGTTGCGCCCCATGTAAAACCAGCACCGAAGGTTGCAATTATAACATTATCGCCTTTGCGCAGCTGTGGCTCCCACTCCCAAAGGCAGATGGGTATAGTTGCACTGGTAGTATTACCATAGCGCTCGATGTTGATCATTACCTGCTCCTTCTTAATGCCCATTCTCTTGGCTGTGGCTTCTATAATGCGCATGTTAGCCTGATGTGGCACAAGCCAAGCAAGTTCTTCGGGAGAGATATTGTTTCTCTTCATCACATTAACAGCAGTATCGGCCATATTAGAAACAGCTGCCTTAAATACGGGTTGCCCTTCTTGGTAAATAAAATGCTGACGCTTTTCAATGGTTTCAATTGTTGGTGGATACATAGAGCCACCAGCTACCTGATGAAGGTGCTTCCTACCGGAACCATCAACCTGCATAAGTGAGTCAATAACACCAAAGCCATCGTAATTAGGCTCAAGCATTACAGCGCCCGAACCATCGCCAAATATAGGGCAGGTAGCTCTATCGGTATAATCAGTAATTGAGGACATTTTATCGGCTCCAACCACTACAACCTTTTTATGCGTACCCGATTCAATAAATTTTGATGCAGTAACCAATGCGTAAAGAAAACTGGAACATCCGGCATTCAAATCGTAACCAAAGGCTTTAGTTATTCCGCACTTATCGCTAATGATGTTAGCTGTAGCAGGGAACTGCATATCAGGGGTAACCACACCACAAATAAGCATATCCACCTCATCGGGGTGCGTATTTGTTTTTTTAAGGAGTTGGTTTACGGCATGCATTGCCATATCACTTGTTCCCTTGCCTTCGCCCTTCAGAATTCGTCTTTCTTTAATTCCAATTCGGGTCATTATCCACTCATCGGTGGTATCGACCATTTTGCTAAGCTCTTGGTTTGTGAGGACATAATCAGGCACATAGCCTGCAACTCCCGTAATAGCTGCTGTAATTTTTCCCATTAGCTGAATGCTTCTTTAATTTTATTACACAGATTAGTACTAATTACCGTTCTGGTTTGTAAAATCATGTTCATTATGGCCTTTTCGTTTGAAACTCCATGGCCTATAATAACGGGGGCATTTACACCAATTATAGGAGTACCTCCGTAATTCTCAAAGTTAAACCTTTCAAAGAAGGGGTCAGTTATCTTTCGTTTTTTAAGAAGATGATAAAACGCTTCTGCCTCTTTAAGGATCACGTTACCAACAAATCCGTCGCAAACAATAACATCTGCTTTGTCGTTGTTAAACAGCATGTTCCCCTCAACATTCCCCACAAAGTTGAAATCTGTATTGTCTTTCATTAATTCAAAGGTGCTCTTAGTAACAAGATTCCCTTTTTCTTCCTCTTCACCGATGTTTAGAAGTGCTACCCTTGGATTGCTATTGTTAAAAATAATCTTTGCGTACAACGAACCTAGGATACCATACTGATAAAGTACATCAGGTCGACAATCCGGATTTATACCTACATCTAGCAAAAGATTAAACTTATCCTCCGAAGAGGGTATATAACTTGCTATAGCGGGACGAATTATGCCGGGTACTGATTTTACTGTATACATGGTGCCAACTAGCATAGCACCGGTGTTACCTGCACTCGCAAAACCATCTATTTTATTCTGAGCCAACCATTTAAAACCTACAGTAATGCTAGAATCCTGTTTTTTAGAGAATGCCTTAGCTGGATGTTCACCCATTCCTATCACCTCAGTACAGTGTACTATTTCAAAATCGGTAGCACTACCATTCTGCTTAACAATTTGCTCAACAATTTGTTCTTTATCACCAAACAATACGATTTGTTCGTTGGCTAAAAGTACTTTTTTGGCAAGTATTGCTCCTTTTACTGTCGCTTCTGGGGCAAAATCACCACCCATTGCATCAACTCCAATTCTCATTGTTTTTGGTTTTGGGTGAAAAGGAAAAAAGTTAAAGACATCAACTATGCGGTAACCGTCTTCTCAACTGCAAGTTTACCTCTATAGAATCCACACTCGGGACAAACTCTATGATACTGAACTGTTGTACCACAGTTTGAGCAGGTGGCTAAAGTGGGCAGTTCGGCTTTATAGTGCGTTCTGCGCTTGTTTTTTCTTTGCTTTGAAACTTTACTCTTTGGATGTGCCATTTCTGTATTAATTAAATGTTATACCTACAATAAATCTAATCTTAGTTTTTTAAAAGATCTTTCAGCTTATCCCAGCGTGAGTCATTATCGGATTCCTTTTTATCGTCATCCTTAACTGACATGCTATTTAGCCTTTCCATCATTCCCTTATCGCAATCCTCCTCTGAGGTGCTTAATATTCCGTGATATCTTTGAATTGGCAAGCTTAGACAAATGCTCTCGTAAATATACTGCGCCAATTCAAGTTCTTGCTCGTTGCTATTAATATACCATACATCGTCAACCTTCTCTTCTTCGAGGATACCATCGGAAAGCCTTACAAATAAAACACCGTTGTAGATAATTGGAATAAAAAATCGATCCAAACATCTGTCGCAAGCAACCTCAACCTCACCTTCCATGCTGAAATGCAACTCTAGCATATTGCTATGCCTCTGCATTACTAGGTTAACGCTTACGTCGGCCCTACTTATTTCACTCTCCTTAAACTCAGCAAAAAAGTCATTATCCACATCAAAGTTAAAGATGTGTTCACCTTGTTTAAGTGCCTTAAAATTAACAATATATCTATTTAAAATCGAGCTCACAGTTTCCAAAAAAACATCCCGCAAAGGTAATTATTATTATTAAAATACAAAATGCCCATAAAAAATGCTGTATTGCAAGAGGCACTTAGGCTACTGCTTTTGTTGTCTCTTTCTATCGTGCTCGTTTAACTGCACCTTCCTTATACGCATTGCTTTGGGCGTAACCTCAACGTACTCATCGTTTTGGATATACTCCAGAGCTTCCTCTAAGCTAAATTTTATTGGTGGAGCAAGAATAGTTTTATCGTCGGTACCCGATGCACGCATATTGGTAAGCTTCTTCGATTTGGTTACGTTAACCACCATATCGCCAGCTCTAGAGGCCTCCCCTACTACCTCTCCTGCATAAACCTCTTCGTGCGAGTCGATAAAAAACCGTCCTCTATCCTGCAGTTTATGCATTGCATAAGCATAGGCAGTACCGCCCTCCATTGCAATGAGCGAACCATTCTGTCTGGTATCCATTTCGCCCCTATGGGTTTCAAATGCCTTAAAGCGATGAGCAATAACTGCTTCGCCTGCTGTTGCTGTTAATAGAATAGTACGTAAACCAATAATGCCTCGAGAAGGCATCTCAAACTCAAGGTGAACCCTATCAACCTTTCTCTCCATAATGAGCAAATTACCCTTACGCTGGGTTACCAATTCAATGGCACGCCCCGCAACATCATCGGGTAAATCTATGGTTAGCACCTCAATTGGTTCGCATCTTTCGCCACCCACTAATTTTATAATAACTTGGGGTTGACCTACCTGTAACTCATATCCCTCGCGCCTCATGGTTTCAATAAGAATTGAAAGGTGAAGCACGCCCCTTCCAAAAACGTTAAACGCATCGGCAGATTGGGTGGGTTGAACCCTTAGTGCAAGGTTTTTTTCAAGTTCTTTATCTAGTCTATCCTTTAAGTGCCTTGATGTAACAAACTTACCGTCGCGACCAAAAAAAGGAGAATCATTAATAGTAAAAAGCATACTCATGGTTGGCTCGTCAACATCGATTGTTGGGAGAGCCTCAGGATTATCAATATCGGTTATAGTATCGCCAATATCAAATCCTTCAATACCAACCAAGGCGCAAATATCACCCGCCACAACTAATTCAGTCTTTTGCTTTCCTAGTCCCTCAAAAACGAGTAGCTCTTTAATCTTGGTTTTTATAACTCTTTTATCGCGCTTAATGAGCGCAACATTTTGTCCAACCTTTAACTCGCCTCTGTGGAGTTTGCCAATGGCTATTCGACCAACATACGCTGAATAGTCGAGTGAGGTTATAAGGAGCTGTGGATTACCTGTGTTAATCTTAGGAGCTGGAATAAATTCAACAATTGCATCGAGCAAAGGTGTGATATCTTCAGAAGGATTTCGCCAATCGGTTGACATCCAACCATTTTTTGCGCTTCCATAGATTGTTGGGAAATTGAGTTGATCCTCAGTACCATCGAGATTGAACATCAGATCGAACACTTGCTCTTGAACCTCTTCGGGTCTGCAATTTGGTTTATCAACCTTATTGATAACAACTATGGGTTTAAGCCCTAAGACTAGTGCCTTTTGGAGCACAAATCGGGTTTGGGGCATGGTGCCTTCAAACGCATCAACAAGCAGAAGAACACCATCTGCCATGTTCAGAACCCTTTCTACCTCGCCTCCAAAATCGGCGTGCCCTGGGGTGTCAATAATATTAATCTTTACGCCCTTGTACGTAACTGATACGTTTTTGGCTAATATGGTAATACCTCTCTCGCGCTCTAGGTCGTTGCTATCTAAAATTAGCTCACCTGAAATTTCGTGGTTTTTATAAAGTTTACTCTGAATGATCATCTTGTCAACCAGCGTTGTTTTACCGTGGTCAACGTGGGCAATGATGGCAATGTTCCTTATGTTTAACATCAACTATTTAATTTGGGCTGCAAAGGTAATGCTAATTTTGCTTTTTTATCATCCTTAACGCATTAAGTGTAAATTTTCTTTGCTATGAACCAGAGATTTAATGCAAATATGCTATTGAACGGAAGCAAATCAAACTTGGGAGGAGTAGTTACATAAACCCAATGCATAAATTGTAAAGGCATTTTACCCTATAACCAACACACTAGAAATGTATGCGACATTGTGAATTTACCAACTAAGAAATTTGAAAAGAAATAATAAAAGATGGTTATATGCATACAAAAAAACGTGCAGCATTAGATATATCCTATTGCCAATGCAAAACTGTACACCTAGTACTTAAAGCAAAATGCGCCTGGAATAATCCCCACCTTAAATTTTGTTATTAAAGTACCATCAGATTTGTAGCGATACACAACCCCTCTCTGTACCTTGTCAATTGCATCAGCAATATAAACCTCAGAGGTGTAGGGGTCAACTTCTAGTCCATAATAACCTCCGGAGTATGATCCAGTATAGGGGCTCTGAATGAACAGTTCGGGTTTGTTGTTTGAGTATACTGCATGGCGGTATATATGCTTGTTGATGAAGTATAGTGTGTCGCCAGTACCGTTCAACTTTACTTCCGATGGAAAATCGCCCAATTCGAACCGAAATGTTTTTTCTATCTTCCTTGTCTTTGCATCAATGCGAATTAAACCTGGGGCTTCGTTTCCGTATGGACTTCCGTAAAAGCCCCCATCGGTAATGGTCCAAATTTTATCGTATTTGTCAATAACTAGCGAAGTGGGTTGCTTTAGTATCTCAATGGAATCAACCACTTGGTCAGTTTCACTATCTATTACCAATATCTTATTATCATAGCTCCAGCAGTTGGTAAATACATATTTATCATACTGAACCATTTGCTCTGTTGGGTGCTGATAGAACTGTGTTTCGTGATTATTAACGTTTATTGCTCCGGTTACCTCAAAGGTTGTTGGGTTAACAATTGCTATTGATTTAGCATACAAATCGGTTACATACGCTTTTGTATCGCTTAAAAAATGAATGTATCGGGGGGAGGTTAAGCCAGTAATTTTGCCCACATACTCAAACGTATTTATATTGATGACATAAATTTTCCCACTGTTATTTACAATAATATAGCCTAAGCTATCGCGAATTGCCATTGATTGTGCCACATCGCCCAAAGGAAGCGCATTAAATTCGTAAAACACATCGTTAAGCACCTCTCCTGTTTCCATATCGTAGTATGAAAGGGATGCATTCCCGTACATAAAATTGCCCTCGTTGATAATAAACAAACCTTGTGCCGGTATACTAATGTTTGGCCTCTTAAAATTCCACAATTCGTCATCTTTCATGCACGATGAAAGTACAATGAGCAAAACAACTATGGTATATTTTAATATGCTTCTCATCCTAAATATTGAACATTAATAAAAACATATAATTACGCCCTGGCATTGGCCTGTAAAGTATAGAGTGATAAGTTTCGTTGAATAGATTATATATTTTAAATTCTGCTGATAGGTGTATATTGCTAATATGAAAATCTTTTCCCAGTATTAAATCATTCATAAAATATGGATACAGCCAATCGCGACGAGTAAAATCATTACTCGAAGTAGTAAACCTCTCTCCATAATGATTAAATTGATAGGTTGCAAAAAAGCCCAGATACGAGAGGCTTACCATTATATTGTTCGATTGAAGCGGTACATAAACCAGCTGTTTGCCATACGACAAATCGCCCCAAACCGAGGGATCTCCATAATTTAATGATGGGGTAAAGGCAAAATTTCCTGCAAGTTTGTATTTCAACCTATTTATTCTTCCGTCCAGAGAAACCTTGAACTCTATCCCTTGAGTTAAAACCCTTTTTATATTCCTCGGCTCCCAGAATCCTTTATAGCTGGGTATCCAGATAATCCAATCGTTAATATCTGATCGATAAGCAGTAAGTTCAGATTTTAGCAGATGTCCTTGGTAAGTTTTTTGATATTCTAATCCCAGTTCGCCACTAATTCCCTCTTCGGGCAATAAATCAGGATTACCTCCGGGTTGCCAATATAAATCGTTTAGCGATGGGTGATGGTAGTTACGGGCAATATTCCCTTTTAAGAGTAAATCCTTGCCTTTGATAATCCTGAAATCGAACCCAAGAAAGGGTATAATTGGTGCAAATGAATTGTCTATTCTTTCCTGGCGCACCATTAGGTTTAAGTTCAGTCTATCGTTGTAACTTTTCCTAACTGCAAAAAATACTGAAACCTCGAAACGTTGCTTTTTGTAGCCCGTTCTTTTAACTGCTTCATGGGTGTCAACATCATGGTAATTCACATCAAGACTACTTTCAATAGAAAGAGTTTTATTAATATTCAACGTGTAATTAGCTGAATTGTATAAGCTTTTGGCAAAACTTTTTGAGTCAATAGCCAATACTTGCCCGCTTCCAAGGACATAATTTTTTAAAGTATAATCAAGTTGCTTTTGCGAATAACCTGTACGCACAGAGAAGTTGGAATTACTACTATAATGTTTCCAGTCGGCCACAACTTTATGATCATTATCAATTTGATTGTTCAAATTTGAATTGTCTGGTCCTTCGTAGCTCGTTGCCCTTGGTATGGTACGGTCTGCCCATTGCCCCCAATACTTAGCGGAAAAAACTTCCTTTTCGCCTGCCCTAAAATACAACTCCTGTAATATTCCGTACTTTGTGTAGTTAGCGTTGTCGTTAGTATCAAGCGGGTTGGTTACAACTCCTGTTTCAGGATTAATATTGCCAACCCCTCTATTGATAAAAGTATAATCGTTTTTTGAGTAGTTATGGTAAAGCCTTGTTTTAAACTGAATTCTTTTGTTTCCAAAGCCCACAGACAATAACTCATCGAAACTGGCATAGCTACCAAAACCCTGCATGTATTTCACGCTATATTTCTTGTCCCAATCTACCTTATTGTTGATTTCTATAGATCCTCCCAAACCACCACTATTGTCGGCAATTGATGCTCCACCATGTTTTAAGTTCATGTCGTCTATCACATAAACGGGGATTAGGGAAAAATCGACCATACCCGTCATCGGGCTGTTTATATTAATACCGTTCCATTTCACTTGCACATGCGAGGCGGCAGTTCCTCGGAATGATGCTGTTGCCAAAGCACCCCGGCCGTGACTTTTTATGAATACTGGTGTGTTTTCAGATAGTAGTTCGGATAAGGATAAGTTCGCCTTTTGGAGTAGAACCAACGTATCGACCCAGGTCTCCTTCATTCCTCCTTTTTCCTTTCTAAAATTTCGTTCGGCTACTATTTCAACCTCTTTAATCTGAAAGGTGGAATCCTGAATGCCCTGCGAAAAGGAAATTAAGGTAAATAGAGTAAAAAAAGCGACTATGCCTATTCTCTTGGCCATACTATTTTTTTATAAATCGAACGGCTTTACTAAGGTTCTGTGCCTGAACTTTTATAATGTAAACTCCATTTGCTAAATTGGCGATTGATAATGGCTGATTATCGGAGTAGTCTAATTTTTGTAATATCCTATTCCCGGTAATGCTGTATATTTCAATACTTGCATGTTCTGCTCCTTTTATAAAAATATGGTCAGAAGCCGGATTAGGATAAAGTGTAATGTTAGACCTTTGGCTACCAAGTATAGAAGAGGAGTTGCCATTATGGACGAGTACAGTTGAAGCAGTTGCCATAATTTCAGGCATATCTGCAATAGAGGCGGTTAACGCTATTTCACCAGAGGTTGTGTATGTAAGCAAGTTGTCACTGTTTACCCATGCCCCTTCGAGGTTGGTTGTCCAGACAATAGTTTTGTCTAAATCCCTTCGGCCCTTATGAAAAGCAAAGGCTTCGAGCTGGAAACTCTCGCCCTTTATTGTATCAGGTAAGCTTTTTATTACAACCATATCAACTACCCCGGTTATAGGGATGTTTGGAGTTACGGCCACAGCGCCGGTAATTTCTGTTGATATTTCGCCTAACCAGCCTGCATCGGCAAGCACGGCAGTATGTACCTTTACAAAATGGATAACATCTAAATCAACATACTCACCATACTCATTAACTGCCCAGCTAATATCAAAAGCATCTCCCCCAGAATTTTCAGCTTCGGGGGTATATGGATTATCGGGTACGGTATAAGGAGCTGTTCCCCGTATTTGATTATCAGCATAGCCAAAAGCCTTACGGTACGAGTCGAAATTGGATGCTGTGGTTTGCATTACCTCATCGGCAACAAGTGTTCCCGAAAGAGTGTACTCTGTGGAGTTTACATCGGGAAACAAATCTGCCAATGGGTAATAGGGCTGATCATGAAAGCTATTTGCCAAAACAAAGCCTGAATTTCCATAGTTATCAGCCCACGGAACATTGGCAGCTGTAGTTTGGTTTGGATTGATGTATGTTACTTCATAGCCTTTTATTGTGGATGAAAAAAAATAGTCGCTCCCAGCCAGCTCATACCAAGTATCATCGGGTAACCCATTCCCATTTTCATCCTTCATTACGGAAACGATACCCTGTTCAGCAAAATTATTTAACGGGTTTCCAAAAATGGTAAAATCAACCCCAAAAGGATTTTCAGGGTGATTCTCCACTGGATTTTCAAATTTAAATATAACATAGCCCCCAAAGGCACCCAAGCACATGGAGCCAGTAATGACGCCAACTATAGAATTTGCTGAATTAGGAATCCCCCATGGGGCTGAATTAGTAAGCTGCCCAGGTGCTGGTTTATACTCCAGAACCTCGGAAATATATTGTGCTTTCACTAAATTAGCTATAAGCAATACAATAGTAAGTGCTAAAAATCTAGTTTTCATACTTCAAAAACAAATTAAAAAAAGGGGGAAGGATTCTTTCACCCCCTTTTTATTGGCCTAATAAACTATAATTGATTTAGTATGGCTTATGTGTGTTGTACTGATTTTAACAAAGTAGTTGCCTTTTGCCTGTTTGCTAATATCAATTAGATCATTATTTTGATAACTCACGTTCTTGTAAACCAATATTCCATTGATATTATAAATGCTTATCACAAGATTTTCGTTGGAATTTGTTCTAATCCTAAATGCTCCATTCGACGGATTTGGATAGATAACAAAATCATCTATGACCAACGGATCGAAACTAAACCCTGAAGGTGCATTTGGAACGATATAAACATTATCAATATTGAAGTATGTGGGAGTATTTATTCCATAATCACCTACGTCGGTTGATGAAAGGTTAAACATTAATGAATCTACCTTTCCAAGCGAACTTAGCTCAATCCATTGCCATGTTTTAACAATGTAATCTTTGGTATTATCGTTGAACCTATAATCGGCCAGATAGAACTCAATGGATTCTGTTTCAATGCCATCTTTTAAGCCCCAAACTGTGAGTTTTAAATAATCTGGGTCGTTTCCACTTTCGCCTCCAAATTTTTTAGTGAAATCATCTCCATACTCTATAGATAGGGCTGCATAGGTACTATTAGTCACATAGAATCCTTTTACCTGATGAGCTGTGTTGTCGCTAAAAGTTAAGGGTAAGGGTATGGTTTCATTTGTTCCCCAATCGGTAGAAACGAAGGCAACACCATAGTTCTTGCCATCAGATGCTAGGGTATCAAAACCTGCTCCTGTAATTGCGCTATACTGATTAGTATATCCAGGGGTAACAATATCGGATGTGTTTGAGTATGACCAACCAATCCAACCATATTCTGAATAACTATTCTCAAATTGTGCCAATCCGCTAATAAAACAACCCGAACCATCCTGGCCATTCCAATAACTTTCCTCTTCTAGGGTTAAGTCTTCGAAATTACTAATTGTATAGTCACCAATAATTTCAGGATAAACGCCTACAATTAATCTATCCGTTACAGATTGACCATTAGAGGTAGCTTTAACAACAATAGAAGTTTGTCCGGCCTCAATAAAATCAATAGACAGAATTGCCTCGTTAATACTTGCTAACGCAACGTTATCGAAAGAATTTGAAACGATTTCGTATGTAAGTGTTTCTGTATTATCAGGGTCACCAAAGTGGTTGTTTAGGGCTATCTCCAAATTATTATCATCCTCATAGGCCGAAATTATTCCCAGGGGCTCAATAACTACTGGGGGCTTGCTTCGCATTACCTTTGCTACCGGTCTCCCCCACGAAAGCACATACGCACCAGTATTATCGGTTGGCTCAAGTACGTTTCCGCAGGATTTAACCATTGTAAGCCAATCCATTCCATCGGTGGCTACTGCCAGGGTATCAAAATTGTAGCCATTGCCAAGGGTTTTGTTCCAAACGGCCAATACCTTATCCGACGAAAAATCATTAAAGTTAAACAGCAAATTTCCTCCCGCATCAACTTCACAGTCATAAGCTCCACTAGGGATATCTGTAAGTTTTGTAGCATCCGTCAGAGTTAAGGATGTTGCTTCTGGATTATTAATTACAGCATTAACATCTGCACTGCTCCATCGATATACTGCATTTGCTGTACCGTCAAAAAAACTCGAAGTATAGTATATGTTTCCATCCGAATCGATTGCAAGTCCTGCGGAATTCCCTCCTATTTCAATTATTTTTGTGTGATTATTTGCTCCCTCTGTATCTAAAACGAAAATAGATGTGGGGTACGACCAGTTTGTACTATTTAGACCAGAAACAAGAACTTTGTCATTCAGAAAATCTAAATCATAATTACTTGGCATGAGCGCCTTCAAAACCCAGACACCAGTTTCTACATTAATGCTATAAATTCGATCATCGGTATTACCCGAATTCGTAAAGCCTGCCCATATCTCAGTTCCACCGGGCGAGATTGAAACAAAACTTGGCCAACATGCATAATCAGAAGGCTTACCATATTTGTTAATTTCCACTCCTGTTTCCATGTTAAAGCAGCGTATGGTATCGCCATCGTTAGCATATAGCAAACCATCGTAAACATCAAAGGAGGAAAACATGTCGTAATTAGGCAATACATCAATTGCATTAAACCCTTCGGAAGGGGTTAGGTAACTTTGTGCCGATACTATAAAACTGCTAACAACCAGGACAGTAAGCACTGTAAGTTTCTTTGTATAAGAGAAGTAATTATTTTTTTTTGAAAGTCGCCTAAATGTTAATAAAACGAGTTCAATTTTTTGAACAAAAAAATTAGTAGTTGCGCCATTGCTTACTGCAATTGTTCTGAATCCAAGTTCACCATTCATCTCTTAATAGATTAAAAAATTAATAAATGGTAACTCGCGGGACAATAAAGAAAACTGTAGGGGAGGGTTTATTAAACACACTCGCCTTTCACCCGAAAGCTACGAATATTTGTTGTTCGGCAGGTCTTCTGACTTGTTCCAGTTTTATCGCCTTCCCGTCGGTATTATAGTGGACAGTGGCATTTTTGATAAAACCTTAAAGGAACTTACAGCTACGGGGATAGTTCCTGACTTTAACAGGATTCCCTTTTAATCAATATGAACCGAATTCAACTACAAAGTAAGCATTTATTTTCCAACTTAAGGATTAGATAAATCAATTTCTGCGAAATTGATTTCGAAAAACAGGCTTTAAGCCCGAGTTTTCTATGGATTAATGTTTTTGTATTATCTTCGCAGGCTTTTAAACAAAAAAAGATGAAAATGGAGAAGAAAATTGGGAATCCTGCAGTAGTAGGCCTTGCTGGCTTCGGCTTAACTACTCTTTTGTTGCAATTCCATAACATTGGAATCATGGGTTTGGGGCCTGTAGTTGCCATGGGTTTTATTTTTGGTGGTATTGCTCAAATGATAGCAGGTTTTCAGGAGCAAAAGATGGGAAATAATTTTGGGTACAGTGCATTCACTGCCTACGGGAGTTTCTGGATAGGTCTTGGGGTAATTTGGATGCTTAATCACTTTAATATTTACCAATCAAGTACCACAGATGTAGGCTTCTATTTGCTTGCCTGGGCTCTCTATACAACAATAATGTTCATAGCTTCGCTTAGGGTACATAAGGCAATGACTATTACTTTCGGCTTATTGCTTGTTGGATTTATCCTCCTTGTTTTGGGCCATTTTGGTTATCCTATTCTCAACAAGGTTGCAGGGTACGAACTTATATTCTGTGCGCTTGCAGCATGGTACATGATGGCAGCCATAATAATAAACGACTTAGCAGGAAAAACAGTACTGCCCTTTGGCAAGCCGCTGTTGTAATTACAACATCTTTGCATTTAGATTAAATGGCACTTGGGGATAAGGGTTGCAACTCATTTTTAAAAGAATTGTAATCTCCTCTGCGCCTTCTTTTAATACATCTAAATGTATTTAGCCCACAAGTGTGCTCTTATAGTAGCTGTTAGGCTTAATTATTACAGTCAAACACTTTAATAGTTTACTGATTTCTAAAATCAATTTTTGGCCCTTGCGCATAAAAAAAGCCGCTTTTAGGCGGCTTAAACTTATTATTCTATAAACTATTCGAAAAGGAAATCAAAATCATCCCCTACTTTATATTCATGAGGTGCACTTCCTTGCTTGAAAATGCGTGCTGATTTAGGGCCAATAAGATTAATAATCCCATCGTCGACCAAAATCATAGAGCCCTCACGTAAACCAACAACATAAGAAAAAGGATCCATCGCTATATACTCTTCTATTCGCTGTTCGCGTGTTTCTCCTGCATGTCCATCGGGATGAGCATCGAGATAGTGGGGATTAATCTGAAAGCGTACAAGATTAAATGCGCTAAAGGAATCGGGTTCAACAATGGGCATATCGTTGGTGGTACAAATGGTTGGGCAAGCCACATTGGCACCTGCACTCCAACCAACAAATGGTGTTCCATCCAAAACTTTAAACCTAACCGTTTCGATGATATCAAGCTGCTGAATCATCTTTAATAGTTTAAAAGTATTACCTCCTCCAACTACTATTGCTTCCGCATCTCTAATGGCTTTTTTTGGATCTCTTTGCCTGTGTAGCGACTCCACCTCGATGCCCATCTCGCTAAAGCGCTTCTGAACTTTTTTCTCATAATCATCAAAGGAAAACGTTACTGCAGCATAGGGGAGAAATAAAACTTTTTTAATCCCTTTTAAAAAAAGTTCAATTTGCTCTTTGGGGTGTTGCAAGTACTCTTCGCCTGCATTGGTTGAATTCGAAATGAGTAGTAGTTTCATAGAACACTGTATTGATGAATAAAAAAAGATATTTGGTCTTCAGTAAAATCATGTATTTACAAATATACCTTAATAACGCTCAGAAATTGCGAGCACCCAACGGTTTTTGATTAACTAATTAATAAGTAGTGCTAACGTAAACCTTAAATTGTTAAACAGAAATTAGTTTTGGTTACTACTCCACTTTAGTTCTAGAAAAGAGAACCTCACACGCTTCGGAAACCGAGTTACACCAAATTTCTATTGTGTTACGAATGATCTCGCTTTGAGTGTCTTCGCTTTTACTAACTATGAGTTTTAAAGATTTATCAATTAAACTAATCAATGATATAAAGCTTTGATTGGTTTTGCTTAGGGTTGATGTCAATAAAAATAGCTGTGAAACACTTTTTTGATCAATCTTGTTTTGTAAAACAGTGCTTTGATCAATAAATCTTATTTTGTTATCCATGATTACCCAAGCAACTGCACTATTCTTTAATTCAATTTTCAATCCTTCAGACTGAATAATTGAGCACATTGATGCCTGTTTATCTGATATATAAAGATTTTTACTTAAATCATTTAATGAGCAATTAATTATGGTATCTACTTCTTGTTCTGTAATTGTATTGTAGCTCTCAAAATGGCTATCAATAGAGTTTTTAATTAGGTGCATCAAGTAGTTAAGTGGGAGTTTTATTGAGGCGACTGTTAATACTCCTTTTGTTCCGCGATAATTATATTCAATAAACTTTATGCTATTTAGCTCCCTCTTTGGGGGTGGCCATAGGATTACCAATTCACCTGAGTTGGATGAAGAATAATGGGAGGCCATCCTGTCCAACTCAATACTGTTTGCTTTAATTGCTTGGGTATAGCTTTGTATGCTATATTTTCTTTTATTGATTACCCTAATAATAATAACGCCCACAGATATAAAAAGTACCGTAAGCAAGAATAGAATTAATATAAACGTTCGATGTTGCTCAACTTTTCCAGACAGGTATGTTAATTCGCTTAAATGTTTGTCTGCCTCTTGCTTCAGCTCCATCTGCTTTAAATTTTCTTTTACCTCAACGCTGTAAAGCGAGTCCTTTAGCTGTGTATACAGTTTATGATATCTTAATGCTTGCGAAGATTTTTGGGTAGCTTCAAATACTTGACTTAAATTATAATAGATCTCCTTAAGCGTTTCCTGTTGATTAAGTTCTTCAGCTATTTTCTGTCCCTTTAAAAGGTGTTGTACGCATTTAGTGTAATTGTTTAACTTGAAGTATGTATAACCAATATTATTAAGCGCATATGCTAATCTAGATTTATTGCCAATATTCTCAAATACCTGCATTGCATCTATATGATACTTCAGTGCACCCTCGAAATCTTTGTTTTTGGCCAATAGTAACCCAATGTTATCGTTAATAATGGCTACACCAATTTCTATTTTCAACGAATCGTATATGATTGCGGCCTCTTTGTAATATCTAATGGCCTTTTCGTGATCGTTTAGTTCTACATAAGAAGCAGCGAGATTATTTGCTGCACCTGCGGTTGAATATTCTGTGCCAACGCTTTTGCTGGTCTCGTAGTGAATTGTAAAGTAATCAATGGCCTTCTTAAAATCCTCTTGATAAAAAAATATTTGTCCAATATTGTTGGATGCCATTCCAATCCCTGCCCTATAACCTATTCGTTCAAAATCATTAAGTGCTAAAAAAAAATGTTCGAGAGCTTTGGTGTATCTACCCCAGGTTTTATATAAAACCCCAATACTGTTGTTCACGTGTCCTATGCCTTTGGCATCATTGTGAACAATGTATACCGAAAGGGCATTCTGATTTTCAAAAAGTGATTTATTAAATTCGCCCTGATTAAAGTAAATCATTGCAATATGATGATGAATATCTGCAACTTGCTCCCAGGCATCTCTCTTTTTTGATATTTCGAGAGCCTTCTCAAAGTAGTGGATGCTTTTAGTATAAGCACTGTCGTAATATGCTTGGCCTAAATCGTATAGTGCGCTGTATCTTGTCAGCTCATCCTTAGCTGCTGCTTCAACTCGCATTAAGCTATCGATATAAGGATTTCCTAGTGTATTAAAAAAGAATCCCAGAAGTATGAATACACTAACGAGTAATTTCCTTTCCATAGCATCAGTTTTATGCCGCTAAAATACGAATATATTGGCTGCATAATAAAATAGCCACGAGAAAACTCGTGGCTATTGCTCTAAAATGTTATTCTATACTACCTAAAACTCAATAAAATTAGGCCAACGGAGAAAGGATTCACCTCAGTTCCTTTACCTTTTTCGAATAGTGGGGTTGGATAGTAGTTTGCAAAAAGCTTTAACCCTCTGTACCCAATGCGTGCGGTTAAACCATAGCGGAAAGTAGATAGGTTATAATCACTCCTTCCCTTATCCTTCCCCTTGCTCACTCCATCGAAAACTATTTTGGTATGCGACTCTATCTTTACTCCGCCAATTACTCCTGCAGATATAAAGACTCTATGATCTCTAGAACCAGCAGGAATTTGAAACTCCATGAGCAGCGGTACTGTAAAATGAATTGTTGAAAGTTTTGTTTTAGTCACATTCTTATTGGGGTCTAAAAAGTAACTGCTATCGGCAACCGTAATACCATCAACTACCTTTAGGGTAATTGGATTTCGAAAGTGGTAATCGTTAAACTCAAAACCCAAGCCAGTAACTAACCCTATTTTGTCGGATACAATACCTAAGCTATACTGCATAAAATTTAGGTTAATGTTCCATGAGCGCCCTTGGCGCAACTCGAGGAATTTATACTCATCTGTCATATTAATTGAATGATCGGGTGTCATAAAACCATTGAATCCCCACTCTAAACCTGCCCAGTGACCCTTAAATCGAGGTTTACTTTTATAGTTGAAATCCCTATCCTCATCGCTGTCAAAGGTGAACTTATTGTTATCCCCTGGTATTTCTATGGATGTTGATCCGTCTTTCTCAATAATCACAATTCTTTTTTTGCCAAACCGGATACTTGTGGTATCTGACTTCCTCTGATCACTAATATCAATTTCTTGTGCTTGCTTCAAAAAATCGTCATAATATTGTTTATCCGCATCCCTATTATTAGTTGTGGAATCTCGCTGTTCAACAATCTTAAGATTTAATTCTACCTTCTCTGTCTTTTCTTCCTGAGCAATGGTTGAGCTGGTAAAAAGTAGAATTAGGGATGAAACTGTTATTAATGTTTTCATAATATAATTTTTTTCGGTTTGTTAATACGACGTTTTGCTATACCAAAAAGTTACAGCATGCTTTAAATGATCTTATTCCTTTCTGTTAACTGGCAGGGATAGGGCGAATAAACCTGTTTCAATTTGAACTCGCTTTAATTCCCCTGTTTCGTCTTTTTCGCCAAGTAAGCTAAGCCTTGCTCCTGTTGCATTGGCGAGCCGAGTTATACCTAGTTGAGCAAGTTCAAATAGTCCTATTGTTGTATTTGTTACTTGTTGTATTTGTTTTGCACTACCCAATAACTCTTTGCTTGGTAAATAGGCATAGAGTGAATATGCAGTGTTAGATAAATCATTGTCAACTTTAATGGTATGCGCTGCTATTGGTTTTAGATAGGATAAGCTGAAATCTTGCCCACTGACATCCGGTTCAATTTTAGCAATTATATCCATTATTATCTCTTCTTTATGTTCTTTGACTCTTGTAATAACCTCCTTTTTATGAGACCTATTCTGACTACTTAAATTTTGCACCTCAGAGTTTCCGTTTGTATCGTTGGATGCATCTATAGATTCTGCTGCTGGCATCACAATACCCTGAACAAAGGGTTGGTTCTGCTCAACCTGTGATAGATTTATATTATAATTAAAAAGTGTAACCAATAACAGAGCAATAGCGACAGCAGAAGAAAAGGCAATGATTTGCTTTTGGCTATATTCAATTAGCGTAACCCTTTTTAATTTAGATTTTTGCTGATATACAATAGTCTTATTGGGTAAAAGCTTAGTGTTGATAAAGCTACGATAATCCTTTTCTCTGCTTTTACTACTATTTATAATCGATTGTAGTTTGGCTTCTTCCTCTTCAGTGATATCGTCTTCGAGGCTGGCAATACAGAGATAATCAAATTCATTCTCAACATCAGCGGCTGAATAATCTGTCCTTTTTAGAATTGCTTTATTCTTATATGTCTGTTCTTCTGGTAATAAAACATGATTACTTAAACTTTCAAATTCAGTTTTAATGTCAGGGTTTAGTAATAAAAAAGCCTCAACCGCTTTTAACTGGTTCGCGGTTAAACTCCCATCGATGTAATCGATGAGAAAATGCTCGTAATTATTCCTATTTATATCCATGATTAAATAACAGTTTCAAGTTTTCCGATGTACTGCTTTAGCGCTAAGCGTGCTCTGTAAATGTAAACCTTTACTTGCGATTCGTTAAGTCCTGTTATGTCCTCTATTTCGCTATAACTATAGCCTTCATAATCTCTCAACAGAATAACCGACCTTTGAATCTCAGGTAAAGTACTCAGGGCAATATGCAATACCTCTTGTAAATCGGTGTATTGATTATCCGTTGACACCTCAGGACTTTCATCAATGTGACCAACCTTTTTATCGCTTCTAATGGTATCAATACAAGCATGGTAGGCGGTGGTAAACAAGTACGACTTAGCCTTTGAGTAATCAACACTGCTTCGCTTTACCCAAAGCCGCTCAAAGGAATCTTGTACAACATCGTTGGCCTTATCGCTATCGGACAAGGTTTTTTGGGCAAAACGGAAAATTCCGTCTGCAAAAGAGTCAACGCAATTGTTATACTCGTTTACGGTCATAGTCAATCAAAATTCTATTATATGACGGCTAAGTAATCCAAAAGTTACAGGTTGGAACGATCTTCTTGTAAATTCTATGTTTTTCTAACTTCCTCATTCCAAATTTCGTGCCCCAGAATCAGCAGCAATATGATCAATTACCAAAAATATTGTTTCTTTGTTAAACAGATTGATTATTCACAAAAACAGAACCGATATGAAAAAAGTATTCAGAATTTTACTCCCCATTGCGCTTTTACTTGTAGGGTGCAGCACAGCCGATAAAAACGATGATCTCTCGCAAGAGCACTTGGTTTATTCAACTGTTTGGTTCCAAAAATCACCCGAGGCTAAGGCACTATTCTACCAAGCATTTAATATTGCCAAGGAGAGAGTCGTTGAACTGAGCAAAGTGAAAGGAGAAAAGCCCAAGGCTGTTGTTGTTGATCTAGATGAGACCATGATTGATAACAGCCCATTCCAAGGCAAAATGATTTTAAAAGGTAAACCATTCTCCTCCGATTTTTGGGAAGAATGGTCGGAACTTAGCCGGGCAAAAGCCACTCCTGGGGCAAAAGATTTTACGCTCTTCTGCGATTCTATTGGAGTTGAAGTTATTTACCTTAGCAACAGGGGAACTAATGAACTTGAGTGGACAATGAGAAACCTTGATTCACTAGGTTTTGCGTTTGTTAAACCTCAAAATTTTCTTCTAAAAGACAGTACGAGTGGTAAAGAACCACGAAGGGTAAAAACTGCTGAGCAATATGATATTATTCTTCTTCTGGGCGATAATCTGAACGATTTTACTGAGGTATTCGAGCACAGAGGCGACGATTGGGGTGTATCGATAGTTGAGAAAAACAGAAACGAATTTGGTAAACGTTTCATAATCTTCCCAAACCCGATGTATGGTGATTGGGAAAAAAGTGTTTACAAGTATGGAAAGGAATTAAATGAAAAAGAGAAATTTAAATTGAGAAGAGAAGCAGTTAGTGCTTTCTAGGCAAACAGTGTAGTTTAAAAAAGGCTGCTCAATGTTGAGCAGCCTTTTTTAGTTTTGTATATACTCGTTTATTGCCTCAAGCATTGCATTAACCGGAATGGGTTTATTTAAAAATTTATCCATACCGCTCTCAATACCTGCTCTATGGTGCTCCGGACTTGGATAGGCTGTTTGGCAAATCACCTTAATGTCTCCCTTTATCTGCTTTATTTGTTTGGTTGCCTCAAAACCATCAACTTCTGGCATAACAATGTCCATTAAAACAACATCCACATCCCTTGACTTCACCATATCTACAGCCTCTTGCCCATTTCGAGCCCAGATTATGTTTGCTCCCGTTGGCTTTACAATAGTTTGTATAAATTTAAAATTCGAGTCAATATCATCAGCAACCATAATCGTTTTATTCTTCCAATTATATGCCTCCATCTTAAGGGGCGGTATAAACTCATCAAACTTTG
>Ga0265295_1000387_pt1 | contig 89983 bp, 87 predicted proteins | sample Munlansysbiofilm_FD_192503 | JGI IMG/M metagenome (GOLD analysis project Ga0265295, IMG submission 192503) | Leachate microbial communities from a municipal landfill in Southern Ontario, Canada - Methane capture system biofilm | ecosystem: Engineered > Solid waste > Landfill > Unclassified ... | reverse complement strand
CGGCTCTGGCTCTGGCTACGGCTCTGGCTCTGGCTACGGCTCTGGCTACGGCTATGGCTCTGGCTACGGCTATGGCTCTGGCGATGGCTCTGGCGATGGCTCTGGCGATGGCGATGGCTATGGCGATGGCTCTGGCGATGGCTCTGGCTACGGCGATGGCTATGACTAGCAACCCTAACGAATATCTCTTTTACAGCTACGATCTGTGCAGAGACGGAATGCGTGTTGGCGTGTTTTACGATGAAGACCGAGTTTCAAAAGAAGAAGTCAACGCCTTCATTTCCACCTTGCGCCGAAAGCAGGACGTTGCTTTTTTAAGGAAAAACTCACTTAAATTGTATACGCAGAAAGGAGAATAACATGGGAGATCGTGTAGCTGTAACTCTGCACCTGCCTAAGTCGGAATACGACAGAACCTTCGAGAAGGGCATTGACCTCCAGGGAAATTATGAAACTCCCTATGACTACCCGTCTGAAGGACAGACTCTTAAGATGATCGAGGTTGTATTCGATGAATGCAACTATGCCAACATCGGCATTGAAACCACTCTGCAGGAAGCTAAGATTCCTTATGATAAATTTTGGGAGCAGGGAGGCGACTACGAGTCAGGCACTGAATATTTTCGAATCCTCGAAGATGGTCAAGGCGTAACCAAGGAATTTTGTGGCAATGAAGAAACTCATATCTCTCTCCAGAGCCTGCTCAAAGCTCGGGAAGGGGGGTTGGAAAGCGTTGATGCCTTCATCGCTAAGGAACTGAGCAGGCGAGAGATCCTGCCCTGGCCTGATCAGGTAAAGATCTTGGAAAAGCTTCGGGACGCTGCCGATCTTAACTCAGACTAATGACAGTGAGTCGAGCTTAGACAAAGACCGACCGAAAAAGCTTCGATCCCCCCTGAGAAAATTTCTCAGGGGGGATTTTTTTCACCTGTTTACTTCAAAACTTGGGATGCGCTTCCCATAGTTTAAGGCCTCAGAAACAAAACCCCTGCAAGAAAGGAATTTTAATGGTGAAGGGACCTACGGTCAGTTTAATCACTAAGACTGAAAATCCAGAATTGGCGGTATATAAAGCCGCCCTGAATTGCACGAGCAGCCTGCCCATTGCTTCATTGCAAGCCTCGGATACAGCGTCTCGAGATGCTCTGATTCAAAGAGTTTTGGCCAGTCGGCATATGAGCATTTTGGAGCACGCCAGCTTCACCTTTGGCATCGAGGGGGTGAGCCGAGCCCTCAGCCACCAGCTGGTGAGGCATCGTCATGCTTCCTTTGGGCAGTGCAGCCAGCGGTATACCTGTTTTGGTAATAAGGAATTCAGAGTACCTCCTTCGGTCGCCGGTAAAAAAGAGGCGCTTCAGGTCTTCTTGGAGTGCATGGACGCCATACAGCAGGGGTACGACGTTCTGTGTAGTCTGGGTGTACCCCAAGAAGATGCCCGATATCTACTGCCCAATGCGGCACAGACCAAATTGGTCATGACCATGAATGCTCGGGAATTGCGGCACTTTTTCAATCTGCGCTGCTGTACACGGGCACAGTGGGAGATCCGCAGCTTAGCGAACGCTATGCTTCAGATTTGCCAGGCAGAGGCTCCGGCACTTTTCACCTATGCAGGAGCTTTTTGCAGGGAGTTCGGTACGTGCCCGGAAGGCTCTCGATCCTGCGGGCTTTACCAGGGAATGCCCCAGGTTTCTTCAGTTAAATCTGAAGAAAATACTCAACAATATTTAAATACGAAAGGGAATGAGAATGAATCTGTTCAAAAAGAAAGAAAAGGAAGAGCAAGTTCCCCCTGCCTCGAAGGAACCCCTTTTGCTCAAGGAAGTGCCCTTTGAAGAAGTGAATTCGGATGAAGGCATCGAGAAGTACGGGAGCGATGTAGTTCAGGAACAAGCTATCCAGAGGCGTTCTGAGCATGCTTTTGTCCGGGAGATGAGCAGTCTGGGGATGCACGAGGCGCACCCCGCGGTTCTCAAGGCTAGACATTTTCTGCAATCCATGCGGATTGGAGATTTGATTATGTACCGGGACCTGTTTTACCAACGCGCACTCGATGGAGACCGTGGAGCTGCTGTGGCTTATGGTTCTTTGCGGATGTTCGCAGACGGAAAGCGTATGCCGGATCGCTACTTTTTGGGGCTGGCTACAGAGATTTTGTTGGAAGAGGCTTCTTCCCCTCTGGCAAAGCATTAGGGGGCTGCCTTGAAAGTTAACAGAGACGATTTTACAGAGGCGGGGGACGAGGATAGGGCTGCCCGTGAGGAAAACTGCCTACTTTACAATAAGGGGCTGGTAAAAGTGATCATAGCCTGTATGCACTGTGGTCAGCCTTTGCCCATCTTAGTGAGCCCCGAAGATGTTTTGGCGAATGGGGAGCTGAAAAGCCGCGGTATTCGGAAGCTATGTGCCGTCTGTCGTACCAAACAGTGCTACTTCGATTGGGATGGCTTGGTGGGAGATACTACCGGAAGCCTGGCGTGCCCTGAAGTGCAAACCCGAGTGACCGTGCATCTTGCCGGCAAGAACGCATCTTCCCCTGCCAAGGGGGTGGGAGTGAGAAAACTGTCTCGGGACGAAATTGCTGAGATAGAGAGGCAGTGTTTTCAGCGGGGCGATATTCCTGATTTGAAACTTTTGAAAATGGTTCGATCAGGACTCCCTGGCTGACACCAAGCCAACAAAGAATGTAAACGGAAGTACTACAGTACTCGTATCAGCCCTGAATCCTTAGTAGTTAAGTAAAGAAAGGCTTTATATGTCTCAGTTTATACGTAAGCGGGATGGGAGTCTTGTTTCCTATGATACCCAAAAAATCCGCATAGCTATTGAGAAGGCGGCTACTTCGGTTAGGGAGGGTGTGGCCCTGCAGGCTGTAGAGGACCTTGTTGAGGAGGTGTCCAATACAGTGGCCTTGGCGTTTCCGCACAAGGTGCCCACTGTGGAGAACATTCAAGACATTGTGGAGGCTGTTTTGATTCGTCATCAGCTTCCGGCTACGGCTAAAGCTTATATTCTGTACCGCAAACAGCGGCAGGATCTGCGGGACTCCAAGACCTTCCTGGAAGAAGCCATCGAGTCAATCGATGATTACTTGAACCTTAACGATTGGCGGGTCAATGAGAATGCCAACATGGGCTATTCTCTGCAGGGTCTCAACAACAACATCGCTGCCAAGCTGTCCAGCAGCTATTGGCTGAATAAGGTGTATCCGGAGCATATCACCACAGCGCATAGCAGTGGGCAGCTGCACCTGCATGACCTCGGTGCTTTGTCTGTGTATTGCTGTGGCTGGGATTTGCAGGATTTGCTGCGGCAGGGCTTTGGGGGGGCTTATGGCAAGATTGAATCCGGTCCTCCCAAGCATTTCCGCACCGCTTTGGGTCAGATCACCAACTTCTTCTACACTCTGCAGGGGGAGGCAGCAGGGGCCCAGGCCTTTTCCAATTTTGATACCCTGCTGGCGCCGTTCGTTCGCAAGGACGGGCTTGGTTACTCCGAGGTGAAACAGGCCATGCAGGAGTTTATCTTCAACCTGAATGTGCCGACAAGGGTCGGTTTTCAGTGCATGAGCGAGGACACCGAAATCCTCACTCAGAACGGCTGGAAGGGGCACTCGGAGGTGAAGGAGGGGGACATTATCGCCACCTTCAACCTTGGAACCGAGGAGATTGAGTACCTCCCTGTCCAGAAGATGTTTGCTCGGCAGTATGAAGGGAAGATGCACCGTGTAAAGAACAGGATAACCGATCAGCTGATTTCCCCAAAGCATCGAGCTGTTCGGCGTGCTTTTGGAGAAGAGGGAAAATACCAGCTGGAGGAGATCGAGAAGGTCGTCTCCTACAAGTCAAGAGTAAAAATCCCTGTTGGAAGTAGGGGTAAGGCTTCTTTGGGTTTTGACGCAGAGACCTCTGCTCTGATTCAACTTTCAGCCTGGATAACCGCAGATGGATACTACGATGCCAACGGAGGGAAAGGAACAGGGAGATTCTGCATCGTTCAATCCCCTACAAAAAGCCCTGCAATGTGTGCAGAGATCGAGTCACTTCTTCCTGCTGGGACTTACTCCACAGTGCAGCAGGAAGGTCTAGGAGATCCCTGTACTGTTTACAGGATCAACTCCTTTATGGCAAAGAGACTTCTGGAATTCTTTGGGTACGAAGGGGCTGCGAAGCCTGCATCCTCTGAAGATATTAAGAGAATCCCCAGGAGCGTCATCGCTCTAGGTAAAGAAGCCTGCCGACTGTACCTGAACACTTACATGAAGGCTGACGGAGATGCAAAATACCGTCGAATCTTAACGACGTCTGCTCGTATAAAGGACGATTTGTTTGAGGCGGCGGCTATCGCTGGGTATGGCGCAACTGTGCTGGAGAGGAGATTAGATCTCGATTCGGAAAAATACCCGCTGAACAAAAAGCGAGTCTACGTCATCAGATTGATTATGCACCAGGATACCTATGTTGGGGATTTCCAAGAAGTGGACTACTCCGGCATTATCTGGTGCCCGAACACCAAAAACGAAACCGTGGTGGCTCGCCGCAACGGGAAGATATTCATCACCGGGAATACCCCCTTCACCAACATCACTATGGACGTCACTCCGCCCTCCACCCTGGCGGACGAAGCGGTCATCCTCGGCGGGGAGTACCAGGCTGAAACCTACGGCGACTACCAGGCCGAAATGGACCTGATCAACCGGGCCTTCTGCGAGATCATGATGGCCGGGGACAAGGCCGGACGCCTGTTCTCCTTCCCCATCCCGACCTACAACCTGACCAAAGAGATGGACTGGGAGTCCGAGAAGTTGGAGCCTTTGTGGGCCATGACGGCTAAGTATGGAATTCCGTACTTTTCCAATTTCATTAACTCGGATCTGAGTCCGGAGGATGCCCGCTCGATGTGCCCTCTGCATCCGGACACAGAGGTTAACGTCCGCATAGATGGGGATATAAGAGGCCTCACCTTCGGAGCATGCTTCCTTGAGTACCAGAAGGGTGCAAAGCTGGAGGTCCTGCACAACAGGCAGTGGTATCAGGCCACGATGGTGGAGCAGGATTGCTCTGAGCTTTTGAAGATTAGCATCTCCAGCAAGCTTGAGGTGCTCATGGATGCTTGCCATGAGCAGCCTATGTGGCGTAAGGCCGGGGACGGTGGTTGGGACCCTGATGAGCAGGTGGTTGTCCCTGCCGGGTCTTTGAAGGTGGGGGACTATGTACCGGTAGTCTCAAGGGGCATGAATATCCTGAGCCGTATTAACGGCATCGAAAAAGTGCCCTACTCCGGCAAGGTGTATTGCTTCGTAGTGGACTCCGACGATCACCTGTTCCAACTCGCCAACGGCCTGGTTACTCACAACTGTAGGCTACGTCTCGACAACACCGAACTCCGCAAGCGTGCAGGTGGACTCTTTGCTGCGGCGCCGCTTACCGGCTCCATTGGGGTAGTGACTTTGAATCTGCCCAGAGCAGCTTACACCTCTACCACGGAAGAAGCTTTTTTCCAAAAAATTGCGGAACTTATGGTCATCGCCTACGAATCTCTGGAGATTAAGCGCAAGCAGTTGGAGCGCTTCACGGAGATTGGTCTGTACCCTTACAGTAAGCATTATTTGTCTGGGATCAAGCAGCGGACAGGCTCCTATTGGACCAATCACTTTTCTACCATTGGCATTATTGGCATGCACGAGGCTTGTCTGAATCTTCTCGGGAAGGGGATCGACTCCCCTGAAGGCAAAGCTCTGACTATTCGCACTCTGGAATACATTCGGGAAGGGTTGCTGACCTTCCAGGAAGCCTCAGGCAATCTGTACAATTTGGAAGCGACTCCCGGTGAGGGCACCACATATCGGTTGGCTAGTAAAGACCGTAAGGAGCTTTCTGGAATTATTACTGCGGGGGTGGAGGAGGCTCCTTACTATACCAATTCCACCCACTTACCGGTCAACATCACCACGGACATTTTCTTTGCTTTGGAACACCAGGATGATATCCAGACCCTCTATACCGGAGGAACCGTCCTGCACGGCTTCCTTGGAGAGCGTATTGAGGACTGGCGGGTGGCGCGTCAGCTGGTGAGAAAGATTGCGGAGAATTACCGTCTACCCTACTTCACTCTGACGCCAACCTTCAGCATCTGCCCGATACACGGGTATTTGCCGGGAGAGCATACAGAGTGTCCTTATCCGCACCCTGACAATGACAAATAGACAAATAGCCTGACACAAAAACATAGCTATTTTTGTGTCAAATTATTTTCTCTTGCTTGTTAAATGTCTGGGTACTGGCACTGTGCCAGACTTTTGTAACCTCAGAAAGGAGGGCTTATGCCCGAGAAAGAACAGAAAAAATGTGACGGCAAAGTGGAGTGTTGGAGCCGGGTCTCCGGCTTCTTCCGTCCGGTTCAGGGATGGAACGCTGGGAAGCAGCGGGAGTTCAAAGAGCGTTCCGAGTATCAGGTTCCGGCTTAATACACCGGATAATCCTGTGCAATGATGAACCCCCCTCTACCTGAGGGGGGTTACTTTTTGAAAGGAAGTAGTAGCTCTATGAACATCTTCAGTGTCCGGCAACTATCTACCGTGGATTATCCCGGGCAGGTTGCCAGCGTGATCTATTTCGGGGGCTGCAATCTTCGTTGTCCCTTTTGTCATAATGAGGACTTGGTTTTACCTGATAGGTTGGCATCCCTGCCCAGACTGTCTGTGGAAGAGGCGCTCTCTCAGGTGGTAGCTGCCTCCAAACTGACATCTGCTGTAGTTCTCTCCGGGGGGGAGCCCACTCTGGCAGGTACCTCTTTAATCTCCTTTGCAGAAAGACTCCGTGGGTTGGGTAAGCTGGTCAAGCTGGATACTAACGGGCTGGCACCTTTCATTATAGACGAGCTGTCCTCTGCCGGCCTTATTGATTACCTAGCTCTCGATGCTAAGACGTCTCCGCATAGGTATTCAACAGAGTTGGCAGGTGCCTCAGTTTCTGAGGAAGCTTTTCAAAGTACGTTGACGTCCCTAAGAAAGCGAACCAGGGTAACAACAGTGGAAGTACGCACAACCTGTGTTCCTGGTTTGGTAAGCCTAGAAGATATCCATGTCCTAGGACCTCTGGTGGCTGAGGCAGGGGACACTTGGGTACTTCAGCAATTTGTCCCGCGGTTTTGCATGGATCCTGCCTACCGAGAAAAAGTGCCTTACTCCCTCGAGGAACTCCAATTATTGGCTAGTACAGCACGGCAATATGTTCCGAAAGTTCAGCTGCGGGGGGTCTGATATGGCGAAGCCAAAAAAGCAGCGAAAGAAAAAGGAGCGCGGGCCTTCTACAGTGCCTTATCAAGAAGGCCCTTTTCCAGAGAATGTGATTTTATGGTGTAACACTCACCAGCAGTTTTCCGCTTTTCTCGGATGCACTCAGTGTGAATTTTTTCCCTGTGCTCAGCTGACTTTGGAAGACTACCAGGTTTTGTACGATTCCGAGCTGGTGGAGAGAATTTATGATTTTACAAAACCTTTACAAAGGAGGAGAGCTCATATGTATATCGGACTATTTAGGGATGGCACGATGCGGGTCCTGGAAGAGCTGGATCCCAACAATCCTGACCCGGAGCTGTTGAGGGATATACGTGAGGTATACCAAGTGTCCAAGGTGCTGGAACCGGTCGTAGTTCTGCGCCCCAAACCCAAGGAAGCTCGACAGAAGATTGTGGTAGAAAAATCTTCTCAGGAACAGGAACCCGGAGCCTCTTCGACTTCGAAGCGCCCTAAGTCAAGGAAAAAGGTTAGTTAGGGTAGCCTTATTTCGAAGGAAAACTCAAAGCAAGTTTAACAATCACCCAAAAGGAGCAAGAAATGAGTAACGATCTTATCCCCACCCACAATGTGAACAATAATGCCTTGGTTACTGCGGAAGCTCATTTGAATGTTAATGACATTCTGGTGGTGGCTGTGTCCCGCGCAGAAGGCAAAATCAAGGAGACCCTGTCCGAGGTGGAGAAAGGTTTTAAAGAGACGAAGCAGGAAAAAGAGCGGCTTGTTCGGGAAATCAAGAAAAAGGTAACGGTTCTTGTGAAGGAGCAGGTGTTTGGGGCCTCGGAAGAGTTGCAAGCTCTACAGAAGGCCCTGCAGGCCCTTATGGGCCTTCCGGCAGTGGAGGGTAAAGATAAGGTTGCCTCCATGGATACTCCGGATTTCCTGCCGTGGACAGCTTCTGAGAGCTGGCTGACCTGTTTGGGGAACATTGATAAAATGGATCCGGAAACCCAGAGGCTGGCAGCCCAACAGAGCCTGCAGGTTCGGGTCCGCATCATGCCTTTGCCAGCCATGCAAGGAAGGACTGTGACCCCAGAGTATGTAGAAGAACTGCATCTTCCCAATTTTGCTCTTGGCAAAGAGCTTATCCTGGACGCTGAGGCGTACAAGGAGCAGGTAGAGCGAGGAGTCCTGCTGTCGGAGCAGGTTCTGGAGTGGAAAAAGAAGCTGGCACAGCTCCCTATGTTGGAACGCCAATACCGTGCCAAACTGGTAGAGCAGGCTCTTAGTTCGTCGGAGGCTGGCCGAGAGATCCTTGGGGCCTTGACTCTTGATCTCGAAGAGCGCATCGCGGCTCTGTAAGTACAAACCTTTTTCTCATAAAAGCCCGGTGGTGACACCGGGCTTTGCTAAAGGGGCGACAGCTATGCAGGATTTAGGGTTTTTTTATGTAAAAGTGTGCTCCGATGCAAGAGGCATTGAATGCTGGGAGCCCGTAGACTCAGCAGAAGATCTTATTCACGCTTCTGAATATGTATATGCAGAAGATCTTCCGTCTTTACACGCGGCGTTTTCAAAGAAATGTCCCCACCCCATACCTAATTTTTCCCATGTGACATTTCAAAAAAGATATCAGGGAAGGTATATTGTGCGTCTTGATCCAGGGACATCCTTCCCCGAATTTCCGAGGGATGCTCCACTGCTTACTACCCAGGAGTTTATAGATGAGGTAGTCAAAGCTCTGCAGACATATCCCAGTAAGTACGCTTTAACAGGGGAAACTACTCATCTATTCCATAGCGGCCATTGTTTCTGTGGCTATAGCAGTATTTCTCTGTTCTCTGAGCAACTGGCAGCTCAGGGGGTGGTGTTTAGCAAGAAAGACAAAACCCTTTCTCTGGCTACACAGAGACAGCTTGCGGCGATTAAACGGAAGCAGAAGAAAGCTAAGGAAAAGGAGAAGCAAAGGGAGCAGGCTCGTTTGGATGCCGTTTTTCCGAGATCCCGAGTATTGGAATGCCTGCAGTACCTGGTCACCTGCTTGGGGCTGCCCGGGATATGCTTTGAGTATGACTACGCCCTCCGAGTAGACACCCTCCTTGGAGTGCTTTCCCTGTTCAGCAAAGTACACGGAAAGTATACCTATCGAAAGCACGCCGTTTTTCAGAAGTTTTTGCAGGATTGGCGTGAGCGAAATGACACTTCCAAGGAAAAAACAAAACAGTTGTATCCGAAGTTTTATGCTTTTTTGCAGGAGGAAGCAGCTATCAAGGCTCCTCGGAAGCTTATCCAAGAGGTGCAGAGGGGGGAGTGATTTATGGAAAGATTAAAAGATTTTTATATTTTACAGGAAGCAACCTCTACAGAGGGGGCGCAATGGTGTAGGAATCCGATCAGTTTAGAGGAGCTTACGGATGCAGAAAATTTTCTCTATGCTACAACCGTAGAAGAATTACGAGAAGCCCTGGAAAGGCTGGCTCCCCACCCGGTACCGGGATTCACTCACGTTGCAGTAGAAAAGGAGTCCCTTAGAGGAGGAGGGTTACGGGGGAGGATCGTTAAAGACAAATCTTTTTGGAAGGGAGAGGAGGGGGAGCCTCTAAGGAGGAGCAGGTTTCATTCTGCTCAGGAACTTTCGGAGGTTTTCTCTGCAGCCGCCAAGCAGTTCCCAAGCAATTACAGTACCGTGTTCAGTGACTGCCAGTATGGCTACTTTTGCCAGAATAGTTCAGACCTGGCTTCTACTATGCTGGATCATGGGATGCTGCAAAGCCCCCACTCCTCTCTTGAATACTATCTGGCTACAGAGAAGGAGCTCGCAGCGTACAGGCAGCGGGAAGAACGTAGACTATGCAGTAGAGAGAGGGCTCGTCTATATCACAGGGGGAATAGCTCTTTATTGATGAAGGACCTTAAACCTGTGGCTTGCACATATTTCCGTGAGCTGAGAATACCCATCTATGTATTAGCGCGGTGTTCTTTTTCTGAACTTGCCTCTGCTCTCTTGCTAGGCTGCGTCTTGGTAGACAGGGTGCATGGCAGGGCTACACACCGCCGGTGTGAGGCTTTTCAGACGTTGCTGACGACTTGGCGAGAAAAGACCCCCAAAGCTAAAGCAGCCCTGCTAGAAAAAAGCCCGGACCTTTACCACTTCCTGGAAAAAGAAAGCGCTTATGGCAAACCACGTAAGCTGTGGGCACCCGTGCTAAATGCATTTAATTTTCGCGGTCTTGACCCTGCAGGAAAAATAGTGCCCCTGCCCGAATAACGGGCAGCCTGCTTCCTCGGTAGTCCCTACCTTCTCGTCCTTATTCAAAAACAAGTACCTGAAATTGTTATAAGAATATGGTGAAGGAATCTAGCTTCTCATTCTCTGGATGGGCCAGGGAACAGAAGCTAGGTAGGGATTCTTTCGGGAGGAAGCTATGCAAAAAGTACGTCTGTTCTATGTAGAAAACGGGCAAGTAACCATTTTAGGAGCTGTCACTCGGTTCCCGGCAGAAAGTGAGGCCCGAAAACAGGCACAGGCATTGGTGGCCTCCTCTCGTAAGAGGGAGGAATGCCATGGAGTTCTGGCCTGACATATTCGGTATCTAGTTGAAGCAATCAACCCTCTGGAGGTGACGTATCCGGAGGGTTTCAATTTTTTTCAGGGGAACCGTCACCCCGCCAAATGCCCTGGAAGGGCAAGGAGGCCCTATGATATCTACAACGTTAAGCAAAATCCGCGAGCATCAACCATGCACTGACGGATGGAAGAAGTTGCTGGACGCTCTCGGCAAAACCAAGGCCGACGACGAACCGCTACTATTGCTGACGATCCTCGAAAGCAATGGCCTCGATGACTGCCTTTGGGCGCTACATACTGTGCCCGAGCATAACAATCTTTGGCGGAAATACGCCGTCTGGTGCGCTTGGCAGGTTGAGCATCTTATGGACGATAACAGGAGCAAAAACGCTCTGGCGGTGGCCTGGGCCCATACAGAGGGCAAAGCCACGGATGATGAGTTATCCGCTGCCTGTGACGCTGCCAGTGCCGCTGCCTGGGCCGCTGCCAGTGACGCTGCCAGTGCCGCTGCCAGTGACGCTGCCAGTGCCGCTGCCTGGGAAGCTGCCAGTGCCGCTGCCTGGGAAGCTGCCAGTGCCGCTGCCAGTGCCGCTGCCAGCGCCTCTGCCAGTGACGTTGCCGGTGACGTTGCCTGGGCCGTTGTCAGAGCCGCTGCCAAAGCCGCTGCCAGTGACGTTGCCGGTGACGTTGCCAGAGCCGCTGTCAGAGCTGCTCAAGCGGAAAAGCTACAGGCTGTTTTGACCTCGGGCGAGATGGCGTGGCCAAGAATTCCAAAATTGAATTCTGGGTCAAGCTGCCCGGACAACCCCTAAAGAAAAGCCCGGATCCTTACCAGGACCGGGCTTTTCTTTTTTAACTAATTATTCTATAACGTATGGCTCAGAAAGGAATCGAAATGTTAAATTATACTTCCCAGGCAATAGACAGCCTGAAGCACTTCCCTTTGAAAGGGCTGGATCCTAAGACACGGGCTTTCTTTTTGGCAGTGCAGACCCTCCTGGAAGAAGCTGTACGTGTAGAACTCCCTGAAGATGGCGATGTGTTGGATGATGATTCTGCCTTGGAGAATTTTACGACGGATGTACGGAGGCTTCCTTTTAAAGTCACGGCATTTGAGTTTCCTATGGCCTTATTCGATGGCAAGGAAGGTCGGGTCCGATCGTCAAAGCGGATTGCTTTGGCTTTTGAGATTAGATCGGAAGACACCTACAAGGACTTCTTCATAAATCAATATATGGCCTCTCTGAACATCAGTCTCCGGGAAGCCGTAGCCCCTCATCAGACAGAGGGTTTTCTTGGCATCATTCCTCTGTGCTACCTGGATGATCTCAAATCCTGGGTGCCCATTCTGGGGACGGCGCTGATCGGGTACCTGGAAGATCCGGAAGTCTTTCTGGAGGACGTGGCTAAGCTGTCTCATGACAGGCAGGTCGGGGAGAGGGCTCGTTATAGCCTTTTTCCCTGGGTCCGGGAAGACACTCAGCTGTATGCCCTCCCTGCGGGAGACGCTACTTTGGATGTATACATCCGTATGCAGAAGAAGATAACCAACCCAACAGATGCTTTTCTTGGGCTGCTTTCGGATCTGGAGGCAGAGGTTTTAGTGACTATCCGAACCCTGGTCCTTCTGTCGGCACACAATGTTTCTTTGGCTCCGGCAAAAGGGTTCAATCTCAAAGGGCTGTCCGGACTTAATAAAAAGCGGAGCAAGGCTGGAAAATCTCCAGTAAAGCCTCCTATGGAAATTATTATCAACCCGGGTCAGACAAAGACTGCGGCCAGTCCCTCCTATGCCGAGGGCGACTATCCTGCTCGAAAATCCCCGGAAACCCATTGGCGCAGAGGCCACATTCGTAGGCTTTCCTCCGGGAAACGTACTTGGGTCAGCCCAGCGCTTATCGGGGCGGTGTCTCGGGAGAAGGTCGCCGGAGAAAAGTATTATCGAATTAAGGCCATGCAGAGGAGATCCAAACCATGAATTTCTTTGGGATCAACCAGACTCCCTATGGCTGCACAGCAGATCTTGGCACAAGATAAAGAATGCACTCGCTTGTGCATTTTCAGCCCGCAAGGCCTTGTAGGGGCTGAGATATTTTCTTAAGGAAAACTTAAGAACCGGCTGGGCCAGGCGCAGAGACAGCCTGGAAAAAGTGCGCGGCTAACCCCCGCGCACTTTTTTTTAGCAAGAGCATCGTAAACCCCCTTGTACTTTCCGGGACCTTTTATTTTCTGTTCTTTTTAGCCAGATTTTTCAAGGTATCGATGACCTTCTGTTTCTGATCCGAATTCTGGTGCAGATACTGGTCGATAGCTTGATCCTTCTTCATATTGAACCACTTCTGCTTGTAGGTATCAGGGAACACACTCTGGTAGTATTCGACATCAACATTGCGCTGATCTTCGGGCAGGTGGGAGTGGCTCTGATAGCGGGCCGCTCGAGCCCGTACTTGATCCAGTTTAGCCTTGTTGAAATGGGGCTCAAGTATCTGTACCTTGCGCACCCCCTTCAGGTCCAGCCCCTCACCACCGCTGCTGCTGAGTAGTAATACCTTCGGAGCAGAGGCCCCTCCCTGATTGAACTCCTCGACAATCTGCTTTTTATCTTTGGCAGAGAGGCTACCTGTAAACATTCGATGGGCGATGCCTTTCTGCTCCAATTTCCTGGCGTAGGGGGTAAGGCCAGCATCCAAGAAATTAGAATAGACAACTCCACGAAAATCTGGGTTAGCCTTCAAACTATCCTCAAGGTTTCGCACCGCCAGATCGATTTTTGGGGAAAAGACTTTTTCCTGGGAAGTCAAGTAGGGATTGATCGAATCACTGACTTGACGTACCCCGGAAGCAAAGGCGTTGAGGTCCTTGGACTCCTGCTTGCTAAGGGGGAGCCCTTTCCTGATTTTGTAGCGGATGTGGACCGGTATATTCTGGGTCAGGTAGCCGTAGTGCCGGACCTGGTCTTTGTCCATCTGCGCTTGGAAGACTTTTTCGTTCTCCGTCGGGAAATGCTGCCGAGACGATTCACTGGCGTCATGGAAGTCAACATACTTCCCGAAAGAATCGATCAGCTCCGGGTGTTCAATGACCTCTTCAACCTCAGAAGGTTTGGCGTTATGAAAAGTCCTGGCATACCAACTCGGCTGGATTTTCCTGGTCTTGATGAACTTTTTATCGAACTCGGACGGATCATCCGGAATAACTTTGTCCTTGGCGGCGAGGTTGATCAGTGGGGCGATGTCCGAGGCCTTGTTGTAGGAGGCTGTTCCCGTAAGGAATAGCCGTTTGTCCGCTCCTCGCACCAATTCCGACAAAGCGGAGTACCTCTTGGTTCCTTTGTTCCGCAGCTTGTGCGCCTCATCCATGACGGCCAGGCTGTATCGGTTGGCCAGGAGGTCATCTACGCTGCGCACTGCCTTCTCATAGCTGAGAACGTCGAGGCGGTCTTTGGGCACCGACAGCTTATGTTTGTCGATCTCCTTATAGACGTTGTCAACCAGAGAGGCCGGGACGACAAACAGCGCCCGGCTGTCCGGGTCCTTGCTCAAGGAGTCTTCCGCCGCCGCCAGTGAGGTAAGAGTCTTTCCAGAACCCATCGAATGGTAGGCGATCAGACCGTCCGTGCTGTTACGAAGCCGCTCAATGACCCGACGCTGGTGTGGCTGCAGGTTAACTATACTAGGCAGCTGTGAACCAAGTTTCTTGAGGGACATCCGTCCTCTCAAAAGACGGGCATGCTCCAGGTTCCCTACACCAAACATTTCCTTAGATTTTCTGTCGCTCTCCTTCTTTTGTTCTGGCGACATCAACCTCCAATTTTTTAATATACGTTCAAACTCACCATAGGTAGGCTCCTCATGGATGAGCTCAATCCCTGTCTCGGCTCTCCACCGGTGGATTGGATCACAGTGAAGATGCCCAGGTATCTTACTGAGAGGGTAAGGAGGGTCGTATATTTGTTTACCGATCTTGGTGATCATATCAGCCTATCTCCACTAAATCTGTCGCCTTCAACGATCCGTCATAGTAGGCCTTCCAAGCCTCCTCCACGTTCCGAAATTTCTTGGCCTTGGCTCCAAGCTGAGCCTGCCCCAGATTTTGGGTGACTTTGTACAGGCCAACGATGGGTTCTTGTGTGGGGGCATAGAGCAGGTCGCCACGCTTGCGTTCACTGAACACAAGCTGGCTGGGCAGCATTTTTTTAGCATCCTCGATGGCCTCATCCTGGACGGGGAGGTGGATGTTGATAGCATCCCCATCGTAGTCAGCATTCCAGGCGGATTCCCACAAGGAATTTACACCCAGAGATTTGCCTGCGCGTAATCGAGGCCGCGCTGCCATGATGGAATATTTCCAGAGTGTCGGAGCCCTGTTGACCAATACCGGTCTTTTTCCCATCTCTTCCAGAAGACATTGCCTGGCAGAATCACTGCGCTCGGTGACGGCTTCTTTGGCTTGCACCATACCGTAGCCCTGCTGGGTCAGCCTTCGAATGATAAACGGTTTGTACATCTCCCAAGCCATGTCCTCCGGCATCCCCACTTCGTCCATACCGAGGGTGTTGTCTGGAGTAATGGTGGCACGTCCAGAGAGGTTCATCTTCGAGTAGATGACTTTGCGCTGGAAGTAGCCATGCTTCGGCTGATCCCCTGCAAGGTATTGGAGGGCTCCTTTAACATTTCTCCCCGCCAGGTGGGCGCTGGAAGGGGATACGACTCCGGTCAGCTCTTTTACTCTATCGACCAGATCCTTACGATTTTTCTGGAGGACCTCTTCACCAAGGTCAGCTTCTTTGATTTTCTGAAAGGAATTGTTCTGGAGAATCAGGTCTTTGTACAGGTTGTTGCTGTCATTTTCCATCAGGTCGCCTGTCTTGCCAACGGTGATGGGGCGCAGTACCGGAGGAGTAACGGGTACCACAGTCAGTACATAGGCTTCTCCCGCTTTCAGTCCGCGATCTTTCAAAGCCCTCAAAAATTTAAGGCGTTTGATTTCCTGATCCAGTTTGTTGCCCTTCAGTTTTGGATTCTGCAGAGCCTTCTCTGCGGCAAGAAGTTCGGTTTCGATATTCAACGCATCGAGGCGCTTCTTAATTTCAGCACCTCCGTGACTCAACATCAAAGCGTCAAACTCTTTTGTGGAGAGGCGCAGCAGAGCTTTGGCACAATCAATAAAGATCGGGTTGACCACAGGCTCGGTCAGCTTGATATGCCCCCACTTGGTTCCGGATAAGCCCCCGGTGATAGCCTCATCAAAAAGGCCTCCGGCTTCTGGCCGCAATTTGTTGTCCAGGCGCTTTCCTTCCAGGATTTCTCCGGAGCTCAGAGCCAGAACATCTTTGTCGGTCAAGGGCCCCATTTTCAAAGAGTCTCCAGTGTTCTCCAGTTTAATGCCTGCCTGATTAAGGATGGCAGAGAACTTGCCAAAGCTCTTTTTTTCTGTAGGGAAGTGGGTTATCCCGCCTGCCTGAAACTGTCTCCAGAAGTCGCTGTTTTTGGAACTGCGCAACATAGACCCTTCACGCAGCAGGCTTCGGGCATTATGGGAAATAAGGGCATTGATTTCCATATTGCCGAGTGCTTTGGGCCCCGTCTTTCCCGAGCCTGTAGGTACCTCGTCCATATCGTGAGGACCTTCAATGCCCCGTGCGGCATAGTTGGAGTCCGTAGTCTTGAAGAGCTTATGGATGTGTTGCACTCCAACAAAGACTCCCGGGATCTTTTTGCCTGTGACAGGATCCGTTAGGGTTTCTTTGTCCGATACGTTATGTTTGACCATCTCATCTCGGACGAATTTGACATAATCATCCTTGGAAAAGTTTTTAATCAGATAGGGCTGCCCCGTCTTGTCAGCAACCTTTCCAAGAGTCGATTCCAGGATCTGCGCCGGGTTGATACGTCCGATAACTCCGGCACTGGTGAAGACTACATCTAGGGGTTTGCCGCTCTCATCCTGTACCATCTGGTGGTCCGGGATGATGGCGGTGCAGACACCCTTGTTGCCATAGGTCCCGGAGTTACCAGACCAGTACGCCTTCCCGTTACGACGGACATACATAACATGGTTGGGGACAGTAAGACAGTAGACTGGTTCTCTGAAATCCATCACCCACTTTTCAATCTGTATTTTTTGTTTCCTAACATGTCCGTGGTTGATCTGAGGCTCCAACTTCGTGGATACAATCTGCACCTGCCAGGTAGGACGGCATTTGTGTTGAACTCCAACAATGGTGTCAACCCGAGCGGTATTGAGCTGAGAGACGTTGGCCGCGATCCCGATATGCAGACACAGCTTTTGAACGTCGTCGGCCAGACCTTTGGAGACAGTTGTGTAGCTAACCGGGAGCCCAGAGTTACGATGCTTGTGACCGTCTCCCCACATCATCCAATCGAACAGGATCTGCAGATCTTCCTTGGCAAAGGAAAAGACATCGGAGGGTACACGTTTGAGGTGGGCGTAGGCTCCATACTTAGAAAATTCGGCGTGCAGCTGTTTTCCGAAGATCCTAATGCTGCGTACCTGCCCTTTGTCCAGTGTGCGTGTATATTTTAGACCAGCTTCATCCAAGGCAGGAAGCAGAGCGTCTCTTTTATGTTCGGCGTAGCAACAGATATCGATGCCAAAAGAACCACTATCCTCATGAAAGACCAAGTTCCCCTCGGAGAGGTAGGCCCCCAACAACATCATGTAGGTTTTGACCGGAATCTGAACCTCAGGCATCCAACGGGAACCGTTTCCAGACTGCCCAGCCTTCACTTCGAGAGAAGGGAGGGTGATCACTTCAGGGGAGCTCCCAACCCAGTTACCAGATTTCTTGAAGCGGACCCGGTTACCGAACATCTCATCAGCGGATACCAGGGAAAAATCTTCTGCACCTCTAAGCTTAACGTAGTTACGGTGCTTATCAGTGACCAGCATGTCCAGCTGTTGGGACACCAGGCTGTACATGCGACCCCCTTGTGGGTACCTATGGGTTTCCGTAAAGCCTTGGTACTCAATCTCTCCAGAGGGGTTCAGGGTGCAAATCCTGTCTTCCCAGGTCACCTCTGATATTCTGACCCATCCTCTATCGGTCAAGACCTCGGTGTATTGGTCATAACAGAGCTTATCCCCCACCGTCATGGGCTTTTCCATCTTTAGCAGTACGGTCACCACCCGACCGGTTTTGTGAACTTCGAGAACTTCCGCGGGGTAATTCTCCTCGTAGACTTCGCTGGCATCGCGGTAAGGGTCACGCAAACTTTTGTGGAGCAGTCCCAGGATTTGATTGGATCGAGACTCCGAATTATCTTCCAGTACCAGGGCTATCGGGTCCCCCTTTTGAAGAAGTTGGCCTTTTTTTACAATCCCTTCTTCATCCAGTTTAGTGAGCTGTTCCTGAGTGAATTTTGTAGGGAAGTAGTTGGCAAACTTCCGCTTATCAAAAGAGCGAGAGCCCTCACGCCCGATCACCACTTTTTCAGAATGTACAGAGGTTAATTTCTTGGCGGCGCCCTCAGAAATGACAATGCCGTCCTCATGATTCATCCCGAAGTAGGGCAGATAAGTGACTCGCAGGTTTTTCCCCAAAGCCAGCTTTTTATCTTTGGTAAAATTGGAGTCTGCCAGGGGTTCTCCCTTTTTCACGCTGTCCCCTACCTTGACCGTGAGGGTATTGTCCAGCATGGTCTTGGTCGCCAGAGGCATATTTTTCTCATAGTCCACCTGATGGGTAACTCCGTCTACTCCACGAATGTAGATGAAGTCGTCATCAATACGGATCACTTTGCCATCTACAGGGGCTTTGGGCAGCATGAAACTGCCTACCTCGTCGTAAGTGGATTTACCGTTCCCGAGATCAGCCTCCACCAGACGCTTATCCCGATACTTGAGAGGGAGAGCCTGCTGTATGTGCTTGGAACCCATAACGATACGATTTGCCTGATTGGCATTGACAAACGGCAGGGAATTGACGGCTACAGATCCCAGGTGGCTGATAGAAGGGATCTGGTAATCAAGGGATCGACGGGGAACTTTCACCAGTTTCCCATGTTGGGTGGCAGGCACGATATCTGAAGGTTTTTTCGCAGCCTCCGGATTTTCATCCGGGAAGCCAAGAATTTTGTCTCGCAGTTCTATGAGACGTTTCTTTTCTCGCTGACCGGTATGGCAGTTCACAACCTCCTGGTACAACTCATTGTCTGTACCTTTCAGGGCGGTGAGGGTAAAGCGGTTATCGATACCTATTTTCCCGCTTTCCGGGGTTTCTACCGGATCAATGACTCCCATGTAAGAGTAGTTTACAGCGCGGGTCTCATCCGGTACCGCTCGGTCAGAAGAGATGGCCCCCTCTCCCAGCCGGGTGACAATTCCGGAACTGGATACCATCTCCATGGGGTTAATCTGCCCGGGAAGACGGCTTATAGAACTGGTGACAATAAAGTTTTTGAGCGGCTTGGAAAAGTAGGCAGGGCTTAAGGCAGCTTTTATGGAAAGGCGGTCTTCCGCTTGTTTACCACTGGGAGAGAAGGAGTCCAGGCGCTGTTTGATTTTACGCAGGTCTGCCGTGTTTTTCTCCAGAACTTCACGCACAAAGTCCTCTACGGAAAAGACTTTCTGGAACTCGAGATTATCCCTCTCGTCCAGATCGTCTTCTTCGTTGTAGACCCGCAGTATTTTTTTAGCGGCTTGTAGGATGGTTTTTGAAGACACGGAGGAAAAAGCTGTCCCGAGGGTCAACTTGGTGGTTTCCGGATTGATTTCTGTACCTTCAAAATACTGACGAATAGCCCGCATCTTTTCTTCTTTGGAGGCACGGTCCCCCAGAGGAGATTTGTAGCGCACCAGTTTTTCATACAGGGTGTTCAAAGTCCTGTTGAACTGATTTTCAGAAATCAAGTTGGCCGTATACAGATCAGGCCCGAGTTCTTGCCGGATCTCTGTCTCAGGAGTGCTCAGTACCCGTAGGACCCCGATCAAAGGCAGCGTGGAATGCAGGATGTCTACTTTGAATACTCCGGTCTCAGGGTCCATGAGTAGCTTAAAGTTGGCCCCTTTAGCCAGGTTGAACGCGCTTTCCAGGGTGTCGTTGCCTCGCCGCCGGGTATAGACACCAGACTTGGTACGCAGCTGATTCACTACATTGTATTCATTCCCATCCACCAGGAAGGTATACCGATTGGTGTAGTAAGGCAGGCTCATAATGCGATGCTTGGGCACTTCCAGCAGGGTTTTTCCGGTTTGGTTGCTGGTAATCACCAGATCCGCATAGACGGGATCCGAAGCGTTGCCCCGAGCCATCAGGATGGTTTTTTGCTGATTATGGGACAAGGGTACGTGCTCCACCCGGAAGTTCTTGGCCTGGATGGTGACGTGCTTGGCCTGTATGGGGAATTTTCCCTGCAAGGCTCGTATGGCGCTGTCAAAGATGGCTCGCCGGATGTTATCCGGATTGTCTACTATGCGGCGAAGCGAAGGTGCAGGCATGCACTTACTCCATATCAAAGGCAATGGGTGAGGGGGTTCCAGGGGTCAGGAAGGTATTTTTCAGAACTTCCTCCATATCGGTAGGGGCGGGTTCAGGCAGACCTTGTTCTTTAAGTTCTTCATGGAGTTCGCCCAGATGCCCGTCCAAAGAAAGCACCTCCATATATTTCAGAGCCACAATATATTCTCCGGACTTATCGAAGGTGTGGTCTTCCCGCAGCACCGCGACATCTCCAGAGGCTTGGAGGACTTCTCCCCGGTGCAGGCTCCGCGTCATGATGTCTTCCAAGAGCATACGAAAGCCATCATCAGAGACAGCTCCTGTCAGGTATCGCACCTTCAAGGTCAACCCTTTTTTCTTCAGGGCCTCCTGAAGGGGATTACTGGAGGGGCCGGAGCCCGCTCCACTCATCAATTTGCCCAGGGAAGGGGCTTCGGAAAAGCCACTACTTACTGCAGATTCGGAGAACTCCTTAAAAGACATGGCAATCGTTATCCTATAGGTTGAGAGCCTTCAGCTTTACGCTCGGCTCGATTCTGCTCGTGGACACGTTCCAGGAATTTGGTAACCAGCGCCCATAGAATGAAATCCTCCTCCTGCATCTGAGCGAGCTGGCTTTTCCTTTCTTCGTAAGGAATAGTGGCCAGCTGCTGAGCCAATTGCTGAGCATGGTTAATGATCTGCTGCTGATCGTACTGCCCGATGGTCCCGGTACTCTGGGCCGCCATAGCATCGGCAGCCATGGCTGCCGGATCATTTTCCATCTTGTGGATTTCTTCCTGCACTTCTCGACTGAGACGGGCATTGTCCAGCTGTTCTTTCTTCATACGCTCCCGCTCGGTATCCGGGTCCAGGCGTAGAGCTTCCTGTACGGATTCCCGACTGGCCATACCGGTTTGGGTTGCGGAAAGCAGCAGCTGTCGTTGCATGACATCATCCGACAAAGTGAAGGGGGTAAAGCGGGCCTGACAGTAGTTTTTGCCATAGTGGGCATTTATCATGGTGACCACCCAATCTAGAAAATCTTCAAGCTGCTTAATATACGGTCGCAGCTGATTCTCCATCAAGCGCAGGCTTACTCCCGAGTTGTTCAGATTGGTGGTTCCCATGATGAACTCTGGGGGAATATCCAGAGCTCGCAGCATCTCTTCCTCGGCGGCTTTGATTTCGTTGGTGGGCATCAGGGCTCGTCCCTGACTGCCGACGTTGACCACACCTGTCGGGATAGGGGCCAGCATGACGTAGTTGGGATCTACTCGCCACATCTGCAGGGCCCGGTACATCTGTTCCTTCCAGGCTGACATCTGAGACATGACTGAAGGGTCCGTAGTGGCTCGTTCCGGGAACAGGATACGCTGGGGGGTGATGTGTTCCAAGCCAATGGCTTCTACGGCTTTGCGAAGGATAGAGATATACAGATACAGTTTCAGGCAGGGTACCAAGGGAGAGATCCCCCAACCACTTTGCATGCCGGCCAGGGAAGGGGCGGAAAAGTGGAAAGTATTCTTGGTAATGTCGATGGCTCGGCTCTTACGAGCGGCTTCGAAATACACCTTGGGAACTGTGGCGACAGTTTCTACGTCCCCTCGCATAATGGAGGCCAGGAGTCCAGGGCTCAGGGTGTAATAGATGGTTTTATCCCCGGTGACCGGATTGGTGGAGAGTTCTATGGATTTGGGGTTCCAAGAGATGATCCGGATTTTTGTCAGATCGAAAATTTTGTCATCCCGAATTTCTGCAATCCCCGTTCTGGAGCAGTTCGGACATTTCAGGACAAACTCAAATTTTTTGATTTTGAAGGAAGCTTGCCGGACATTGACCGCATGACCACAGGACTTACAGATCAGGAAGCGTGTGAATGGAATATACATACTGCGGAAGGAATTCCCATAGATGTAATACTCCAAACCGTTCTGAATGAGATGCGTCTCGATTTTCAGGGCATCCAGCAACTCCTTAGTGGCTTGTTTGATGCCTTCTGCCTCGGTTTTGAAGGTAAAGTCAGTGATCGGATAGTTGATCAACTTTTTGATGCCATTGACCAGTAGGGGGGAGTTTGAATACACCAGCTCACACCATCGAAACATCTCTTTGACGTTTCGAGGCAACTGCTCACTGAGATAGTCAAAAAATTGATTGCTGTAAAGACGGGTATATCGGGTATCGGTTTTGGAACCGAAAACCCCGGTAGGCGTGGTCATCAGGAGGTCTGACATACGTATCCCTGGCTAGTAGAGTGAGTATTTGCTTATTAGATAATGGCCAGGACCTACCTTTTTATTAAGTGTTGTCTGCTCCACAAAAATTAGGATTAATTTGTTATAAGAAGTTGTCTCGGTGAAAGCTGGGCAAGCTTTTAGCCTTGGAGGGAGTTTTCTCCGGGGTTTTTTTTTGTGTCCATGACTTCAATTTCACAGAGGGATCGCCATACTTTTTAACGGCCAAGGAGACGGTTAATGGGATTTCCGATACCAAAACTACCTGTACCGACAAGGGACCCTGCCCCTTCTTCGGAGAGACTTTCCCTGGAGGAAGATCCAATCCTCTTGTATAGCGAAAGTGCAGCCACTTTCTTTTTCGCATCCCTCAATCCGAACGCGAGGAAAATACATGGGGTAGCTACTCAGCGGGTAGGTGGGAAGCTTGTCTATGTCATTCCAAGATTCTACCCCGCCAACTTATTTGCATTAAAAGATTTTAAAGCCCTTTTCCCAAAGGCCAAAGCCTCCCCCCAAGCGGTTCAGGCGCTGGCTATTCTTAAGGGGGTACCTGATCAAATAAGGGATCTGCATTATCTGGAGCAGATAACTTCCCCTTTCTGGAAAACCTTTCCTCCAAAAACGCATCAGCTCAGAGCTATAGAGGCCATGCTGCATATGCCTTATCTGGCCATTCTGGCCGATCCCGGGCTAGGAAAAACCTACATTGCTTTGAATTTTTTGGAGGCTTACGAGAGAGTTTTTGGGAAGCGCCTTAAGATGCTGGTGCTCGCTCCCAAAATCGCCCTGCGTAACTGGGAGGCGGAAACACTCCTCCACACTAAACAAGTGCCCCTTCGGTATGAGGGTAGTCCGGATAAAAGAAAGGCCCTTCGGGAAGACATTCTTGGGAAGCACCCTTGGGATGTTCTGATCACCAACTACGAAGCGGTCACTCCAGTAGAGTCACGCGCCCGGCAATTCCAGGTGCTGCGGAAATCAGAAATTCAAAAAGACGATCAGGTGCAACTGGAGAAGGAAGGTGAATGGTACTTCGTGCAAGGAGTAGAAGGGGCTCGTACGCGCAGGATATTTACAGTGCGAGGCATGGACAGCACCGAGTATCGCATTCCAAGCCCTAAAATCCTTAAAGCGCGTCGCTACCTGGCCAATGATTTGAGTTACCTGGAAGACTACGATTTTTTCACAAACCAGCTGGAGTACGACGTTCTGATTATGGATGAAGGCCACCGCGTCAAAGGGCATGATTCCAAACGCAGCACCGCAGTAAACAATATCGGACAGAGGGCGGCTCATCGCTACATTTTGAGTGGCACGATTACCCTGGGCAGCCCGCTGGACCTCTACATGCCTTTTACAGTTCTGCACCCGACGATTCTCAATACCAATTTCTGGAGATTTAAGTCCCGCTACTGTGTGACCAGCGAGTACAACAAACACGCGGTCGTAGGCTTTAAAAATCTGGATGACCTCAAACGGCACATTGATCCCTACATTGCGGTATTTAAGCGGGATGATTGTTTGGATTTACCGGATAGGACGTTTATTCGTCGCTACTATTGGCCTTCCTGTGAACAAACACGGATCTATAACAACATTGTAGAAGAAGGAGTTGTGGAGCTGCAGGGGCGGAGTATCCCCCTGGAGATGTCAGTCTTGCGTATCAATAAATTGCTTCAGGTCATGAGCGGGTTTTTCATTTTCCCAATACAGCGGGATGACACAGCTTGCAATGACTGTGAATTTCTAGAGAAGTGCCTGGATGAAGATATTTATCCTTGGCAGAAGAAATGTGCATGGTTTGGCACCGATCAGGTAAAAGGCATTCAGAAACCGAAACGGGAGTATTACACCTTTTCCAGCAACCCTAAGCTGGAGGCTTTGGAAGAGATCCTCGAGGAGATAGGAACAGAAAAAGTCATTATCTGGGCTTACTACCAAAAGGAGCTGGAAGACATCCAAGCTTTACTGCTTAAACGGGGTATGGGTTACGTCCTGGCGGGGACTCCGGACTGCGATTTGGTTTTCAATACAGATCCGTCCAAGCAAGTCTTTCTTGGGCAAAGCAGCCAAGGCATTGCTATTACCCTGAATGCTGCCAAGTACATGGTTTATTACTCCCGCTCTCTGAAGCTTGAGGATCGTCTGCAGTCTTTGGATCGTAACTATCGTATCGGGCAGGAAGAGAAAGTCGTGGTCTACGATCTGGTCTGTCCAGTGTCTCTGGAATTCACCGTACTGAAAATGCTCGATGAGAAGAAGGATATCAAAGAGTTTTTTCACGAGCTGCTGGTGTGCGGAGATTGTGAAAAACAGGCTTATTGCCAGGAGCGGGCCATACGCATCTACAGTGAGAAATGTGTTTGGCATGCCCGCAGAGAGGAGGCGGAGAAGCGTAGCATTATTCGATTGAGGAAGATGCCGTTGCATGAGGGGGGGTGGGTAGGAGTACCAACCTGACCGGAATGCTTGCGGCTATGGCAGCAACCACAGAAGGTAAAAAGCTGGTATCTCGGTTTACCGGCAAGGCCACCGGGGGCCCTGATTCGGAACTTCCCCCGGTTATCGAATAACCATTTTATTCATCAGGTTTTCTAGGGGGTCCGAAACGGCCCCTTAACACTTCTCTTGCTTTCGAAGACCAGAAAGGTCGTCTATGAAAACAAACCCTTTGCAGTGGCTTTTGTATCAGTATCAGGCGGGGCTTCGGGATGCTGGCCTCTGCGTACGCAGCACTACCTTGGGGGTTGTCTTTATCGTATGCCTCTTCTCGGTGGTGGCGGCAAAGAATCCCATAGCTCCAGTGCATGCCGGGGATTTTTCTCTGGCTTCCATGAACTCTCTCCGGGACCTGGAGAAGATCTCCGGAAGTCCGGGTGCCGTGATTGATTATCGCAATGCTGTGGCTTTCATGCAGCATCGTAATCCCGCTCTGACAGAACAGGACGCGCAGGCTATTTTTCACCATCTACAGAGGGCCGCACGGGAATTCAATCTTCCCGAAGGCTTGTTGTTTTTTCTGGCCGATGTGGAGTCGGATTACCGCCTGGATGCCGTCTCTCATAAAGGGTCCCTGGGATTGATGCAAGTCAACCCCTTTGTCTGGGTGCATAAGCAGCACACGGATAACCTGGTTACCCAAAAAGTAATTCAGCATATTGGAGAGCTTTTTACGGCTGAGGGCAGCCTTCGGGCATCTGCCTACATTCTGCGCCATTACATGGACAGAGCTCTTCAAGCGGGATCCAAGTCTCCTGCAGAAGATGCTCTGAGGTGCTACCTCGGCGGTACCAGCAACAACCACCCTAAAAATTTTCGTCAGGCACTGGGTGATTACATTTTGTTTTCCTATAACCTGGGACAGGAACGGCTGCTCTCTCAGGTTGACAATTTAGCGCAGGAAGGGTAAGCCATGAGTGTAGAATTGGAAGAGGACCTTGTTGAAGAATTGAAAATCGCGGTAGCGGCGCAGGCTCAGGAACAGCAGGAAAGATCGAAAAAAGCTCCCTTGGAAGAACTGAGTACGGAGACGCCTTCTCCCGAGGCTCTAGGGGCTTCGGGAGAGAGGGACAAGGACGGACTTCTGGAAAACAAAAGTCCTTACACCCTGCCTCAAGGGTACTTGTCACCTTCCCAGATAGGGATGCTGCAGCGCTGCGCCTATCAGTACTACCTTCGGTACATTCTCGGAATTCGGCGGCCTCCCGGGTACGCAGCTGTTATCGGCATTTCGGGACATGCAGCTTTCGAGCAGTATTATGGGGACAAGATTCGCAAAGCCCCCTTGCTTAATGAGAAGCAGCTATTAGATCTGGCGATGGTCATCCATGACGAGAAAATTTTGGAACTGGATGTACCCGTAAGTGTCAGTGAGCGAGACGAAACAGCACAAACTCTCGATAAATTGCTAACTTCCTATATACCCGGAGTTGCTCAGTTTATCGAACCAAAAGAAGTAGAGGTTCGGTTGAATTTTCTTTCCAAATGTGGGGTTCCTGTGTTAGGCTTTATTGACTTGCTCAGAAAACCCTATGCCATAGAAATGACGGCTGAGCATGTTCTGGACTACGGTGGGCTTCACATGGGAGACCACAAATTTACCGGTAAGAAGTGGGCCTCCACGAAACTGCAGAATTCCCTTCAGTTTTATCTGTACTCCATGGGTTCCGGGATTTTGAATGTGGAGATCCACAACCTGGTAAAGGGCTCTGCGAAAAAGGATTCCTCTTCGGAAAAACCCAGAAAACCCAGAGCAGCTCGGAAAAAGGTAGTGGAGCTTGAGGAGGGGCAGGAGGCTCTGCCTGATCTGCTGGCTCCGGTACAGGATGTAGGGAGCAACGTACGTATACTCCGGCATCGATTCGATCCGGGGGAATTTACTCATGTGGAGAACATTGTCGAGGACGCGGCGAAGCAGATCTCCGCAGGGATTTTTCCTCGCTGTGACCCGGAGGCCTGGTGCTGTAATCCGCAATGGTGCGGCTATTGGGACTTGTGCCGTGGAAAACGCTAATTATGAAGACCCCAAAGGGGCGCCTTGGTAAGAGGCAAAGTGAGGCCCGGTGAAATGCTGTAAATGTAACCGAGTATTGACACTTGGGGATAAAGCTATGAAAACGCACAACGGGTTTTTATGCTTCGATTGTCTGATGAGGGAAGCAGAAAAAGTGGTGACGTGCCCGAACTGCGGCACACTCATGGAGGGCACTGAGCATGAGGTTTCTCTGCTGCTGACACGCCCGGGAGCGTCCCCTAAGCAAAAAGCCCTGGCACAGGAAACTTTGGTACTGGTTTGCCCGGCCTGTCATATTTTTTTTTGGATAACTTTCAGTACCAGATATTGCAAAGTAGCGAAAAATAATATAAAATTCTAAATTAATCAATGTATTAATTTAGAATTTTTTTTGTGGTGGCAGCACATAAGTAGGGGATGTTCTTATTCAGTTAACAGACGATTGTGCAGGAGGCAGTACGATGCAACAGGCAGAGACTCAGAGTCAGGGTGGTGCATATGTCAGCAACAGAGTTTCCGAAGCATTTTCTCCTAGAGAGACGGATACCGTAAAGTTTATTTCACGGTATTTATCCTTTTCAGACATTCCGGTCTATTACGGAAAGGAGAGGGATCAGGCGATTCAGGCCTGGCTCTTAGAGTACCACGCTCCGGAAACCTCACCCCCCAGGAAATTTCGCTGTCGAGACTGCATTCTGTTAAATGTCTATTTTCTGTTGCCCTACCTACTGCGCCGGCATTATGCCCTGCGTGCCAGCCTGTTTGAAGATGCTTTGCAAAATATGGTGGTGTCTGTACTCACCGCCATAGAAAAGTTCGATGTTACTCGAGGCAGTAAATTCACGAGCTATATCGCCTGGTACCTCAAAGAGGCGATAGAGACGTCCCGAATGAACGATGGGGTGGTCAAGATTCCGCGGCATGCCCGAAGGGAGTTGGCGGAAGCTCTTGCTCAACCTTTGACAGAGGACGATTTTAAAGAGGAGGCGGGTGCTCCCGAGGAATCTAAAGGCGAGGAGGGGACGGAACCAGGAGTAGATACCTCACAGCAGTTCTCTCAGGACACTTATCCGGCAGGGAGAACCTTGTCGTGGGCGATGAATGCCAACGAAGCGGACACCTTGGAATGGGAGTACCTGTTGTCTGAGGATTCCCCTGCTCTGGAAGAGATTGTAGACCAACGTCGGGTTATTCAGATGTTGGAATTTCTTCTCAATCCCGGATGTTCCGTGCTCAGCGAAAAGGAGAAAGTCGTCATTACTTATCGGTTTGGAGTATTCGGAACGCCGAAGCTGACGTTGTCTCAGGTTTCCGACCTGTTCCGTTCTTTTGGTTGGAAGGGTACTACGGAGTGGATTTTCCAGCTGCAGAGAAAGGCTTTGGAAAAGGTCCGTGTATTTTTCCAACGTGCAGGGGTGGAATCTCCATTTATTTAGTTTAGAAAAAAAATAAAATCAAGCCGTTTGCGTCTATTTTGGCGCAAACATTTAAGGCCACCAGGGATAAGTCCTTGGTGGCCTTACTTTTTTTCTGGCAGTTGCTTAAAAATTACGGCTGCCCTTACCAATATTGTTCACGATTTAGCCGTCGGAACAAATTAACCAAGAAGGAGTGCATCATGGCAGAAGAGGACAAAGGGCTTACCACTTTCGTAGCAGCAACCGCAGATACGGAGCTGGTGACCATCCGACCGGACGGTAAAAAAGAAATTATGATCGGGGATAAGCCCATGACCATCATGGGATTCAATGAAGCCAGCCCCTGGGAGGCTCTGTTTGAGGCAGTGCTGATTCAGCCTGCGCATGTCACCAACCGTCCGCAGTGGGAGAAAAAAGAGGGCAGTTACTTTGTGGGCATGATCAGCAACAAGACTCCTATCGTCACTCTGGGTTTTCTGGAGGAGCTGGTCTTGCTGCCTATCTGCATTCTGCGGGAGGGGCGCTCACGTTTCCCCAAATTTGATGGCGAAGGGGAAAACAAGCCGGATTGTTACTCCACCGACGGGGTCTGCCCGAATGCCAAAGTCGAAGCTCCGTACAGTGCTGCCTGTACTGGCTGGTATACCGATGCCAAGGACGGTAAGAAAAAGTACGGTGTCCTTTGTGACGAAGCTAAATTTCCTCCGGAGGGTGGGGCTCCCCGTTGTCGGGAATACGCGGAAGTGGCTTTCCTGGCAATTCTTGGGGATCGGGCTTTCCCTGTGAAGTATAACTTTCATGGGAAGTCCATCTCGGTGTGGAAAAAGTTTGTGCGGTCCTATCAGACATACAGCAATGCCGCTGAAATCCTGGGAGAAAGCATCTTTTCCTACGTTATCAAGGCTCGTGCTGTTCGTTCCAAGAAAGGCCCGTACTACGAGATGACTTTGGATTTTGCCAAAGATGAAAAGATCGATGGCACGCTGTATCTGCCCTTGGCACAGTTCTACTGCAATGCTTTGAAAAATCGTTCGCGGCCTGAGGACCAGGATTATTCCGGCGAGGATGGTTCGGCTGATCTGGAAGGAGCCACTTTGGACGGATCGGCTGATCTGGATGCTCAGATTGCCAATGCTGTCGGAGAAGATTTTGACGTGTAAGTAAAGTCTTCTTTCGGCTTTTGTTTCTTAATTCTTGGAGGGGAGACTTCTCCCCTCCACAATCAACCACAGGAGAGAAAAATAGCATGACCACGGATCAAGTTGTCGCAGCTGTTGCAGAGCAGGAAGGCCTTTCCAAAGCCAAGGCCCGGGAAATGTTGGACAGGATTTTTACTACCTTCATCAAAGCGGCTTCGGAGGATGGAGAAGTGCGCTTCGGCAAGCATCGGTTTTACAAAAAGGTTTCGCCGGCTGGAGCGTTTTACAATATCCAGGCCAACGAGATTCAGCAGAAGCCGGAAAAAGTGACCATCCGGTATAAATTCGCCGTGTAAGACCACCTTTCAGGGCCTAGCTAAGCGTCTTTGGCTAGGCCCTGATGCTCCTTCGTATAGGACCCTATATGCAGACTACACAACAGCTTTTTGCAGAAATAGCCCAGCGCCTCACTCTCCTGCCAAAAGCACTTCCTTTGAGTTATTCCAAAGCAAAAGCTCTTCTTGGGTGTGGCCGCCGGTACTGCAAAACCTATCTGGACAAAGGTACCAAGGGCACGCCGTTTGATCCCTCGCCTGCCATTGTCGGGAAATTTGTACATGGGGTACTGGAGGCTTGCGTTAAACGCACCATGATTTTTGGTATTTCGGAGGAAGCAGCGGACTTCGATAAGGTGTGGGGAGACCTGTACCACGGCTACTCACTGACCCTGGAGGAGAAGGACCTGCTCGAGCCCTTACGGGGCCCCACGGAGCGTACCCTGAAACGGGTGCTGGCCATGGCCTCTCGGTACCAATTGCAACTATACCCTGAGCAAATGTTTGTGCTTGCTCGCAATGGCAAGGGAATGCCTGCCTGTGGCTGGAAAGATCGGTTGCTGTATGGCTATCAAGACCTGAAGGCACTGAATGCTCCACGGACACAGGCGGTGATCGTGGACTATAAGTCCCACGCTCCGACAGAAGAGAATCAAAGTGCTGCGGATGTGCAGACCCAGATTTATGCTCTGGCTACTTTTCTGCAGCATCCACAGGTCCAGAAGGTGCAGGCCGGTGGGGCTTTTATTCCGGCAGAGGAGATTATCCTCACCACCTATACGCGGGATCGACTGGGAGAACTGGCCTCCTCCGTCCTTGGTTTTCTTGAGGATTTTATAGAGAAACACCCTAAGGAGGGGGAAGTATTTGAGGCGTGTCCAGGTAAGGCTTGTGAGTGGTGCAATTTTACTGAGGGCTGCCCAGAGGGGCAGAACTACCTCAGCAAAAAGAAAAAACGCTCTCGAACAAAGTAGGCGTTTTTACAGTGGATTTACAGGGGATTTAGTGAGGGGCTTCGGCCCCTCTTGCTGTCTGTGCTTCTAGAAAGGAAATTGTTATGGCCTCTCCCAAGAGATCTCGGGGAACAAAGAAAACAGCAAGCAGAAAGGCAGGACGCCCCGAAGAAGAACTGCGGAGACTTTGGACAGTTATATCTGCCTCCGAGTGGCTCTCTTTACTGCGGGAACTGTCTCCGGGCAATAAGTGGGAGCAGAAAGGTCAAGCTTCCATCTCCGGGTGCTGCCCATATCATGATGAAAAGACACCTTCGTTTCGCATCTCCCTAACTCGGGGTTTAGGGAAATGTTTTGGCACCTGTGAAAAGTTTGTCACCAATCCGGTGTCCTTGATTGCCAAAGTAGGGAACATGTCCATGCAGGAGGCATTGCTGCTTCTGCATAACCGTTTCAACCTCTCCTCCTCTCTGTCCAATCTGGACGAACTCAACAATTATAACCAGCTGCAGGAAATGAAAAAAGCTGCAGCCATAGCGTTCTCAAAGGTGCTGGAAGAGTGGGTACGGGATCGTCCCAAGCATCTGGAGTATGTGCATTTGGCGTTTCTGTATCTGACCAAAGCACGAAGCATCCCGGTAACCTCCCTGCCTAACCTCCCTGTGGGGGTCTTTGCCAAGCCGGAACATGCCAAGAAGTATATTGAGGATCCGGATTTGCACTCCCTCTACGACGAGTACTTTAGTACCGAGAACAAATCCGGCAGCAAATGGGGGAGCGTAGTAACCCACAGTAACGACTCCCCTGGCACCATTGCCCGCTTCAAAGTACGTCCGATAGATCCCACCTTTATAGAGAGGAATGCCGGAGTTCCTCTGGAAGAACTTCCTCCGCACATTTTGCGGGAGGCTTTCCGTAAAAGTGGCATCGTCAACATCGGAGAAGATAAAACGTCTCCGAACGGGGTGACAGGGCTGCACCGGTACCAACGCCTCCTGGGGCACAACGAAACCAGTGTTTATGTTACCGAAGGGGAGTTTGATGCCTTCGCTGCCATGGTGGCTCAGGACCTGACCGGTACCATGGATTTTATCATCGTCAGTTCGGGTGGGTCGGGCACCGTGGACCTGGCTTTTCTACGGGAGTACGGAGTCCGGCATATTTGGCTGGTGCCTGATCGGCCCGGGGAGAAGCGGGGAGACGAGTATGCCTGTCGGGTGCTGAATTCCAAAGCCAATTTTACACAGACTTTGGATTGCCAGCCGCTAAGCCTTCGGATTTTTACCTGGCCTCATGAGCTGCTGGGCGGGGACCTCGATGATGCCGTGCAGTTCTGCGGGCACGAGGTAATGCTCAATTACCTGTTTCATCAGCGCAATGCTTATTTTCTGAACGCAGCCAGCTGGGTTACCGAGAAGGCTTGCTCTGCCATAGAGGATCTCCAGGAGCAATACAATCAGGCTTTGCACCTCCTGGACACTACAGTGGAGGGCTATGAAAACCGCTTGAAAAACCTGGTGGCGGAGCGAGACAAGAAATCGTACGACGAAGCCAAAAAGTGGTTTGGGCTTCTGAGCGATCCCTCGGAGTGCCAAGCCTACATCGCTGCAGTAGCCAGTCGGTTCAACGTGGACCTCTCTCAGGTCTCCTCAGTAAACGAGGCCCTGGCTTCCTCAACCACCCTAGCCAGTTGTTTGGCGCTTATCAAGAAACAGCTGAGCAATTATCTGCGAGTTTCTTACTACGAAAGGAAAGGTGGTCGGACGCAGTATAAATGCTGGGCAGTACATAAGAGTGAACTTTGGGAGTTTGAACCCAAGAACGAAAATGCCCTGTTCAACCTGGTAGCTGCCAGTACCGGACGTACCGGGATGGAGTTCTTTGATCAGATCCTCGGAAATAACCACATCTACCTGGAAGGGATAGACGAGGAAACCGAGCCTGGGAGAATGCTTTCCATCAAAAAGCGGAATGCCTGGGAACTGCTAAAAGAGGTGGCAGAGTCCATGCTCACTGACGCCATCAATGTTGAAGAGCTGGCAACCCTGACGCAGGGTATCCATTATTCCAATATCCCGGCAGAGTACCGGAGGAAAGGTGACACGGTCTACTTCGTAAATGGAAAGAAAGTCTTCCGTGGCCGCTTTTCTCAGGATGATCAGCTCACTTGGGAGGAGTTAAAAAGCAATATTGATGGCAAAGTCCTGTTTGAGAATCTCAGTCCCATCCACCGTTGGTCCTTTGTTCAGGAGACCACAGACCTGGAACGGGCCAATACCGTGGATCTTCAATTCCACTATAGAGCCATACGCACGGTGTTGGATGGGTGGAAGCTTGAACACAACGATATGATTAACCCTTTCCTGGCGGCCTATATCATGTCTCTGCCGATCATGGCCTCGGTGGGGGAAAGCTCCATTACCTTCATCACAGGTCAGGCGGAATCCGGGAAATCCTCTTTGATCCACGGCATTCTCGGGGGCCCCAACCAGGAAGTCAAGCCAGGTAAAACCCTGCCTCCTAGCTTGCTGGAAAGTGCTGTAACCGCTAACGATGCCACCGCGGCTTCTTTGTATCAGACCATGCAGAAATCTACGCTGGCCTATGTACTGGATGAAGCTGAAGAAACCGGAGCCATCCGGGCTTCCAAGGCGGAGGAGCGTAACCGGGAGATCATGACCTTGTTGTATCGGGTTCCACAAGGTGGCAGTACAGTAACTCGAGGAGGCGCCGACGGAACGTCAGTCCGGCAGTACAAAATTCAGATGCCGGTTATCCTGGCAGCGATCAACACCCCGTCGGATAGTGTTTTTCTGAGCCGTATCCTGATCATCAGCACGGTCAAGGATCAGGGGCGTAAGCCTCCAGATCAGCACATCTTTGAGCACTTTACCGAGGAGGAGTATCTACGTCTGCAGCAGAACAACACTATCTGCCTCCTACCGCGGATTCCAGAGATTTACCGCAGGCGTAACATTCTGCGAAAGCGTCTCCCGGAGATTGCAGGGGACCTGCATCGGTCTACCCGTTTCATGGAGAGTGTCCTGACTCCATTGGCCGTATACGAGATGCTGGGCTACGACGCGGACGCTATGTATATAGATTTTCTGACGAAGTACAAGGATCGTCTTGCTGCGATCAGCATGTCCAACAACACAATACCCGTCATAGATGCCTGCCTGGTACCGGATAAGCTGTTTGTCCACGGAGAAGACGGAGCGATCAGCAAGGTCTCCGCTAAAACGCTTTTGGAGGAGGGGGAAATTCACATCCTCAACAACCTCCGTACTGGCGTTTACTTTGTCTCAGAGCTTCAGGTCATTGTCCTGGTCTGGCGGTATCTGGTCCACAGCTCGTTGATGCAGGGCAACTACGAGTACATCCGTAAACCCGTGGTTGCTTTACGGGATATGGCCGCTCGCTGTTGTCATAGCTGGGACTCTGTGACACCTGAACAGCACCAACTTATTGTGCAGTCGTTGGGCTTGCATGATGTGCAAACCCCCATGGACTACACCGTGGTGGATATAGCCTATCTCGGGCTCCCCAGTATCGGGATGAAACCGATACCCCCCAAGCAAATAGCAGAGCCCTCTGGGGTGATTGAGGAGAGCGCTGCAGCCACAGACCTCTCTTACGTGGAGGATTTTGATATTTAAAACATGTGCAGAAAGCCGGAATTTTTCAGTTCCGGCTTTCTGGTAGGCCCTAATTAAAGGGGTGCCGGCAAAAAAGAAGGAAGCTCATGGTAGACACAGCTAAAAAATTGTTGGCAGAGGAAGAAGCTATTTGTCTAAAGCCTACGCCCTGTACTGGGTGTCGGCTCTACACAGAGGAGTTCTGTAAATATGCTCTGGCTCAGCACCAGGACATTACTTTTATTGCAGGATTTCCCATGGATATTGACGCAGAGAAAGGAGCGTATTGCAGTAAAGGTGGGTGGCTGTTGCGTAATCTTGTCAGCGAGATTAAGAGCAAGCTTCCTAGGGCTGAGCAGTTTAGTGCAGAGTATATCTATGCTGTACGCTGTGTCCCCAAGGAACTTAATTACAAAATAAAGCAGCAAGACTTAGAGAAGTGCAGTCACCAACTACAAGCTCGACTCGATCTGTCCAAACCGAAACTTCTGATCCCCTTAGGCGCGGATGCCGCTAAGGCTTTGGGATTTCGGCAAAAGCATGGGGAGATTCGAGGAGTATTTCAGACCATCCACTATGGAGGGGTCAAGTATACAGTTTTACCAACAATCTCACCTGTACAAGTGTTGAAGGAGACAGGATATATCACGGTCCTCAAGCGCGATATTGAAAAAGCTTTTGGGTACCTGTCTTCAGGCATCAATTGTGATGAACTGGATATCCGTACTCCGACCGACTGCGAAGGCATAGTGGCACAGCTGGATGAGTGCCTGGCAGCACTGGACAAGTCCCATGCAGAAAATAAAAAACGTCCGGTAGCTGTGGATACGGAGACTACCTCCTTGTTACCCCACGACCCAAAACAGCGCTGTATCATGGTGTCTATGTCTTGGGAAGACAATCAAGGCCTGGCGTTCCCCTGGGAGCATCGGGCTTTGCCTTTCTCGAAAGAACACTTCCAGAGAATTCGGGATAAATTACTGCAGGTCATGCATCACCCGGCTTTTTCTCTCGTTATGCACAACTCAAAGTTTGACCAGCAGTGGCTGCGCTATCATGAAGGCCTGAAAACCCCCGAGGTGACTTGGGATACCATGTTGATAGAGCACCAGTTGGATGAGGGAAAGAAAGGCGAGTATTCTCTGAAGGTGTTGGCTACAGACTATTTCCCTACGGATACCCGCTACGAGGAGGATTTGGAGCGGGAGAAGCTTTCTTTGCAAAAGGCGCGAAAAGAAACCCTCAAAGAGGCGGTAAAAGCGTACCGGGAAAAACTGGTGGAGGCTTATGTCAGCTACTGGCTGAGCCTGACGGATACAGAACGGCGCAGCCTTAACTCCCGATGGATCTCCCGGAAATTTTTGAGCATGACGGAATCCAAGGGGTTGACAGAGCCCAAGTATAAAAAATCCAAAGGGGAGCTTGTTCTTACCAAGAAGTCGGCTGGGGTGATCTTCAAGCTACTGAGCAAGGTACCTCGGGAAGAACTGTTGATACCGCTGGAGTTCGAACCTCCGGAGATTACGCCCGAGGTTACCTATGAGGATCTAGCTGTTCCGAAACTGCTGCTCTATGCCGCAGTAGACGGGGTAATGACGCGTAAGATCATGCTTAAGCAGTTGGGGAGGCTGAAAGAGGAAGCCCTAAGGGTTCTGAAGATTGAGAAAAAGATCAAAAAGCCTCTGCAGATGCAGCCGTTGATGTGGACGGTGCGGAATATCGTTAATCCTATGGCGGATCTGATTTCCGAGATGGAGTTCTACGGGGTGCGATTGGACCGGGAGCGCACCAAGGAATACATCAAAATCCTGGAAGAGAAAATGGCAGAAGTGGAGGATAAGATCTTCACGGATATAGGGTACACTTTTCCGTTGAGCAATGGCAATGCTATTGCCAAATACCTCTATGAAGACAAGAAGCTGCCGATCATCAAGAAAACGGATGCCGGAGCTCCCTGCACTGACGCCGAGACAATCAAGTTCCTCTCAGATGACTTTCCGGATGATGTGTTCCTCAACTATTTTCTGGATTGGCGGAGGATGGAGAAGATCAAGGGGACGTACCTGAATCCCTGGCTGCAGAAATCCGCCCTCGATGGGTTCTTGCATGGGAAGTACCATCAGAATGGGACGGCTACAAGCCGGTTGAGTAGCAGTGACCCCAACCTTCAGAACGTCCCCTTCCTGTTAAAAATCAGTAACTTAGAACTTTTTCTCAATCTGAAGGCCTTGTTCCTTCCGGATAACCCGGAAGAGGAGGATTTCTATGACCTGGACATTGCCAATGCGGAGATGCGTGTTCTGACAGCGTACAGTCGGGACCTTGCCTTAACCCAGGCATTTTTGGAAGACAAGGATTTGCATTGCCTGACTGCTGCGGGCTTGGGGGAGTACAGCTACGAAGACCTCTGCCTCTACAAAGAGGATAAGTCAACTCCCTACTATGTATTGCGGCAGATTGCTAAGAAAGTTAACTTTGGCACTATATATATGATGAGTGCCAAAGGGCTGGCTGCCCAGCTGTGGTCGGATATGCGTATTAGGGTTTCTGAGCAGGAAGCTCAGGAGTATCTCGATAAGTTTTTCAAAACCTATCCTGGAGTGGCCCGTTATATCCGAAATACCATCAACTTTGCACTAAGGCATAAATTTTCCTACACCTTCACGGGGCGCAAGCGCCGGTATGCCGCAGCGTCGTACAACAGCAGTCTGCTTAACGGTATCAGTCGGCAGGCTGTGAATGCTCGTATTCAGACCACCAGCAATGATTTGGTGCAGACCAACATGATCGATTTGCGGGAGGCTCTCCGTTCCAGGGAAGGTCGAATCATTCTTACCGTGCATGACTCCATCGGCTTCAAGGCCCCTAAAGGACAGACCGGTATGAAGCAGCTGTTGGACAAAATCATTATGGAGAATATCCGTGAAAAAGCTCCCTGGCTTCCGGTACCCTGGAAATATGACGTTGGGTATGGTCCCAGCTATGGGGAGGCCAAGAAAGCCGTTGCCTAAGGAGATAATAATATTTTGCCTGCTTCAATTTTTCAAAAAAAGGACCATGTTTTGTTAAAAGAACATGCAAGACCGGGTTTAGGCAGGTGATGTCATGACTGACACGACATTTTCACCAATGGGCTACGAAGCGATACAAGCCTGGCTGGGGAAAGAGGCAAGAGTATTTATCTACGGCGGAGCGGCCCTGACCGGTACGGTCGTGTCCACTAAGGGTAAATTCTTTACGCTTCGATCTGAAGTCACGCTGGCTAATGGGGAGCTCAGCGTACGGGAAGCCCTCATTAACCTCGACCATGTAGCCAGCATTGCCCGGAAGTAAAAACTCCTTCTAGTTGAATGGAGAAGAACCTCTCCATCGGCAGACAAAGTCTGTCTTCTACGAGGGGTCTCCTCTAGGAAGCACGTGCCTTCGGCACTCTCAACCGGAGGTTGAGGCTTCCCTTGGAGACCGAGATGGCACGCGGACGCGGTCACCCCCACCCAGTCATCCTGCGGCGCCGGCGGATCGGATCCCACCCGGTCTAGCCATAGTAGAGAGGAGTAAGCAGGACAGAAAGATGGGTGTTTTCGGAGCATACCTTCCTAGAAAGAACAGGTTTGTACTGGAAACACTTAGAGGTTAGATTATTCTTTGGAAAAAGAATAAGCCGGACAAAGTCCGGCACTTACTTTTTCCAGCTCGAGGTCTTATGAAAAAGCTTCAGGTAGCCTTCCGGAGCGGTGCTCCTACAGGCACTCTGAAGACTTTTTCAACCGACCATCGGCTGGAGCATGGAATAGATCTCATAGTAACCTCAACCCGCCCCAGACGGGCCCAAGACAGAAGACAAGAGTTTCACTCAGATGGGTCATTTTCCATCTCTGACAGGCAGACATAGTCTGCCAAACCAAGCAGAAGGCTACCCAAAAGGCTAGCCTTCTCCCCCGCTTAGTGAGTGAAAGAATGAAAATCCCGAGGCAAAAGCACTCGGGATTTTTTTTAGATCAGAACTCCATATTGCCACTCATGACACGGGCGGCGAACCAGCCAAACACCATGCTATGCAGGATGTCATCCGGCTTCGAGGGATAGCGGCGCCAAACACGTCGGCCTTTCCCCTGATTATCTCCGATGATTTCCTGATAGACAGCGAGAATATCTGGAGAAAACCTCTGGAAATCTTCCCAGCGCATGGTATGAACCTCTCCGGTGCGCATGGCCATGAAAAAGGCATCGATCAGTCGGGTACGATTCACTGTATAGCGATGGGCATCCTCATCCCAACGATAGGGGGCTGCCTGATCCGTATACATCACAGGCACGATGCGTACAGTAGGGGTGATATTCTGCAGCATGGCCATGGCGAAGTTTCCCCCGCCATGGTCACCAAAAGCCATATGCACTCCGAAGCGCTTCAAGGCGGAGGAGATTTCTTCTACATGCTTGGTGGGATCGCCCGGCCCGAAGATTTGGCCGTAGATTTTTGTGCTCTGTACTCGCTCGGGATACACCGCGTACACGGATAAGGTAGTCCGACTGGTTCCTTCAATGCCATTTCCCCCCCAGTCAATACCTGCCACGAAATAGGTAGCTCCCGCGGCGTTGTGTTCCGTCAGCCGGGTTTCCATGCGAAGCTCAGGTATACAAGCCTTCCGCAGCATATCCTCGGTTATGGGAGAATCACCTTCCCCTTCGGGAAGCCCCAGAACTTCGTTATTGAATTTATAGGAGGGGTAGGTCTCCATTTTTTCAATGAGTTTGGCCCACTTTTCCGGGCTGTTGCAGTGCAAAGGCAGGATAATTTGAGGAATATGGTAGCCATCGAAAAGGGGCTCTTTTCCATCAAACTCCCGCATGGAGCGCCAAATACCCTTAAAAGTGTTCAGCAAGTGTCCGCACTTTTTACAGCACAGGCCCTTGCGCTGAATATTTTCAATGGAAGGCAGATTCCACTTACCGCAAGCTTCACACTTGATTACCCAGGATTTCTGTGTGGACAACGTCCAGAAAAACTCCAGGGTCGAAGTCAGGGTTTTAGAGGTCCCCGCATAGGTAAATCGAGGATCACTGGCTGCGGACAGGCACTCCTCTGCGTCAATGATGGCGTCGTAGAGAATGTCCTGTATCTCATCCAGGTAAAAGTGGTGTCCGGAAATACCGCGTACTCGGTCCGCCGATTCAGAAAAGTAGGTAAGGCGCAATTCTGACCAGTTGGCAAAGCGCTTATACAGCACGTTATTCAAGACGTTCTTGGCCTGCATTAGGTTGTGATAAATCGCGGGGCTGTGCAGGAGAAAGGGATCGAGTTTCGACGTGGAAAAAGAACTGGTCTGATTTCCAGAGGCATTGGCGTACAGGGAAGGTTTGTGAGGTACCATGGAGGCATCGGTCACCATCAACGCGGCCATAGTGATGGTTTTGGATACCTGTCGCCCGGATTTCATGAGGACTCGAGGCCAGGGAGAGTTAAAGATATCCACAAACATTGGGTAGTTGCGCAATGAATAAGGCCGACCCTCCAGGTGCAGCAACGCCTGAGCAGCATCGGCCTTTGTCAAATCTAGAGCTACTTCAACCACCGCCATACTAGGAAATCCCCTCCTGGTAGGGCAGTGTCGGATCGTACAACAGACAGCGCAGCACCCTGCGTAGTAGGTTAGCTGCCGGAGAATCCTCCGGCAGATTATCCATAGCCTTCAGATCCCCCAGACTCAGAGAGGTGTTCTCAAGTGCTTTCAGCAAGTCTTTCCCCTGTGTAAACAGATCCGCATAGTCTGTGTACCTACGGGAACCTGGTACCACTCCGGAGAGATGCTCAAGAAACTCGGAGGCAAAAGAGAGTTCTTCCGGGAACAAGAACCACCCATGATAATGGCCTGCAGCTGCGACATAGCCAGGAACCTGCCCAGAGAAAACAGCCGGTTTGCCATGGACTTCCTGTACCAGAGCTCGGATTTGAGTTACGGCATAGTAGATCTCCTCTACTCCAGGGGGTTGCGCAGCATCCATTATGCAGGGGTTGTTACAAAAACCATGCACCACTTTTTCAAAGGCGATTGCTACGGAACAGCCTAAGGAACTGTTGGAAGCCAGAGCCTGGATAGCCAGAATCTTGTCTTTGGCAAGGTCATCGGTAACCTCCGGGAGAGAAGCAAGCACCGTTTCCGGTTCCCACCCCAACCAGGGAGCTTCCGAGTCAGGAAAAGTGGCCTCCAGCTTCCGATAAAGATCGATGGGGTGGCCGGCTAATACCTGCAAGGAGTCCATCAGTCTGCCCCCTCCGAGGTGCTTCCCGGTACACCCACCCCGGAACGGTGCAGGATGTCCTGCAACTTATCGTAGTCAACTTCGCCATCGTGCCCTTCAACCTCTGCAACGAGGTCTTCCCCATAGCGGGCAACCAGCTCCGCTTTGGTAAGTTCTCGGAAGGGGACCTCTTCCTGGGCTGCCTGCTTTTCCACAGCAGAGTCGGCCTGGTTGAACACGGTGGTATAGGCACAGGGCAGCTTCCTATCATAAGCCGGCGCATCGAGGCCATGTTGCTTATCCAGGGTGTAGATAAGACTCGCCAGTTTGGAAAGCTCCTCCTTGTCTGGAGTGACCTCAATATGCCCCAGGAGGCTTGCCAGCTTTACATAAACACTGGGATCTCCCCCTTTGCGCCGCACAGCCGCTGCTCGGATGTCCAACAGATAACGGGTAGTACCCAGGTCTGTATCCAGGCAGCTGGCATACTTGGCAATATCACAGGGGATTTCCAACAGTCCGAAAGTGGACGCAGACTTAACAAAATTCTGAGAAAACTCGACACGCTGAGGGATGGGCAGCTTGGTTTTTTCACGTTCAAACAGCTGAGCCGCTTTGACAAGATCCTCCGTGCCAGCAACTCGGCATAAGCGTTGTTCTGGCAGGAGATAGATAGGCGTTTTCTCCTCGGCAGCTTCTTTGACACTGCCAGCCTGGGCAAATACTTCCTCGGGAAGATTGTACAGGTTCAGGAACGTACTGATGCGCTCAGCGACTTTATCCTCCAGGGCCTCCGACAGTAGAGGGCGCTGTTGCTCGAAGTACAGTTTACTGAGCAGGGCATCCTCTGCGGAGTTCACGGGGAATTTCCGTAATTCCGGAAGAGCAAACTGTTCCATGGGCAGTTTGGCATAAATCTCTGAATCGAGCTCGATGTCGTTGAGAGCCCCTAATAGCACTTCATCTTGAAGGCCTCCGAGTATTTTATGAAATACAGAAAAATCCTGGTCGTTCTGTTGGTCAACAAGGGTGATCATGGGATGTGGTCTCTTTCTGCCACTCATAGAAAATAAGCAGCGGGAGGGTAGGAGCTATTCCGTCGGCAGGATAAAGATCTTAGCTGCTCCTGTAATAAGCTGAACGGTGTCTATTAAATAAATGGTGAAGACCCCCATAAAATTGAAGACTTATTTGTTATAAGAACATGTCCCTAGTAACAGCTTAGCAACCTTACAGAGAAAGGAAAAAGCATGCCTACGCAAAGCGATGAGCAAAGAGATGACCTTGTTTTGGAGAACTTTGAAGACCCTGGAAGCCTGCCTCCACAGCTTGTAGCGGAGATTGAACAGCTCCTATCCCCCTCTTTTGAGCAAAGAACTCTAAGCCTTGAAGATCTCCGAGAAGGGACTTTCTACGAGGATCATGGGAACGAGTCTCCTCCCTGCCTCTTGTCGGTGGATCTCGCTGCAGGAGACACTCCCGTCTTGCCGAGAAAAACGGCGTATAAATCCTTCCGGCACCTGTTTTTTGTAAACAAGGATTGGTTTAATAAGGAGGAAAACCGATACCGTCTGAGAAGCCTATTTCCAAACGCCGCGATAATTTCTTTTTCCAGATACGATTATTTAACCTTCTCTGCCGCTGCTAACCCCTATACGATGCAGAAACTGTTCACTCAGTACTATGCCCTCTTCCCACTGGCTTATCTTAATTCCGCTACGCGCCATCATAGAATAGTGGGGGGATTGAGGGGGGCGTCTTCCCGAGTTTACAGGTACAAGCTTCCGGGGCTCCGCCTGGAGGGAAGGGCCCAATCTTTGGTAGGGCTTTGCTATAACGGGGTGTGGTTGCCTCCAAAAAGTATTTCAGTACCTTTGGCTCATTATATACGTTGGAGAAGCGCTCCTGCTACTATAGAAAGCCCATTACGTAAAGCCCAGAAAGTATCTTCCGCTGTGGATACCTACCTGACTTCAATTTGTGAAATAACGGGAGGATTGTAATGAAGTGCCAAAAATATACAGAAGAGGTATTTGACTCTCCTTTGAGTCTTGTGCACGGCTGGGATGAACTGGGGGCTCTCCTGAAGATCAAGACCAAGTATTTGTCCTGGGTGGGAGGAAAAGATAAGAATGGGAGTCTGCGCCGCAACCATATGCAACACTTGGTAAAAGTCAAGGGACGGGATACCTACAAGTCAGATACGACTCTGGCGCGTATCCAGACCGCGCTGAATATCCCCTTTGATCAAATACAAGACAGCTTTCCGCATGAACATCTACTGGCGTACCGCAAAGGGGTGAATTACAAAAAAGAGCTGCAAAAATATCTGGGCAGGAAGTACATGGTCCATTGTGATATCAAAGGGTACTTTGACAACATTTCCATGCGTAAAATAGTCAAGACACTGTGTGCTCTGGGAGCTATGTCGGAGGCAGGCGCGAAGCTGATTGCCCGCTACTGCATTGTACGTAGGAGACAGAGCGACCGTTGGGTACATACACTGCAGCAGGGGTCTCCCTGCAGTGCCCTGCTTTCCAATCTGGTGGGATATGCGCTGTACGACAGGGATATTTTGGCTTGGGTAGCGCGAAAGCAAAAGGAATACCCCCGGGCCTCCCTAGAGTACGTGCGTTACTGTGACAACTTGGTGCTGTTTGTCGATGGAGACGCTCCCCTAGAGCTTATTAAGGAATATCGCCAATACGTACATGTGGTGATGTCCCGCAGAGGATTCCAAACGCACAAATGGTCTGTTACCCCGAAGAACCACCCTTTTCGTAATCAGCGGTTTCTCGGAGTCGTTTTGAATGTGAAAGCCCGGGTGGACCTTGAGCGGTTTCAGCGGATTCGTGCTGCATTGTTCAATGCTTGCCGTACCTCTGTCACAGAGGCAGCGAACACCTATTTCTCTTTATATCCTTTTCGAGCGGCAGAGTTTCCCACGGAAAATGTGGGGGAAGACCGGGCGGTCTTTGCTATCACACAACACGCCAGGGATGAACAGTTTTTGTCTATCATGCGAGGACACGTGGCTTACATAGACTCTGTCAGCAAAGAACAGGGCAGTCTCCTGAAAAAACTGTTTCAAGCCTGTGTTTTTCTGCGGGAAAATCCCCAAGGGGTATCCCAGAGACTGGCCGAGCCTGTTTTTCTGGCTCTCAAAACCTACAACAGAAAAGTTGAATCTGTTGAAGTTTTTCTGGAGAGGCTCTCTTCTGCCTGTTCAAGAACCCGGAACTCTTCGGAAAGTCTTACCCAGGAAAACACAGGCCACTGGGAGAGCGTTCTTTAAATATTAAAAAATTAAAAAAGTCCACTCCTGGAATGAAGCGTCCTGTTTCCTACCAGAAAAGAGCACCCCTAAAAAGGTGCTCTTTTTTTTAGCTTTGCTCACTTAAAAATCTAGAAAAAACAGCCATTATATTTTGAATTTAAGTTAATTAGAATAGACAATGTTATTTGCCTACCAAGGCTCTGCTAATGAGGTAATTTGTGATGTGTCGTTCTTCCGCTCCCTTTGACTACCCCTCCAGCCTGCGCAGAGGCAAGAAGCAGCTGCGGAAGGATCTGCTGGAAAAGATCAACAGTCCGACAGATGATATCCCCCTGTTTCGCCCCGCAGGAGCCTGCCATAAGTGTGGGGGGAAACATTGGGTTTCTCAGCCCGAACCCTATACCTGGTCCTGCGTTTACTGCGGGAACCGCGCCTACTATACCCACGGAGTCCTGCAGCAGCAGATAGACATTCTTATGACCTCCGGTCGAAAAGGTGAGTTTGTCCGCTCAGAGGATGGCACCACGATTCGTGCCAAGCGCAATGAGGAGATCCGTCGCCTCTATCTGCGGGACAACAAGCCTTCCAAGAAAACCCGGTCGGCTTCCAGAAAAAGAAAACCATGAGGCAGTGCTACGCTGGGTTGGATCCTTCCTTGGCAAACACCGCCTTCGTTGTCCTTTCCCCAAAAGGAGAAATCCGGCTGCTGCTGAACAGCCATGACGAAGTGCCTCCGCGTGCCAAAAGACAAAAAACCCCGAGAGAGCACGACGCCTTGCAGCGCATGCTATGCATTCAGGCGTACCTTGACCGAACAGTGACCCTGGCCAGCCCTGGAGTATCCTGGGATCAATTGCAGGTAGCGTATGAAGATTACTCCTTCAACAGTGTGCACCGGGCGTTCACCCTGGGGGAGCTGGGAGGTATTTTAAAAAGTAATTTTCTGTTGAAAGGGGTACCCCTGCATCTGGTGGAGCCTAAGGTGCTGAAGAAGTTTGCCCTTGGTACGGGTGCCGCTTCTAAACAGGCTGTCCTGGAGCAGGCTAAAGCAGAGATGCGGTTTGAAGACCCTTCATTGCTTTCCGCAGCCTTGGCAACTTTAACCGATGATGCTGCGGATGCTTATTTTCTTGCCAAGTATTTATGGTATCAGAAGGCCCCCAAACAGGCCATTACCTACGAAACCAGCCGTGACAGGCTGAGAAAGAGATTAGAATATGTCCGACAGGCAAGCATCGGATAAGCCCCTTGTGCTGGTAGGCACCTCGTTCGGCTCCCTTCTCGGGTTTTGCAAAACACCGATTTCCGAAAGTAATTGGAGTCTGGCCCTCACGCACGCAGTGTTTATTCAGGAAAACAACATGTTCATCCCGGTAGGAGGACTGGATGCTCTGGCTTTGGACACTAAAGAGCTGGAGGAGGTAGTTACGTACGTTCATCCGGACAGCTACCTCCTGGCCACCTTCTTCCCACAAAGCAGTAAATCCCCCCTGGTAAAGAAATTTCTACAGTATTGGAGCCCGCAAGAAGAAGAAGAAGGTCCTCTCCCATAGAATCTCTTTGACATTGAAATAAAAAACGGGCCACTATCGGCCCGTTTTTTTTATTTTAATTTAGCAAGAGCATCGTAAACCCCCTTGATTTATCTAGGGGGAGTATGTCAAAAGTTTCGTCGGAAAGTCACGTAGTAGATCCCCTGAGCTCGGTAAGAACTCCGGCTGGTAGGCTCCTCTACGGTAGGGCATTGCACCGCGGCATTGTTCGGCAAATCCGGACGACCGTCCCAGAAGGAGAACTGGGTACGATGTGTCTGTCGATGTGCTCCACAGAAAGCATTTTCGTTGGAATCGGAGTCGGTATTGGTTCGGTTGTGAAAAGGCACATAGTTTCCGTACCCCTCCCTGAAGTACGCCGAGTAGCTGTAATGCTCCGGGGGCACGCCAAGGTTGTGAGACAGCGTCACCATATGCGCGTAGCTCAGAACCTGGGTTTCCAGCTGAGCCTGTCCCCGTAACGCGTAGATTGTAAGTGCCGGAGTTTCTCCGGAACGGTCCAGTTCCCCCAGATAAACCCGTCGCACGGGAGTAACCAGGTCTTCCCCGGACAGCATCTGCATTCTGCCAATATCAAACACGTCCCCAGCGGGAATACCCTTGAACTGGATGAAGTCGATGTCCGAGGCTCCGGAATCGTCAGTAATCAAAATACGCGCTTTGCTTGTGCGCATCATACTGGCAGCTTCCAGGACATGAATCTGCTTGGTGACCCGAGTACCCCCGGTTTTGGAGGCTACAGTCACCCAATCTGCGCCGTCCCATACCTGCAGCTCAAAGTCAATCAGGTAGACATCGTTCGAGGTCCCTTCCCAGCAGCACATCAGCTCTGCCGAGTGCAGAAAAACCGGCTGATCAAAGGTCATCTCAAACCAATTCGGAGAAGCTACTGAGGCTACGTGCGTAGTCTGCCAGTTTCCTCCCCCGTAACGGGTAGCCTGGTAAGGGTAATTTCCGGAAGAAAAGTTGTTGACGGCTACAGAAAATCCAAGCTCCTCATTGCTACGCATCCAGGGATTCAAGACAACCGGACGCAGAGCATTCAGATATACCGGAGCGTAGTTGGTAACCCCCAGACTCGGGGTCCCGTCTTCAGAAAGCTCAACATAAATATACTGGTAGGGTGTTCTTCCCACAGGGGGAAGGTTGACTTCCAACCCGGAAGTCATTTTGAGGATATCATCCTGAAGACCGTCCGCGGAAAAGCCTCCGGAAAAAGAGACAATCAGGGGCTCCTCCTCTGTAGCCAGGGTAGCTACCCGAGTGTTTCCCTCTGTTAAGGCCAAAAAGCCTTCCCGACCTATGTACCCGGCAGAGGGAGCATCCAGGGCTGTGTACCGCTTTCCATACAGCACGGTCTGATGCACTGGAGTATCCAGCATTTCCACGAATTGATGCGTAATTTTTTTCATGCCCTGTCTTTCTCAGCTATTCCGCGGTAAGGGTGATTTCAGTGGTGCCATCCACCAGGGTGGTGGCAAGGTCCTTCAGCTCGGGCACCTGCACACAGTCCTGTCGGCGGCGCAAGGCATCCACACTCACGGAAAACATCTCCAGTAGGTACAGATGGTCACATTCCTTGGTGATCTCGGTTATGGTACGCATGGTTGTTCCCCTACAGATCAGCCAAGGTCAGCTTCAGAGCAGCCTCTACCTCAGCACGGGTGGTTGCACTCTGTATCCGAGTACGTTTCAAATTCCGCAAAGCCCGGCGCAGAGCATAGTGGGCTCCTTGCTGCTTCAGTACCTCTTGCGCCACTTCCAAGGGAATGCCCGGGTGATCCTTATTGTAATAGTCTGTCAATGTGATACTGACCTGACCCAACATTTCCGCCAAGCGGATGCCTCCGCCCAAACGAGTTGCATGCTCTTCCCCGGCGTCCATGACATAGGTAGCCTCCCCGACCGTACAAGGCACTCCCCGAGACAGGGCGTCCTCATACTCTGCGTACACCTGCTCCAGGCACTGACTTTTGTATCCTGAGAGGTGCAATACCCAAGCGTTTATCGTGCTGTCCCATAGGTGCTCTGCAGAAGGCCGCTCCGGTGCCAGAATGTCTCCAGACCGAACAAGGTCTGTATGCATGGGAATTCCGTTTCGAAGCACAAATATAAGTGCTGCCATGGATAAATCTCCTACTCAACGAGTTTGATAAGATTCAAGGAGGGTCTGAACCGGATAATGGAGGGGGCTTCGGCATATCCGAGGATCTGCACCATCTTATTCTCCCCGGTGGGCCGAGTAGAACTGATCAGACCCGAAGTGAGATCCAGAAACAGAAGGGCCCCCGGAGTGAAACTCCAGCTGAACTTCCGAAACCATCCATCCGTTAGCACTTTTTTGACCCCGGTACCGTCCTCCAAGGCCAAGGCCACGCATGGGCACAAGGTTTCTGCATCAGCACTGGCGAGAACGTACTGTCCATATTGATTGACTCGCAGGGCCGCCCCTGCTCCCAGGGCATTTTCCGCCACCGTGCCATCCACACGGGTCTGGCCAATATAACTGGCATCCGTCAGCAGCGTAGACAGATCCACACTTTGCCAAATGGTCGCTTCCAGTACGGTAGCTTTAGCGGCTTCCAGCTCGTTGACAATCTGCATGGGGTTCAAGGCAGGTCGGTCCGCCGCAGAGGGGGTACTTTTAAATTCCCTTTTTCCGTCCAGGCGGGAGGAATAGGATACAGCTGGCATGCTCAGGCTCCTGAGGCAAAATTAAGGAGAAGGGTAGTTACTTGATAAAACGTATCGGGCGGGACCAGGGGCCCCGCTCCTGAGTTTTGGTAGCTTTGGCAGGAGGCGACCAGACATCCTCCGACAGGTTTACCGAGAAGAACAGGCTCTCCTCGTTTTTTTCGTCCAGGTCCAAGAAAAACAGGTAGTGGCCTCCGTCCGATAAATTTTTGAGCACAGCAGGCGTATGACCAGTTGGAGAGATCTGCTGGGTATAATAATGCTGTGAGGTGAAATCGTACTTGCCTACCTGAATGCCAGAGTCACTGGTACTGGCGATAAACACCTGCGTGTCATCCACCAGGTAAAAAGGCTCGGACACCTTCAAGGAAGTCTCAGACAGCACCCGCTCACTGCCTACCAGGATATAAGGCTCGGAGTAGTAGATGTAGTAATCGTAAGGGAACTCCTCCATCAGAGGCAGCATAGCCTCATCTGTCAAAGTGAGTTCCCGGTAAACCAGCTGGCCGTAATCGGCATCCTCCGAGACTTTTTTCAGACCGAAAAAATACAGAGTGCTGTCTCGCCGAAGCAGCAAAGGGCGCACCACGTACCCGTCTCCCGTGATACGATAGAGGTGCTCCGGATCGATGGATACAGGAGTGGCCATGCAGCTTACTCCTTGAGCCAGTAATAGCTGATACTAAAAGTTTTCCCAAGGTCCTCCGCGTGGAAGGTCAGGCTTCCTCCAGTGGAAACATAGACCTGCCCAGAGGTTGAAGGTGTAGTTGTCTGCAAGGTAATTGGAATGCCATCCAAGGTGGCACTCCAAGAAACCAATTCATCCCTCTCGCAAATCAGAAAAGCGGGGTCCTGGGCACACGCCAGAGACAAACCCTCTGCCGCAGTCATTGTTTCATTTTCTGTATAGATCAGATTTGCGGCGTACCAGTTGTAGCGCACAGTCAAGGTCTGCAGATTGTCCTTGACGATGCCGGTTCCAGCTACGGTGGAGAACCACTCCCCTTCAATGTAGCTCTTATCTGCCTCAAACCGCAGGGTCAGGCCATCCACGACATCCTCTTCCGTGGCATGGGTAGGCTTGGATCCCGAATGCCCCATAACCCACTGAGAGCCATCCCAGCCGTAGCTGACCAGAGGATAAGGGACATGCTCAAAATAGTAGGCGTAGGCTGTCTGATGAGTAGTCCGAGTCAGCAAAATCCCGTATTCAAAGGGCGTGATGTCGAGAATGGCGCTATCTCCCCCATAATGCCAAGAAAACCACTGCCCTGCCTCAAACACTCCGATAGAAGCATAGTTTGCCGGCAGAGCCAACATCCGACCGAAGGGGTCACACGCCAGAGCCACAATCTTCAAATTGCTTGGAAGCCCGGGAGCATCTCGATTAAAAAAGCTGTTAGCTGCTGCAGAGGTGTTGTAATTTATGAGGGTTGTACCGTCTGCCGACAGGCAAGATACCCCAGCATTGTCGGTGTTGTGGGCAATCCAGAGATTATCCTGCAAATCCACGCACAGTAAGTCTCCACGCGTTGACATATAGGAACTGTCTGTGATTGGAAAGGCCAGAGCCGGGGTGCTGGAAGTGCTGTAGGTAGCCTCAATCAGATTGGTTACCGTATTGTACTTGATCAGCTCTCCCGTAGCTGCAACCACCCAATAAATATATCCCCGAGAATCAATTGTGCTCAGTGCAAAGCAAGGGCGTTTATCCTGCGTATTTGGGAGGCGAGCCCACTGTCCGGTGGTAGTATTTCTCCGGTACAGCCCGGTATGCTCTTTTTCATCAGAGGTCCAGATAAACAAATCCCCTGTCAACGGGCAGATCATTGGTGAACTGAAATCGTAGTATTCCGGTGTGGTCTGAGTGAGGCCGCTGCTGGTCAGGATATCCTGAGTACTGTACCTCTCATGAAGGAGATTCCCGGAAGCTGTGTTTATGGTGGCATGCAGCACAACTGGCTGGTAAGCGTCTCCCTGAGACACCGGAGTCAATGTACACCAGGCAGAGCGCCCCCCCTCTTCAATGGCCACCCCGTTCATGTCGTAACGAGCTGAGGCCGTGACCTCTGGCCGGTAGTGTGTTTGTGCTAGGCCATTGTTTATCCCCCGTTTCGTATCATAGGCATACAGCGCTCCGACATAGGTAACCTTGGAAGAGTAGCTCCAATAATTGTAAGCCCAGACCACCCCATCCCGAGCGCGGTAGCGCAAGCGCGACTGGTATGGCTTGACATAAAAACCTGGAAAAGCGGTCAACTCTTTTCGGTAATAATTATAAAAACTTAGCTGCTTTGGGTACATGGGAGCAGCCAATACCTTATAAGCACTCTGCCCGGTAACCCCACCCTGAGTCAATACCGCAAAAAATTTGTTGCAGTCGGCCTCTGTACAGGACGGGGTTCCTCCAAATACGGCTTTCCCTTCCGATTCCCCCGTGTACCCAGAGTCATAGAGAAGATAAGGAACTCTTACAGAGGTATCTACCGGGGCATGCCCCCAAGTACGTCCCACACTGCTGAAGTTGAAAGGCCGCACCGCCATCAGGGGGCGAGCATAGCCATAATCATTCACAGCGAGAGTCAAAGACTTAAAATTGCCAATTACATCCCCAGTAGCCCAGGTTTTCTCAGCATATCTCTTATAGTAGGAGGTGCTCAGATTGGAGGCTCGTCCCAAGGTTTCCGTGTACCCCATAAAACCATCTGCCTGCCGAAAATCCTCTGTATTCAACTCTGTAAAAGGGCAAATGCTGATGTACCCCTCCCCGTAATTCCCAGAAGAGGTAGTGAGATGGTCTGAATAATGGTTAGAACCCGTAAACATGTAATACAAAAATCGATCCACCCCAAGGGCCATAACAGCGTTCTTGCGACCTTGCTGTTCCTGAAGTGATCCGTCTTCGTTAACCAAAGACAAAAAGGCGTAACCGTTCATGCTACCTGCTCCTAGTCAAGCCGTGTAGGGGCTCATAATAATGGTGTAGTACACATCCACAATATCATTCACAGTCTGCTCAATAGGGGTCAGGAGAGTGGTCATAGCCACCAGGTTCCCAGAAGACGTACTATAAGCCAAAGCCACCGAATAGATGGTGCGTGTCGATGTGGGGGCTCCGAACTGGTTACGGTAGCGCTTACTGAACGTAGTCCCCGTGACCTTGGCTAAAATATCTCCGGAAGCCACACTGGAGTAGGTCAGAGAATTGGGCACAGTGGTCAATGACCGAGTTACCGGACCGGTAAAGCTGCTAAGGTATAGGTAAGGGTTACTGAAAGGTGTCAGCAGAATCTTGCGCCCATTGGGCACAACCAGATTCGGCTGGTTACTCTCCGCCTTCAATTCCAAAGTCCTGGCATCCCGCAGAGCTACCTCGACATACCCCTTGATATTTAACGACAACCCATCCATACCCGATGCTCCTCAGTAAACAATGAATAAACCACCTTAAATAGGCGTGTAGTCCAGCACAGTGCTCGTCATCGAAAAAAAGGCGAGGTCGCTGTAGAGAAAAACCACCTCGTCTTTTTTGTTCTCGCTGTAAAATTCAAAGTTGGTCAAAGCTGCCAGGGAAAAATCCGCACCTACCACAGGAACAGTTTCTTGCTGCCAAGTTTCTGTCTCCAATACGGTAAGACTGCTTCCCGCAGGGCTCTCCTCCCACAACTCCCCAGCAGGGCCTGGGGAAATGCAAGCCGTGGCAAAGTAGGTGCCTGGAAAGACGTCTCCAATATACTGGGGGGTCGGGAGCAGGGTACTGTTGACGCAGGTAACGACACCTGTAAGGTCTTTGTGATAAAGGCGGTACCCAAGCAGATGACTGCCTCGCAAAGATCCGGGAGCAGCCCAAAATACCGTAAAGGCGTCTTCCCGGGACACGACACCAGGAGCTTCCTGTACATCATAGGCGAGGAAGCTGAGATCCCCATAGGTCAAAGACACCTCATCGTAAGACCGAGGCTCAATGGGATCGACACGGGTCATAGAAAAAGCGCTTAGATCCTCAAACTCAAAATAAACACTCTCTGTCAACAAGCCTGGCGGCTTGATGAATGCAGGAGAGGTATTCTCAGGCCAAGCCCTCCAGTAGATCTTGCCATTATGTTCAAAGACCAGATTGATATGACCATTCAAGTACAGGATGTCTAGGTGGATCCCAATCGATACCAGAATCTCCGGATCCCAAACACCCAAAGCAGAGCGACGTCGTACATAAATCTCCGTGCTATTTTTAGTGTAGGCCTCCCAACGCTCCCCACTGTCTGTATCGGCAAAAGCTACGTCGTAGTTCGAAAAATAGCAGAGGGTTGCCCGGTATGTCTGCAGGTTGACCAGCATCCTAGCTCCGATAAAACAGCATGCGCCATGCAATGTCTGCCAGGGTTAAGTCTTCCTGTGCCTGAGACACTATCCGAAAAATGTCTCCTACCTGAAAAGCCGGAGACGTTTCTTCCCAGGAAAACACTCCGGTAGTCTCCCCTGCGGCAAATGTCAAAGTTCCGATCTGTGTTTCATTCCGCCAAAGGCTCAAGACAAAATCCGCACTGGCGGCAACACAGGCTCGTGCCGTAGATACTCCGACGACCTGAGGAAGATACATATCCCACCCACACACAAAGAGGGTCAGTGTAGCATCCCCCGGAACCAGTCCAGGAACGCAGCCCATCACTTCGTAGTGCTTGCGCACCTCCTCCCGTAACGACTCCATTTCGTTCAGGAGTAGCATAGGATTTAGCACTGGACGATCTGCTGCCGTGGGTTTCGCCTGAAACTCCCGCTTACCGTCCACTCTTGGGGTATAGACTACTGCTGGCACATTAAGATCCTAAGCAGGGAGCAAAGGTTAATACTTGATGATGAAGTTAATGACAAAGAACGGGTGCATAGTATTATGGGGCTGTCCTCCTCCTGCCGAAGAAGAAGTGATATCCAAACCATAATCGGCATTGCCGTCTGAGCCTACGGAGTGAGCACTCGTGTTGGGATCGACGTTGTTTTTGTTGTCCACGTTGACTGTGTGAGTATGTTCCGGCATCTCTTCTATGGAAAGGGTATGCTGCTCCTCCCCTCCGAGATCTCCGAGAACCCGGTTGGTCAGCCCATCGCCCTGTCCGGCAGCCAGAGGGCTCCGCCCCGCGGTATCCTGTAAACAGAAGGTCGTCGTGCCATCCCCTCCGAAGGTCGTGCCAATCACAGCAAACAGACTCGGATAATCGGCAATATTCAGAGTTGCCTTACGGTACAGCAGCCATCCAACAGGGGCCACCGTAGTCGGCCACATAAGAATCTGCCCGGGGGTTCCCGTAAAGGTTTCCACCAGGTTGCTCAGCCTGATCAGTTCCTGTCGATTCTCCTCTGAAGTATCAACATAACCGTAATACTCTTCGAATACCAAAGTATGGCCGGCCTCAGGGCGCCATTTCTCATAGATTGGTGTAATAGATACACCAAACCCCTGAGCATTTACATTTTCGTGGTAGTGATACCCCTCAAACAAGCGGATCGTATCATAGTGCACATGCAGAGAAATCCCGTCGGCATTAAAATAATTACCATTTGGGATACTGATCGCAGCCCCTTCGGGAATGTCTTGCGGCAGGGTCAGCGTCTCATACATGGCGGCTCGAGAGCAGTTCTGTGCTACCGTTTCAGCCACTTGAAGCAGCACCCCGTAGGAATATACTTTGCCACTGCCCCCCAGGGAGACCCGAAGCTGCAGAGAAGTAAATCCCAAAGTAACCGACTGCACTGCGAGGTGATCAATACTTTGGTAGGTTGTGCCTCCGTCATAAGAGGCTTCCACAGAAACGTCCGCAGCGGCATCTGCCACCACATGAACGTAATAATCGTTCAGAGAAACCTCTTCATCGATCAGCTCCTGAGGCAGAATCTCAGAGGTAAGAAAAGTATCTCCTGTCGTACCTTCCCAAGCGGTCTCCCCGATAATGTGCTTAAGACCTGCCGAAGGCTGCACTGAGTTGGGACTGTTGAGGATGTCGTACACAACCCTGCTGAAGCCTGAATACTCTCTCAGGGTATGATAAAACACGTCCTCGAAAGTGATATCCCCCGTCCCGGCACCTCCACCTCCAGGGCCCCCAAGCTGCACCAGGTCCCCATAAAAAAAGCGTCCTACCAACCGGTAGCTGGCTTCATTGGTCAGAGCTCCCGGTACGGTTGCTGACAGGTACAGGCTTTCTCCGGGTCCCAATCCTAGACCGGAGAGATCAGGTCTGGAAACCACCCCGGAGCACAGCACCAGGCTGTTGGCAACGTCCGCCAGGCCGACTACCGCATCTTTGCCTGTATTGTTCGCTATGGCAGGGTAAAAGGTCTGATCAACGGGGTTGTAATAAACTGCATCTCGCTCTCCCACAGAAATATCAAACACCACGTTCGGAATGACATTCTGCCCACGGTGTTGATATTGAGTAAGATCCAGATAGTTGCCAAACAGCTCCATCCGGTCCCGCAGCAGCTTGGTCCGATTGGTCAGAGTCTGCCCCTGCCAGTTATCGTAAGCCAACTCTCCGTCAGCAAACTGAGCCAGAAGGGGCTCACTGTTAAGCCAGCGGTGCACCGACTGCCACTCTGGGGTCTCGTTGAAATAGGGGCCGGGGAACTCTCCTGAAGTGATCGTAGGATCACCAGGGTCCTCATTGCCGGGGTAGTTCGGGTCTTCAATGATGGGGTCTTCTTCTTCAGGAAGCTCTACAAAAAGACACTCTCCCATAAGACTCCAGGTTCCAGAAGTCAGCAGGGTAGGGGAGGTGACGTAAGCCGTGACTCCAGGGTCTCCCAGGGCTGCAGCCCCGTAAGTATTGGAACCGAAAGAATAAAGGTCCCCGGTGGAAGTCTCAGCAAAAGCGGTATTGGAACCGGCGGTGATTTTGCTCCAAGTAGCTGCAGGGGTTGTGACATTGGTCAGATCGGAACGATCCGTGGTATCCCCGAGACCCAGCAGACCGTCCGCGCCAGAGGAGTTTCTGCCGACACTCCACAGGGCCCCGGAGGTATCCAACGCCAGCATGGCCCCTTCCGAGGTTGCCAGTACGGCTTTTGCCCAGTCAGTACGCACGCCTACCTGTGTCCAGGTCTCAACGGTCAGAGAAATGTCAGAAGTGAACCGGTTGTTCAGATTATGTCCGGAAGCCCACAGAGTACCGTCCGAGCGTACCAGCACCGCGCCATCCTGAGCGCAGTCGATATGCTCGAAAGCCTGGCCCTCCCATAAACAGGTAGGGGCATAGACCGTAGCCGTGTTACCCAGGCCTAGCTCTCCTAGAGAGTTATAGCCAAACCCCCACAGAGATCCATCCGACTTCAATGCCAGAGTTATCGTTTCTCCGGCGGCTACAGCTACCCAATCCGTGCCTGTACCAACCTGTGTCGGAGCCGTTACCGGGGCATCGATTAAGTCCCCAAGACCCAGACGCCCATAGGTGTACTGACCCCACGTCCACAAGGTGCCATCGCTCTTAATGGCGGCCCCATGCTGTGCCCCACAGGAACAGGCCGCCCAATCGGTATCCGTGCCAACCTGAGTCAGTATGTCTACCGACGTGAGAGCTCCAAGGCCCGCTTGTCCATAGGTGTTATCTCCAGACGCCCACAACGAGCCACTGGTTTTTCGGGCCAGCATAAAGCTTTCCCCGATATCCACCTGTGCCCAGTCACTATCCGAACCTACACGGGTTAACTCCCAATGATCTGTCAGGTCGCCAAGGCCAAGTTCACCCAGGGCATTGGCTCCCGTAACCCAGAGCTCACCATTTTTTATGACCGCGGAGCTGTAATTCCTCTTAGCCACGTGCAGTATCCTTTATTAAACGAAGGTTATCGACCAGGTGCCCGCCAAACGGATGGAAGCGTCCTTAACCACCATGGAACGCGTCTTTCGAGAAAACAGCACATTATTCTCAGACAGCAACCCCAACTCACAGACGGACAGGCCATTGGCTTCATCGTAGCCGACATTCCAAGAAACGCGCATTGTTGCGGCATCTGGAAACTCCGGCACTCCCGTGATGGAAGCTACCCAAGCGACCATATCTTCTCCAACGGTATTGGCTCCGAGAACCAGAGCCTCCGTGAAGATTCCCCCGATGTTGGTGTCGTTAGTGGTCGGGGCAGCACTGTCGTTCCCGAGAGCTACCCGACTGATACGATAGTCAGTATTCCCGGACAAGGTCTGTGCAGAAATACGGCAGGCTCCCTGAACAATCAGGTTCTCAAAATCCCAGGAGTGCACCAGAAAATCTTGTCGATCATAGGCATCAATGTGGATATGACCCCGGCATTTACCCAGGGTGGGATAGGCTTCTTGCATAGAAGTTCCTTTGGCAGGACGAAGGAGTGTTTCAGGGATGAACTATTAGATAGTGGACACAGGAGGGGTATTTCTTAATAAAAAAAAAGTCAAAAAGACTGTGCTTCCAATTCCTCATTATCTGTGTTGAAAACGGACATGGTAGCTGTGTCTACGCTGGCAGGTTGCCGAGTGATGGTTCCGAAACGATAGTGCTGCCCGTTGTGATACTTGCCCATACTTATACGGTAGGAAAGGTCTCCACTGGGCGCCATTCCAAGTGTAAAGGTGCTGTCTTCCTGAGATTTCGGTCCCACTTCCGCATAGGTGATCCGCATAAACATGTCTATCAGCGGATACAAATAGACAGGAAAGCCCTCCCGAATAATCTCGTAAAGATTAAGCAGACGGTTTCTGGTATTGGTTGCTGTGTGGTCATTGATCTGTGCCGAGATATAAACCAGGTTGTATTTCAACACCTGATCCATTAAATCATACAGGTACTGCTCGGTGGAAGAGCCTCCATTACGCGCCAGGTAGAAAGGCTTAGGGTCCAACAGGTGATCCGGGTGCCTAAAGTCCTCCACCAAATCCTTGGGCAGCATGACATCGTTGTACCAGTCCGGGTTTGAGATGTAGTCATTTACCCGGTTCCAGCGAGCAATCAGTTGGTACTTCTGCAGAGGAGTGCCCACCTCCACCAAGAGTTCCCCGTAGAAAAACACCTGGTAAGTGTTATGGTCGGTGACTACCTCGTAGTAAGAAGAGGGGTCGATATCTCCGGATTCCAGAAAAGTGATTCGGGGATTGATCGCTTGAACGACCTCCCCAGCATACCGGGCATAGGGGAACCCGTACAAAATGTTAAGGATGGACTCAATGTTTGTCACGCTCTTGGCATTGACGAAGAAAAACTGCAATGCCTCCAATAGCAACTTGTACTCGAGGCTATTAACTTCCTGCTGATACAGGAAGTGTCCAAAGCGCTCATACAGGTAGCTCTCAATAAGCAAGACATTGGTAGCCCAGAACAAGACATACTGAGAGGAGGGCATCTCCACGGAGTACGCCCCCTCGATGATTACGGGATCCGTGAAAATATCCACGTAAAAGCGCAGAGTCTCATCTTCCAGAGAGAAATGCACCCCCTGCTGCAGAGCTACATTCGGCTCAAAGAGTGAGCTCACCAGATAGGATAAGTCCTCCATCCCTTTCAAAGGGTAGTCCAGATACAGAAGCTCTCCAGTACCCGGATCAGAGACATAAGTGGCCTGGGTACGGTCAAACACCAATAGCCTGTGCTTAATCGGCAGATGAATCGGAGCCGTAATCAGTGAGCTGCACAGGACCCGGCCCAGGAGGCTGTTGTACTGGGTTGCCAGCAGTTCAAAAGATCCGGACAGTACCCGTTGCAGGGACTCCCGGTCTTTGAAGTACTCCGTCCAATAGTCCCCAAGAGCACTGAGGAAGTTACGGGTAGTTGCGCCCCGCTCCAAAGCCTCCTTCATGTACCGGTCGGAGTATCCGTACAGCTCAGGATCACGGGTATACGAGATGAGAGCCATCAGTATTCCTCCAGCTGCAGAGTCAGGAAATCAGAATCCGTGTAGAACTGTAGGGTATTCCAGGAAATTTGTTTGGAAAGGCTCTCCGGAATGGCGAACTTGTCGGAGATGGATCCCGTCACCTCAGTCAAAGACAAGGGGTCAAACAGGGAATAGCTGAGAGTAGCAGGCAGCACCACATGCAACAGCCCGGGGACTTTCTGATGAATTTCCTTGATAAGATCCGAAAGAATGAGAGTGCTGCCAGGAGGGATGGTGTTGATATGGTTCTTGACGACCGCCCGTGCCGAAGCCGCGATCTCCTCCAGAGTTTGTCCCAATGCCACGGAAACCCGCAACGTCAAAGTGCCTGACAAGCATACCGGAAACAGAGTTTTTACCACCGGATCGTAGCACACGACACGGTTTTCCTCAGCATAGACAAAGGCGTGTACTGAATCCACCACGCTATCTGTGAGATAGGTCAGTGTAACGAAAGATCCCTCCGCCACCCCGGAAGGCGTAATGTCGGGCAGCTTTCCATAGCAGGCCCAGGTGGTTTCCGAAGTATTGCTCAGAGTGTAAGCTACCGGTTGGGGAGTAAAAGCGGGGTCAGGTTCGGCATCAGGGTCTTCCGCAGTCATCAAAGAGACTATCCCGGCAAGCTGAGTCACCACAGGTTCCGTAGTGCTATCGATTCCGTCAGAGATCCCCAGATAGCTGACCTTGCCGTCTACAACCTGCAGCAGCTGTTCTTTTTTCTCCAGAGCCTGCTTGACGTAGATGTCCGCTTTGTTGCCGACATGCACATCAATCAAATCAAACTGCACCACATCCCGCATCTGTTCGGTACTTCCATACCCCGCGATATACAGGTTCTGAATACCTAGGTAGGCATCCAACAGGACGGTGTTGATAGCCCTATCGGTAATCATTTCCCGAGTGGTGATGACCTTTCGCGTGCGGGTAATGAATTCCTCAGAGGTCTCCACGGTGCTTCCTACGTAGAAGTTATCTGGAACTTCACTGCGTAGAAAAAAGACGTTGGTCAGGTAGGAGGTAGCCTCCGCTCCGGCCTTGACCTCCACATCCGATGGATTCGCTGCTCGCACCAGGATATCCACGTAGAACTCTGTGACATGTTCGATGGCATTGACGATAGAGGTGAAGCTGGCCGGGGTCAGTACCGTATCCGCAGCCGGGTAAAAAACCTCACCCCCGATCAATGCCAGCGCCTGGCTCTGATTGATCTCCAAAAAGCCTACAGGTTTGGAAAAGAACAACCGGAGAGTGCCGAAAGCCTTATCCCCCTGCTTGCGCGTCACAAACCAATTGCTCAGGATAGCATCCACCACCGTGTCATATTCGGTGCCCAGCTCGGTCTGCAGTTCCTGCGCCCGCGCCAAGGACAGGTAGGCAGAAGCCCGCTGTACGTCGTACTTGAAAAGCTGGTACAGCAGGGACATCCCGCGCACCAGAATATCATTGGCTGCGGTGCCCTCATTCAAAGACCCGAGATAGTTGGCATCCCGAAGGTACTGAATCAAAAAGTTGCGGGCTTCCTGAAGATCCGAGGAAGAGAACGTGATATTTGCCATAGGGTAGCTACCTATTCATAGGAAAGGTTACAATATAATGGATAAAAGCCTGAGCTATTTGAAGGTGTAAGGAAGATCCAACAAGGCTTTTTCCCCCTCTACGGATAGCACTTCTATCACCACATCGATCCGTCCACGGTCCTTGGTAGGATCATAACGGAATTCCCGCAAGGTCAGGGAAAACAGCTTGTAACTGTTGTCTTGCTCCTGATCTGCTTGCTGAAGATATGCTTGGCAGCGCTTCAGATCATCCATCACCTCCAAGCGCATCCGTGGAACCAGGCTCTGTGCTACCTGTGTATAGGTAGGCAAGTAGGAGCCATAATCCGAATCAAATACGTCGGTACCTCGAGAGGTCAGCATGAACTTGACCACTCGATTGGCCAGCACCTCGATAGCAGCTGCCGGGGCCTCTGAAAGGAGGCTGCCCTCCATCTCCTCAGCCCCTTGATAAATCACGTCAAAATTCCCGGTCCTGCGGTATATTCGTAGGTCCTGCATCAAGCACCTGCCCCATGCTGCTCAAAGGAAGAAAGGACGGCTTGCAGATATTGCAGCTGAGTTATCTGTGTTGCCGCCTCACTGGCCACGCGCTGATAATAGGTGGCTCGTGTAAGTTGATGAACATCGGTAAGTCTGCCCAATGCGCGTAAAAAATCGTAGGTTTCCCGTCGAGCGATCTGAGAAGTTGCAGCTACGGCTTTCGGGGAAAAAGCCAATTCAGCCATAGCGTCCAAAACATCTTGAGATAATTTCAGATCCTGCAGATCAATGGAATCCCCCCCGGAGTTTGCTGCAAGAGCCATCTGTCCCTCCAGCATACCCTGCAGAACGGTAACCGCTTGCGCCAATGCACTACGCATGTTTATACCTCTGGCTCAGCTCTGCAATACGCTTGGTGAGCAACCTTTTTTTATAAGACAGCTGAGCCTGTGACCACCCCATAGCCTGCATGATCTCCGGGTTAGAGCACACCTTGCGCCCATGAAACCCGGTTACCAATTCAAACAGCTTTTTCTCCTCCGGAAGAAGATCAAAATAGAGGGCCTCCAGCATATCCTCCTCGTCGTCTGCAACCGAGCTGAAAAAGCGGTCATCCAAGCCCCCTACGGACTCCACCAAATCGTTACGCATCGAGTTCTCGACACGGTTAAGCTCATTTACACTCCACCCCAGTTCCTGGTGGAGCTGATCCACAGTGGGAGTAAAACCGTGGGTCACCGTCAACCGTTCCTTGGCATCGTTGAAGGTGCGCAGTTTCAAAGTGATATTCTCTGGAATCCGCGCAGCATTCTGGTAGGTGTAGACCAGGCGACTGATGGGTGCGAGGTTGTTCACAATATGCGTAGACAGAGCCGCTCCCAGATTGGGGTTGTAGGTATCCAAGGCCTTCGCTGCCAAAACCATAGCCTCATTCTCCAATACCCCGCGAGGTACCGGGCCTGCCCACTTGTTGACTTGGGATTGCAGTATCGGATCCAGACGCTTAAGCAGAGCCTCCCGATCCTTGGGAGACCGGGAAGTGTGGTAAACCTTCCATAAACGGAGATCTTCCTCCTTGGAAGAGGGGGAAGCTGAAGCACCTATAGCCGCCGACAGAGCTGTGGGCATGAAAATCTCCTAACCTAATCATAGATAACATTGCTGGTAACTTCCTGTGCAATTTCTTCCAACAAACTGCGCAAGCCAGAATTTCGTCGTTGGCTGAGCACTCCGGTTTCCTTGTCATTAACAAACTCGAAGTACTGCTGCAAAGTAACTATCTCTCGATTGTTGTACCTATAAGCCAAACGAGGCTCCTCCTGCTCATTGCCTGTGCCCAGCTTTTCGATCTCTTCAAACGAAGCGGCAGAACAGCCCAGCAGACTCTTATACAGGCCTCCTATCTTTTCAGGTACATGGGTCACTTCCTCAGAAATGATGGCATAGCTATTTTTGAGGGTAGGCTTACCGTCCTTATAGGCATCTTCCAGGGTACGCACGAAGCCCATCTCCACGGTAGTGCTGGCCACGTTCTTGCCAAGGGTATGGGTTAACGACAACACCTGGCCCACCATAGTGAAGCTTTTTACGCCAAGGTCCACGTTGTCGTACACCACTCCGGGAAAACCCGGGGTAATGAACGGATTAAACGCCAGAGCCACCTGAGCAGAGGTCGGTTCATACCGTTTTAAAAGCAGCATGCTCTGACGCGCCCTGTCGGCAAACTCCAGGTCCTGAGTGAACTGCTGCCCACCTTCGTTCTCCGGAACAGCGCTGTCCAACTTAGGCGCTGTGTATTTGGGACTGATGTACGTCAGCCAGGGAGGAGCAATGGTATCGAACAGAAAAGGTCCGGTGTACTTCTCGTTTTCAAGAATCTCAGACACCATGGGGTGGGTACTGCTGCCCGCGGAGGGACGCTCTCCTTGCAGGGTACGTGGGTAATACTGCAGGGTGATTTGTTCTGCCAAGGGAGTGTTGTCCCCCTGAGTAAGTAGGGCCCCGACACTGGAGGAGTCCGCCGTCCGAATCCGCGTGGGTACTCCGTATACGGTTTCTCCACAGGAGAGGCTTTCCACCATGGATCGAAACATCACGTTGCATCGAGGAGGCAGAGCGTCGTACATCAAAGGCTTAAGACACATGCTGTGAAGACGCCCCTGGCTGTAGCGCGGAGTGGAGAAAAACGCGAACTCATACTCCATATGGCTGACGATATAAGTCAGCAGCCCGAACAAAGAGTCATTGCTCGGCACCGCCCCGATCAGTTTGGATAACTGCTGACTTCTGGCAGCCAGGCTGGTGCCTCGGAGCAAGGGAAAGCCGTCTCCGTTAAAAGAGGCTTGATTGTCATCAAAGTAGGGCAGAATAGCGTACCGCAGATCCACCCGCCAGCGGCGCATGTACTCCGCGTAAAACTTGCCGATTTCAGATTGCCCTGAAGTGGAGGAGACAAGCTGCAGCGCGTTGATCAGGAACTCAGAAGGGTACTTGAACACCTCGGAGCCCCCATCAGAGCTGGTATAGCCTCCTACCCCGCGCAGGAACAGGCACATGGGAAAGCCATGCTCCGGGATGAACCCCCCGTGAATATAGGAATAAGTGTTTCCTGGAGACAGCTTGTAAGCCTCGTCATTCAGGTTTTGCATCAGCTGTACCTTGATATCCTGCAGAAAAGCCAGGATGCTCTGACAGTTGATGACAAAATTACGGCCTGTCGCGGTGTTGGTGTACCCGGAGCTTTCTACTTCTCCTTCGAAAAGCAGCAGATATTCCTCCGCCTTGCCTTGGAAGTGGTTGGAAACAAATACCTGTACAGGCACACGGTCCTGGCGCCCCAGACCAAACAACCGAGAATCTGGTTCCAACCCAAGAGTGCACCGAGGCAGCGCGTTAAAGCTCTGCATCACCTGTACGGAATGGCAGGGTACCTCCACTCCCGCGATAAAAACTTTGTAGGAAAGGCTGTAGGCATTGGTGGGCATAATTTATCCCTTCCAAGTAGCATGGTAGCTACGCAGGTCCACATGCAAAAACGTGTTATAAAATCCGAAACCCTTAAACCCGAGCTGCTTGAACACCTGACAGGCCTTAGCTTGCATAGACTTTGGAATAGCCAAATCTGCAGCCAACCCCCTGGTATGGTAGCTGCTGCTCTTCCCCCCTACGGCTGCATTGTACAAATAGCAGCGATAGCCACTGTTTACCGGGAATTTCCCCAAGGACTTGGCAGATTCATTCAGCAAAGAAATGAGGCGAGAAGAGATTTTGTTATCCGTGCAGTATTTGCCATTGCAACGGCACTTGAATTCGCTGGCATAGTAGGGCCCTGTCGTCGGGTACGTCAGATAATCGGAAGCCTGAGAAACCCGATTCCCTTCTTCATCCGTAACTGAGACGGGCTCTCCGCCTGAGGAAACCTTAATCTCTTTGACGGAGTAGGAAGCTTCCGCGGCCTCTTCATAGGCAGAAGGAGTCAAAACCCGGTTATACTCAACTTCTACCCCGGTAATACCCAAAGCCGTGTTGGTGGGGTTGTTCAGCTTTAAGGTAAACACCAGATATTCGAAGCTAAAAGCTACCTGGCCTTCCCCTTCTGCCGACTCGGACAAAGACAGGCCCAGCATAGCCCCCTGTACCATGTAGCCGCGAAAACACAGATGAGGTGCTACCCCGGTGAGCGCCACCTGAGAGAGGCGGAGGACATGGCGGTACCAGGATTGAAAGTTCTCCTTACCCAGATTACTGGAGGTGTCTAAGAGCACTCCCTGCACATTCAGGACTAAAGGAGCTTTTCCAAAGTAGTGGAGGCTGAAATAATCCCCTATATAGGGAGTAAGGTGGTGATGATCCGTGTAAGCAAACGTCACATCGGTAATCAGCAGATCCCCAAGGATATTCCCTGCAGCGTCCAGAGAAGTGGACAGCAGCCGAGCAGGGACTGTGGTGTTCTTCAGAACCTCTGTATCCTCCGAGGTCAAGAGAAAGCCCGCCATCCCGGAAAAATCAGCCGTATCAAGTACCGTGAAGCCTGTTCCCGGAGCCCCGTAGATGTAATTGTTTGCAACCTGGATCTGCATAAGGGCTAGACCTTTATAACTTTGATCTGAAGGGGATCCGCTGCGAGGGCACTGTTTGGTGCTCCCGGATTTTCAGGGGAACCGGTCGCTGCGTTAGCCTGCAGGACCTTCTGAGTAGGAGTAGCTTCAGACCGTACGGCGTCCACACTCTGAGCAGTGTTGGTTTGCTCAGGAGTACTGGCTGCCGACGGGAGTATCTTATAGCGACAAGCAAAACCGGACATGGCGAAGGTTGTGGCCCCCTGCATAAGGGCACTTTCCGACAACTGCAAAACCGTGGGGAAAAAGCGCTCCGTAGTATCCCGCAGAGTAAGATTCATACTAAGTCTGGGATGGGTAGCTTGCAGCTTGCTGCCTCGGAACAGTTTCTCGTACATATATAAGAGGGCCAGCCGATGATCCTCTTTGTTTGTTACCCAAACGTATCCGGAGAACTGCACTTGAATGGGCTCTGCCCCTCCAGAAAAAACGATGAAAGTATCCGCCAGCACGTCTTGTATAGAGGCAGTATCTGCATGTCTTTCTGCATAGGAGGAAATGATCAGCTCCCAAAAACCCTGAGTGATCATACGTTCCGCCAGCTCGGAGGACCCGAGCAGTTGGGTCAGATGCTTACGCGTAACGTCATCCCGGGGGAAACTTAGGTACCCTTTACGCGTAAAGTCACCTTTAGCCGCCCAGGAAGTCTGCCGGCCTTTCCAGGAGGCTTCGTCTACAGGGAACATGGCTTACCTACCCCGATAGGTGGGAAACATGGTGCTCACCAGAGGGTTGCCCCCGCCGCCACCCTCCGTGAAAGTCTTCCCAAGAACGGCGGGATTGCCTCCAGCGACTCCCGCCAGGACGGCAGCCAGCTGCCGGAGGACCTTGACCATCTCCCGATTCATGGCCAACTCCTCTGCCTTCTCTTTAGTGAGCGTACTGGTTTGGCTGGCCTTGTCGTTCTCCAGAGCCTCTTGAGCCGCCTGAGCCTTGTCATGCGTACGTTGTAACGCCAGTGCATTGTTGGTAAGAGCGCCCAACTGGCTGACATTTTTGGATCTGCCATCCTTTCGGCTGGCTTTCAGAACACCGGAAACGCGCTCGTCCTGAGCAGCTTCTTCAGACAGCATCCCTCGCAGAAGCTCATCGACACGGGCCACATCCCCCTCGGCATTGGCAGTCATCAGCTCTTTGATCTGCTCCTCAGACATATGCCCTTTACGGAGGATCTCCTTCAATTTTTCAGGAAGGATCTTCTTCTCTCGTGTATTCAAATCCCCTCCGCTGAGGCGTCCCAGCATGGAGGATGCGGCATACATCAAGCCAATATTCTTCGAGCCCTTTTTCTGCCCGATCCCCAAGATGGCATCCGCACTCTCCATATCATGGAAAAGTGCCCCACGCATCCCGGGAGAGGTGGTCAACCATTTGATGCGCTGTTCATACTGAGCCCGCAGCTCATGGGCCTTCTTACTGTCCATCTGAGCCGCTTTACGATTTTTCTTGGCAAAAGCACCACGTACAGTAGCGGCGGTTCCTTCATCCTCCAGGGCCGCCTGAAACCCGTAGGCTGCCATATTTTGAGAAACATTCAGAGAACCCACCCACTCCGCCGCTTCCTCAAAAGAGGCCCCCTGAGACATGCGGTAATGCTGAAACGCCCTCCTGACTCCAAGTTCTGTAAAATCAGAAGCACTGGTCAAGTGATCCCGCATGTAGCGGCTCACCTCATTGACGTCCAAGCCTGCTGCCAGCAATTCCTTTCTGCCGGCTTCTGCCGACTCCAAGGCTTTCTCATCCTTAAACAGGAGCTTGTTCGCCCTCTCCAGAGAGAGATAATCCTTATCCCTGGAAAGCGCTCCTCGGGAAGAATTTCGCTTGAAATCCGCCTTGCTATAGGCTGCACCCTCCCAAGCAATCAAGCCTGAAGGGCCTCGTCCCATTTTTATGGCCTCAGCACGATCCTTGGCTTTCGCGCTGCTTGAAGCCCAAGACCCATAGAGAGATCCGACACTGTCATAGGCCGTCTTGCGCCACCAGCGTCTCAACCGTCCCAGAGGGTTCGCGTCCCGAATGTATTCTTCCTGCTGGTTGTACAGGATCTCCCCTTCGGTGTGCTCCATCTGGTCCGCCATGACACCCGAAGACTGTCCCATCTCCAGGACAAAACGACGTGCCTGCTCAGGAGACATTTTGCCCGCGATCTGAGCCGCCTGTGTCAAACCTTCCACGTTCATGGGCAAACCTGCCTGTCGGGCATACCCCATGATAAACTGCATTTTTAGAGCCTTCATACCATTAGGCCCCATCATCTCACTCAACTCGGAAAGGCGCTCCGGCATTACCGCCTGCAAGGTTGAGTACTGTCCGGGGGTCTTGGCATGCGATACGCTTTGCAGCAGGGTGTCTCGATAACTGGTCTTCCCACTGAGGATTCCAAGAGCCTTTTGCTTATTCAAGGAACCGTCCTGGTTAAGCATCGCGGGTAGAAAAGCCCAGGAAGTCTCTTTCTGAAACCTGGCGTCATCTTCTGTCATAGTCTGTGCCATCCCAGAGACCCCTCCGAGACGAGCCACTTCCGCAGCAGACACAATACCCGTACGCTTCATGAACTCCACCCGAGCAGCATTGGACATAGCCATCTGAGAGCCATGCACAGGAGTCAGGCCGTACTGGTTATAAACCATGGCCCCTTGCTGCCCATAGGTATCTACCATCTGGCTGATGGTCATGCCTGCCATACGCGCAAAGGTATGCTCATTGGCCATCATCCCCTGGTGAGCCCCCATGTCCGCACCCATAGTCATCAGGCGCTTCATGTGAGTCACGACCTCCTTGTAGTCCTGTGAACCCAACAGGCCCGAGATAACCTTGAGATTCTTCATGCCTCGTGTGATGGCCTGCTTGTACTGCTCGACATCATTACTAAAATCCATAAGCCCAGCAGACATGGCCTCACGGGTAAACCCCTTGTAATCGTCGTATTTATACGCCATGTCCCGAGAAGCACTGCGTCGCATATGCTCATCCACCCGAGAAGCCGCCGACATGGAAAAGCCTTGCCCCAGAGTGGCGGATACGTCGGTACCGGAAAATATTTTGGCCATAGAAGTCATCTGCATTTCACGGGCACCACGCATACGGTCGGTATACCCTTGGGAAATAGCTGGAGCCAGAAACCCGGCACCCAACCCCACCGCTGCACCCACCGGTCCGCCAAAAGCGAGCCCTGCGGCGGCCCCTGTCAAAGCCGAAGCTCCCATGGAAAACCCAGCATCCGCCATGGTCCCCATAAAAGCACTTTTGGCATCGGACATGCGCCGACTGGCCATCGTCCTCTGCAGATGAAAATTCACCCCAGGATTGTAGATATCCACCCAGTACTTACCGGGGATGCCAGGTAACCCACCTTGATTGGCCATCAAGTAAGATTGCCAGAGGGTCTGCTGCTGGTAAGCCTGAGAGTATTGTGTAGTTGGGGCCGGCATGGTACGAAAAGCCCCATACTGCGCTCCGGTAAGAAACTGTGCCTCCGGCATGTACCCCATCTGACCACCGGTCATAAACTGTGTGGCCAAAGGGTCATACGTTGGGAAGGCTGCTCCCTGATTGGAAGGTGTAATCATGCCGTGCTCTTCAGTGTATGAATTCTGTTAAGGAGCCCGGAAACGCGATTCAGCACTTCCGAGAAAGAGGTAGAACCTTCCGTTGCGGAAGACAAAGCCTCCAGGTAGCGGAGTTTGTCTTCATCGGAAGTCTGTTCCTGAGGAGAGTCTTCAAAAAGATCCGGTCCTGGATCCCTAAAAACCAAAGGGCGCTGTCCGAAGTTTTTCAAGGATTGCTGCTGCATAAGACGATTCTGGTTATTGTCCAACGTCCGCAGGAGATTAAAAGCGTACTTACGGTGATTCTCCGGAGCGGTCACCATGTACAGCTCGGACAGCAAAGAATACAGCAGCTGATCCCGGTGCATACTGTTGAGCACCTGACGCTCAAGGCGGACTCGCAGCAATTTGAATTGCACGGAGTCTGCATGGTACATCGCCCCGGTCAGGGCAAGAGCCTCTGCCCTTAGTCTTCCGACCGGGGTGTCGTAAAATTTTCGACCGCCCACTCACTGGTCGCCACGGAGACCACCCGATCAAAGATCGCCAGCTGCTCAATGAGGCGTCCCTGCAGAATGAAGCTGAGGTTACGTACAAAGGTCAGGCAGTCCCGAAACTCATCCTCATTGCTGAGGGCAAACGTCCTGTCCCCATATTTTTCCAGAGACCCCGCCAGATTATACATGCCTACCACAGAGTTAAACTGCGTATACAGTTTCGGACTGGATACCTCCAGCTCCTTGAGCAGCAGAGTGTTTACCCAAGTGGGGCGCACCCGAAACACCACAGGGATTCTCCCCAACAGATCGAATCCCCACTTAACATCCCCTTCGGTAACCAGAGTATCCAGCACGGAAGCAATGTCGTCCTGGCTGATGTCATGCTCTGCGAGAAACTCCAGGTATTCCTGGACTCGAGCATCCTCTGTAGCGGTCTCCAAGGGAAATTCCGTGACCTCGGTGTCCTCCTCAGGGGCTCTATCCGCAGCTTTTACGGGGGCTGTCACTTGGGTTGGTCCCGGAGTGCCCGGGAGACTGGAAGATGTTTTCAGGTGGGGCTTGCTTAAAGAAAGAATGTCAGGGGTTTCCACAAAACGCTCCTTTGGATAAAAAATACAGGCTACAAAATGCTTTCATTGTCACTGGAGGTACGAGCATGCGTCTGAATGTGGTCTACCACTGCTTCTGCAAGGGCATCCGACAGCAGCAATAGCCAAGAGGTGTTGTCTTTGCCTGTTCCGGATAAATTAAACCCGGCATCAGTTAACGCTTGCTGTATCCTGGAGGAGAGCCCCTCCTTGCTCATTGCCATAATTTTTCCTTAGAGTTGGCCTACCCTACGGGAAAGGGTGGGCCAAACTATTTGCTAATCACCACATCCCCACTCCAATCTGAATGGGGATGCCCGGTAAAAGGACAGATGCACTTCTGTGTTACAGCTCCAGAAAGATCCCCGCTACCACCATCAATATCAATGGTGCCCTCACTATGAATGATGGTCTTGCCCTTAGTGTGTACCGTGGTGTTACCTGTTTGAACATCTACGGTAAGGTGCCCAGACTCACTAACAAGCCCGATATTGTTGCCTACCTGCATAGTGGCGTCATGCGTTGCCTGCAGCTTGATATTACCATTCTGATCAAACACCAAATCCACGTACTGATCCTGGGCAACATTGTTTACCAGAAGATGCAAACGCGCATCCACATCGGAAGGATCATGTCCCAGCCATGCCCTTACCGTCCACTCCGCAACCTCTGGGTGTGTCTCTGCAGCGAAATCGGCACCTCCACGAAAACTCAGTCCTACCCGTCCGGCTTCATGTGTGGTTTCCACCTCACCAAAGTCGGTATAGAGCTGAAACCGGCGGGCGACCACCCGGACAAAATCCCTAAATCTCCCCAGTACGATCTGGCAAAGAGGGGAGGCCTTGAGCACAGCTAGGCCTTCGTTGAGCAGATTCAGGAGAACACCGCTGGAAGTCCGGAGTACTTTGTCCTGTGGGAACATATCTACAGGACGGCCTCCACTGTAGTGCTTCTCCGAGGACCGAAGGTAGGTATGCGCCTCGGAGCCCCCGTAGCCGGCCTCTGCCAAAGGAGGCACCTCCTCTGTACTACCGCCAACGCCTTCCACAGGCAGCGTGCCAAAAACAATGGGAGTGCCTCCGATCTTCCCTACCAGGACCCTGGCCCCCCGTAGATCGCGCAGCCATGACACATCCCGGCTGTGGGGAGCCCCATAAACATCCAGGAGGGGCACCCCCGTCAGCAGCCGTAATCCCTCCATCTTGATATCCACGGTGTACGCCTGAGGGTTACAATCCACTACAATGCCTACCTCAAACAAAGGTCCGCTTGCAGCCTGCGCCGGAGTATATGGAGACGTGTAGTTACTTTTCATAAAAGAAAGCCCAATACCTAAAAGTTGATTCCATTAGATATTGGGCTTCAGAGGGGTTTTTATGAACTTATTTTAGCTTTAGAAAATCAGCTTAAGGTATCCAAACTCAGGTCATATCGAAAGGTTATCCCTTTAATCGCCTTCTGAGGATCTCTGGACCAGTCTGTCAGGTTGTGCTTGGGAAAAATCTTATGTCCCAGCTTCAAAGTACCATTAAAGAGGCGCAGATGCAAATTCCAGTAAGGGTGTCTCTTTACTTTATAAAACCGATAAGCATCTGAGCTGGCGAGAGTCACAACCTCTTTGTTTACAAGATTGACTCCAAGTAGGGGGATAAATCGAGAAAAGTTATTGCAAGGGTTTCGCCAGGCCAGCCACCATAGCTGTTTAAGGTAATCTGTCTTCAGCCACTTTGGAGCCTGCTCAAACCAATACAGGCCCCGGATATCCCCCATGGCGCCATCCCTCAGATTATCCCAGGGCCATGCCCACGCTGGGAGCCGAATCAACTTCCAATCCTCCCAGACAAGTTTCCCCAAAGCCCTTTCCATCTGAGGTCGCTGACTCTCCACCTCCCGAGCGAACAGAAGAGCCACTGGAGTCACCAGGAGTCCGGCCAAAGCAACGACCTGCCTAAGTACCAACAAGACAACCCACAGAGGGGTCACATAGAAGAGATCCCTCATAGCAGATCCTCTGCCGGATTTTTAGAACTGAACTTGTTGTTGCCACAGTAGGGGCCCCAAGGCACCACACGGTCTGCCATGAAGGAGACCTGCTCCATGATCATTGTTGCTCCGGTCTGCTGCGCGACATTACGGCTTTGCAGGACTACAGACTCCAGGTAATCAGCGCCCACACCTGTCTTGCCCCCGGCATTCGAAGTGGAAGGAGAAGCATAGATGACCCCGATGCCGATAGGGATCCGGAACAGATCCTCCTCCAGGTTGACAAACCAGGAATCCTCCCCATCGTTATTTTTGGAAAACCGTGTACCGGTAGGGTTGTTGACCATGCTGCCAATCTCGGTTACGGCATACAGGGCCCGAAACAGGTTAGCCCCTAGAATTACCAGACGCCCAATGGAACCCGAAACAGGTGCGTTGCTTTTCGAGAAGATGTGCCGACGGGAACCAATGGCCTTCATCGGAGCAATCTGAGAAGCTTCCGCGTACTGGATCATGTTTACCAGTCCCACGGTATAGAAAGAGGCCTCGCCATTGGCCTGTGCCAATCGCGGAGGTCCGACCACCAGGATGGAGTCGTCCGGGGTGGCCAGGTTCATCAGAGCGTGATCGTGGATAACCTCGATGTTGCGCTCTTTGTAGTTGGACGCCCACTGCTCCAGGGAGGTAGCGGGAGTCACATTGGGGTTTTTCATGATATTGTAGCCACTCATTGTGGTTCCTCCTCAGGAGTTACTGGCTGACGACGTGCAGCCCGATAGTGTTGAGAACGTACGGGAAGTTGACACTGACATACATCTCCACCCGGTCCCGGATGGCTTCCAGCTGTGCCACGCTGTCCACTTTGTAATTCAGTACAGGGGAACCAATCTTGGGCAGGTTGTTAAGACGCAAGGACTCCAGGACGGCTTCTGCAGCGGTCTGCAACAGTGCCAGGGTAGAGGGGACAATGTTGTACTTGCCAAGAAACTGGTCCAGGACCTCTTTCAAAAGAACGCAGACATAATCAAAGTTCTTACAGAACGAGAGTTCCCGAAGTTCCAGGGTAGACATGTCGGTCGTCAATTGGTGCCGAATGTACGGAGGGGACGAGGTATTCTGCTGCAGGAAAATGAATGTGCCACCGTCTGCGATGGTGTCCAGCTGGCTCTGAGTGAAGTAGTCATTGGCATTGTACAGGCCCTCAATGCCGGCTACGCTGATACGGGTCAGTCCTTGGTGGCTGGGCAGTCCGGCAACCATGCCTGCTACGGCACAGCCCAAGTAATACCCGGGTACCTGTTCCCCCTCAACAACCGCGGTATCCGGCCAAATATGACAGACACGCTGGGAGCCGAAGCTCTGGCTGACCAACCGAAGTTCTGCAGCCTGCTGTGTCTTATCCAGGAAGGTCTTGATCTGATAAGCCCCTGCCCAGGAAGTCAGAGCTTCGGCTTCCGCATCGGGGAACACCGAGGTCACTTCCAGCAGGTCGTCTCCGATAACCTCTTCCACAAGAACCGAAAAGGCAACCGAGCCATCCGGATTCAGCAATTCAAGTTGGTCTGCCGCAGAAACCAGATCAGACATGAACGACCCAGATACGTCCCGGAACAGCAGCCGGCCTTCCCCCGACTTGGTTTCAACGGCACCGGTAGTGCCCTCAGACAACACCTTGTCTGTCATCAGTTGGGTACTGACAAAGCAGCGACGCCACAGACCGACTTCAGGCTGACTCATAGCCTCGCAATGCGCCTTGAAGATATTCAAGATAGCGGGATTCTGCGTCAAGGGCACCAGACCGTAGACGTTGTCTACCAGCTCTAAAGTGTCCTTGGCCGCGGTGTACCCGGCGAGACTGTCCTCCGTCACCCCAAGAAACTTCACAGGAGTATCGGTATTGGCGAGGGTCAGCAGCACCCCCAGACCAAGAGGGTTGTCCGAAGTCAGAGTGCCCAGTACAGAGGCAGCCTCTGTAGCAGACTCCACGGTCCCTACCGTGGTCAGATCCGTACGCAGGGCTTTGTATCCCACGTAGACAGAAGCCGTATCCACTGTGTACTCTAAGTAGGTAACCGCCACCAAAGACACGGTGTTATTCTCCGCGTCTACGGTGAGAGCAGCACTCCCTGCGGGAAGGGAGTAAGACTCCACCTGGCGGGTAATCTCCACCTGGAAACCTACCTCGGTGTTGCCTCCCAAAAGGATCGAACGGTTGACCGTGATTTCCTTGGTATCGGGATCAATGCTGATAACACGCAACCCGGAGTCCACCTGCACAGGGGTATCAGTACCAAAGGTGACGGCTACGTAATCTCCAACACTCACGTCAGCAGGGAGGACGCCGTCCGGAAGCACGAAGGTGTTGGCCACAGGCTCGGCAATGGCCCCTGCCGCTACGACAAAGCTCAGATCTTTCAGCAGAACCTGCACGCTGGAAGCAACAACTTCAGCTCCGGCAATACGGCTGGGAAGCGGGACGGCAGAAAAGCCTTCGGCTACGGAGTATACGCCTGCATACGCCAGTTCCTGGTCGTCAACCGGATTGATAACTTGGTAGCAAGGTCCAATAACACACGGATACAGAGTGGCCTGCTGAGTAGAGATACTCTGCGAAGCATACTCCTGATACACCATGACGATAGGGCGGATGTAGGCCATAGAAGCACCTTCCTTGAAAGGAATGTTGTTATACGGGAGTTCCTGAATAGAACCTAAGAGAGGTCTGGAGCGAGGGAACTGATAATATGCATGTTGGAGCCCTCAGGTTCGGTGAGGGTAGCGTCAATACGAGCAAGAAGCTGCTGGGGCTCCAACATGCGCCACTTGTACTGCATGGTATAAGCGAGGCTTACAATGCTGAAGTACTGATCGTCCGCCGATCCTAGGGGAGATACAGTAGAGAGGGACACCCCGTTAACACGCAAAACAGAGGTGAATTGAGGGAGCAACTTGCGACAGGACACCATGAGATTAAAAATCTCATTGCCTAGGATGTCGGTATGGGCGGCTTCCGGGGTAATTATTCGCACCATAACGGAGCTATCCACCAGGGTGGTATTCAGGCTATTGGTCGTGTATTCATTCTGTCCGGCAAAATCGCCAAGAACCTGGGGAGAAGCCATGACATCCCCCCGGGTCACGATGACCAGGGGACGAGTACCTACCGCCCTGGACTCCTTGTTAAAGGAGGTGTCCAGTACCAGCCCGGTAGTCTGGGCATCCGTGGTCATGCGAAAAGGATGTCCATCCCCCAACTCCATGAAGGTTTGCCGGATCAGATGGTAGACCAGCTGATACACCTGCAGCGGAGTGGTCCTTGGAGTGAAGATACTTCCATAAGGCAGAGACATAGCTTACCAATCAATCAGGGCATACTCAGTCGCTCCTGGGGTCAGGAACACCATGTTCACGGTCTGTAAAATGATCTCCCCCTGCACGGCAGCTATCTGAGGTTCCATATTCTCCACCCGATAAATTTCTCGGGTATCCCGCACAATAAGGATGTCTCCCATTTCCAGCTGAGGTAATCCAACCACCAGGAAAGTATCGGTACCTCCAGGGGTAGTTTCCGTGTTGCCAAATTCCCCCTCGGCTTTTACTCGAGCTCCAAATTCAGGGAGCACCCAGCCATCACTATGGTACTGATATCCCGGGATGTGCCCGGTGCCCAAGCAGTCCGGGCAATTGGACAAGACGACGGCCCCGGTCAATGCATCGGTACAAGTCGGGCAGCGAGGAGACTCTTCGGTGAGGTGGTAAAATCGAACCTCTTTACCCAGGTAGAGGCGGATCACCCGAGACAGATCCCGCTGCATCTTCTTCGCCATGCCTCGCAGATAGTAGGCTGTGCGATGCTGATTAAAGCGGTCGTTATGCTTGGGTCTGGGGGGTCCGTAGAGCTCGCTCATGATTTAATCAGTTCTGAAAGTGGTGTTCGTTGATGCCAACATAAGGTGAATAGACTTCACCCCAAGCCTGTTGCATGTTCAAAAACACCTTGTGCTCCCGCGTCTTATCCAAAAAAAGCTGTCTGTAGGTAGCTGCCAACTGTAGATACTGAGGGTGCTTATCATCAATCCCAGCATTTACTCCCTGTGCAGCGAAATTGACTTGGTTACGTAGCTGCCGTTCAGCCTCCGCCAGGGCAAGGTAATGCTGCACTCCGAAAAGCATGGTAGATTCCGAAGGAAAATCCTCTGCAGAAAACTGGGTTGCGGGGGGATAGCTGTTAAAATCACTGACAGTCAGCCGTATGGCACGGGTAATAAGATCGTCAGAAGATTGTGTCTCCCCTTCCAGGAGGATGTTCAACTCCGGAATATCTTTACAAAAAACACGGATGTCTTCGACGGTTAGTGCCATAGGGATATTCCTTATTCAGACTTCTTGGATTTCCGGGTTTTGCGTACCGGAGCTTCTTCTGCCGGAGGTTCTTCTGCCGGAGCTTCTTCTGCCGGAGCTTCTTCGACCGGAGCTTCTTCGACCGGAGCTTCTTCTGCCGGAGCTTCTTCGACCGGGGCTTCGGCCTGAGGTTCGGCCTGGATTTCGACCTGGGCTTCCATCGAGGCCGGAGCAGGGTCCGCTTTTTTGACAGTAGGCAGTTCCCCTTCGAGCATAGTCAGGTAGCCCCGACCCACGAAGTAGTGCAGGGCGGCCAGGGCCTGCGGGCTTCGGGAAATGCCTTCCGTATCGATGACCTCGCCTGGAGCCACGGTGTGACGTCCTACGGCCAGGGGGTCCATGTGAATATTTTTGACCTGAGCCATGTGCTTACTTCTCCTTGTATGGAATAATAAAAAAATTAATATCTGGTAGGGGGAGGAAACTCCCTCTCCCCCTCCCATTCAGTTTCTATTAGCCCGGATCTCCAGTCGGGCCTTTGTCCCCATCAGGGCCTTTGTCCCCAGTGGGGCCTTTGTCCCCAGTGGGGCCTTTGTCCCCAGTCGGGCCTTTGTCCCCAGAGGGGCCTTTGGGGCCTACAAAAGGGGTCAGGACCGTGCCACCCTCATTCACAGTGATCTTTTCGCTGTTGATGAAGTAGTGGATGGCCTTCAGGGTTGCGTCAGTAAGAACCTTGTCGGTTGTATCGAACGTGGCGGAAGGGTTAAGGGTGTAGGGGCCGAAAGACAACGGGTCGGGAGACACGTTGGTAAGAGTCGCTGTTTCGCTCGCCATTTCTTTGCTCCACTAGCTAGAGTTTGGACAACAAAAAGGGGGCAGGGCCTTGCGACCCGGCCCCCTCAGTCTCTAACGGACCTGATCCTTAAAGAGATCAGGCCAGGGTGACACAGAACACACCACGGGTATTACCAATACCCACGCCCGGAGCCTCATAAGTATGGAAGTAGTACATATCTGCTTCCGTCTTCATGAAGAGGGTAGCGTCCTGCAGCAACCAGAACTTGATGAAGTAATCTGCAGGAGCAAAGAAGTACAGCTTACCTTCGGCTACGATGTCGTCCTTGATGGTGGTGACCACCGGGTACCCGAGGAAGCTTTCTTCCTGCTCGACGCCCTCATTGAACCGCTTCTCCTGGGGAGCAAAGCCGATCTCGTCGGTTTTGAGCTTGATGCTCTCCAGGTAGGTATTTTTGTGCATCAGGACTTTGCCCACCGGCAGGCGCAGCCGAGTCATCCCTTTGAGGCCCAGCACGAAGGCGTCCTTGTACGAATCGGTGCCTGCTGCGGTGGTGCGCTGGTCGGCGGCAGCCCCAACGATGTCGTTAATGGTGCCCATGAAATAGGAGTCTTCCTCATTCTGGACCGACTTGACATGCTTGTCCTTCAGCCAATCCATGATCGGCATGCGGATCGACATGAGCTCGAATTTGTTTTTCGCCTCACGGGTGCTTTCCACCTTACCGAAGGGCACACGGAAACGCTTGCCCTCGAAGTACCGGCGATCCCCTGTGCCTTTGAAGTTTACAAAAGTGGCACTGGGGGCATCCGGTTCGATTTCACACAGCTTGGAAGGACGGTCGCTTTCCACTTCCGGATCCAGTTCATCCGAAGTAACCGTGCGCGGTTCGAACAGGCGCCGCAATACACCTTCTTCATAGAGTTTCTGACGAATATAGGCAGTGGCTGCTTCCTCAGCTTCCTTGATCTGACCGTTCTCGATCTTTTCAACAAAAGCTGCGTTGATCAGCTCCGCACTCACCTGAGTAGTTTCTACGTTCATGGGATACAACTCCTCTTAAGATTAACCGAGCCAGATGACGCGGAGTTTGCCGTTGACAGCGTCTTTGCCGACAACCCTTGCGATAGCCTGCTCCGGGGCCCCCGCAGTGAGAGCCGCGAATTTGCCCGTGGTAGCAGTAAGCAGCTCATCAATGGCGTACGTCGATACCGCAGCAGCCAAGTGATCCGCATCCACTTCAGCGATGAACTTGCCGGTAAGACCAGTGAAGGTGCCGGTGAGGGTTTCCTTGCCAATAACGAAGTACGCGGTCTTGTCATCCCCGGCGGCCAGGGACGCTACGACGGCGGCTCCATCGGAATCTTTGGTAATGACCTGCCCTTCCACGATGGTCTGCCCGGTGGCCGCTTTTACGTTCTCGTCGAGAGCGGCATTGGAAGGCCAGCCTTTTACAATCTGATACATGTGAGAATCCTCCTGAAGAGATTACGTTGTGAAGTTGTTCCGAGCCGCGGCTAAGAGTCTCTGCCAAAAAGCGAGGCCAGGAATTTTTGTTCAGCGGAAGCACCTGACGTGACTACGGGGCTTACACTCCCAAAATCGAAACTGAAGTCCACTGCAGAGGCGGTCTTACGGACACCGCCGTTACCGACTTCCTCTGCCAAGGCGTCAAGATTGTCCGCAAGAGACAAAAGCTGTTGCTTGGTGTTGGATAAACTCATCGGGAACTCCTGCATGCGAACTTAAAAAGATTTAAAATATGCTCCGAATCCAACGGAGTAACCTTGGCCAAGGAAGTCCCAACAGGCAGAGTGGAAGCCACCTTTCGGAGGTTGGCCGCGGTTTTACGCAAGACGTCTTGCATTTACGGCCTCCTTAAGCGCGGTAAGGTCTATGGCATGTCCTCCGGAAAGAAAAAGCAGATTCCCGGAGGCGTGCTTCTCCAAGCCCTCTACCGGCAAGTCCTCTGCGGCTTTGCGCAGAAGCGTACTGGCCTGCTTGAGCAGGGCTTGGGCCTGAGCATTAGGGTCGGAGGACATAGGCTTACCCAAGATTTTCGAGGTACTCATTGGTCAGGGAGAATGCTTGATCGAAAGCCTCTTTGGCGATCTCCTCGACGTCGTCATCCTCAGTCTCGGTGTCGATGCCCTCGTCCGCGTCTTCTTCCGTACTGCCTTCACCCACTTCGTCGGTGTCTTCTGCAGCACACTTGGCGAGGTAATCTCCTGTACCGAAGAAAGCCTCTTCATACGCCTGTTTACAGAGAGCCATCAGTTCTGCTGCATCCTTTTCGATCTCCTCGACGTCGTCATCCTCAGTCTCGGTGTCGATGCCCTCGTCCGCGTCTTCTTCCGTACTGCCTTCACCCACTTCGTCGGTGTCTTCTGCAGCACACTTGGCGAGGTAGTCATTGGTCAGGTCAAAGGCCGCTTTGGTGATGCCCGACAAGGCTTCGAAATCCTCTTGTGCTTTACTTGCCAACATCTCCTCCGTGACTTGATAGGCCGTACGCTGAGCGGCTACCTTATCCATCTCCTGCAACAGGCTGTGCGCCATCACCTTGCCATGCAGCATGGCTTCCTTAGCGATCTGAGCGTCATCCACCGAGGCGGCTTCCAACGCCAGTTCCTTCAGTAAAGCCAAAGCTTCTTCCTGAGCCGCGTCCGCTTCCACCACAGTTTTGGCAGCCCCAACCAGAGCTTCTTCCGTGTCTTCCTGTGCCGGAGGGATACCTTCCTGGCCCGGGATCTCATCTTCCGGAACCTCTTGTGCTTCCTCCGGAGAAAGCACATCCTCCTCGGCTACCTTGGTAAAGCTTTCAATAATGCTGGACAAAGAAATGGGGGTTTTCATTATTAAGTGCTCCTGGGAAGGATTGTTCGACTACAGAAAGAACTCGACAAGAAGAGAGGTGTGTGCAGGTACCGAGTCCAAGCGGAGGAAAGAAAATCATTCCTCTATACTAAATAATGAGTAAGCTCAGATTATTTATTAATAAAAAAAATGGTGTAGATTTTGGTATAAGGAAGTATTAAACTAATTCTCACTGAGCCCGGCAATTTCGCCGGGCGAAATCAGTGAGGAGCATGGTATGAAAAAATGGTGGCAAGGGCAGACAGAGGAAGAAGAGGACAAGGGCTGGGAAGGATATACCGGGTACGCCGTAATTGACTTACCTCTATTCACACTTGGTCTGGTAGCAGTAGGAGCAGCTTTCTACTTCCTGCATCCGGATCAGCACCCGGACATGTACTACTGAACTCTGCCCGAAGATAGGGCCCTTGAAAAAGGGCTCTATTTTTTTAGATTACGAAGGGCTTTTAAAAAATCCCTACCTCCGAAGGAAAGCAGAGTCCCTGCGATGCCTCCCGCGGCGAGACTGGTCACCGGATTGTCCGTGACAAACCTCCCACCCTTGTACAGAGCTCTGCGGGTCCTGCCCATTTCGGCTTCCGGCATGGGATGCTGCCGGTACTTGAGATGCCGGTTGTAGAGGTAATCCAACCCCAGGGCTGCGGGAACCGACATACCCATCAACGGGGCAAGGTTGTGCTGCTGTACCGCGGTTTTGGAGAAGACGGTGCTGACCGGAATCTCTCCACCCTCAGCGGTTTCCACCCGGGGATGCGGCGAGCCGTTGAGGAGTTTGTAGGCCAGGAAGCCCAGTGCCGAGGGGGCTACCACTTTGCCAAACAGGGACGGTTCCACCGTGACAGCACCAAGGGCGGCCAGACCCGCCAGGGCGCCGAACAGGCCTGTAACCATTTTGGCGCTGCCGTGGGCTTCCTGGGCGGCGAGGATGCCCTGCCGGGAAGCCACCAGTTCGTGGCCATTCTGGTCCTGCACTCGGAAGGTTTCGTTCATGGGGCGTCCGACGCTGGACCAGCCCCGTTCTGACTTACTGCGCAGAAATGCTGTTGCACCTTCTACTTGGCTGCCAGGCGCTGCCCGAAAATGGGTACTTTGCAGAGCCTGATAAACGTCAGAAGCCAGCTTTGCATATTCCTTAGAAGTACAGGCCTGCTTGATAATCAGAGCCCGGCGTCTGGCGACGGGCTGAATAATCTTTGTGACCCTCACCACCACTTCCGGAGTATCCAATTCTCCTTGATAGTCGCCAAAGATACTCAGAGCCCGAGGCATAAGAGTCCGAGGATGCTGCATCAGTAGGGGTAAGATTGCGGGAAGCAGCCTGAGCATCAAGGGAATATGTTCTGCCGAAAAATCCTCACCAAGGTGATGCCGGCCAGAAGCATAAGCCAATTCCGACAGGGAAGGAGCTACTCCATTACCCAGAATGCTGCGGAGAATCCCTCCAGGAGAAAGTTGCAGAGCCTCCAATTCCTTGCCCCCAAGAACCGGATACTCCAGCTCCGCCTTGGACGTTTCCTTAAGCTTATGCAAAGCTTTCAGCTTGCCATCCCCCAGGTCCCCCTGAATTCCTTCCCCTTCAACCTGTTTGATCATCTGGGAAAGCTTCGTCAACCCCTGCAGGCAGGCCTCTTGAAGTTCAAAATCCTCTCCAAGTTCCGCAGAGGTTTTCATCGATCCCTCTACAAAAAAAGAAGATCCTTGACTGGCGGCTTTTTGTAACGCCCAAGCCACACGGTCCGCCGGACGGTTGACGTCGCTGATGTCGAAGAAATGAAGCGGAGCGGGATTGATGGCATATACCTGGCGACCATCCGGGAGAATTTTGCGCATGTTATAGCGCAGGTGAGAGCAGTACTCCGCACGTGTTTTAGCTTTGTTGCCACAAATCGAGCAAACGTCATGGGAAACCTTGACCCCCATACTGACGTAGATTGCCTCCCCTTTTTTTATCTTCTCCACCACACCCATTGCCATAGGGTTGGTTTTGTCAATCTCAATGATCAACTCCACCCGGGACATGGGCTCGTTGTAGAAGGAAAAAATGGGGCGACCAATGGATTTTTTCGGATCCTTATTCACATGGTGCAAATAAAAATGCGCATTGGAGACAAAGGTCGGGTGGTACTTGCGCAAGTCATCCCCATAGAAGAAATCCCCATTATTGTTGGGACCATACTTCTCCGAATCCGTCATGGCGATCACATGCAGGTAGGCCTTTCCCTCCTCCTTTTTCAAGGTCTCCCACTGTTTCTGAATATCGTTGGAAGCCGTTTTAATCAAACTCCCATTCCCAAGCAGGGAGACGCGGGCTTCCCCGGTTTCCGGAACATCACAGCCCAGCTCAACGATCTTGATCATAGCTTCACGCCTTCCCGTTCCAGGTACTCAATAGCCTGCAGGGCCTTTTGCGCGTCTTTAGTGAAAGCTCGTCGTTGGTACAGGGCTTCCCCTATTTTTTCAAAGGCCTCCCGCAAAGAAGGCTGCTCAGATAAAAAAGCAGAACAAGAATACATACCGCCTCCACTCAACAGGGGCTTAAAATATTTTCGGAAAATTCGGCATAGAGACGGAGTGGATGTCCTTGACGGTCTTCTCTGTATCGGTAAGCATCTTCACCGTCTGCATATCCATACGCCCGAATTTCACCACATGCTGCAGGATTTCCCGGACCAACTGCTTCTCCAGGGCAACTCTCGGAGCGAGGTGGTATATGGTGGCATAGGCCTCCACCACCTGCTCTCGAGGGGCTTGCTTGATAATCGGGTCTGTGGCTATCAAATCCTCGAGAATGGCCTTGTGACGAATGCTGTTCCTAAGCTGTTTTATCTTGGTAGCCAAAGCAAAGCCGGTCAGCAGAGCCAAACTCATCCCAGGGCCTACTCCAGGGTGCAAAGCCTTCATGCCTTGGTTATTTACCTGGAAGGGGGAGAAAGCAACTTTGACGCAGGAGGCGACCTTGTGCAGACCGGTCAAATAAGGGGTCTTCATAAAAGCTCCAATACAGAAGGTTTAATAGTAGAGAGGATATTTTTCCGCCACCTGGCGAGCTACCGGGTTACGATATTCAATACGCGTAGTCGGCCCGATAAGAGGAGACTTGGGGATGCCAAAGAGAGGAGAATTGCGGTACTCGGTGAAACCCATGTTCGGATCCGTATGCAGCAGGTTTTTACGCAACCTTCCAGGTGTCTTGTACCCGGCATACATCCCTGTAGCCAGCAAGGGCAAACCCACCGTGGGGTGCTGGTATACAAAATTGCCTGCTCCTCTGGAAGCAGCTACAGCAGCGCCCGCTGCCGGTTTTGCAACATTCCTGTACAGCCCCGCTCCCGGCTTTCGTATCAGCCAGTTTGCCACCTCGTAGCCTTTACGTACCCCTTTTCCAGCCCAGATCCCTAACTGCTTTAGGGTCTCCGGGAGATTCGCAGCTTCTTTATTAAGATAAACAGCTGCTTCCTTGGTCAGCATCGGGCGGCCTCTCGCAGAGCAGTGCGCTGCTCCTTCAAAGTAAGGGTGGCCTCGGTAAAGTCTTTAGCTACCTTTACCAAGCTCATCAATCCTGAAAGGATGCCTTTGAATTGGGTATGCAGCTCTGTACGATCATCGATAATCGCCGCGGTTTTAGAGAAATCCTGGGGTTCACGCAGCGCCTGAGCCAGACTGGTCAGTACCGGAAGAGCCCCTTTCCCATGAAGAGAGTACGTTTCTGCAGCGAATTTGCCAAAATCCGGGCAACGCACTTTGGAAAATTCTGACAGCAGGTAATCCAGACCTTGCTGAATACGCAACTCACACGCCAGCTTCTCTTGTCGCAGCGATTCTACTTTGTGTGCTGCCTGAAACACCTGCCGCTGCAGGGGTGGAGTATTCTCCTGTGCGGTCTTTTCCAAAATAGGCAGCTGCACTTTATGTTCCTGCACCTGAGCTCTTCGGCGCAGGTTCGGCAGCTCAAGGGGGATTTCACCGGCAGTCTTTACCGAGGTTCCCGTGGAAGTCTTCGACCCTTCCGGTTGCTTTGGATACAGATGAGTCATTACCGGCTTGTACTCCGCCAGCTCAAATTCCACAGAACCGCCATGCTCCGATCCCAGGACTTGCAGAGTGGCTGCCGTGTTCGCCCGTTGTACCAGACGTTCAATCTCCACAGGATTGAGCTTCTCCCGCTTGGCGATCTGCACCACGGCATCCGTCAGAGTTACTCCCGAGCGGTCCATCAACGAAACAGCCTCTTCTCCCAAGCGGTCAAAATTCCGGGAAGTTGCTTCCAGAAACATAGGTCTTCCTTCCACTAAATAATGTCTTCTTTGCTGACAAGAGACTGGGTAGCCACTACCCCGACGGAAGTCTGCTCTTTGTAATTCAAAAGGAAATGCACCAGATCTCCACTGCCAACACCTTCCTGGCTGAGCAGCTTCTCTAGGGCCTCATAGGCCTTCAACATGTTTTTCGACCACTCCAGAGCCTGCTTGCTCACCTGGGAGTTCATCGGATTGAAGTTGGCTTCCATGGCCCGATAAGCACTGCTCATAAACATGCGCTTGACCAGGTCCCGCTGCTTGTCCGTTTTCGGAAGAAGGTTTCCGTACTTGAAATAAACAAACTCCGGGCCCAGGGAAAAAGCCCGCACTTTCAAATCTTTGCCGAAAGCATCTGCGTAATTTTCAATGTAACTGATACGGTCCAGCTTGGTGACAAATGCCTTGGTATCGAAGAACAACTCACGATAAATCTCCATCCCCTCTTTGGGGATATTGAAAGCCTCCTCAATATCCTCTGGAGAAGCTTCCGCCAGGAGCATGGCCTCACAGATTTCTTTCTGAATGGGATCGGAAAAAATCCTCAAAGCAACCCGCATGGGAGTACCAGGAAGCACCCCTACCTTACGGTAGTCAAAATACTCTTTCATGGCCGGGGTGTAGTCTGCGGAGGGCTCATCTCTTTTCCGGAGATCCGCCTGCACTCGCAGTGCCCGCGCCATTAGTGCCTCGGTAATAGTCATAGAGATAGCAAGTGCGGTAGAAAAGGCTCCTTAGTGCATCTGCACGATTTTCTTCAGATCCCACAGAATACGCCCTAACAATTGAAATGCTTTACGCAGGCTGATCACTACTCCGAGGTACTGCTCCCGTCCGTACTGCTCCTGCAGCTCTTTCCTGTGCCCGGAAAACACCAAAATAGCTTTTCCCAGGTGTGTGACGGTATCCTCGAAGTGCGGGGCAAAGTCCAGTAGCAGCTCCTTGATATCCTGATTTCCAGAAAGGGCGGCCAGCATACCGGTATCCAAGAGATCCTCATCTCCAAGATCCGTGAATGGGGAGAGAGCCTCTTCGTCTACCTCGTAGTCAGGAGCCTGTTCCAATCCTTCGGCCTGAGGCTGCTCCAGAGAAGGTTGCCCCTGATCCGGGTAGTAGGTGTAAGGATGCTCCGCGTGCTTCTGCAGCAGCAGGATATCCTTTTCCTTGAGCGCCTGCGCCACCGCTTCTTTGGTCAGTCCTTTTACGGCTACCAGATACTTGACGACTTCTCCTTGATCGGAAAAACGAGCCGTCTTCTCCGTACGGGAATCCAGCAAGGAATAGTCCGGGCCGTCTTTGAGGATGCGCACCCGGTTGCCCAGCAGCATAATCGTTCTATGGACAGCATCCAAGGAAGTCAGGTAGGCCCGATTATCTTCACGCGCAGCCAAAACGCGGGATTCCAGAGGATAAAACCTCTCCGCTTGGAAAGAATAAGAACTCAGTTCTACCTCTGAACAAAGAGCACCTTCAATGCAGGTCCCCTTCAGATAAGGAACAAAACGAAGGATATCCCCCGCGTACTCGATGGACAATTCTCCATTACCGGAGGTAACCTTCGGAGGGTCTGAATAAGAAACAATCGACTGTTTGGCCGCCTTGTAGGTCCCACGCCGTGTCGGATAAAAAGTAATCAGCTTCCTACGCTTGCTTGAGTAGCTGGTTGCGTGTCCTTCTTCTTTAGGCACCCCCTGAGAAGCATACAGGGACGCGGCTTGCTCACAGGGTATAGCCCCAAAATAGCTCAGAACATCCTCGGTAATGCCATCTTCATACCCTGAAAGTACCAGGCCTCTAAGTACAGGGACGGTACCTTTGCGCGTCACTACGTTGGCACCGCAAACCAGGGCAGGTTCCAAAGTCAACGTACTGCCCTCCATTCTGAGCAGATTGGCGACTCCGTACATGGGGGTTTTCGTATCCAGGTTAACCAAGGACAGTCCGTCCACCATTTCTTCTTTAGCGGTCTTGGTAGCCAAAGAGACCTGATCCTGATTAGCAGCCTGCTTGGTAATCAGGTACCCATGCTGCAGGATTTCCTGCTTCTGGTCAGCATCCAGGAAAGCCGCAGTCTCCTGCGTCAGCTCCGAAAGTTTAATCACTTCGGGGAGAATTGAGGAATGCTCTGCCGCTGTCTTGGCTCCGGGCGAAGGCTGCACCAGTTTACGGGCCAGAGCTTCCACTGGGTAAAACGACGCGATCTTGGCCAGCAATTCCGGGCGACTTTCAAAATAAGAAAACAGGGCTTTGCGAGCCGCCTGAGGTACCTCCAGGAAGGCCTCCGCAGAAGCAAACAGCACTTTGGAACGGGTAGGGGGCCGGAACATGGCATCGAAGACAGGCTCCGAACGGTCTACGGTGTATGACTTGGGAGCCATCTTCATCGGAGCTGTCAGATTCTCCGAAAGTAGGGCCTGGACCTCTTCCTTGCTGAGTGGGCGCAGGGTATCCTCCTGCTTGTTGTACACCATCTCACAAGAAACGATCTCTCCTCCATGCAGCAGGACAGGCACATAGGCCAGATCGTTGCCGCGTTGTAGAATAAAGGCTCCGACTGCTTTACCCTCTTCAATATCCGAATCCACGGTCTTGAAGGTGATTACACTTTGAGACAGTTCCGGGTATTTGGCAGAGAAAGTGCGGAAAGCCAGGTCCGAGAAGCGGCGATTGAAAAGCTGCTCTTCACTGGAGGGCTGCTGCACAGGAAGAGGGCCTTGCGGAGGCATGCCTGCACCCATGGACATTGCGGTGGGAGTGAAAGCCATGAAAGAAGCCTTTAGTGGGAGTTAGCTTTGAAAATATCTAGGATAAGCCTGGGGAAGGTAAGCAGCTAGATACTGCTGAGCCTGCTCTGCATCCTTACGTTTGCTGCCAAAGGCCTTGTTGCCAAGGTAGAGTCCGCCTCCCGTGTAAGCGGTGTACTTGCCAGCACGGCCAAGGTTGCGTAGACCCTGTACTTGGTCCCTGCCAAGGCCACGGACAGCGGAATCCTTCAGAGACCGATAAAAGGTGCTCGCCTTATTACGGAAGCCCTGCTGTGTGGTTGCCGCTTGCTGCGCATACTGCCAAGGAGACATTTTGTTGGTAGGCACTCTCAGATTCTTAGCTACACGAGGTAACGCCTTAACCCCTCGGATAGCCGAAGACACAAAGGCCCTGCCGGCTCCGAGAAAAGCCACCTTTTCCATGCCTACGTTATACCAATCCATGCCTGCTCCTTCCCAGAAGCCTTAGGTAAAGGGGAGATACCCAGAGAGAATAGGTCCTCTCCCCGAGTATCTCCCGAATACTTACTGCTTGCGTTTGCGCAGTTTGTTGGCGCCGTAAATACCGCCGCCTGCCAGGCCTACTGTGCCGTAGGTTTTGGCGATCTGCTTAACCCCAGGTTTCAGGGAGCCTTTGGAGACACCGGCCCCCTTGAGGCCTTTGATAATGTCAGCGACGCGGCCCTTGGCATACTCGGCTTTTACTTTGGATTTGCCTTTGCCAAACACCCCGCTGAGAGTGTCATCCAGGTTCTTTTTCTTGGCCGTAAACATCTCATTGAAGGCCTTGTTACCCTTCAGGGTTTGACGCAGTTTCTTTCCCGAGAGGCCTCCTACGAAATCCTTGCCCGCCGCGCCCGCCCGGACACCAGCCGCCCGCAGAGCATCCACCACGCGATTGGCTTCTTTGGCAAAGTCAACTTCCGAGATCTCGCCGGCTTCCTTGGCCAGAGTCAGCTGACCGATGTAAGCCAGTGCTTCCTGCTCATCGACTTCTCCGGCGTCCTTCTCCAGGCCTTCGCCATAGCCGTTGTCATAGAGGTACTCCATGACTTCCGCCGTTTTGGCCAGAACATCGTCCATCCCGTACTGGGTGGGCAGGTCCTCTGCAACAGCATCGACAATGGCGTCGAAATCTTCCGCAGAGGCAATTTTCACGATTTCATTTTCAGCCAGGCTGGCAATAACGCCGGAAACCTCGGCTACCTTGACAAAAGCAAGCTTGTCCATTGGGGGTAACTCCTTATGGGTGTGTTTGATGTAACAAAAAGCCAAATAAGAGGAGAAGCTCCACCTTACGTAGAGCTCGTGCCAAGCAGGTGCTCCTCACTAATAAATAGTGGAAGACCCTGCTTGAATATTGAAGAAATTTTTAAGTGAAGAATAAAATTAGAAAATTTTATTTTAATTGGAGTAAGGGCGCAGGGCCAGGGGCAGCTCCCGCTTGTAACCTTGAGGGAGGCGATTGGTCACTTTATTGGCCAAGGTACTCCCTTTGATGCCGGCCAGAGTCCCCGCCACCAGATTGATGCCTCCCCGCAACCACCCCGGTCCCGGGATTTTGCGAGTCAGACGAGTCGCCGCGTTATAGCCAAGGGTGCCTCCCAGAAACCCTCCTACACTGTTGGTGGCACCATCCATGCCGCTGGCCAAGGTGAGCCCATGGATGCCCATGGAGATAGGAGAAAACGTATCCTTAACCGACTGCTTGCCGAGCTGCTTTAACACCCCGGGAGCTTTACTCAGGGTCTTTGCCGCCCACCCCCAGGCTTCTTTGGTCAGCATTACACTCTCCCTACTAATGTGAGCATTTTTGATACTATCAAAGTGGTCATGGATGCCAACAAAGACGCAATCAAGGAAATCTTGGTTTTAGACCAGTGCGCCAGAGTATCCTTGCCTGGAGCCGCCACGGCATCCGAAATCAGCTGCTCCAGGCGTAAGTCACGCTCACGGCTCTCCCGATCAAAGATAAAGACATTCTCCATGACCTGTTTATCCAGAGCGGACAGAGTAGCCTTGGTTTTTTGCAACTCCTTACCCAGGCAGGAGACGTTGGTATCCACCCGACGCAGATCCGTAGCCATCTGCTGTATATTAAGGTTCGTAACCTTCAATTCCGTCATGTTGTTCACCATGCTCTGCAGCAGTTCACTCTGCTTTTCCATGGTTTGACGAAAGTAGCGGTACTCCTCCTTAACCTCGGTGATCGCCTCTTTGGAAGACTTTTCCCGCTCCAACAACGTAGCGATCACCCCCTCATGCTTACAGGAAGACGCTTGCTGAGGTACGGTCTCACGGTAACTCTGCTCTAAAAGATCTGCCACTTAGCCCCCGAAAAAATGCCACAGGTACGCAAAACAAAAAAAAAAACGCAATCTACTAAAACCTGACCAAATAAACGGGCGTGGTGGCAATCACGTTGCCCTGTTCGTCAAGCACATCCTGTGTGCCGGTTTGGAACAGTTGCTCGACGTAAACCGTTTCCATCTCACCCGTGGAATTGCCGTCTTCATCAAGGACAGGCTGCTCGACGGGCACGCGGTCCTGTCCGTTCCACTCGACGCGCACCAGTTCGGCTATCGGGTTGTCGTAATTGGCCTCGATGTATTCCAGAGCGACGCCATACGCCTTGCCGATCAGCACACGGACATAGCCGTTGGATACTGGCGTATTGCAATAGCCACAGCGGTTTTCAAAACACGCCTCGTCCGGTCTGCCACCCTCCCCGAAATTGTCAAGGGAGAATTGCGCCAGTTCGCGGATAGCTGCATCGGGGTCGGCGTCGTAGGGCGGTTTGAGTTTGAGGATAGCGGTTACTTTGTCTTCCATGTTATATCCTCCCCTTGCTCAGTTGGTCCATCAACCATGCTTGCGGCTCGACCGACGCCGGGATTTTGATAATCTTCGTAAACGGATAATTGGCCGCAAAGTGGTTGGAGTTGTTCCGTGCGCCGATTTGGTATGTTGCAGCTATCGGTGCGTCTTGCGTGTTGGGGTTGGTGGCCCATGTAGACCATGCACCTCCATCTTCTTTCACCATGATACCCATGCCGTGAACACTGTGTTGGTAGGCGATGTATTCAAAGGGGGTATTGGCTGCCTCTACAAAAGGCGTTATCTTTGCGATGATATAGGGTCCTGAGTTGATACGCTTCACAAGCTCGAAATCTGTTTCGGCACCTTTACCCACGTCAATGAAGTTCATCGTAGGGAAGCCTGTTGAAAAAACCTTGACGTTAGTACCACCTCCAGCCTTCGGAATCACCCTGCCATAAATCGCAAAGTTATTTTGAGCAGCTAAAGCCGTCCCTGCCGTGGGGCGGGTCAGGTTGGCAGCGGGGCGGGTGAGAGAGGTTAAAGGGTCTGCCCCGGTGGAGTCCTTGCAAATGGGGCTGGTGAGGAACGCACCTTCTTCGAGTTGGGGGAGGATGAAGTAGACGATTGCTCCTGGTGGAGCCCACACTTGGAGAATAGCTGACGACGACACCTCTGAATAGCCGATAGTTTTACGGATATACCCTGTTGAAACAGACGAATCATACCCCGGCACAGCTGTACCAGCTGAAATTCTAAGAGATGGGTAGTTTGCTTCGCATCCCGTCATGCGAATGTGACAGCCTAGCCAGTGTTGGTTTATGCTACCTGATGCGCCTGAGATATTTACTCGGGCTTCGGTTATTCCCTCGGTATTATCTAACTTATACACCTTGCCACTAGTACAGATATTATCCAGACCAGCAGAAGCCAGAGCGGCCGAGTCATCCACCACCGACAAAACAGCGGCCGCATCGCCAACCTTCGTGATATTCGTCGTATCCACCGGATTACTCTTCCGACACGTTACCTTATTCGTACTCGCCGGTTGAATCAGCGGCCCACGATACGTCTCCGCAAATTTACTCACCGTACCCTTGCGGGTGCGCAGGGGGGTGGCAGTAAACCCATCGTCGTGCCATTCTTTGCCGTCAAATTTAGCACCCTCGATCGGAAGGA